>Ga0224554_1000385_pt1 | contig 37371 bp, 26 predicted proteins | sample 714S22024metaG_FD_180666 | JGI IMG/M metagenome (GOLD analysis project Ga0224554, IMG submission 180666) | Peat soil microbial communities from Stordalen Mire, Sweden - 717 S2 20-24 | ecosystem: Environmental > Terrestrial > Soil > Wetlands > Peat | place: Sweden: Norrbotten County, Stordalen... | reverse complement strand
TCAGCAGCCAGTAATACTGGCCATTCTGCCGGGGAAATGCCTGCATCAACAGGGTTCCGATGGTCACGCCCACCAGGCACTTGGCAATGTACTCGTAGAACATGACGGGCTTGCCCTTCGTGATCTCTTCGAAACTCCTCATGGCAATCCCCATTCGCTGCAAACGTCTATGCTCCGTAAGGTGCTTAAGTTGATTTAAGGTGCTTAATTTGATTTTATGCCGTCGCACGCCCTCGATGGAATTGCCTCAGGGGTAAACCTGTCCCAAATACGCTCCAGCCGCGGGCAGGACAACGCCTTCATCCCGGCGATTTCAGTCCAATGGGTCGATGTGCGGCGCAGACCTGGCCGGATCAGTATAGCGGCGGCTCACCCGGCGGGCGCGTCTTCCAGCGGCGGTGCATCCACAGCCACTGCGAGGGGTACTGTCGGATGGTCTGTTCGATTACTGCGGTGAACAGCGCGGTGTTGCTGGCTGCGTCGGCCTCGGAGTCGCCGCTGTCGGCCAGCTCCAACTCCGGGCCGAAGCGCAGGACGTACTGCCGCTCGCGGGGCTCCCACAGCAGAAAGCCGGGAAGGACCGCGGCCCCGGTTTTGAGTGCAACCCGCGCCATGCCCGAGGCGGTACAGGCCTCGACGCCGAAAAAGGGAACGAAGAGTCCCTGCGGCGGCGTCATGTTGGTGTCCATCAGGATTCCCACCGTCTCGCCCGCGCGCATCGCCCCGATCAGCCCGCGCGCGAAGTCGTCCTTGTGCAGCACGCGGTTGCCGTGCTGGCAGCGGATGCGGTTGACCAGGCGGTCCACCAGAGGATTGTCCAGGCGGCGGATGACCATCCCCATGGGGTAGCCGGCCAGCGAGTGGTAGAAGCTCGACAGCTCCCACGCGCCCAGGTGGCCGGTGAGGACGAAGACGCCTTTGCCGCGGTCGCGCGCCCCCAGATAATGCTCCAGGCCCTGGTAACGGATGAAGCGGCTGGCGTACTCCTGCGTGTAGGTGGACATCTGGCAGAACTCGCCGAGCAGCCAGCCCAGGTGGCGATACTCCTGGCGCAGAATCGCCTCGCGCTCGGCGGCAGGCAGGGCGGGGAAGGCCGTCTCCAGGTTGCGCCGGCCCACGCGGCGCAGGCGGCCCATCAATACAAACGCAATGGCTGCAATGGCTGCTCCGGCGGCGCGTGCCATGCGCCGCGGCAGAGCGCGCAGCAGATGGATGAAGAGCCACGCAAGGCCGAACTCAAGGGCCTGGCGGAGGGTGGGCCGGATCGCCGGCTCGCAGTTGGATTGGGCTTCGCGGGTCAAGGTTCCAGTCTATCGGGAACAGGGAACAGGGAACAGGTGAGCGGTTGAAGTGATTCCGCCGGTTCAGGAAGTAAAAATGTCGCCACTGAGAGGTACAGACGCAGATGGATTGCGCAGGCTTACATCCCGGTTGCGCCGGCTTCTACGCAGAAAGGCTGCTGGACTACAGATGCAGAAGAGCCGCCACCGGAGTGCTTCCGGCTGGCGGCCCTGGTCTGTTGCGTTACGGCGTCCAGCGACTGCGACGCGATGGCGCTTATGGAATCGTTCAGTGTTAGATGCGGCTCTTCGGTGCTAGTGGTTGTTCTTCGATACGACAAAGAAGTGGGCAACGGTGTGGACAAAGCCACGAGCGTTCGCCGGAACCGCCTTGTTGCCTTTGAGAACGACATCGAAGGGGACGTCGGCTCCGTACTCGGCGCGGGTGTCATCGGCATTCTGCGAGAGGACGGTGCCCGAGAGGTCGAGACCGGCGAAGAGGCCCTGGCTACGCGAGTAGGTCAGGAACTCGGCGCGCATGCTCGCGTCCGTGGAGGCCTGGGCGTCGCGTCCCACCGGTCCGGCCGAGGCGGCTGCGTCCGCGCCCAGCTTGAACTTGCTGCTGAGCATGTGCTGCAGGCCTTGCTGGTTCATGGCGACCAGCACGAGATCGGTGGACTGGCCGCCGATCTGCCAGCCAAAGCTGCCACCCTCCAGGCGCACAAAGACCGGAGCGCTCCAGCCGTTGGGCGTGCGGCAGGTAGCGACGCCCTGTCCGTACTGCGCGCCAATGACGAACGCAGCCTTTTTGTATTTGGGGACGACGACGACGCAGGAGGCGCCGGCGAGGATGCTCTGCGGGATGCCCTTGTCGGGCGTGGCCATAACCTCCTGGATGACGGCCCGTGCGCTGTTGAGACGCTCATCGAGCTTTGCGTGGTCCTGTGCAACGCCTGCGAGCGTGGTGGTGGTCAGTAGTGTCAAGCCGCATAGAATTCCGGAGATTCGTTTCATTGGAGGATAACCTTTCACTTCGTTGAAGAGTTTTGCTTCTTGAACTTGAATGAGTCTGCCCGGTCAGTGTCGCCGGTGATATTAAACCGCAACGACGGATTCTGCATCAACTCGTACGATGAGGGGGAGGGTGCGGGGAGTTGCATGGGGAGAAGAAGAAGTACCGGAGATTTCGCGAGACGGTCACGCCATGCCTGCGTCCATACTCATGGCGGGAAGCCGAATCTCGGTGCCAGATTGGGAAGTTCAGTGCCAGATTGGGAGAAAGTCTGTAGGAAGGCTGGATCGGGGAATGCCGCGGGGGACTGGGAGATTGGGAGGGAAACAGGGAAGAGCAAAAAATGGGGGCTGCAAGAGCCGAACAGCCTGCGCTGTCCAACCTTGTAGCCCCTCTCCCAGGTCTGTGTTGCAATCTGATAGTGGCCCATCTGTGACGGCTGAACAATAGTACGAAGGTCTAGAGGCTTTAGTACCCATTTTGTTTATTATTTAGTTAATAGAACGGTTCAGCCGCTCAACCCGCAAAATAATAGAAAATCCCAGCAAATCCATGCAAATCGGATTGCCGCGGGCACGCTGGGAACCGGTGCCCCTCTGCGACGAGACGCACTATCCAAACTGGGTGAAGGGGTGGATGGTCAGCGCGATCCGGTTGTTGACGCCCACCTTGCGCAGCAGGCGGCCGATGTGCGCCTTGACCGTGCTTATGTCGATCCCCAGCGCGATGCCGATCTCGTGGTTGGACCGTCCGGCGCGGAGCAACTCCAGGACCTGCAGTTCGCGAGGGGTGAATCTGGGCGGCGCGCTCGCGGCACCGTTGAAGCCGGGCTGCCGGTCCAGCAGCCGCGAGAGCACCTTGCGCGGGGCCCACACCGAGCCGTCGCGCACCATCTCGATGGCCATCGCAAGCTCGGACTCATTGGCCGTCAGCGTCAGGTATCCCTTGGCCCCGGCCCCGATGATCCGCTGGATGTACTCCGGCCCGGTCTCGCTGCCCAGCACGATCAGCTTCAACTGGGGGCGGATGTGGTGGAAGGTGGCGAGCAGCTCGAAGAGATGGCTGGTGCATTCGGCGTCGATCAGCACCAGCGCCAGGTTGACATCGTCCAGCGCACCGGGCGCCGTCAGGTGGACGACCTCAAACTGTGGCAGGATGGACTGCAGCCCGAGCACACGCAGCGTGTCGATGGCGACCACGCCAATCCGGTCCACGCGCGCTGATGCAGTTTCCTCCATAGAACTCAAGCCTCAAATCCTTGCCTGGCCCGGTTGCTCTGTTGGCCTGCGACGCGGTTCGTTCCGGCGTGCGACAACATTCATTCCTGCGTGTGACAGCTTACATACTCCTTATTTTGAACCTGCCGGGGCAGGTTGAGCTACAACTTGGGCAGGACGATGCCCTGCTGCTTCTGGTACTTTCCCTTGCGGTCGGCGTAGCTGGTCTCGCACACGTCGTCGGAATCGGACTGGAAGAACAGGATCTGGCAAAGCCCCTCGTTGGCGTAGATGCGCGCCGGCAACGGCGTGGTGTTGGAGATCTCCAGCGTCACAAAGCCCTCCCACTCCGGCTCGAACGGCGTGACGTTGACGATAATCCCGCAGCGCGCGTAAGTCGATTTGCCCACGCAGATCGTCAGCACGTCGCGGGGAATCCTGAAGTACTCGATCGAGCGCGCCAGAGCGAACGAGTTGGGCGGAATAATGACGCTGGCCGCCTGCACGCTGACAAACGACCGCTCGTCGAAGGCCTTGGGGTCGATGATCGCCGAGTTCACGTTGGTGAAGATCTTGAACTCGTCGCTGACGCGTAGGTCGTAGCCGTACGACGAGAGTCCATAGGAGATGACGCCCGCGCTGACCTGCTTCTCGCTGAAGGGCACAATCATCTGGTGTTCGGTTGCCTGCTGGCGGATCCAGCGGTCGCTCTTGATGGCCATCTCTGTCGTTTTGCCTCTTGGCGGTCTTCTCCGTTCTGCTTCCGCGGCGCATGGCCGGCGCCCGGGCAGTTGGGTCGGATCCGCTTGGTTTCGGATAGCCAAATCTTACGGCAGCAATCGCGCGTTGACAATCCCGAGCTTAGTTCCTACCATCACACTTAGCAGCGCAGTGTGGCCCTTAATTGCCCGCTGTCTGCAATTTAGCGTGAGAGAGGCGGCCTAAGTTGATTAAACAAGACCTGATTCAGAGAGTGGTTGAGCGAACCGGACTTCCCAGAACGAAGGCGGAGCGCGCCGTCGACACCATCTTCGCCAGCATGAAACAAGCGCTGATCTCCGGCGACCGCATTGAGCTGCGCGGCTTCGGCGTCTTCACCGTCAAGCCCCGCAAGACCGGCATCGGACGCAACCCGCGCACCGGCGCCGAGGTCAGCATCGCGCCCGGCAAGGCCGTCCGCTTCAAGCCCGGCAAAGACCTGCACAAGATGGACGAGCCCGCCTAGGCGAAGCCTATCTCAACGCAAACCGTCCCGGCGGCGTGGGCGTGGGCCGTCTGTGCCGGCGCCCACTTCCCATGGAGTCTGTGCATCGCAACCCGGCTGCGGCGCGGTCGCGGTCGGACGCATCTGGCTGCGGCGCATGTGTGGATGAACGCCTACCATGCCGCATCGCCACCATTTCCGGTTGAGTGAAATGCGCTAACCTACGTCGGCGTGGTGCTCCCGCGCATCTATAGATCCCACGCACCACCCAGAAGAGCGCGGACTCAGTCGCGGCGAAAACCCACCACACTGCCGAGAGTACCCCCGGCGAGTACTCTCGGCACGACCGCCGCGGAGCGGAGCATCCCCACCAGCTACCGAGCCGCCGATCGAACCACAATATCCATTCCATCCCCGCGATCTGTCACCGTGATCGTAGCCGAATGGCCGCCGTAAACATAGCGCGCCGCCTGCCCTTTAACGCTCACCGACGACGGTCTCCCGGGCAAACCATTCACGTCCACCGCAATCTGCTTCCACCACGCCGGATACGATCCCTCATGCTTTCCAATATAGATGCTGATCTGTCGATGATCCGCCGACACCTCGCAGGTGAAGCTCATCCGTAAAAAGCCTCCGTGCTGATAGGCGAAGCTCGTTCCGTCGTCCTGGTAGAGATGCCCTCCGCAATTCGGCCCCGGAAACACGCGGAGCGTCAGAGGTCCCACCGGTCGCTCGTCCGTGCTCTGCACCAGCGGCTCGATCGGCAGCATCGCCCCCGGACGAACGAACACCGGCAGCGTCGCCAGCTCCCGATGCACGCGCACCGCCGGCAGCACAGGCCCCGCCGCGGTCTCGGGCTGAAGCCCTCCCGCGAGGACGCGCGCCTGATCCTCACCCACCTCCTTGCCCGTCCAGAAGTCATACCATCCAGCGGAAGGAAGCGTAGCGTCATAATCACCCGCCTTGTCCGCGAACGCCGGTGCCGCTACCAGCAGGTCCGGCCCCACCATGAACTCGCCCGAGGTGTTGAGGTCAACATCCAGCGGATGATGGTCAGGCGCGGCATCGGGGAACTCGAGAAACAGAGGCCGCAGCAGCGGCAGCCCCGTATGCGTGCCCTCCTCGGTCACCGTGTAAAGGTAGGGAAGTAGCCGGTAGCGCGTCTCGATAAACCGGCGACGAATATCCTCCTGCGCAGGCCCGTTCGCCCACACCTCATGATCGCCCGTTCCTTTCTCGGCATGATCGCGATCGATCGGCTGGAACGCTGCAATCTCAATCCACTTCGTCAGCAGCTCCGCCGTCGGCGTCCCCGCAAATCCACCCACGTCAGCCCCGGCCATCGAGAATCCACTCAGCCCAAGGTTCTTCAGCATCGACGTCGTCAGTCGCAGATGATTCCAAGTGGCAGAGTCGTCCCCGGTCCATGTCGCCGCATAGCGCTGTCCTCCCGCATACGTCGCGCGCGTCAGCACAAACGGCCGCACGTCCGGCCTCAACGCAAGCTGTCCGTCAAACGTCGCCCGCGAATTCTCCATGCCATAGACGTTGTGGATCTCGCAGTGCGTGGCCGTGCGCGGCGCAAACCCCGGCTCGTCGATGCGATGCACAACCGAGCATGGCATTGTCTTCAACGCATTGAACACGCTCGGCTCATTCATGTCATTCCAGAAGCCATCGATGCCCATCTGCGTGAAGTTCTTATACAGCGTGCCCCACCACGCCCGCGTCTGCTGTTGCGTAAAATCCGGAAACACACTGGGCCCTGGCCACACCGGTCCCGCATACACCGAGCCATCGGGATTCTTGACGAAGTGATCGCCGGCAACGCCGCTATTGAAGGGCGCATAGTCCTGCCCCGGGAGATCCGCAATGTGCAGGTCCGTAATCGCGACCACATGGAACCCCTCCCCATGCAGCGTCTTCACCATCCCCGGCATATCCGGAAACGCTATGGTGTTGATCGTGAAAGGACGGTTCTTATCCTGGTAGTCAATGTCGAGATAGACCGCATCGGAAGGAATCTTATCCTTGCGCAACCGCTCAGCCACTTGCAGCACGCGTGCCTGCGTCATATAACTGTAGCGGGACTGCTGAAAGCCCAGCGTCCACACCGGCGGCAGCGGTGCCGGCCCCGTAAGCCACGCATAGCTCTTCAAAACCTGCTTCGCCGAAGGCCCGTACAAGATATAGATATCCGCCGGCCCACCCTCCGCGCGATACTGCACCGTATCCCCCAGCGTCTTGCCGAAGTCGAACGACGAGGGCCATGTGTTATCCATCACCACGCCCAGCGAGACCCCTGCGCGATACGTCACATAAAACGGAATACTCTTATAGATCGGATCAGTAGACTCCTGCCAGCCATACGCATCGGTGTTCCACATCCGAAACGCCGCCTCGCGATGATCGAAGGCCCCCGTCTTATCGCCCAGCCCGAAGTAATGTTCATCGGACGGCATCCCCTCTGCGATGCGGAAGCGATCGCCCTGGAACTGCATGGGCTCAGCGTCCTTTCGCAGCGCGTGACCATCGGCATCGAACAACGTCATCAGCCCCGTAGCTCGATCGACCGTGAGACGAAGGCTCGCCGTATGAAATCCAGCGACCTGCGCATCGCTGTCCTGCCTCACCGCGACCGACGCAGCGCGCGCCTCCGCCAGCACCGCCCACGACGCATCTTCCGGCAGCACGCCCGCGCTCGAAGCCCGAATCCGCAGCACGTCGTCGCGTAGCGCCGTCACCCGCATGATCAGTGCCCCATCACGCAGTTCAATCCCATTCGGAAGCGGCGTAGCGCTGGTGATCCTTGAAAACGAAGTGATCTCCGAAGATCCGCCCGAACTCGTTTGCGCCCCCGCGCAAACACCTGCGATGGCGGCACACAGAAAGAGTGGAATGAAAGAGACGATAGCTCTTCGTGCGGGCATTTGCTTCTCCAAAGAATTGAACATGGTTGCAGGAACGCGGTCGACGACCCGCGGCTTTGCATGCGTTCAAAGAAGCAAAAGCTGCGGCGGCATCTTTGCCGCCGCAGCCAGAGCCCGGGTTAGAAATCAAACTTCAGTGAGACTTCCGTCAACCGCCGGCCAAGCTTCAGCGGAGCAGAGCCAAAACCTTCGCTCGGGTTATACGTTGCGGTTGACGGAGATCCATTCGCCGACGTATCGCTCAACTGCAGCGTGGTCTGCGATGCATAACCCGTGCCAAAGCTGTTCAGCGCATGGTTGATGAAGTTGAACGCCGCATAGCGAACATGCAGGCTCCGGCTTCCTCCCAACCCAAAACTCTTCTCCAGTGCCAGGTCGGAGTTGAAGAACGCCGGCCCATGAGCGTACGGCTCGATGTACTGGCCATTGGTTCCAAGCGCCGGCAACGCAAAGCAATTCGGATTGAGATATTGATGCGACGCGAGACCCTTCGCAGGGTTGCACGTAAGCACCGGCTGTAAGTTAACATCCGGCGTGCCCAGGATCGACTGCGACTCCACAGGATACGCAGTCGCGCCCTGCCCGATATTTCCCTGCAGATAGTACCCAGGCGAAGCGCTTACGCCGGTCTGCATGTTCGGTCCGCTCTGAATGTTGGTGATGCCCGAGATCAACCATCCGTTGATGAAACCACCCAGCAGCCGCTCATCCGTATACTTGCCCGTCTGATACGAGTAGCTCAGATTGAGCACCTGCGAACGATCGAAGTTCAACGGCCCATAATTATTCTCTAGGTTGAAAGGATCAATGCCGGCCGTCCAGTTGAAGTCTGCCGAAGACCCAAGAATACCCAGCGCCTTCGAGAACGAGTAGTTCGCATTGAAGTTGAACTTTCCGACCTGCTTGATCGCCTCAATCTGCACACCGTTGTAATTCGCATAGGTGTTGTGCCGTGGAACCAGGATCTGGCTATAGTTTGGATAAGGCCGAGCCTTCTGCACCGCCTTATCACCGGTGTAGTTGTAGATGTTGTCCAGGCTCGCCGCCTGCTGCGGTGTGCAACCCGCAGGATTACAGGCATCATAACCCGCAGCCGCGTTGATAGCCGTAGCAGCCGTCGCTGTAAACAGAGTCCCTACCGGAATCGCGTTCACATTATCCAGCACCACCGCCTGCGTAGTGCCGTTGTCCATCATGGAATTGGTGTTGTTGCCCGCGTAGGAAACCTGCAGAATCCAGTTGCCCGGCATCTTCTGCGCCACGCTGAGGCTGTAGTTATTCGTCACCGGCTCTTTATTGTCGCTCGGATCGAGTCCATAGATCGTCGACGGAGAGATATACGTCTCCGTGCTCCCTGGCCCGGTATCTCCATAGGTAGTCGGATTGAGATGCAGCGTGTTGACGCCTTCCAGCGTGTTATCGCCAAAGCCCTCCAGATCGGTATATCGAACGTTCTCCGCCTCGGCAAACTGGCTCGTCACATCAGTTACCGAATCATGGAAGCGGTACATGCCCGCTCCGCCACGCAGTATCGTCTTGCCGTTCTTGAAGGCGTCAAAGGAGAATCCGGCGCGTGGCTCAAAGTAAATCGGTGGCACCCCTGTACCGGAGTTCGGAACCGACGGCGTCAGCGCATGCCATGTGATGCCCGGCAGCGGATTCGTCGTCGCGTTATAGGTTGACGTGTACAGCGCTGGATTCCAGATCGCAGCGCCAATCCCATGCTTATCCTGCCAAGCGCCCAGCTTGCTCACGCGCGCTCCGAAGGTCAGCAGGAAGTTCGAAGCAACATGCCATGTATCCTGCGCATAGAAATCCGTGTTCCAGAAGTACAGGTTCGTATAGGGATTGAAGTTCTGCTGGTGCCAATCCTGGATCTGCCCTTCAAAGAAGTTCGCCAGCGCATTGCCGCTGTTGAAGTGCGGGTTGCCATAGGCTGGCGAGCCATCCGGATACGTCCCGTTGTAGTCGGCAAAGTAGCTCCCGGCTGCTCCGTAGTAATAGTCCTGAATGATGCCGTTGGTCGACGGGTTGGTCGCCGTCTGGTTATTGGTCGTACGCTGGCTGAAGATGCCGATCTGCACCGTATGCCTGCCCCATACCTTGGTCAGGTTGTCGCCGACATTCGGTTGCAGCTTCTTCAACTCCAGCGGGTTCTCCGAATAATCCGGCCACAACCCCAGCGGCAAACCGCCATACGTCGTATATGTACCCAGTTGCGGATACTGCGTATCGTTATTGTCAAACGCCCCGTTATACGGATAATCGATCGCTCCCTTCTGCAGGGCTGCGATCTCCCGCGCGTCAAACGACTCCAGGAACGACGTAATCGTCGCATACATCTCGTTGGTCAGCGTGGGCGTAAACTGGGTCACATAGTTGGCCGAGCCGCTGTGCACCCACACGTCGTTATCCACGCCGTAGCCCGGCGTGTTCACACCGCCCATCACGCTCGAAGCGGCCGGCGAGTAGTACGGAACCTCCGGCTCCCCCTGCCTTTGCTTTTCAAAGCTGTAGCGCGCAAAGAAGATATTGCGTGGGCTGATGTTGTAATCCACGCGCCCGACAAACTGGGCCACATTGTTGTTCACCAGGTTCTGCGCGTCGTAGTTGAATCCATCCGTGCCCGTCACCTGCCGGGTCGGCAGCGGCAGCGTGCCGTTCACCAGCGCCATCGCGCCAGGATTCAGATACGCCGCAATACTACCGTTGCTTAGCGCCGAGCCATCGTCGCCCACCGTCGGCGCCGTATTGAACGTCCCATAATTCCCATTGCTGACTTCCGGCCCGAGATAAGCCGCCAGCGCCGTCTGGCTGAAGTCACCCGAACGCATCGCCTTGGTCGGCACCAGCGCATGGATGATCGCGCTACCCGAGCTGCCATACGCATAGATATTGCGCTGCGCGTCATACTCTGCGCCCGCAAAGAACGTCAGCTTCTTGGTGTGCGGAATCGGCCCGCTGATCGTTCCGCCAGGATACACATAGCTGTCGTCAGGGCGCCCAAAGCCGTTGTAATTCGACAGCCAGTCGTTGGCATTCAACTGGTAGGTGCGCGCATACGTGTACAACGATCCGTGATACTTGTCCGTGCCCGACTTCGTCACACCCGTAATCACCACCGGCCCATTCGACTGGTCCGCGCCGAAGTTCGACGTCTGCACCTGCACCTCGCTCACAAACGCGTTGTTGATATTCATCAGTGCCGCCCCAAAGCTTCCGGCATCCGTCAGACTCGCGCCGTCCAGCTTCAGGGTGATGCCCGCCACCGGCGAGCCATTCGACGCATACGGTGTCGGCTGGCCTATTTCCACCTGCGTAAAGTCCGGCGCGGCATTCGTCGACGACAGGTTGCGGATCGCGAATCCCGGCAGAATGCGCTCCAACTCGGTCGCATCGCGTCCCACCACCGAGAGCCGGTTCAGGTCATTGGCGGAGATCGTCGAACTGAGTTGCCCGCTGTCCAGCGGCAGCCCCGCCACCGTTGTGCTCACCGTAACGCTCTGGTTCACATCCCCCACATTGAGCTGCAAATCCGGCAGAGACAGGTTGTCCCCCGGGTTCAGGTGAATCGCCGGCCGGACCAACTGATTGAACCCGGAATGCTGCACCGTCAATTTGTAGTCGCCGCTGGGGATCGCCGAGAAGGTGAACGATCCCGAACCGTTGCTCTGCGAAGTTCGCAACGCCCCACTGGCCGCGTTCCGGATCGTCACCGTGGCGCCCGGAACAATCGCTCCCGTCTGGTCCTGCACCATACCGCTCAACGACGCGGAGCCTACCTGGCCCCACGCCGGATTGCACAGCATGGCCAGCAACATCATCAGGCAGGCGGAAAGACTGAGGACGCTGCGGCTCCTCCGCATGTACCAGGGGCGAGCTGCGTCAATCTCTATAAAATTTCGCTTCATATTGCCTCCAAAATTTGTTCGTCTTCAGTAGAAACCGGGGCCACTCTTATGAAGAACTACGGTCAACTTCAAGTTTCACCCGGTTATAGGTTCCACCCCTGTCACTGTCTAGGGCCTTGCGGTAAAGTACAAACTCTTATCCCGATAAGAATCACAAAAACATTGGAGAATCATCTTTTGGTGCGCGACGAAGACCTCCGGAGGACGGTATAATCCGGCACTGGCGAGATATATGGCGGACTTCGAGGGCGTATCGGCGACCGTTTATGGTGAAGAAGAGAAGCTCGACATCCTGCGCCAGCTCGATCGTCTCCTCGAAAACCCCCATTTCTCCCACAGCAAGAGATTCCCCACCTTTCTCCGTTTCATCGTCCAGGAGGAACTGGAAGGCCGCGGCGACCAACTTAAGGAGCGCACGCTAGGCGTCGAAGTCTTTGGCCGCAACGCCGACTACGACACCACCTGCGATCCCATCGTCCGAGTCACCGCCGCCGAGATTCGCAAGCGCATCGCACAGTATTACCAGGACTCCGAGGGTCCCGACGAACTGCGCATCTCCCTCCCCCCCGGCTCCTACATCCCCCACTTCGACTGGCCCCGTTCCGCCGCACTGCCCTTCGACCTCAGGCTGAGCGGATTCCCCCACGCTGCATCCGAGCAGCGGGCCATCGCCGGGAATCTCCCGCCGCATCCGGCTCGCTCGCGATTTCATGCCTGGCGGCTGGTTCTTGCCTGCATCCTGCTCTGCGCATCCGTCGCCGGCGGTTGGTTCTGGCTAAGTTCGCGTCCAAGAACCCTCGACAAATTCTGGGCTCCCGTCTTCGGTTCAACTGACCCCATCTCCCTCTGCTTTCCGCAGAGCCTGTTCACCGGGCAAACCCTCCGAGATGCCTCCACTCCCACCCAGGAGCGGCACCTCGACGAGCAGATGCGCGGCGTCGTTCTCGACGACCTGCAGCCCCTCATGAGCATCTCCGGTCTTCCCGAGATGCGCCGCCGCCGCTACACCTTGCTGGGAGCGGACACCGCCACGCTCGCCGATCTGCGCCAGGGCCCCACCATCTTCCTCGGCGCCTTCGACAACGCATGGACGCTGCGCATGACCCGCGATCTCCGCTATCGTTTCGGCAACGATCCCGCCATGACCCGCTTCTGGATTGAGGACACTCAGTCCCATCCCCAGCAGATCTGGAGCGTTGATCGCGAAGTCCAGCAGACCACCCACAATTACCGCGACTACGCCATCGTAGCCCGCTTCCGCGACGCTAACACCGGCAAGCTCGCCGTCGTGGCCGCAGGCATCGCGCGCGGCGGAACCGTTGCCGCCGGCGAATTCCTTACCCAGCCCGGTGAGATGGAAGCCATCAAGGCCCGCGCTCCCAAAGACTGGGACGGAAAGAATATGGAGTTCGTCCTCAGCACCGAAATCATCGACGGCAGCTCCTCCCCGCCCAAAATTGTTGCCGCTTACTTCTGGTAAAGATAAATAGGGAGCCTTCTAATAAGAACCGGCAGAGAATCTTCTGCTAAGAAGACCGCAATCTTCTGATAGGTTGAACTCAATGCAAAGCTGCTATCAGCGCGGTCGTTGCTGCAAAGCATACCTTCTGCTGGCTCTCTGCCTTATTGCATCCGCCTCCGCAAGCGCGCAGCGCATGGTCTTCGCGCACTACATGCTCGCCAACCAGGACTACGCACCCGACACACCCACCGGCGAGCCGAACATCGCCTCCTACGAGCGCGAGATCCGCCAAGCGCAAGCCATCGGTATCGACGGCTTCGCTCTCAACGCTGGCGGCTGGCTCAACGAGCCGCGATACATCCGCCGCGCCTCCGAGATCTTCGAAGCAGCCTATCGCCTCCACACCGGCTTCAAGCTCATGTTCTCCGCCGACATGTGCTGCTCCAACGACGACGACGACGTCATGGACATGATGCGCCGCTTCGCAAACAACCCGCGCTACTCCGCCCTCTACTTCAAGCACGACGGAAGATTCGTCCTCACCACCTTCGCCGGCTCGAACCGCGGTCCCCAATTCTGGCAGCAACTGCGCGACAACCTTGAGCGCGGCACTGGCCCCTCCCAGCGCACCGCACCCAACGCACTCACGTACGTCAGCGGCATCCCCTCCAGCGCACCCCTCCCGATCTTCTTAGTCCCCTCATTTTTCTGGGGTGGCGAACTCCCTCGCGCCGGCGACATCAACGCCGGTCTCTCCGACTACGCATCCATCATCGACGGCGCCTTCTACTGGGGCATCGCCGCTGTTCCCGGCCTTGGCCATCCGCCTGACCAGCTCCCATCCTCTGACGCCTACGCCTCCGCCCTTCGCGCTGCCCACGAGCTCTACATGGCGCCCATCTGCTTCCAGTTCTGGGCAGCCAACGCCGATCGCTACTACGAGTACAGCGGCTACTCCGGCATGCGCGCCCTCTGGATGGATGCCATCCAAACCTCCCATCCCGACTGGGTCGAGATCATCACCTGGAACGACTTCATCGAAGGCACCTACATAAGCCCCATCGACGATCCCGCGCGCTACATCGGTGCCAACGATCTCGGAGCCAGCATCGCACCCGTATCCACCCTGCACTTCTTTCACAGCCATCGCGGCGCAACCGATCTTCTCGCATACTTCATCGCGTGGTATAAAACCGGCCACCAACCCACTCTCCACAACGACACCATCTTCTGGGCCTATCGCACACTCCTCGCCACCGAGCCCCCAAAGAATCATCCCCCGATCAAGCTCTACGGCCCCATCGCCGACGCCGTCTACGTCACCGCCAACCTGATTTCCCCCGCCGAATTGCATGTCACCATCGGCGCAACCACTCGCTCCATCGCCCTCCCCGCCGGCTCCACCGACGTGCAACTCCCCCTGACCACAGGACCCGCGCCGCACTTCGAACTCACGCGCAACCATTCGCTCCTCACCCAGGCCAAAGGGGACGATCCAATCTCCGCGACCGCGCCCTATCCTGACCTTTACGCTTCCACCGGCTCCATGCACGACACTCGGATCGAGATCCCACAATAGACGAGCCACGACGCTTATAGTTATATGCCAATAGAATCAATGCTTTATTGATCTATTTTCAGGAAAAATCGATTACGAAGTAAACATGGCCCCAAGGGGCATATCAAGTATTTTGGACATCTGCGGCGTAAATTCTCGGCCACAGGTCCCTTGGGATATGTATGCCGTGCGGCATCCTCTCATTGACATATGTCCATAGGGGACAGTTGCTGTCCAGGCACCGCCCTTACCCTATACTAAAATCATGGGAATCTGCCGCTCTTTACTGCTTGCCACACTATCTGCTTCGCTCCTTGCCCAGACTTCAACCACCGCCCAGACTTCAACCACCGCAAAAACTTCAACCACGATTCCTCGCATCGTCGAGAGCGACGGGCGCTTTGCGCTGCTGGTCGATGGCCAGCCGTACCTAATGCTTGGCGCGCAGATCAATAACTCGTCCGCATGGCCTTCCATGCTGCCTAAGGTCTGGCCGGTGGTGGAACAGATGCACGCCAACACGGTAGAAGCGCCGATTTACTGGGAGCAGTGGGAGCCAACCGAAGGCCACTTCGATCCATCCGTCCTTCATACGCTTATCGACCAGGCCCGCCAGCATCGCGTCCATCTGGTCCTGCTCTGGTTCGGCAGTTGGAAGAACGGGAGCGGCCACTACACTCCGCCCTTCATCAAGCTCGACGAAGCCCGCGTGCCGCACGTCGTGACGCGCGATGGCGGTAAGGTTGACTCGCTCTCTCCCTACTCTCAGACCCTGATCGACGCCGACCGCACCGCCTTCACCGCGCTGATGCGCGAACTGAAGACCTACGACCCGGAGCACACGGTGCTGATGGTTCAGGTTGAAAACGAGATCGGCACATACGGCAGCGTGCGCGACTTCTCCGCGGCGGGTCAGAAGATGTTCAACACTCCCGTCCCCGCAAATATCCTGACTGCGATGCACAAGCAACCCGGTACCTGGCCGGAGGTCTTCGGCAAGGACGCCGATGAATTCTATTACGCGTGGTCGATTGCCACCGACGTCAATCGAATCGCCGCTGCCGGCAAAGCGGAGGACCCGCTGCCGCTCTACATCAACGTCGCGACCCGCAACCCCATCAACGGCGGTCCTGGCAGTTACCCCAGCGGCGGGGCCATCGACACCGTGATTCCCATCTGGAAGGCGACCGCGCCCTCGATCGATGCCTTCGGACTGGATATGTATGACGGCAACTATCCGGTCTGGATCAAGCTGCTCGACCTATATGAACGCCCCGATAACCCCACCTTTGTTCCCGAAAGCAGCAACTCCGTGAGCTTTGCGCGCTACTTCTACACCGCGCTTGGCCATGGCACGATCGGCTACGCCGTCTTTGGCATGGACAAGACTGGCTACGTCAACTTCCCGCTGGGCGCGGCACGGGTCAACGACGAGGGCATCGCTCCGTTCTCGCTTATCTTCGGAACGTTCGCGCCGATGGAGCGCGAGATCGCCGCCCTGAACTTCAAAGGCCACCTCCAGGCCGTCTCCGAAGACCCCGCGGTCCACTACCAGACGATGAACTTCGGCGCGTGGAAGGCGATGGTGGGGTATGGCATGCCGGGATTCGGCGGACAGGATTTCAAAGACGCGAAGGGCAACGACCCGGCTAACGGCGGGGCGATGGTCGCGCAACTCGGGCCGGACGAGTTCCTCGTCACCGGCGTTCATGCCCGCATCGAGTTTGTGCCGGCCCAGGCGGGTAAACAGCGCCAGTTCGTTCGCGTCGAAGAGGGCACTTACGAAAACCATGTATGGCACATGACGCGTATCTGGAACGGCGACCAGTCCGACTACGGCCTCAACTTTACCTCGATGCCGCAAGTCCTGCGCGTCACTGTGGCCACCTTCTGACGATACGGATGACTGCGGTCTCCCGCTCTACTGAGATAAGGCCGAGTGGACGAGACAGGGGCATTTCCCTTTGTTGATATCGATAGCATAAGATGATTTGCGCGCCGCTCGCTTGCCTTCGGCGAGGCGGGAGCAAAAAGGATAAGGAAGAGTCTTCATGGCTTGTTTGCATGTCGAAGATGGATCTCGTCCCGGATGGAGATATTAATGAATCAGCATATTGCCTGTAGATATGTAACGGCCATTGCACTTGGTGTTCTTCTCGCGAATTCGGGCGCTCTTGCGCAGACAGACCAGCAGAAAGCCACGCGACCGTGGATGAACAAGGCGCTATCCGCGGACGCGCGCGCAGATCTTGTCGTCGAACAGTTGACCCTGGAGGAGAAGGTTTCGCTGCTGCATGGCTACGGGCAGAATAGAGGCACCGATTCCGGCGGGTATCTCAGCAATGGGGGCGCCGGCTTTATCGTTGGCATCCGTCGGCTTGGCCTTCCTGCGATCCAGATGTCCGATGCGGCATACGGCGTGGTGCGCAGCGGCGCGAATGGGCGATACTCGACGGCGCTTCCTTCGGATCTTGCGGCTGCATCGTCGTGGGATACCGAGGCTGCTTGTCAGTATGGCGCCCTGATTGGCCGGGAGCTGCGGGCGCAAGGCTACAACATGTCTCTGGGCGGCGGAGTGAATCTGGCGCGCGAGCCGCGCAACGGGCGCACCTTCGAGTACGCTGGGGAAGATCCGGTGCTTGCTGGAACGATGGTTGGACATCGCATTCAGTGCGAGCAGGCACAGCATGTGATTGGTGACATCAAACACTATGCGCTGAACGATCAGGAGTCTGGGCGCAATGAGGTTGACGTGACGATCAGCAAGCGGGCCGCGCGCGAGAGCGATCTTCTGGCATTCCAGATTGGCATTGAAATCGGCAATCCGCAGGCTGTGATGTGCTCCTACAACGGCTTCAATGGCGATTACTCCTGCGAAAACAAATATCTGCTTACCGACGTGCTCAAGAAAGACTGGAAGTTTCCCGGGTTCGTGGTTTCGGATTGGGGAGGGACGCATTCCACCGAAAAGGCGTCCGCGGCGGGGCTGGACAATGAGCAGCCGGGCCGGTTTTTTTATGGCGACAAGATGCTGGATGCAGTCAAAGCCGGAGTGGTTCCGCAGAGCGAACTGAACGATCATGTGCATCGGATTCTGCGAGCCATGTTTGCGGCGGGATTGGTGGATTATCCTACGAAACTTTCTGTCGTTGATGTTGAGGGCGGTCTGGAGACCAGCCAGCGGATCGCCGAGCATTCGATGGTTCTGCTGAAGAATGATGGTGGCATCCTGCCGCTCCTTCGTGGGCAGATTCATTCGATTGCCGTGATCGGTTTGAATGCGGATAGCGGCATGATGTCCGGTGGCGGGTCGGCGCAGGTCGATCCGCCCGGAGATGCCACGGCAAAATGGCAGAGTGCGGTGTGGTTCCCGACTTCGCCGCTCGCCGCGATTCAGGCGAAGTTGCAGCCGGGTGCGTCGATAGAGTTTGCCTCCGGAAAAGATATGGCAGCCGCGGAGAAGATCGCCGCGCGCGCGAAGATCGCAATCGTCTTCGTCAATCAGTGGGCCAGCGAAGGAATGGATCTCCCGAACCTGTCCTTGCCGGATCAGCAGGATGCCCTGATTGCCCGTATTGCCGCGGCAAACCCGCATACGATCGTGGTGCTGGAGACGGGGACGCCGGTGACGATGCCCTGGATTCATCAGGTGTCGGGGGTTCTGGAGGCATGGTACGCGGGAAGTCGCGGTGCCACAGCGGTGGCGAACATCCTCTTTGGGGACGTGAACCCGACGGCGAAGTTGCCGATCACCTTTCCTCTTTCGGAGGCGGACCTGCCGAGGGTCAAGGTTGCACAGCCTCCTCCAGGCTCGACTGCCAGCGACGCAGTGATGCGTGGAGAGGCGGGGCACGCCACCTTCGGGGTGACTTACGATGAGGGCGTGGAAGTTGGCTACAAGTGGTATGACGCCACTCGTAAACCGGTATTGTTTCCGTTTGGCTTCGGGCTTTCGTACACCAGCTACCAATACTCTGAATTGAAGGTGCAAGGTGGCGCGGTGCCACGCGTTACGTTTACGGTGAAGAATACCGGCGGCCGAGCGGGCATGGAGATCGCGGAGGTGTATGCGCAGTTGCCTCCCGATGCCCATGAGCCACCGAAGCGGCTGGTCGGTTTCACAAAGGTGGCGCTCGCCGCGGGAGAGTCCAAGACTGTGACGCTTGAAATCGACCCCAAGTATCTCTCGATCTACTCCGATGAGACGAGTCGCTTCATGATTCTTCCGGGCAGCTACAAACTGATGGTAGGAGGCTCATCGCAGGATCTTGTTCTTGGCCAGACCATCCAGTTGGGGAACTAGCGAAGGCAATGGCTGATCCTGACTCGGCCGATCATGCCGCGTTGCTGAGCGACATCGACACGATTGCGATCCAACTGCGCAGGCTACAGGACGCCAACGTGCCTTTTCTGTGGAGGCCTCTGCATGAGGCAGAGGGCGGATGGTTCTGGTGGGGCGCTAAAGGGCCTCAGCCCTTTGTGCAGCTATGGCAACTTCTTCATGATCGGTTGACCAAGACGGATGGAATCCATAATTTACTGTGGGTGTTTACCAGCGAGGGGAACGCGGCATGGTATCCGGGGGATGCATACGTTGACGTCGTTGGGATCGATCAGTACCCGAAGGATCTGCGTGACCCGCAGAATGGACTCTGGTATAACCTTCAGACGCAGTATGCGGGGCGAAAACTATTGGCGATCGGCGAGTTCGGCGGCGTGCCAGACGTGCCTCGGATGCAGAGAATGGGAGAGTCCTGGTCCTATGCGGTCTCGTGGAGCGATGCCCTGGGGCCGAAGGAAAACTCGCCGGAAGAGTTGAAGCGTATCTACACGAGCAGCGGGGTAGAGACGCAGCCTGCGCCGGTCGAGTCGAAACCAATAACCGCCGGCCCGCCTCAGTAGAGTACGCAGCCCGCAAGTTCGAGGCGCTGCGGGTTGCCGCTCCGCCTCCATTTTCTGAACTCCGAGAGCAATCCATGAACCTCAGTTGACAAAAAATGTGTCGTTTTTCTATGAAGCATATGAAGCATCTGATATCGTTATTCCGCTCGCTATTCGGAGCTACTGACATCTATCCATCGGAAGTGTCTCCCATGAGTACATCCTGTTTTCGTTCTACGTCGATCCATCTACCAGCCGCGCCCACGGATGGACTGTCTGTTGTTCGTGATTTGTGCCGTATGGTGGCGCCGATAGGCTCGATGCTGTTCCGCATTTCGACTTTATGGGTTGCTGGCGGAGCCTTCGTGCTGGCCGGATAGATCTATGCCTTGGGACAAGATTCGGCAAAAGTGAGTGTGAACGTGGCAAATCCCTTGAACATTCTGACCAGTACTTCGATCGGAGTGCCGGCCTTCATGAACGATGACAACTCTTTCAGCATGGCAACCGCTCCCTTTTTGAAGAGTGGTGGCATGACGACGGTGCGCTTCCCCGCAGGTAGCGCTTATGGGGATCTGTACCACTGGTCGACGAATACTCCGACCCCTTACAAGGGAATTGCGAACGGATACTGGGCATCGGGGAGCACCTTCGCAAGTGTTGTGCAGTTGGTCGATAAGATAGGCACCACGCTGGGTGTGGTGAACTATGGGTCGAACCAGGCGGGTACAGGCGGCGGCGAACCGTGTGAAGCGGCGGCGTGGGTCGCATACGCAAATGGAGATCCTTCGGATGGCAAGGGGATCGGTAAGGACAGCGGAGGGCATGACTGGGGCACGGTTGGCAAGTGGGCGCTGATTCGCAGTCAGGTACCGCTGAGCGTGGATGATGGGTTCAACTCGCTGCGGATCGGCCACCCCGCTCCGCTGAATATCCGGCTGTGGCAGATCGGCAATCAGGTTTACAACAATGGATACTACGGCGGCGAGCATGTGGGCGAGCCGGATCTTCACGCACCCGCGCCTGCGGGGCCCAAAGACTTTGGCAAATTGCATAAGAATCCCTCGCTCTCTCCGACTTTCTACGGGGCGCGGCTGATTGAATTTGCCGGAGCGATGAAGGCTGTCGACCCGAATATTCTGATCGGCGCTAGCCTGGTAACGCCTCCGGACGCAATGATCTGGGCTTCGGATTGGAATTCGAGCGTCTTGAAAAAGGCCTGCCAGGACATCGACTTTGTGACGCTGGAGTGGGTCACGGGGACAGTCATGCCCCCGGACTGGAAGACGTTAGATGAAAGCAACCTTCTGGGCAATGTGCGGTCGCAACTGAACACAATGTTTGCGGCGGTGTTGTCCGAAGACAAGGCAAGCTGTCCCAAGAACCATACTCCTCGAATTGCATTTTCTCCGGCTGGCGTCATTCCCTACCCGAAGGTGGATCGGCCGGTGGTTGAGGCGCTGTGGGTTGCCGACGTGTATGCCCTGCTGGTGGAGTCGGGAAGCGTGAATATCAGTCTGCCGTCGCTCTACAGCGACATTATGATCTCGAATGATCGCAAGAAGGTCGGGCCTGCGTACTTGGGGATGCAGATGCTTCACTACATCGCGCATATTCCAGGAGACGCAATGGTCGATGCCACCTCCAGCAACTCCAATCTGGCTGCCCACGCCACGATGCGAAGGGACGGCGTGTTTGGGTTAATGCTAGTGAACAAAGATCCTGCAAGCGCGATGGCCGTAAAGGTAAACATTCTGGGCGGGCAGGTAGGGACCAAAGCGCGGCGGTTCGATTACGGCATTGCGCAGCAGAAGGCTGGAAGTGGAATCACACCCGTCAAGATGGACGATGTAAGCGGTGACTTCCTTGTCACCGTGCCGGCTTATACGATTACGGACATCCTCATCGAGAAGTAGCGCCTGACCGGTGAAATCCGCGAACTCATGGATTCATAACCCAGGCGCGGGAGAAAAGATGCCAGAGCCTGGCGAATCGTATTGGTTCCGTCGAGGTTGCGTTACCCCTCGCGAAGACGCCTTGGCCAGCAGTTCTAAATGGGGAACCAAGAGGAGCACCTAGCGAGGCGGTGCTTTGCCCGAGATGAGGATATTCATCAGGGAGGTCCAGTCTGGGAAGAGGAGGGAGGCGGAGAGGGTGCTCATGTGACGGAAGAAACGGACGTGAGCAGCAATCGCAGTGCGGGCTTGTTGCCAGAGCGTCTCCAAGCAGTCGCAAACGGTATGGAAGGCGAAGGCCAGCAGGTTCATGGCGACGAAGGTTCTGGCTAGGTACTGCTTTCCATGCCCGAAGTTGTGCTCGAGAGGATAGCCGTTGTTTTTCAATACATTGAAGCTTTCATTCTCGATCTTCCAACGGGCGCGGGCACAAGCGGCGATCTCGGCGACCGTGTTCTGGATCCCCGGTAAACGGGTCACGAAGGCGCCATCGTAGGTGGTTTTTCCCGCAGCATCGGTGAGGGGGACACCGATCCAGTTCACCTGGAGCGCGTCTTCGCCATCGCGCCGCTGCAGCTCCTCCAGCATCGGATCGAAACAGGGCCGCAACTGGTCTGGAGACACCTGATCCAGCATCGACCGGATGTGGTGATCGGTCGGTATCCTCTCCATCCCGAATAGCGTCTGGCAGTTCGATCTCCCATGGCCTTGCTCCAGATGCCGCTGGTAGGACAAAAACGACTCACTCTGCATGAAAAACATCGAAAACCCGGCCAGCCCGATGTCCGCCATCTTGTAGCCGCATTGCTCCGCTCTCCCTCGCGGGTTGGGACCCCCCCGCACACCCCCGCAACCCTTCCAGCAGCTCTTCCAATATCTCCATCCTCCCAAGGAATCACAGAACTACCCCCCCCTCCTCATCGCTCCTTGCCGATCTTGGTTCCCCATTTAGAACTGCTGCAGTTGCTTCCTCCCTTTTGACATCGGCCGCGCGATCGCTTACAACTTGAGTCACGCACTTTGTCCTGCGGCTGGCCTTGCAGTTTGGCCACTCGCCCCACCCACAACCCTTGCCCGCAACGGAATGTTCGGGAAGCGCGGTGAAACTCCGCCACTGCCCCGCAACTGTGATCGCGCACGCCTTCTCCAGCTCATTTGGAGTGAAGCGTGAATGCCAGCCAGGAACCTCCCACTGAAGCCGCCAGGCGACGGGAAGGGAAGCGTCCAGTCTTTGGTCCGCATTAGCCCGCGTAAGTCAGGAGACCGGTTTCGCCGCGTACAGTTAACCGCGCTCCCGGGGGGGAGCGTAGGAGTTCCCAAATGTCCTCAGTCTCCGGCCGCTCCTCGGCCCGTCTCGTTCTGCGAGTCTCTTCCGCGCTCGCCGCCTTCCTCTTGCCCGCACAGTTGTCTTTGGTCCGTTTTGCACAAATCTCTCTGGTCTTTGCAACGCTTTTGATCTTCGCCACGCCGGCGCGCGCGGTGGTGGTACACGGCGTGGTCACCGACGCGCTGGGCAAGCCTGTCCCCGGCGCTCGCGTCCAGCTCATTCAGGGATCAAGGCCGGTTGCCATCGCCATCGCCGGCGCGGACGGCTCCTTCGAGATCCGTTCCACGCTCGCCGGCCGCTTCGTTCTGCTCACCTCCGCCGCGGCCTTCTATCCCGGCGTCGGCCAGGACTTCTACGGCGGTTTCACCGACCAGATCACCGAGAACGTGGTGCTCGAAACCTCTTCGGTGCATGAGGAGGTCACGGTGACCGCGACCGGCCTGCCCACGCCGCTCGCGCAGTCCAGTTCCGCGGTCACGCTGATTCCCGAGAGCGATCTTGCCACGTCTGTCGGCGTGGTCGATGCGCTGCGCCAGTCGCCCGGCGTCGATGTCGTCCAGACCGGCCAGGCCGGCGGCGTCACCTCGCTGTTTGTGCGCGGCGGCAACTCCGACGCCAACAAGGTCCTCGTCGACGGCATTCCAATGGAAGATGTGGGCGGAACTTTCGACTTCGGCACCGTCTCCACCACCGGCATCACCAGTCTTGAAATCTACCGCGGCCCGGACTCGGTGTTGTATGGTTCCGACGCCGCATCCTCGACCGTTGCCTTTACCACGCCGCGCGGCATCGCCACCAAACCCGTTCTGAACTACAGCGGAGACGCAGGAAACTTCCATAGCTATCGGAACGAGGCGACCGTCAGCGGAACGCACCAGCGAGCGGACTATCTCGCGGGATTCTCCCGTTTCAACACCTCGAACGCATTGCCCATGGACGAGTTTCACTCGGCGACTTCGGTGGCCAACCTCGGATACGACATCACGGCGAGCACCCCCATTCGCTTCACCCTGCGCAATACAGACTCGGCCTCGGGCGAGCCCAACGCGCACGACTTTTACGGCATCTCCGCTGCGGCCAAGGAGTCGGACCAGGACCTCTTCTCCGGCCTCACCCTGCAAAACACGCTGGAGGGCAACTGGCACAACCTCGTTCGCTACGGCATCGCCCGCAAGCGCGAGCAATACAATACCTTCTATCCCGTCGGAACCCCTGTCACATTCCAGTCCTTCTACGGTCCATACACCGACTACTTCGGCAAGGTCGTTACGATTCGTGGAGGCAACGGAACCAGTGCCATAGGCCAAGCCTCCATTTCCTATGGATGCAGCGACTATCCGAAGACGGATTGCTTTCCGCAACCCAGCTACTCCGACTCCAATCGTGATGAGCTTTACTACCAGTCCGACTACACCTTCCCCAAGCGCATCGTTGCTCTCTTCGGCTTCCGCTACGAGGATGAGCGCGGCAGCTATATTTACAACACCTACGGCGACAACTGGAAGGATCAACGCACCAACTTCGAGTACACCCTACAGTTCAGCGGGGACATCCTTGGCCGCGTCTTCTACTCCGTGGGCGGGGCCGTCGAAAAGAACCATATGTTCGGGGTCACTGGAACGCCGCGCCTCGGTCTCTCCTACTTCCCCGTTCGTCCTGGGACGGGCTACTTTCACGGCACCAAGCTCCGCTTCAACATCGCAACCGGCGTTCAGGAGCCGTCGATCAGCGCCGACTTCTACAGCCTCTACACTCAGCTTGAGGCGCTCTCTGGAGGACCCAGTGAGATCAAGACCTATGGCGTTACTCCCCTGCGCGAGTTGCGCACACGCACACTGGACGCTGGCATCGACCAGAACATCATCGGACAGAAGCTGATCTTCAAGGCGGGCTACTATCACAACGCCTTCTCGCACCAGATAGAGTTTGTAGGCTCGGGAATCCTCAGGCAGGACTTTGGCTTTACCGGTAGCTTCGCCAGCAACTATGGTGGCGCAGACATAACTTCGCTCGCCTTCCACGCGCAGGGGCTTGAGTCCGAGCTGCAATATCAGCCGTTCAGCCGTATCTTTTTGCATGCCGGATACTCCTATCTCAACGCCAAGGTGGATCAATCGTTCAACAGTTCCGCGCTGTCTATCCTGCCGGGAGGTTACCCCGAGACGAATCCAGCTTTCCCCAACACGCCCATCGGCGACTCACCCTTCATCGGCGGACGTCCCTTCCGCCGTCCGCCCAACACCGGCTTCTTCGCCGCGCAGTACACCGGAACAAGGCTGACCGCCGCGCTCAAAGGCGCATTCGCTAGTCGCTCCGACGACTCCACCTACCTTGACTACTCGGACATCAACGGCGGCAACACCCTCGTGCTGCCCAACCGAGACCTCGACTTTGGCTACGCCAAGCTGGACGCCAACGTCACCTACGCCGTCAATCGTCGCGTGACCGCCTTCACCGAGCTGGACAACCTGCTCGGCCAGCAGCACATCGGCCCCATTGGCTATCCCGGCCTGCCGTTCACGGTGCGCGCGGGCCTGAAGGTGCGCATCGGCGGGAACTGATCCAGTCAGAACTGTCTGATTGGAAGGACACCGCTTCAGCATTTTTTACGCCGTCATTCTGGCGTAGCCAGAATCTCATTATTTGTCTTGTCTTGATTCAGGGCACGCCTTCAGAGCCTGTCCTGAGCGCAGTCGAACGGATGCCGAAGAGCGCGCTCTTTTCTCCCCTGTTTGCCTTGATTGCGAAGCAATCAAGGCAAACAGGAGCAGTTCCTTGCGGGAATTGCAAACAATAGGCAACTGTCGGGGGTGAGTTGGGGTCTAATCTAGCGATATGACCAGACCACTCACCTCCGCTCTTCTTCTAGCCTTCGCGCTCACGTTCGCCCTCGCCGCGCACGCCCAGCAGGAGGGCCTTGTCCCCACGCAGGCGCTGGTCAATGTCGATGCCAAATCCACGCCGCCGGCCGGCCCCTCTGTTCTCACGGTCGCGGTCAACGACCATAAGCAGCCGCTCACCGCGTGGGAGCCGGTGGCCCCGGCCAACGCGCAGGTTGCGCTGCTGATCGACGACGGCCTGAGTGAGAGCGTCGCCCGCGAGCTGGACAACCTGCGCTCCTTTGTGCGCACCCTGGCCCCCGGCGTCGAGGTCCTGGTCGGCTACATGCAGTACGGCTACGTCGTTGCGGCGCAGCCCTTCACCACCAACCACGAGCTCGCCGCCTCCACGCTTCATCTGCCGGCTGGACTGCCCGGCGTGAGCGCAAGCCCCTACATCTGCCTCTCGGACTTCGTCAAGAACTGGCCCGGCTCCGGCCCATCCTCCTCCAGCAGCTCTCCCGGCCCATCCTTGCGCCACAAGGCGCGCTTCATCCTCATGCTCACCAATGGAGTCGATCCCTACAACGGCAGCACCAGCATCATGAACCAGGGCAGCCCTTACGTTGACAACGCCATCGCCGATGCCGAGCGCGCCGGGGTCACCGTCTACTCCATCTACCTCGGCAACGCGGGCATGGCAGGCAGATCGGTGAACAACAGTGGCCAGGACTACCTCAACCAGATCGCGCAGGCCACCGGCGGCGTCAATCTATGGCAGGGCCTGGGAAACCCCGTCTCCACCACGCCGTTCCTGCAACAGTTTCAGCACTCCATCGCAGAGACCTACATCGCCACCTTCAACGCCCCCCTCGGCAACAATCCCGCGCGCGACCTGGTCCGCGTCAAATTCACCGCCGCAAAGACCAAGCTCCACGCCTCCGAAGCAGTCCTCCCCGGCAATGTGGAATAAGCCTTCGCATCCGCACGAATCATCAGTCAGCCAGAAAAAACTCCCCGGAGCCATCCATCTCGCTCCGGGGAGTTTTTGTTCTTGCTTTAGCTTTTGCGCCGACAGCGCCTTTCGCAGTCAGCATGACACCGGTCTGATCGGCTATCCAGAGTTGCCGTTCACCGTGCGCGCGGGGTTGAAGGCGCGATTCGGCGGGGATTTGAGCGCGAAGAGGGTTGCGGTTCGACGTGGGCTGCGGCCCGATTTGTTGCGGAAGTAACGGTTGGGCCGCTTTGGAGTCTAATATAGGTCTATGAAAAGTCCACTGATTTCCGCCCTCCTCTTTGCCTTCGCCCTGCCGCTCGGCCTCGCCGCACACGCGCAGAAGCAAGGCCCTGTCCCGACGCAGGCGCTGGTCAACGTCGATGCCAAGTCCACGCCTCCGGCCAGCGCCTCCGCCCTGACCGTCTTCGTGAACGACCATAAGCAGCCGGTGAGCGCGTGGGAGCCGGTGAATCCCGCCAACGCGCAAGTCGTGCTGCTGATCGACGATGGCCTGTCCCCGACCACTATTGGTAAGGAATTGGACAACCTGCGCTCCTTTGTGCGGACTCTACCCCCAGGCGTTCAGATAACCGTCGGATACATGCATAACAACAAGGTTTCAGCATTCCCTTTGACTGCTGACCACGAGCTTGCCGCCTCCAAGCTTCGTCTTCCGCAGGCTATGGCTGGCCTGGACTCGAATCCTTACGTAAGCATCTCGTTTCTCGTCAAGAACTGGGCCGGCTTAGCCGCGCCCTCCCCGAGCACTACCCCCGCCACATCCTCGCCGGGCAAGGCGCGCTTCATCCTGATGCTGACCGACGGCGTCGATCCGAGCTACGACGGCATTCAAGACAGCCCTTTCGTCAAGGCGGCGATCGAGGATGCGCAGCGCGCCGGCGTCTCGATCAACGAGCTCTACTACAGCAATGGATGGAATACTGCAGGGTTGACGTATCTCAGCCAGATTACGCAGGGGACCGGTGGCACCAACTACTTTGAAGGGGGTAATGGAAACCCCATGACCACCGCACCGTTCCTGCAACTGTTTCAGCGCTCCATCTCACAGGCCTACATTGCCACCTTCAACGCGCCCCTCGGCAACAATCCCGCACACGACCTGGTCCGCGTCAAATTCACCGCCGCCAAGGCCAAGCTCCACGCCCCCGAAGCAGTCCGCCCCGGCAACGTGGAGTAATCCTTCGCATCCGCACGAATCATCCGTCAGCCAGAAAAAACTCCCCGGAGCCATCCATCTCGCTCCGGGGAGTTTTGTTTTTGTTTTGGCTTTTGCGCCGACAGGCGCTTCCGCCCGTCCGGCAAGGACTTAGTACATGCCTTCCATGCCGCCGCCGTGTCCGCCGCCGGCCGGTGCTTCCTTCTTCTCCGGAATCTCGGAGATCATGGCTTCGGTGGTCAGCAGCAGGCCGGAGATCGACGCCGCGTTCTGTAGTGCCGTCCGTGTCACCTTGGTCGGGTCGATGACGCCGGCCTTCACCAGGTCCTCGTACACGTCCGTGCTTGCGTTGTAGCCGAAGTTCACGTCCTTGGAGTCGCGGATCTTGCCGATCACCACCGCGCCCTCTTCGCCGGCGTTGGAGACGATCAGCCGAAGCGGCTCCTCCAGTGCGCGACGAATGATGGTTGCACCGATCTTCTCGTCGCCTTCCAGCGTCTTGATCAGCGCATCAACGGCTGGGACGCAGCGAACCAGCGCCACGCCGCCTCCGGGGACGATGCCCTCTTCGACCGCCGCGCGCGTTGCGTGCATTGCATCCTCGACGCGCGCCTTCTTCTCCTTCATCTCGGTCTCGGTTGCCGCGCCGACCTTGATGACGGCAACGCCGCCAACCAGCTTGGCCAGCCGCTCCTGCAGCTTCTCGCGGTCGTAGTCGGAGGTGGTCTTCTCGATCTGCGCGCGAATCTCCTTCACGCGCGCCGCAACCTCGCCGGCCTTGCCGCCGCCGTCGATGAGCGTGGTGTTGTCCTTGTCGATCGTCACCCGCTTGGCTGTGCCCAGGTCCTCGATCTTCACGCCTTCCAGCTTGATGCCGAGGTCTTCGGTGATCGCCTGGCCGCCGGTCAGGATTGCGATGTCCTGCAACATGGCCTTGCGACGGTCGCCGAAGCCGGGGGCCTTCACGGCCGCGACGTTCAGCGTGCCACGCAGCTTGTTGACCACCAGCGTTGCCAGAGCCTCGCCGTCCACGTCCTCGGCGATAATCAGCAGCGGCTTCGCGGTGCGCGCAATGGCCTCAAGCAGCGGCAGAAGGTCCTTCATCGACGAGATCTTCTTCTCGTAGATCAGGATGTAGGGGTCCTCCAGCGCGGCCTCCATGCGCTCCGCGTCGGTCACGAAGTAGGGCGACAGGTAGCCGCGGTCGAACTGCATTCCCTCGACGACTTCGAGCTGCGTCTCCATGGTGCGCGACTCTTCGACGGTGATGACGCCGTCCTTGCCCACCTTATTCATCGCCTCGGCGATGATGGTGCCGATCTGCGCGTCGGAGTTGGCCGAGATCGTGCCAACCTGCGCGATCATGTCGCCGGTCACCGGCTTGGAGAGCTTGTTCAGCGCGCCGCCATGCACCACGCCATTGTCGTCGCGCTTGCCGATGATGGCCTCGACGGCCTTGTCGATGCCGCGCTTCAGCGCCATAGGGTTTGCGCCCGCCGCCACTGTCTTCACGCCCTCGCGATAGATGGCCTGGGCCAGCACGGTCGCGGTCGTAGTGCCATCGCCCGCGATGTCCGAGGTCTTCGACGCCACTTCCTTCACCAACTGCGCGCCCACGTTCTCGGTCGCGTTGGCCAGCTCGATCTCCTTGGCCACCGTCACGCCGTCCTTGGTGATGGTCGGCGATCCGAACTTCTTCTCGATGACGACGTTGCGTCCCTTGGGGCCGAGCGTTACCTTCACCGCATCAGCCAGAATGTTCACTCCGCGCAGAATTGCCTGCCGCGAGTCTTCTCCATGCAGAATCTGTTTTGCCATTGTGCTCTACTCCATTGCCGGTCATTCCGGCTGTTTATATTCTTTGGTCGTCATTCTTTTTTTGGTCGTCATTCTGGCGGAGCCAGAATCTCCATAGTTGTCTTCGCGTGTCGCTCCGCTTACTTCTTGACGATCCCCAGGACTTCCTCTTCGCGCATGATGAGGAACTCTTCACCGTCCAGCTTGATCTCGGTGCCCGAGTACTTGCCGAACAGGATGGTGTCGCCCGCCTTCACATCCAGCGGGAAGACTTTGCCCTCGTCGTTGGACTTGCCCTTGCCCACGGCGATCACCTCGCCCTGCTGCGGCTTCTCTTTGGCGCTATCCGGAATGATGATGCCGCCGCGAACGCTCTCGCCCTCTTCCATACGACGGACCAGAATCCGGTCGTGCAGCGGGGTAAACTTTGTTTTTGCCATTGCGAATCTCTCCTTGTTGCAAAAAATGTTGATCGTTGATGTCTGATTGGTTGGATGCAGAAACCAGTCCGGACAGCGGGAGCCTCGGTACATCCGCCAGGCATCCGTTCCGGGTTCGAGCGGCCCAAAGCGCTCGTTAGCACTCAGACCCCTCGATTGCTAACGATAGGCCACCTCACCCCGCCTGTCAAGCCGTTCTGCGTTAAATCTGAGTGAAAGTCGCTCATATTTATGCAAGACTGATTGCAGAGGAGTTGCCCCCCCACAATCCCTCCCCTTCCATTCCCATCCAAGCCGCCCCGCTCTGACGTTTAGCATTTTCACAGGGGGTGCAGTGTGAGAGGCAGGTGCCTGCGTGGTTTTCTCATGAAGAAAACCACATTGCACGATTTTCCCAACACCACATGTCCTGTGAAAATGCTCTAAAATGAGCGAATGCTGCTGCGCAACCCTCTCCGCACCCACTCCGTCTGCCCCTTCGCCGTGGCCCTCTGCCTCTTCGCGCTCGTCGTCTCATTCGCGCCCATGCACGCCCACGCTCAGGGCGACACCACCAAGCCGGAGAAGCATGGCCGCAAGTACAAGGGCCCGCCCGATACCTCGCGCATCGAGGTCACCGTGCTCAAGGGCTTCAACAAGAAGCCCATCATGAACGCCGCCGTCATCTTTCACCCCACCAAGGACGGCATCGACGAGGGCAATCTGGAGATGAAGACCGACCCCGAAGGCAAGTCCGTGATCGACGTCATCCCCATCGGCAGCAAGGTGACCATCCAGGTCATCGCCGACGGCTTCGCCACCTTCGCCGAGGACTATCAGATCGACGAGGCCAGCCGCCAGATCCTCATCACCATGATTCGCCCTCGCGCGCAGGTCTCCGCCTACATCGACAACAACGGCAAGCCGGCGGAGCTGAAGCCCGGCCTGCAGGACCCGGTCCGCCCCAAGCCGAAACCCGCCACGCCTTCAACCCCTGCGGCGGCTCCGACCACTCCCGCCACGCAGCCCGCGCCCACCCCCGCGCCCACCCCCGCGCCCACCCCCCCCACCACCACGCCGAATCCGTAGAGGCCGCGCGATGCCTGAGCCTGAGAGCAGGGAACTCCGCGACGCATCCGGCCCGCTGGCGGGCAGCACCGCTCTGGTCACCGGCGGGGCGAAGCGTATCGGTCGCGCCATCGCGCTGCGGCTTGCCGCTGCCGGGGCGAATGTTGCCATCACCTATCGCAACTCGCAGCCCGAGGCCGAAGAGACCGTCCGCGCGCTCGCCGCGTTTGACGTCGATGCCTTCGCCGTCCGCACCGACCTCACCGATGCCGAAAGCATCCGCCAGTCCGTCGCCGCCGTGGTCGACGAGTTCGGCCGGCTCGACATTCTGGTCAACAACGCCGGCCTCTTCGAGGCTGCCGCGCTGGAAGAGATCACTCCCGAGCAGTGGGACCGGATGTTTGCCACCAACACACGCGCGCCGTTCCTCATGGCACAGGCGGCTCTTCCATATCTACGCGCGACCCGCGGGCGCGGCGGACGGATTATCAACATCGGCTCGCTGGGCGGCTCTCATCCCTGGGCCACGCACGCGCATTACTGCGCCTCCAAGGCGGCGCTGCACATGCTCTCGCAGACCATGGCCAAGGCCTGGGCGCCCGAGGTCAGCGTCAACTGCGTTGTGCCGGGAATGATTGTGCAGGGAATAGACGCACAGGGAATGGACGCACAGGGAATGGACGCACAGGGCGGGATCGACCCAGCCTACGCCCACTTCGCCGAGAAGACCCCCATGCGCCGCAACGGCTCCGCCGAGGATGTCGCCGCCGCGGTCCTCTTCTTCACCACCTGCCCCCACTTCATCACCGGCCAACTGCTCGCCGTCGACGGCGGCCTCGGTCTGTAGAAATTTATCCGCTCGAATTTCGTTCGTCATTCTGGCCTGAGCTTGTCGAAGGCCAGAATCTCGGTATTTTGCTTGGAGTGCCTCGACACATTCAACACTAGCGCCGCTTCAGCCGCTCGGCCATGCGCTGCCACCAGTTGGGAATCTTGATCTCTTCCACCAGCCCGCGCGGCTCCTCTTCCACCTCGAACTCCTTACCCAGGAAGACGGCCATCGGATTCGTAACGCACAAACTGTGCGCGTAGCTTGCGCCGAACTTCCTTCCCGCCAGATCGCATGCCTCGCGCATGCGCGGCGGGCGCGTGGTGGTGTTGTGCGCGTCCGTGGCCAAAAAATGCACCCAGCGCTTCTCCATCAGCTCGAACGCCATCTGCTCGGCGCGCCGGCCCTTGTGCCCGGTCAGCGAGTCCGCCGTCACCTGGATCAGCACGCCCGCGCGCAGCCACTCGACCAGCCGCTCGGGCTCGTTCTGTAGCGTGGGATTGCGCTCCGGATGGGTCAGGATCGGCGTCAGCCCGGCGAGTTGCAGTTGGAAGAAGGTCTCGGTCAGCCCCGGCGGAAGACCGTACTCCGGGATCTCCACCAGCAGGGTGCCCAGCCCGTTGATGCTGAATCGCGCCGGATCGGCCTTCGCCAGCTTCACGTTGTCGAACGACATGTGGAAGTCACATCCCAAGCCCAGCGTCAGCGGGATCTTCTCCTCGGCCAGCCGCGCGCGCAACTCGTCGGCTTTGGCCGCGTTTACGATTGGATCGAAGTTGTGGTAGCTGTTTGCGTGCGGCGTACACACCACATGCGTGATGCCCTCGGCCACAGCCAGCCGCGCCATCTCCACCGAGGTCTCCATGCTGTCGGCCCCGTCGTCCAATCCGGGCAGTAGATGATGATGAATGTCGATCATCGCAACGCAAGAGTACCACCGCCGCACGTACGCCGCAGGGATTCCTCGTACGTTGGGGAGGGCGTAGGTTGGATAGGAGCGGTTCTCTTTACCGCCGCCGTGTATCTTCGCTCCGCGTACCCCCTCCGAACAGCGTTGCAGGACATGGCGTTCGAGCCGATGCCCGTGTGTGTCAGAAATGCACACATCCGGAGCGGTTTTTGTGGATAATTGGAGCCGGGCTTTCTGTCCCTGCTGCTAATTTTGCTTCCTATCTCTACTTCGAGGATTACCGCCAATGAGAAGTCTCGCGTTCCTCTCCGTCGTCATCGCCCTGTTGTTCTGTGGCCGTGCAAGCTCACAAACCACCCCTACACCGGACAGTCCCCCCAAAGCCTATACAATTACGGCCGTCGCAGAAACAGACCCGATATTGGGCACACCTTCCTGCACCCACATACAAGCGTTTAAAGAGGTCGGTCTGCTGCGCGGTCTCGGCACCAGAGGCGGGATGACGAGCGGGGAGCTTGTGTTGAGCGACCTCGACATGACCACCGAGTGCATCGCCGGTCAATTGGAAGCTACGGTGCCAAACGGGCAGAGGGTCAAGATTCAACTTCTGACCAAGCCAGGAGATACATGCACGGCAACGCCAACCTTCAAGTCCGATCCAAAGCCCGATTACCTGTCGACGCTCGTCTCCTTCCTACAGCCTCTTCTCAAGAGTGCGGAGAACGTCAAACCCACCAAACAGCGCATCTCTCTTCTACCGGCCGCCAATGGAGCGATGACAGTTCCCATAGTTTGCAAAGCAACCCCGAGTCCGCAGACCCGGACGGTCGTCATCCACTACAAGAACCCTCCACGATTCTCCGCCTCCGCGGGCACGCTGGTCTCGCTCTACGGCAAGCACGTCTTCGGTTTCTCCACATCGCAGACCGGCATCGGAACCAACGGGGTTGCGACAACCGAGAACACAATCACGCTGAGCCAGTCCAATGTGCAGTTGGTGCCGATCGGATTTCTCAACACATACATCTCCGGCACGGACCGGCTTCACCTGGACCTGCAGGCCGGCCTGGGCATCAACCCGAACGGCAGCAAGACCGAGGTGGAGTACTTCTTCGGTCCGGCGCTTACCATGCATGGGATCTACTTCGCGCCGGGGCTGCATATTGCCCGCGCCCCCTACCTCGGGGGCGGGTTCTCGCTGGGAGAGGTCATTCCCTCTGGCGTCACCCCACCGGTCAACTACCGGGCGACCTACCGCTTCGCCTTTGCCATCTCGTACTCGCCACCCGTGAAGAGCGGAAACTAGCGCGGTTTCACCGCAGGTCTTTACAGGAGCAAAGAATGTTTGCGTGGTTTTTCCTCAAGAAAAACCACTTTAATAATTCTCGCGCGATAACAGTTGCGGTGAAACCGCTCTAGCGCCTTACGCCGCGGCCAGGCTGCGCGCCATCGACTGGAAGAGAAGCAGCCCGTCGGCCGAGCCCAGCAGCGCCTCGCTGGAGCGGTCCGGATGCGGCATCATCCCCAGCACGTTGCGTCCTTCGCTGAGGATCCCCGCGATGTTCTCCAGCGAGCCGTTGGGGTTCGCCTCCGCGGTCAGCTCGCCCACCGGCGTCGCGTAGCGGAATGCGATGCGGTCGTCGCGCTTCAGCGTCGCCAGCGTCTCCGCGTCGCAGAAGTAGTTGCCCTCCATGTGCCCGATGGGCATCTGCAGCACCTGTCCCAGCGCCAGTCCGCCGGTGAACGCCGAGTTCGCCGTCTCCACCCGCAGATGCAGGTGGCGGCATACGTAATGCTGGCCCGCGTTGCGCATCAGCGCGCCGGGCAGCAGGCCGGCCTCGCACAGAATCTGGAAGCCGTTGCAGATGCCCATCACCAGTCCGCCCGCGTCGGCAAATCGCCGCACGCTCTGCATGATCGGCGAAAAGCGTGCGATCGCCCCGGTCCTCAGGTAGTCGCCATACGCAAATCCGCCGGGGACGAGAATCGCGTCGCAGTCTTCCAGGTCGTGCGATGCGTGCCACAGATAAGTCACCGGAGCGCCCATCACCGCGCCCAGTGCGTGGTGCGTATCTTGATCGCAGTTGGAACCGGGAAAGACCAGAACGCCAAATTTCATAGGTCTAGATTAGCATTTCGCTCCCATCGACCCTGGCGATGGCGGCTCTGGTGGTTTGACTGAAATAGTTCGCATCGCGCTCTATGCCGGCACGTAGATGGCGTAGCCGCGCGGTGGGGCAGGGAACTCGGCGTTGCCCTCGCCGTCGGTGGTCCGCGCGTCCGGCCATGCCTCATCGTGCCCGTCCCACGCGATCGGCACAAACTTCTGGTTGACCCACTTGGTCTTCACCGAGGTGCCAGACCACTTGTCGCCCAGATTGTTCAGCACATAGATCAGTCCCGGCTGGTCGACGCTCTCGTCCTTCCAGCCGACGCGCTGCATGATGTACAAATCGGGATCGGCGTGCAGAATCTGCGAATCCCCGCCCGCGTGCCTGTGGTGCGCCTCCATCAGCGCGTCGATGCCGTTCGGCGTTCCCGTCCGCGCCAGCCCATTGTTGTAGTAGTCGTACCAGAAGACGCACGGGTAGCCCTCATGCACCATGATGAACGAGTAGGCCATCAGCTTGTCGTTGACGATGGCATTCGTGCCCATGTCGTGGTTGTCGACAAACGTCGCCGCATGGCGCGGCCGCTTCATCACCACCGATCCGCCGTCGGTCAGGTTGCGCAGATCGTAGTTCGGCTTGTCGCAGACGTCCTTCAGCTTGTAGCGTAGCGGAAAGTCGAACGCCGCAACCTGGTTGTCGGTAAACTCTGCGACGCGGCACAGCCAGCCGTCGATGTCATCCGTGCCGGACCAGTACTCGCCCACCACGTACGGCACAAAGTTCTTGCCATCCTTGACGTAGAGATACTTCGCCAGCAGCCCGATCATCCACGCGCCAAATCCCTTGGCGTAGTCGAAGCGGAAGCCGTCGAAGCCAAGCTCCTCGATCAGCAGCCGCGCGTACTGATACATTGCCGCATACACCTCCGGGTTGCGATGGCACAGGTGCGGGTAGCCCGCGAAGTTCTCGCCTTCCAGAATCACCTGCTCGTAGCGGCTGGGATGAAAATGGTTGAAGTTGCGGGCGAAGATGCCGCTCTTGGGGTTGAACTTCGTCCAACGCTTCTGCCCGTCCAGAGGATTCACCTCCTCCTCGTCCCCGCCCCCGTTGTGGTTGATCACCATGTCGGCGTAGAGCCCCACGCCGTTCTTGTGCGCTTTGGCGATCAGCGCCTCCAGCTCGGCCCGGTTGCCGTACCAGGTCTTCTTGCCGCCCTTCTGGTCGAAGTCGCCCAGGTCGAAGTAGTCGTAGGGATCGTAGCCCATCGACGTATGGCTTGCCGCCTTGTTCACCGGCGGCAGCCACAACGCGTTGAAGCCCGCGTGCCCCAGCTCCTCCACCTTCTCGGCGACGAAGTTCCACCACTCGTGCTCTTTCTTCTCCAGCCTCGGCGCGTCCCAGTAGAAGGCCTGCATCATCACTGCCATCTGTCGTTCTCCCATCTCATTTTGTGTGGATCGACTTTTGCGTGGATCGACGCGAGCGGCCTGAACCAAATCAAGCCCAGTGCGTTTCCCTTCATGAGATGCTGTAAACAACCCTCAGGGTTGGACATACAGCCGCATCGCGAAGGCCGCCTGCGCCTGCGCCGCTCACCCTCCCGCCCCGGCAAGCCGCGCCGCCACACGACACTCTCGCTCAGTCCGGGGTATCATTGCCATATACGCGAATGGATCGCGGGCCGGGCAGAGCATCCGCTCCGCAGTTTTCCGAACCATTCACTCCAGGGGACACTCCGCATGTCTGAAGCGACCGCTGCAACACCGTCCAAACGCAAGGTCCTCGTGGCCGATGACGAACAGGTCATCGCCAACACGCTGGCCATCATCCTCAACCAGGCCGGCTTCGAGGCGCGCGCCGTCTTTAGCGGCGAAGCTGCCATCGAGGCCCTCGACACCTTCCAGCCCGACATGCTCATCTCGGACGTCATCATGACCGGCATCAACGGCATCGAGACCGCCATCGCCGCACGCCGCAAGAGGCCCAATTGCAAGGTCCTGCTCTTCAGCGGCCAGGCCGCTACCGCCGATCTGTTGGAGAAGGCGCGCCACGAGGGCCACGAGTTCGAGGTCCTCGCCAAGCCCGTCCACCCCAACGACCTCCTCGCCAAACTGCGCGGCTGAGTCCCCATTCACCTGTAGAGTTCGTCATCCCGACCGGAGCAGCGGACGGTTTCATCGTCCGTTGCGCAGTGGAGGGACCCCCGCATTTCGTTCGCAGAGCGACGCTCCACGCCGTTCGCTAAAAGCTAACAGCCAGCTACTCCGGCCTCCTGCGCTCCTTCACCTTCACCGCTGGGATGCCCGCGTAGACGCCCCACGGCTCCAGGTCGCGGGTTGCCACCGAACCCATCCCCAGCACCGCTCCCTCGCCCACGCTCACGCCGGGGGCCACCGAGGCACGCGCGCACACCCACGCATACGCCCCCACCTCCATCGCGTAGGCCAGCAGCGGGAAGCGCGGATCGTCGGTATCGTGGGTCGCGCCGCACAGGTACGCCTCCT
>Ga0224554_1000384_pt1 | contig 37425 bp, 31 predicted proteins | sample 714S22024metaG_FD_180666 | JGI IMG/M metagenome (GOLD analysis project Ga0224554, IMG submission 180666) | Peat soil microbial communities from Stordalen Mire, Sweden - 717 S2 20-24 | ecosystem: Environmental > Terrestrial > Soil > Wetlands > Peat | place: Sweden: Norrbotten County, Stordalen... | reverse complement strand
AACCATGGCAACCCCGTCATGGTTTCTGACGTGGGCGAAAAAGGCGTGCGCGATTCCTACCTTCTTCGCTCTCACGATGGTAAAAAATTCTTCCTCATCGCCACTGACCTCTCCAATAATCTCAATCGTGATTGGCATCGCGCCACCCACGCCGGCAGCAAGTCCATTGTAATCTGGGAATCTGATGACCTGGTGAAATGGTCCATGCCGCGTCTGGTCAAAGTTGCGCCCGACGACGCCGGTTGCACTTGGGCGCCGGAAGCGATTTATGACGAAGAGACGAAGGACTACCTTGTCTATTGGGCTTCAACCACCGGACGCGACAACTTTGCCAAACAACGCATCTGGTCCACCCACACCACGGACTTCAAGACTTTTTCCAAGCCGGAAATCTACATCGAAAAATCCGCTACGGTCTATGACGCCGACATCATCCGCGCGGGAAACAAATACTACCGTTTCTGCAAGGACGCGCGAAACAATGCCATCAGTATGGAAATTGCCGACAAACTTTCTGGATCCTGGAGCGACGTTCCCGGCTTCAACCTGACCGGCACGCAACACTATGAAGGCCCCGCCGCTTTCCAACTCACTTTGCCAAGCACCGAAAACGAAAGCGGCACTTGGTGTCTCATGCTCGATCACCCCGGCAAAGGCTACGATCCATTCATCACCACCAATCTCGCCTCCGGCAAATTCACCGCCAGCCGCGACATGAAATTTCCCTTTATATTTCGGCACGGTTCGGTGCTGCCTCTGTCAGCAGACGAATACCAGCGTGTGAAATCCGCGTATGCATTCGCCGGTATGCCGAAATAGTTGGTCTTTTGCATTCTCACTCATTATGTTCCGGCTAAGTCTATGCGATCATGATTCGATGAGAGCGATTCCTAAACCCTCGAGGGGAAATTATTTTATGAAAAAACAATTAGTCATTGCGGTTCTGCTGGTCGTTGCCAGAGCGAGTCTGGCAGATATGGCAGAGATTAAATACCCATACACGTTCAAGTATGAAGGCAATCCGCTGGTGCGGTATGTCAGCTCCACTGACCCGGATGCGCATGTCTGGGATGACGTGGTCTGGGTGTATTGTTCGCAGGATTATCCACGGCAGCCCGGCGACACAACGAGTTATGACCACATGGATGGTTACCACGTCTTTTCCTCTTCCGATCTGACCAATTGGACCGACCACGGTGAAATCATGAATTCACGGGACATCTCCTGGGCGGAGGGCGGCTGGCTTTGGGCGCCGGCGGCTGCACGCAAGGATGGCAAATACTATCTTTACTATCCGGTTAAGGATAAGCAGCGCCGATGGGTCATCGGGGTGGCGACCGGCGATTCGTCCGCCGGGCCGTTCAAAGATATCGGCCATCCCATCGCGGGCACAACAGGGATTGATCCCGCCGTTTTCATTGACGACGATGGGCAGGCCTACCTCTACTCCAACGATGCTTTGGTCGGCAAACTCAAGCCGAACATGATCGAGCTGGCCGAGCCGATGCGCCCGATCATTTATGGGCCGCCCGGCGTCATGAGCGACGGCCACAAGAAATTCCGGGAAGGCTCGTTTATGCACAAGCGCAACGGCATTTACTATTTTTCATTTACCAACCAGAGTAACAAGGATTACCAGGGCTTCTACGCGATGGGCTCAAGCCCCTACGGTCCCTTTGAATGGAAAGGTCCCATGGCGCCTAAACCCGATGGTGCGCAGTATCATCATTCCACCATCGAGTTCAAGGGACAGTGGTATGATTTCTACCATGTCGGCGGGGCGGCGTTTAAGCCGGAGGGATATAACGGCAGCCGCCGCATCGTGTGCTTCGACAAGTTGTTCTACAACACGAACGGCACCATCCAGATGGTCGAGCAGACGACGGAGAAAAAATAGCAGCAACTGGAATTTGCCACTGCGTGTCTGCTCCGAAATAGTTTCTGTCCCACTTGCGAAATTTCATAATGGAAAGCAATTGCGTTACACATTCTCACTCTCACACATACGGAAAATGAACCATGAAAGTTTTGTGAATCCTGTTATGAGTGCAAAACAATGGAAGCCGTTCCGCAAGTGGAGCGCGCCATCACCAACTGGCGTCGGTTTTCAATGGGCTTGTGGCGTGTGCCGCGAGGCGACATTGGTTGCCCGGATTGTTTGTTGTGCATAATCCCAGAAAAGTAGCCCGCGAAAACCAAAAAATCTTGCCAGCCACAAGCCGTGAGTCAACATCATAGAAAGAATCCATCCATGCAAAAAACAATTACCTCAAACCGGGAATTCCGGGTTAAATGTGTCCGTTACCTGACCCTTTTTTTAATCGTCTGGGGAGGCACATATTTGCCCGCAAGGGCCGATGCTTCCACCCCGACATGGAATGTCCGTGACCGTGGCGCCAAGGGTGATGGGGTAACCTTGGACACCTTGCCGATCCAACAAACCATAGACAATTGTTCCAGCAAAGGGGGAGGAATCGTGGAGTTCCCCCCCGGAAGCTATCTCATCGGAACCCTTTACTTGAAAAGCAACGTTACTCTCGACCTGCAGGCGCAGGCTGAAATCGTAGGCACGACCCACCTCGATCAATATGGATCGGACACCGGCATTTCCCCCTATTATCCCGAGGACCTGGATAAATGCCTGATCTATGCGAAGGACGCCAAGAACATCACGTTGACCGGAGCCGGGGCGATCAACGGCGGCTTTCCCGGGAACGAAAAGCCCGTGCCTGCTCCCGGCGCGACCGGCCGCGAAACCAACGCCCGGCCCATGCTGATTCGCTTCGATGGTTGTGAAAATATCCGGCTCGATTCAATCAAGCTCTACGGATCGTCTTCGTGGTGCATGCACTTTGCGCGTTCCAAAAATATCACCCTGACCAATCTCGATGTGCCAAACAAGCACCAGGACGGAGTTGACTTTGAAAGCTGTGAAAATGCCCTGGTGACCGGCTGTCATTTTGTGACGGGCGACGACAGCATTGCCATTCTGTCAAGTCACAATCAAATTTGCCGCGACATCACCATCACGAATTGCACCATGCAATCGAGATGTGCGGCCATCCGCCTGGGGCCTCTTTCCTATGGCGATATCCAGAACATTAACGCCTCGCACTGTCAATTTACCCAATGCCGTTTGGGCGGTGTTAAAATCGGAATGTATGAGGGTGGAACCATCAGCAACTGCCGTTTCACCGATCTCCAGATGGATCAGTGCACCTGCCCGATCCTGATTTTCCTGGGCACCTTCTACGAGGTCGGAGCGGTGACCAACCGGCGTCCGCAGATGCCTGTCGGGCATATCCATGATCTGACTTTCAGCAACATCAAGGCCACGACCTTCATACGCTCGGCTGGGAATCCGGACGGGAACAGCGTGATGTTTTTTCAGGGCTACCCCGGCACCGACATCGAAAACGTCACGCTGGATCATGTGCAAATCACCTTCCCGGGCGGCGGAACGGAAAAGCTGGCAGTCCGTCGCGATATCGCCGACATGGACAAGATCAACCCCTACCGGGACGGTTACTGGACCGATCACAAGACCACTTTCGGGATTGCTCCCGCTTCGGCGCTCTACGCGCGCCACGTCCATCATCTTCAGTTGAATGATGTGGAGTTCAACTTCCTCGCGCCCGATGCGCGCGCCGCCGTCTTTCTCAATCAGGCCAGCGACGTGGCCCTCGATGGACTCAAAGTCAGTGGCACTCCGGGTGATCCAGTCGCGGCAGCCTCCCTGCTTGTTCTCGATTCCCAGAATGTGACCGTGCAAAATTCCCAGGGAAATCCCGCCGCTTCAACTTTTCTCTCGGCGGAAGGGGCAGCGACCAAGTCCATTATTCTGAAGAACGTCGATTTCCACGGTGTGACCCAGCCTACCGCAACGGGCAACGGGGCGTCGCCCCAGGAAATTCAGACGATAACCAATGCTGGAAATCCGTGACGCTCCCGCGCTGAGGACGTCGAAGATTGCACACTCGATCTGATGTAACCTGTAGATGACTTCCCGCACTCCGGGCGTGGCCCACGGCTGGTTCTATCGCCGCCAACCGCGTCAGCCCTGCTCATTGCGGCGACCACAACTCACTGCGGCCATCCAGCGTTATGGAATTGAAGCGGCGCAAAAAATGCGCTGGAAAAATTCAAAGTCGTCGAATCGCCGATGACGGAAAATCCGTTTCTGGCGGAACACGCGCCGGTGCGGATCGAAATCAATTTGCGCGCGTTTAGAGTGCCGACGGTGGATGTTCTTCTGCGGATCGCGCGCGCCTTGAAAGTTCACTTGCGGGATATTGTCAGCGAACTTTGAGCATCACTTTTTGGAATTGCTTGTCTCGTGGCGAAATCGCCACGCTCACGCTTCGGTCAGCGGTTCGGCGAGCGGTGAAACCTGCCTCCTGCAACGGAATGACTTTGCTTTCGTAATTTTCCAACGATGGGCAAATGGCAACGCCATCGCGCGAGTATTCGCGGTGAACGGCTAGGCTGCCATGTCCCAATCCGCTTTGGGCAAAACGCTCCGGCATTCCCACTTGTTTCGCCCGCCACGCCCAAGCATAGCGGTAGCTGTGCAAACTGACTCCTTCAATTTTCAAAAGACGGCAACGGCGGCGAAATTCAGCCGCGCGGTCTTTATCTTTCAACGTGATAATTTTCGGAAATAATGCGCCTTCCGACGGCAATTTTTTCAAAAGCGATTCGAGCCGCGCGCCGATTTCGAGCATACAGAGTTCGCCCGTTTTCTGGCGGTGAAACGACAGCAGCCGGGTTTTCCAGTTAATGTTTGCCGTTGCCAGCTTCGAGCCGTCCGTCTGCGCCGAACCGATTTCCCACAACAATTCGTAATACATTTTCCGTTCGGTGTTGTTCTCGGCTTGAATGATTCGCTGGTGTTCTTCAAGCGTGATGGCGCGGCGGTGCCTCTTTTCAATCTTCGGCCAGAGTTTGGGCGGGATGACGGGGCGAGAATCCAGCCCATGCCCAAAGCCAGATTGTGCAGACAGCGCAAAACATTTTGGGTGAACACGCCGCCGGATTTGAGAACATTGTAAAATCATCTGCCGTTGTTTCCATCAACCGTTTATTGCGGATGAAATTGAAGGCCGGACTCTCCCCGCAAGCAGTCATTGTCCTCCAACGGCTTTGTTAAATGGCTCCAGAGGTAGGACTCGAACCTACAACATCACGGTTAACAGCCGCGTGCTCTACCATTGAGCTACTCTGGAATCAAACGGGCGCGTAATTTACTAGCCGCTGCCCGCCGCGTCAATTTCATTCAGCGCACTATTTGGCAGTGCGGGCAATAAAATGTGCTCCGCGCCGCCTGCACGATGCGCTGGATAAGGCGGTGACAATTCGCGCAGGGCTTTCCGGCACGGTCATAAACGCACAATCGTTCCTCGTAAAAATCCGGCGTGCCGGGCGCGCGGCCAAAATAAAACAGCCCGTCCGTTTTCCCCGCGTGAAAATTCAGTGGCACCGTGCTGCCGCCGGCAACCGCCTCCGCCAGCACTTCGCGGATTGCACCATGAAGTTTTCTGACCTGTGCCAGCGACAGCTTGTCCGCCGCCAGCTTCGGTGAAACGCGCGCGCGGAAAAGCGCCTCGCTCGCGTAGATGTTGCCGATGCCGGCGACCAGCGATTGATCGAGCAGCTTGACCTTGATTGGCTGGCGCGAGCGTTTTAATTCGCGCGCAAAAATATCCGGCGAAAAGTTTTTGTCCAGCGGCTCCGGCCCAAGTTTTTCAACCGCCGACAAATCCAGGGTCATCCGACCGAAATAGCGCGCGTCCTCGTAAATAAAATTCCAGCCGCCCAGATCAAAAACCACCGCCGCGTGTTTTGGCGGCGGCTCGACTTTCCGCGCCAGAAACATCCGTCCCGTCATGCCGAGATGGCCGAGCAGCCTCGCCGGTTTGCCCGAAGTTTTGGAACGAAGCTCGAACAAAAGATATTTTCCGCGACGTGACAGGTTCGTGAATTTTGCGCCGCGCAAAGCCCGGCGAAATTTTTTCAGCGGGGTCGGCCTTAAAACTTTTTCGCGCCGCACGTCCACGCCGCGAATAATTTTTCCGCGCAGCAACGGACGCAAATGTCGCACCAGCACTTCGACTTCCGGCAATTCGGGCATGGCAAGATTGCGCGGCTAACTGGTGACCAGCGTCCCGATTTTCTCGCCCAGCACGACGTGCTTGAGGTTGTGCTCCTTGAAAAAATCAAAAACGATGATTGGCATCTTGTTGTCCATGCACAGCGAGAACGCCGTCGAATCCATAACTTTTAATTGTTTTTGCAAGGCGTCCAGATAGGAAATTTCAGCGAACCGTTTCGCCTTGGGATTTTTCTTTGGATCGCTGTCGTAAATGCCGTCCACTTTCGTCGCCTTCAAGATCACTTCCGCGCCAATTTCGTTCGCGCGCAACGCCGCCGCCGTGTCCGTGGAAAAATATGGATTGCCCGTGCCGCCGCCAAAAATCACCACCCGGCCCTTTTCCAGATGTCGCACCGCGCGCCGCCGGATGAACGGCTCGGCGATCTGCGACATCACGATGGCGCTTTGCACGCGCGTGGGCGAGCCGAGTTTTTCCAGCGCGTCCTGCAATGCCAGCGCGTTGATGACCGTCGCCAACATACCCATGTAATCGCCCGTGGCGCGCTCGATGCCGCGCTCGCTGCCGCTCAAGCCGCGAAAAATATTCCCTCCGCCGACGACCACGACCACCTGCACGCCCAGTTCGCGCACCTCGCGGATCTGTCCGGCCATGTGCTGCACCGCCTCGGGCGAAATGCCGACGCCGTTTGCGTCGCCGAGCGACTCGCCGCTCAACTTGAGCAGGATGCGGGAAAATTTCGGTTTTTTGGTCGTGGTCATAAAAGTTGAAGCGCGTGAAGCATCGCAAAATGTTTAACAGCCGCGCGCCGAATCGTCAAATCAAAGACGCAATTTTCAAAATGCAAAATTCTCTCGACAAAAAATCTTATCGGCACAAATTAAAATTCGTGATCCGAAATGGACTCCAAACCTACAATTCCTTACTATGAATGCGTCTTCTTTTAACTCAACACATCCCACCGTCGTCAGTCTATCAAAGTGGTTGGAACAGATTGGTGTGACTTCATGCACTGCATGGCGCTGGCGGAAAAAAGGCTGGCTTAAAACCATCAACATAGCCGGTCGGCAATATCTCACCCAAGAAGCCATTGACGAATTTCAACGTCGCGCTAAAGCAGGTGAATTCTCCCAAGTCCACAAAGTCCCCAGCCGGAGGAATGATGCGCGGTAAAATTTCCTCAGTGCCAAGATTTTTCAATCACTCATTGAAAAATCGGAAATTCGTCAATCAGTGATTGACGGATCTGGAAACGCAGAATCCACGCTTGCAGTAATTCTCCAATCAGCGATTGGAAAATCTACTTTTAGTGTCGCGCATTCGCCCAGCGCCGGAGGCGCGACCGACAATAGCCCACGGTTTCAACCGTGGGTCAGCCGGACAAAAATCTCAAAGCCCCGTCAGGGGCGGCAGAACAAATCGCTCACAAAATCCTTTCGTCTCTGCGGGACTCGACTGGTTCATTTGCATTTTACCCGCAGTTAAAACTGCGGGCTATTTTCTGCCGCCGCGCTGCGCGCTTGAAACAAAAAAAACGTCCATCGCTGGACGCCTTTGCAATTTTATTTGAAGAATTTTACGCGCTTTCGCAATTCATTTTCTTGACCGCTCCAACGGATTGGCGCACGGACAGCCCATGGCTTTGAAGTCGCCGACATTTCGCGTGGCCACGGTTGCGCCGGTGCGGATCGCGATGGCCGCGAGCAATCCGTCGGCCAGGCTCGGCTTGCCTTTTCCGCTCCGTCGCGCTTCACCGGCCAGCCGCGCGGCGATTTCATAATCTGCAGATTCATTCGCAAAGGAGGCGATGCTCAAAATCCGGTCGCGATAAAACTTTTCGCCGCGCACGCGCAGGGCGGCATCGTTCACCCAATGGACGCCCAGAAGAAATTCAGCGCGGATGATGTCGGCGGTGGCAAATTTGCCGGACGAAGAACACCACGCCTCGAACGCGAGATTTTCCCGTTCGCCTTCAATGAGAATGTCCGTGTCTATGAGCCAGTTCATGATCGAACTCTTCATCCAGTTTTTTGACGTTGGCGGCGATGGTGCTGGCGGTCGCCTTGTCCAGATCATCGGCCTTGTAATCTGCGAAAATTTTTGAAAAATCCTCGCCGCTCATGAAATCGCTGTCGGGAACGATGCGCGCGAACGCCCGGCCGTGCTTGCGGATGCGGACGGTTTCTCCGCGCTCCACTTTGCCGAGGAAACGGTGAAAGCCGTTCACTGCATCTGTGACGCTCACTTCAATCATGCTGACAAAATACCTATTTCCACCCTTTTTGTCAAAACGAGAATTTTACGCGCTTTCGCCAACTTGAAACCGCACGAACCGGCGGATCGTGATCTCATCGCCAAGCTGCTTGCCGATCTGCGCGACGTGTTCCTTCACGCTGACTTCGGAATTGCGTTTCACGAAGCCCTGGTCCACGAGGCAGTAGGTCTGGAAAAATTTATCCAGCACGCCGGCCAGGATTTTTTCCATCGCCTGCGGCGGCTTGCCTTTCAAGCGGTCGGAGTTCGCAGCGATTTCGCGTTCCTTCGCGATGATTTCGGGTGCGACCTGCTCACGCGAGACGGCGTGCGGATGTCCCGCCGCGATCTGCAACGTGATGTCGCGCACGAGCTGCTTGAATTCTTCCTTGCCCGTCGTCTCCGGCTTGCCCGCGCCGACTTCGACGAGCACGCCAACTTTCGCGCCGGTGTGGATGTAGGCCGCGACGAGTCCGTTGCCGGAAACTTCGATGCGCTGATATCGCGAAATCTTGATGTTCTCGCCAATCTTCGCCACGACGCCGACGCGGTCGGCTTCCAAATCCGCGTTCGGATTTGCGGCAAGTTTCTTTGCGATGTCGTCACAAAATGCGCGGAAGCTGTCGTTCTTGGCGACAAAATCGGTTTCGCAATTGATTTCCACAAGCACGCCGACTTTTGCGCCGGGCGCGATGTGCTGGGCGATGACGCCTTCGTTGGCGGCGCGGTCGGCCTTTTTTGCGGCGGACGCGATGCCTTTTTTGCGGAGAATGTCTCCGGCGGCGTCCAAATCGCCTTTCGATTCGACGAGCGCTTTTTTGCAATCCATCAAGCCCGCACCGGTCATTTCGCGGAGCTTGCCGACGCTGGCGGCAGTGATTTCAGCCATAAAATAGTTGGGAGTTGAAAGTTGAGTGTTGAGAGCGGAAAAATTTGCGCTCCAATAAATTTACGCCGGAGAATTTTCCGGTGTTGACGGATCGTTGCCGGCGGCGATTTCAACCGCCTGCGCGGATTCAAATTTTTGTTCGCCGGCCGGAGCAGCTTCCGGCGCGTCGGGTTTGCGGGCGCGCTTGGATTCATATTCCGCCTGCGCCTGCGTGATGACCTGGCCAATCGTGGCCATGATCATGCGGACGGAGCGGATGGCGTCGTCGTTGGCGGCGATCGGATAATTCACGAGGTCGGGATCGGAATTCGTGTCCACGAGCGCGATGATGGGAATCTTCAATTTGTTCGCCTCGGACACGGCGTTGTGTTCGCGCTTGATGTCCACGACGAACATCGCGGCGGGAAGCTTGTCCATCGAGCGGAGGCCGTCGAAATACTTGTTCAGGCGCGCACCTTCGCGGCGGATGGTGGACTGTTCCTGCTTGACGTAATTGTTGATGGAGCCGTCCGTGTCCATCTTTTCGATTTCCTTGAGCCGCTTGATGGAAGATTTGATGGTCGCGTAATTCGTCAGCGTGCCGCCGAGCCAGCGTTCGGTGACAAAAAGCTGGCCACATTCCTTCGCGGTGTCCTTGACGCATTGCTGCGCCTGTTTTTTGGTGCCGACGAAAACAATTTTTCCGCCCTTGCGGACCGTGGTGGAAAGAAAATCGCACGCGGCTTCGAGCTGCGCGAGGGTTTTCGAGAGGTTAATGATGTGAATGCCGTTGCGGGCGTCGAAGATGAACGGCTTCATCTTGGGATTCCAACGCTTGGTCTGGTGTCCAAAATGGACGCCTGATTCCAACAATTCTTTTACGCCGATGCTTAACATATTTCCTTTGGTTACAGATTCTCTGCTTCGAGATTAAGAATAAGATTACGATTAAGATTAAAACTTCGCGAATTGTCGCGCCGTTCGTAATCTTAATCTTTTTCTTAATCTTAATCCGTCTTCAAAAAACCATCCCGCGGAAAACGGGATTGAGTTTGATGTTATTGTGGCCATTCGCATCCACACGGGCGCGAAATTTTTAAGGCCGTTTTCCCCTGCCAGCTTTGGCGAAAGGGACGCTTAAACTAACAGAAAAACGCGGAGTGGCAACAGCTATTTTCAACATGGACCGGTGGAAAAAGCGGCGCGGCAGCCGGAATTACAAGATGGTCAACTGCACGCTGCTCTCGATGATGCCGGCGCCGATGGCGTAGCGGGTGAGGCCGGCGGTGTCGTGGATGTCGAGCTTTTCCATGAGGTGTTCGCGATGCTTCTCGACGGTCTTGAGGCCGATGCCGAGCTCCGAGGCGGTCTCCTTGTTGGCCTTGCCTTCGGCGATCAACTGGAGCACTTCCATCTCGCGGGAAGTCAGTTCGACGGTTTTCTTTTTGAGCACGCCTGTGCGGTTGAGCGATGGCGGGTGGAGCCGTTCCTGACGCCGGGAAATGGAGGGGCTGAAAAATGTTTTTCCATTGCGGACTTCGCGGATCGCGCGGCACACGTCGTGGGCGGAGGTTTGCTTGAGCAGAAATCCCATCGCGCCGGACTCGGTCGCGCTGGTGACATATGCGTCATCGCTGTGCGCGGAGAGGATGATCACCTTGGTGGCGGGGACGACTTTGAGCGCCTGCCGCGTGGCTTCCAGGCCGTTGAGCAGGGGCATGGCGATGTCCATCAGCACCACTTCGGGGTGAAATTTTTTGACGAGCGCGACGGCCTGGCGTCCGTCCTGTGCTTCGCCGACGATTTCAAAGTCTTCCTCGAGTTCGAGCATCTTGCGGAAACCCTCGCGCACGATGGTATGGTCTTCGGCCAGCAGGACGGTGATTTTTTTCATGATCGTTTAAGTTTGTTTTTTGCGAATGTGATTGGTTCAGTTTCTCCTACCCCCCCCCCGGATTTTTTCGAGCGGAATTTGGGCGATGATGGTGGTGCCTTTGCCGGACGAGGATTCGACTTCAAAACTGCCGCCGATCATTTCCAGACGTTCCCTCATGCCGAGCAGGCCGAGGCGCTTGCCGCCATTGGCGTTCAAGGTGCGTTCAACGCTGAAAGATTTGCCGTCGTCTTTTATTTTCATGCAGACCCGGTCCGGCAGTTTCTGGATGCTCACTTCCACGCGGCTGGCTTCCGCATGGCGGGCGACATTGGCGAGCGCCTCCTGCGCGATGCGGAAGAGCACCGTGCGCCCGGACGCTTCCAATTTTTCCACGGCGGCAAACGCCGTCAGGTAGGCGCGGACACCGGTCTGGGCGGTGAAATTTTTCATGAACGAATGCAGTGCGGGAATCAGGCCGAGATCGTCCAGCACCGCCGGGCGCAATTCGCGGGCGAAGTCATGCACCAGGTTGACGGATTTTTCCACCAGCTTTTGCGTGCGGGTGATGTGGCGGTCAAAGCCCTTGGTGTTGCGCGCGGCCTCCTTTTTCAGGGTGGCCAGACGGACGTTGATGCCCGTCAAAGTCTGGGCGATGACGTCATGCAGTTCGCGGCTGATGCGCTTGCGCTCTTCCTCCTGCGCGTGCAGAACTTGATGGGACAGTTGCCGCAACTGTTCCTGCATGAGGCGCGACTGTTCCAGCATCCGGCGCTGGTGCTGCTCGCTTTTCCGAAGGGATTCCTCGATCACTTTCCGCCGGCCAATCTCCTCCCGCAATTCCTCAACCGAGGCGGCGATCGCATCCGAGCGGCGTTGCGCCTCCTCCGCCCGTTTGAGCACGGTGATGTCGGAGACGACGACCCGGCACCATTTCTGCGGACTGTTGACCGAGATGGCGGAGCTGCCGTGAAAGTCGGCCCAAAACGAGGCGCCGTTTTCGCGCAGCAGGGTCGCCTCACAAACCTGTTTTCCGTCGCCGGCGAAAACACGTTTTAGAAAGGCGAGAAAGACCGGACGGCTCGCCGGGGTGACAAAAGGCGGCAAGCGCCGGTTGATGAGCGAAGAACGTCCCACGCCGAGCAAGGTGGCGCCGCTCAAGTTCACTTCCAGGATCTGCCCCTGTTCATTGAGGGACAAATAGCCGACGGGTGCGAAGTCGTAGAGGTCGGTATATTTTTCCAGCAGCACTTCCATCCGGTTCCGGCTTTCCTGCAGCTCGGCGTTCTGCATCTCCAGCTCGACGTGGTGGACTTGCAATTCGTGGAGCAGCCGCTGGGAGTCCGCTTCTTTCTGCGTCACGCCCGCCTTTGGCTTCTGACGCTTCTTCTGTTTCCGCAACTGGGCTTCGGCACGGCGCTGCAATTCACGCATCATCGGGCCGTATGACTGCTGGGCAGCCGGGTCTGGCGATTCAACTCTGGCACGCCGGTGTCGTTCGGCAGTCCTGGCTGATGAAGCGGGCTTCTTCTGGATGAGGGATCGTTTCATGGTTTGCGGGATCGCCGCGCTTTTCCGGCGGCCTTGGTTCGTTTGGGAACGGTCGCCGCCGCATACCCGCTGACTTTGTCGCGCTCCGCAGCGTCTTCCGCGACGTTTTTTTCCAGAACGGCGTGCTTCTCCCGCAGCTTCGCCTCCAGCGTCTTGGCCACGGTGATGTCGGCGAAGGTGATCACCACGCCGTCAATGCGGTCGTCGAGCGTGCGGTAGGGCATGATGCGCACGGTGAACCAGCGGCCATCGTGCGCGTTGATTGATTTTTCCGCGAAGCCCAGCTTTCGCAACACCTCGTGCGCGTCTTCCACCAGTTCCGGGTAGAGCAGGTCGGAGGCAAGGTCGGTGATGGGCCGGCCGATGTCGCCGGGGATGAGCTTGATGATTTTGGTCGCCTGCGTGGTGAAGCGGCGCACGTTGAGACCATTGTCCAGAAACAGCGTGGCGATGTCCGTGCTGTTGAGGAGGTTTTTCATGTCGTTGTTGGACCGGGACAATTCGTCCATCTTGACCTGCATCTCGCTGTTGACGGTCTGGAGTTCTTCGTTCAGCGATTGCATCTCCTCCTTGGAGGTCATGAGTTCCTCGTTGGTGGACTGGATCTCTTCGTTCGTGGATTGTTGTTCCTCGTTGGTGGAACGGAGTTCCTCCTGCGCGGTCTGCATTTCTTCGCGGACGGTTTGCGCCTCAAGGCGGGCCTGCTGATATTTCCGTTCGAGCTCCTCCAACCTGGGGTTGCGGGCGGGATTTTTTCCAGCCTGCCCCGGGCGGCCCGTGGTTTTAATTTCCGGCGGCGCGGCCACGTCGGTGAACACGATCATCACCATTCCGCGCAGCAACTCCGGCTCCGCGAGGCGCTGGACGGTGACATCCACGAACTGGTTCCCGCCGTTGGTCCCGACTTTGATCCCACGGATCACCACCGGAGCATCCTGTTCGATGGCTTGGTGGAAAGCGCTGCCGAGTTCGACGCGCAGGCCTTCGCGGGCCATGACAAAAATATTCCAGTTGGCTTTGCCGGCGGCGGGTTCGAGGTATTTGCCGGTGCGGCCGCTCAAATAAAGAATGTTGCCCTTGTCATTCACGAGCACGGATGGCGGCGAGTAATGTTCCAGAACCAGCTGGTCCGCCAGGGACTGGAGGCTGGCGGGCGGTTTGGCCGCCGGACGAGGTTCCGTCCCGCTTTGCAACGGCCTGGCAAAGGACGCGGGAAACTCAACCGGCTCCGACCGCGCCAGGGAGTCTGTCCGCCGGTAGATCCGCAATTTATTGTTCAGCGGCGTGAACAGGTCGGTGAAGGTTCCGACCGTTTCCGCGCTGCCGAGAAACAAAACGCCGCCGGGGGTCAGACTATAGTGGAACAGCGGGATGAGTTTCTTCTGGATCTCGGGCGCGAGGTAGATCAGCAGATTGCGGCAGGTCAAAATATCCAGCTTGGTGAAGGGCGGGTCCAGGATGAGGCTCTGCGTGGCAAAGATGACCATCTCGCGGATTTCAGTGTTGACCCGGCAGCCGTGTTCATCCTTCTTGAAGAACCGGCTCATCTGCTTCGGCGACACGTCCGCACAAATATTTTCCGGATAAACGCCCTGCCGCGCCTTGTCAATCGCGTCCTTGTCCAGGTCGGTCGCAAAAACTTGCAACGTCATTTTTTTCCGGGACTTGATGTTCTCCATCACTTCCTTGAACAGCATGGCCAGCGAATAGGCTTCCTCGCCGGTGGAACAACCGGGCACCCACGCCCGCAGCACATGGCCGTTCGGACGGCTGGCGATGAGCGCGGGAAGAATTTTTTTGCGCAGCTCCTCCCAGCAGGCGGGATCGCGGAAGAAACCCGTCACGCCGATCAACAGCTCCTTGAAAAGCAAATTCAGTTCCTGCGAGTTTTCCTGCAAGTAGCGGACATAACTGGCGAGCTTGTCAATCTGGTGGATGCCCATGCGCCGTTCGATCCGGCGGTAAAAGGTGTTTTTTTTGTAGAGCGAAAAGTCGTGGCCGGTATGCGTGCGCAGCAGGATGACCGCCTTTTCCAGGGCGCTCTGCGTCTTGTCTCCCATTGCCCGTTCGGAAGTGTGGGCCAGCGGAGTGCGCTGCAGATAGGCCATGATCCGCTCGGGCAGAGCGTCCGCCGGTGCGACAATATCCGCCAGCCCCGAATCAATCGCGCTGCGCGGCATGCCGTCAAATTTTGCCGTCGCGGGATCCTGCACCAGGACGACACCGCCTTTCTCCTTGATGGCGCGCAACCCGAGCGTGCCGTCGGAGCCCATGCCGGAAAGAATCACGCCGATGCTGTGTTCATGCCGGTCTTGCGCGAGGGAGCGAAGGAAGAAATCAATCGGCAGACGCAGTCCGCGCGGCGACGCCGGTTCGAGCAGATGCAGGACGCCATGCAGGATGGACATGTCCTTGTTCGGCGGAATCACATAGACGCAGTCCGGCTGAACCGTGGTGCGATCCTTGACCTGGATGACTTTCATGCCGGTGTTGCGCTGGAGCAGTTCGGGCATGATGCCTTTGCGCGTAGGATCCAGGTGCTGGACGATGACAAATGCCATGCCGCTGTTGTTCGGCACATGAGCCAGAAAATGTTCCAACGCTTCAAGACCACCGGCGGAGGTGCCGATGCCGATGATGGGGAATGAATAAATGGCCGACGACGCGGCGGGCGGGGGCTGGCGCGCAGCCCCGGCCGTTTTTTTCTTCGGGCGCGATGGCAAGTATTTTTTTTTCATGCAGGCTGTTTCCTGCGCTGGATCATGGCAGCTTTCGTCTCTACTGAAAAGCGCGGTGGCACAAGTTTTGTCAGGGCCGGCGCCGGCAACCTTCTTTTGATGGCCGTCCGGCCATTTTCTAATCCGCCGCCGGCGCCCACCAGTTCCATCAACTTGGGAGCGATCTTATCCAAGGGCAGGATAAAATCAACGTCGCCGGTTTTGATGGAAGTTTCCGGCATGGAGAAATCTTCCGACGTGGGCCGGTCTTGGGCGATGACCTTGCCGCCCATCTCCTTGATGATTTGCACCCCGAATGAGCCGTCACCATCTCCACCGGTGAGGACCACGGCAATGGCCTTTTTTTGGTAGACCCCGGCCACCGAAGCAAACAGCGGCTCGGCGGACGGGCGGGCATGATGAACTTTTTCCGCCGCGGAAGAGGAAAGCTCAAGGCGACCGTCTTTTGCCACAGACAGGTGGTGATTGGGCGGGGCGACAAAAACACTCGCCTGGGATAATAGGTCGCCGGTATGCGCCTGCTTGACTTCCAAATGACTGCGGCCGTCTAAAATCTCGGCCAGAAGACTCTTATGCTCGGGAGAAACGTGCATCACGATGGCAATGGCGGCCGGGAAATCGGCCGGCAACGCGCCCAGAATGACGGACAAAGCTTTCAAGCCACCGACCGAGGCCGCCATGGCGATGACCGGGAATCCCGCAGACGCGGGAGCCGTTGGCGATGCGGGGAGCGTCTCGCGAGCGGCGCGGCGTTTTTTATTCTGGAGGCGATTCGCTTTGGATTTGGTTTTCATGGTCATTCTGCCAACGCCCGCACCAGCGGGGCAGTCCGGCACCGCACTTTTCAGGGTGTCTGGACGAACGGCAGGCTGTGCGCCTCGTGATGGCTGTTGAGTTCGCGCGCGAACCGCCGGACGGACTTCGCCGAATTTGCCACCAAACGTTGCGCACTGGCGATTTCAGTCTTGAGCCCGTTGACGTTGCTCCGGTCACTTCGTTTCAAGGAGAGCAGCCGGACATTGATGCCCAGCAGCGTCTGCGCGATTTCATCCTGAAGTTCACAGCTGATCTTTTTGCGTTCATCCTCCTGCGCCGCCATCACCCGGTGCGTCAGTTGCCGCAAACGTTTCTGCAACTCCAGCGATTCCTCCAAAGATTGGTCGTGGCACCTTCCGCTTTTCGCGAAGGCATCCGCCATGATCTTGCGCCGGACGGCGTCCCGTTGCAATTGACGCTTGCTGGTGGCCAGTTCTTCCGTGCGCCTGCCCAGCGTGGCCGTCACCCGGCTCAAGTCCGCTTTGTTCTGCCGCGCAGCGCAATGCGTTTCCTCAATCGGCGTGTTGGCCTCGTAAAAAAAATCCCGGCCAGCCTGGTGAATCCATTTTTCATGTTGGACAATCCCAGCGTGACGAGCGCCCGCTCGTGAATCCGCGCCAGTTCCAGCGTCTCCAGCCCGAGGGCGACCGCCGCGCGGCCCACTCCCAACGCCGGCTGCAAGCCCGCCTGCGGGCCTTGCTTCAAATGCTTTCTCAACACTGTCACATATCGTTCGGACAGCCGGATCAGTTTTTTTTTCATGTTGCCATGCTGGGTGCGGCGGTGCGGTGCGGAAAGCCTTGTCTTCCAATGTCAATCATTGTTCAGGCCAGTATCCGTCAATCCTGTTGATTCAGATATGGGGTGAAACCCTACCTTGATTAAAAATTGAAAGCCCGGTGAACCCCGGAGAAAAAGTGTTCGCCGGCGGCACCGGCCCGGACAAAACCGGCCGCGTGTGATTAGTTTGTTGCCGCTGCTGCTGCGGTATCTGCAAGGCTGGATTTGAGCTTCAGCCTTTTTTGCCCCTGCCGAAAACCACCATGTCCAGCGAGATCATTCCGCCGCCGGCGATGAGCAACGCAGCGAACCCCGACAAATAAATGAAGGCGAGTTCGCCGTTATTTGGGCCGCTCAAGGTGGTCTGATGAACCATCAAGAACGCCACAAACAAATCTATCACCAGCATCAGCGCCGCGAACCGCGTCAACAATCCGATGGTCAGCAGCAGCGAGCCGAAGACTTCGGCAAACATCACCAGCGCCAGGCTCACCGGCTGGCCAATGCCCAGCGGATCGGCAAAGTTTGGCGCGATGTCGTGGAAATGGACCAGCTTGTCGAGGCCGTGATTGAAAAACATCGTCGGCCCCAGCCAGAGCCGCATCACCAGCAGTGCCAGGTTGGTGGCCGCCGAATCATTGCCGGGGGTGAAAATCTTTTTGAACATAATTTTATTGCCGATAAGTCTAGTTGAAAATTCCGCCGCGACAAATCAAAAAACACCCGGTCACGTTTTCCTTGCATAAGGGTTTCCCATAATCGCCTAGGGTTTTGCGCCGGTGCGGAACCGGACAATCCCCCAATTGTTGCGTCCCGGCGTTTAGCGTAAATTGGCGGCATGAGAACAAAAATTGCCACCCTGCGGAACCGCAGCGAGCCTGCCAGCTTCAGTCCGTTCCGCCAGGATTTTGCCGCCGCCAACGGCGGCGGCAATGACAGCGGCAACATCAACCGCGCGCTCGTCAACGCGCTCACCGACTCAAAAATTTACCGCGACTATGTCCGCGCCTTCGGCGACATGACCGGACTGCCGCTGGCGTTGCAGCCCGTTGAAACCTGGCAGTTGCCGCATCACGCGCAGCGGAACGAAAATCCATTTTGCGGATTGATTTCGCGGACGAGCCACGCCTGCGCCGCGTGTCTGCAGACGCAGGAGCGCCTGTGCGCCAAGGCCGTCCGCGAGCCGCAGACTGTCATCTGCCCGGCGGGCCTTTGCGACACCGCCGTGCCGGTGCGGATGAGCGACCGGCTGGTCGGCTATCTTCAAAGCGGCCAATTTTTCGGCAAAAAGCCGACCGCCAGGCAATTTGACCGGACCGCCAGGCTGGTGGCAAAATGGGGGCTGGCCGTGGATCGCAAAAAATTGAAGCAGGTTTATTTTTCCACGAAAATCATTTCCGCCCGGCAGCAAAAATCAGCGGTCAAGCTGCTTTCGATCTTCGCGCAGCACCTGGCCATGTTGAGCAACCAGGTCTTCATCGAGCAGGAAAACGCCGAGTCGCCGGTCATCAAGCGGGCGCGGGAATACATCCGCGAGCATCAGGGCGAGAAATTGTCGCTCGGCCAGGTCGCGCGCGCGGTCAACATGAGCACGTTTTATTTTTGCAAGACGTTCAAGAAGGTCTCCGGCATCAATTTCACCGACTACCTTTCACGCGTGCGGATTGAGAAGTCGAAGAACCTGCTGCTCAACCCGAATTTGCGCGTGAGCGAGATCGCCTTCGAGGTCGGCTTCCAGTCGCTGACGCATTTCAACCGCGTGTTCAAGAAAATTCTCGGCCAGTCGCCGACACATTACCGGGCGCAATTGCTGTCACACTGACGCGGCCGGAGCGATTCCCGCGACACTGCATCCAACGAACTGCGCGCTGGATGTTTTTTCACCTTTTGCCGGCGAGATAACGTCGGGTCGTTTTATTTTCCGGAATATTCAAAACAATAAATGGCGAGCCTTTGCCAAATCTGGTGAAGTCTTCCGGCCTTTTCGCTGTCAGCTTGGCGTCAGGTGAATCACAACATTATGACAACCCCCACGATTTCTTCCGACAAGCTCGAAGCCGCCCACGACATTCTGCATCAAACGCGGCGCCGTCCGCTCGACCCGGTTTTCTCGCCGCAAACCATCGCCATCATCGGCGCGACCGAGACGCTTAACAGCGTCGGCCGCACCATTCTGGAAAATCTCCAGAAAGGCGGTTTTGCCGGCACGCTTTATCCCGTCAATCCCAAGCGCGACACCGTGCTCGGAATCAAGGCGTATCCCAGCATCAAGGCCGTGCCGGGAAAACCCGATCTCGCCATCATTATCACGCCGCCGCCGACCGTGCCGGGCATCATCCACGATTGTGTGGAAATGGGCGTGCGCGGCGCGATCATCATTTCCGCCGGCTTCAAGGAAATCGGACCGACCGGCGTCGAACTGGAACGGCAAATCTTGGCGGAGGCGCAGCGCGGTGATTTGCGGATCGTCGGCCCGAACTGTCTCGGCGTGATGGTGCCGACCGGAAAATTGAACGCGACGTTCGCCGCCGACATGGCGCGGCCTGGCAGCGTCGCCTTCATCAGCCAGAGCGGCGCGCTTTGCACGGCGGTTTTGGACTGGAGCTTGCGCGAGAACGTCGGGTTCAGCGCGTTCGTTTCGCTGGGCTCCATGCTCGATGTCGGCTGGGGCGATTTGATTTATCACCTCGGCGACGATCCGAACACGAAAAGCATTGTCATATATATGGAGAGCATCGGCGATGCGCGGGCGTTTTTGTCCGCCGCACGCGAAGTCGCGCTGACCAAGCCCATCATCGTCATCAAACCTGGCCGCACCGCCGCCGCCGCCAAGGCCGCCGCGTCGCACACCGGTTCGCTTACGGGCAGCGACGAGGTGTTGCAGGCGGCGTTTCAGCGCGTCGGCGTTTTGCGCGTGGACACGATTTCCGAATTGTTCGACATGGCGGAAGTGTTGGCGAAACAGCCGCGCCCGAAAGGCCCGCGCCTGACCATCGTGACGAACGCCGGCGGGCCGAGCGTGATCGCCACGGACATGCTCATCACCAGCGGCGCACAACTGGCCGAGTTGACGCCGGAAACAATGGCGGCGTTCAATAAAATTTTGCCGCCGACGTGGAGCCACAACAATCCGGTGGACATCATCGGCGACGCGAAGCCGGAGCTTTACGCGAAGGCCGTGGAGATCGCCGCGAAAGACCCGAACACGGACGGCTTGCTCGTCATCCTCACGCCGCAGGCGATGACCGACCCGACGGCGACGGCGGAATGTTTGAAACCGTTCGCGCACATTGCGAACAAGCCGATCATCGCCAGTTGGATGGGCGCCGGACAGGTTGAAAAAGGCGAGGACATTCTCAACGCCGCGAACATTCCCACGTTCAAATATCCCGACCGCGCGGCGAAGGCGTTTTATTATATGTGGCATTCCAGCGAAAATTTACGTTCGCTTTACGAAACGCCGGCCAGTTTGCCGGAGTCCGAGCACGGCGAAATTGACCGCGACAAGGCGGCGAAATTGCTGGCGGAGGTCCGCAAAGCCGGCCGCACCATCCTGACGGAATTTGAATCGAAGGAACTGCTCGCGGCCTATGGGATTCCCACCGTCGAAACGCACATTGCGCGGAGCGAATCCGACGCGGTGAAACTCGCCGCCAAGCTGGGCTTCCCGGTGGTGCTGAAATTATTTTCCGAAACCATCACGCACAAGACCGACGTGGGCGGCGTGCAGTTGAATTTGCGCACGGCCTCGGCGGTGCGGCAGGCGTGGAAAACGATTGAAACCTCCTGCGCCAAAAAAGCCGGCGCGGAACATTTTCTCGGCGTCACCGTCCAGCCGATGATCAAGCTCGAAGGCTATGAGTTGATTGTCGGCAGCAGCATTGATTCGCAGTTCGGCCCCGTCCTGCTTTTCGGAACCGGCGGCCAGCTCGTGGAGGTTTTCAAGGATCGCGCGCTTGGTTTGCCGCCGTTGAACGCCACGCTCGCGCGGCGGATGATGGAGCGCACGAAAATTTTCACCGCGCTCAAGGGCGTGCGCGGACGCAAATCGGCGAACCTCGCGGAATTGGAACAGTTGCTCGTCCGTTTCAGCCAGCTCGTCGTCGAGCAGCCGTGGATTTCGGAAATTGACATCAATCCGCTGCTCGTCTCGTCCGAGCGCATTTTCGCTCTCGACGCGCGCGTCGTCCTGCACGATCCCAAAACGCCGGAGAATAAATTGCCGCGCCCGGCCATCCGTCCGTATCCGGTGCAATATGTCACGCCGTGGAAATTGAAAAACAAATCGCCCGTCCTCATCCGTCCGATCCGTCCCGAAGACGAGCCGCTGATGGTGAAGTTTCACGAGACGCTGTCGGAAGAAAGCGTTTATCACCGCTATTTCAACGCGTTGAAACTGTCGCAGCGCGTCGCGCACGAACGTTTGACGCGGATTTGCTTCAACGATTACGACCGCGAAATCGCGCTCGTGGCCGAATTGAAACCGGCAAAGAAAAACGACGGGAAGAAAATTCTTGGCGTCGGCCGCTTGAGCAAACTGCACGGCGTCAACGAGGCGGAATTTGCCGTGCTCGTCAGTGACGACTGGCACGGCCTCGGCCTCGGCACGGAATTATTGCGCCAGCTCGTCCAGATTGGCCGCGACGAAAAACTCGGCCGGATTGTCGGCCAGATTCTTTCCGAAAACCACGCCATGCAGCACATCTGCAAAAAACTCGGCTTCAACGTCGAATACAACAGCGACAACCACGGCTTCACCGCCGAATACGTTTTCAATAAATTATGAGTTCCCCCAAAAAGAAATTCAAAACCATTGACGGCTGCGAGGCCGCCGCCTACGTCGCCTTCCGCCTTAATGAAACGATGGCGATTTATCCCATCACACCGTCATCGCCCATCGCCGAGTGGTGCGACCAGTGGGCTTCCGAGGGCAAAAAAAACATCTGGGACACCCAGCCCGCCATCATCGAAATGCAGAGCGAAGGCGGCGCGGTCGGCGCGGTTCACGGAATGTTGCAGACCGGTTCCATCAGCACGACGTTCACCGCGTCGCAGGGCTTGCTGCTGATGATCCCGAATATGTTCAAGTTCGCGGGCGAACTTTTGCCGACAGTTTTTCACGTCACCGCCCGAACTGTCGCCACGCACGCACTTTCGATTTTTGGCGACCACAGCGACATCATGGCCTGCCGCTCGACCGGCTGGGGAATGTTGGGCGCGGCGTCCGTGCAGGAGACGATGGACTTTGCCCTGATTTCACAGGCGGCTTCGCTGCGTTCGCGGCTGCCGTTCATCCATTTCTTCGACGGCTTCCGCACGTCGCACGAAGTTTCAAAAATCGAAATGCTCGATGAGTCCGTTTTGCGCGCGTTGATTGACGAAAAATTGATCGCGGAAATCCGCGCCCGCGCGATGACGCCGGACAAGCCGGTGCTGCGCGGCACGGCGCAAAATCCCGACGCGTTTTTCCAGGGACGCGAGGCGGCGAACAGCTTTTACTCCGCGTGTCCCGACATCGTGCAAAAAGTCATGGACGAATTCGCGGCGCAAACCGGGCGCAAATACAATCTATTCGACTACGTCGGCGCACCGGACGCCGAGCGCGTCGTCGTGCTGATGGGTTCGGGCTGCGAAGCCGTTCACGAAACCGTCGAACATCTTGTCGCCGCCGGCGAAAAAGTCGGCGTGCTCAAAGTGCGGCTGTATCGTCCTTTCGACGGCCGCCGTTTTGTCGAGGCGTTGCCGCCATCCGTCCGAAAAATCGCCGTGCTCGACCGCACCAAAGAACCCGGCGCGACCGGCGAACCGCTTTATCAGGATTGCCTGACGGCGATCCTCGAAGAAATGGCCAGCGGCCGGACGCATCTGAAATTTTTACCGAAGATTGTCACCGGTCGCTATGGTTTGTCCTCCAAGGAATTCACGCCCGCGATGGTCAAGGCGGTCTTTGACAACCTAAACGCCGTTCCGAAAAATCATTTCACCGTCGGCATCAACGACGACGTTTCCAACACGAGCCTGCAATACGATCCAGAATTTTCAACGGAGCCGAAAAATGTCGTGCGCGCGTTGTTTTACGGCCTGGGCGCGGACGGCACGGTCGGCGCGAACAAAAATTCCATCAAAATCATCGGCGAGGAGACGGACAATTACGCGCAAGGCTACTTTGTTTATGACTCGAAAAAATCCGGCTCGATGACCGTTTCGCATCTGCGCTTCGGCCCGCAGCCGATTCGTTCGACGTATCTGATTTCCAGCGCAAACTTCATCGCGTGCCACCTGCCGGGATTTCTGGAGCGTTACGAAATGCTCCGGGCGCTGGTGCCGGGCGGCACTTTTCTGCTTAACACGCCGCACACTAAAGAAGAAGTCTGGTCGAAGCTGCCGACGCCGGTTCAGGAAAGTTTGCTTGCGAAGAAGGCAAAGTTCTTCGTGATTGACGCCACCAAAGTCGCGCGCGACAGCGGCATGGGCGGGCGTATCAACACCATCATGCAGGTTTGTTTCTTCGCGCTGTCCGGCGTGCTGCCGAAGGACGAGGCGATTGAGGCGATCAAAAATTCCATCAAGAAAACCTACGGCAAAAAAGGCGAGGAAATCGTGAAGATGAATTTGCAGGCCGTGGACAACACGCTCGCGCATCTGCACGAGGTGCCGGTGTTGGATAATAAATTGAATGGTGCGGGGCCGTTGCTGCCGCCGATTTCGCCGGCCGCGCCGGAATTTGTGCGTGATGTTTTGGGCAAGCTTGCGTCGGGTTTTGGTGACGAACTGCCGGTGAGCGCGTTTCCGAACGACGGAACTTTTCCGACGGCGACGGCGCAATTTGAAAAACGCAACCTCGCGCTGGACATTCCGGTCTGGGACGAAAAAACCTGCATCCAATGCTTGAAGTGCGTGGCGATTTGCCCGCACGCGACGATCCGCGCGAAAGTTTATGACGCAGCGGAACTAAAAAACGCGCCCGCGACTTTCAAGGCCATTGACTCGCGCGTGCCGGAATTCAAGGGCTTGAAATTCTCGCTGCAAGTCGCGGCGGAGGACTGCACCGGCTGCGCGCTCTGCGTGGATGTTTGCCCCGCGAAAAACAAAACCGAGGCGAAGCTCAAGGCGATCAACATGAGGCCACAAGCGCCGTTGCGCGCGGCGGAGCATGACAACTGGGATTATTTTCTCACGTTGCCGGAATTCGACCGGCGCAAAATCAAAACCGCCACCTTGCGGCAGCAGCAGATTTTGCAGCCGCTTTTTGAATTCAGCGGCGCGTGCGCGGGCTGCGGTGAGACGCCGTATATCAAAATGCTCACGCAGTTGTTCGGTGACCGCGCGGTCATCGCCAATGCGACGGGCTGCTCCTCGATTTACGGCGGCAACCTGCCAACGACCCCTTACGCGAAAAATAAATGCGGTCGTGGCCCGACGTGGTGCAATTCTCTGTTTGAAGACAATGCAGAATTTGGTTTGGGCTTCCGTGTCTCGATTGACAAGCAAAAGGAATTTGCCGAGGAACTGGTGAAAAAACTCGCGCCCCAATTGGGTGATGAGTTTGTGACGCAAATTCTTCTGGCCAATCAAAGCGACGAAGCCGGGATTTACGACCAGCGCGAGCGGGTTGAAACACTGAAGCAAAAATTGCAAAAGCTTGAATCGTCCGAGGCGAAGTTGTTGTTGAGCCTCGCCGACCAGCTCGTGAAGAAAAGCGTGTGGATTCTTGGCGGCGACGGCTGGGCTTATGACATCGGCTACGGCGGCCTGGATCACGTCCTGGCCAGCGGCCGCAACGTCAATGTGCTGGTGATGGACACGGAAGTTTATTCCAACACCGGCGGGCAGATGAGCAAGTCCACGCCGCGCGGCGCGATTGCAAAATTTGCCGCCGGCGGAAAACCGGCGGGCAAAAAAGATTTGGGATTGATCGCGATGAGTTACGGCAACATTTACGTCGCCAGCGTCGCGATGGGCGCGAAGGACGAGCAGACGTTGAAGGCGTTCGTTGAGGCGGAATCATATCCCGGCCCGTCGCTCATCATCGCTTACAGCCATTGCATCGCGCACGGCATCGCGGTGGACATGGGCGTGGGCGCGCGGCAGCAAAAGCTTGCGGTCGAGTCCGGCCAGTGGCTGCTTTACCGCTACGACCCGCGCCGCGCCGAACGCGGCGAAAATCCGCTGCAACTGGATTCCAGCGCGGCGAAATTCAAGGTGCAGGATTTCATGCAGACGGAAAACCGTTTCAAGATGCTGACCAAGAGCAGGCCGGAGGAGGCGAAGAAATTATTCGCCCGCGCGCAGGTGGACGCGGACCGCCGCTGGAAATTTTATCAATTCATGCAGACGCGCGATTTGAAATCGCCCGCCGCTGAAATTGCCGCCGCGAAACCCGCCGCCACGGTGGATCAACAACCTTAACACCACTAATAAGAATATGGATCTGACCACGAATTATCTCGGCCTGAAACTCCGCTCCCCGCTCGTCGTCGGCGCGTCGCCGTTGTCCGAGGAGATTGACAGCATCAAGCGGATGGAGGATGCGGGCGCGGGCGCGGTGGTTTTGTATTCGCTGTTCGAGGAGCAGTTGCGCGCCGACCGGTCCGAGCTTAATAAAAACCTGGAGCAGGGCACGGAAAGTTTTGCCGAGGCGCTGACATATTTTCCCGAGCCGGACGAATTCCGCCTCGGCCCGGAGGAATATCTCGCGCACATCGCCCGGGCCAAAAAAGCCGTGCGCATCCCGGTCATCGCCAGCCTCAACGGCTCGTCCGACGGCGGCTGGACGGATTACGCGAAACAAATCCAGCAGGCCGGTGCCGACGCGCTGGAGCTGAACATTTATTACATTCCCGCCGACCTCAACCTCACCGGCACGGAGGTCGAACTGAACTACCTTGAAATTTTGAAGTCGGTCAAGGCTGTCACGACCATTCCCGTGGCCGTCAAGTTAAGCCCGTTCTTCAGCAGCTTCGGCAACATGGCCAAGCGGCTCGACGCGGCGGGCGCGGACGGGCTGGTGTTGTTCAACCGCTTTTACCAGCCGGACATTGACCTCGAAACGCTCGAGGTGAAGCCGAACATTTTGTTGAGCACGCCGATGGCCATGCGCCTGCCGCTGCGCTGGGTCGCGATCCTGCACGGACGCCTGCGCGCGAGCCTCGCGGCGTCCAGTGGCATCCACCGCGCGACCGATGTCTTGAAGATGCTCATGGCCGGCGCGGATGTGACGATGCTTTGCTCCACGCTGCTCCGCCACGGCATTCCGCAGCTCAAAACCATCGAGCGCGAACTGGTCGCGTGGATGGAGGAACACGATTACCAGTCGGTGAGGCAGCTCAAGGGCAGCATGAGCCAGGAAAATTGCGCCGACCCGGCGGCCTTCGAGCGCGCGCAATACATGAAGGCGTTGTGCAGCCAGCCGGTGTGAGATAAATTTCTGGTGCGCGGCGGGAAACAGGTGAACTTTTTCTCCCCGCCGCAAAAATCAAAACACTTCCGCCTTCAGGCCCGCGACGTTCCGCACGGTCTGCGCGATGAAGGAAAGCGTCTTGAGCGGCAGGTGCCAGCACTCGGCGTGCGACATCGGGCGCGCGGCGGAATAAATCTGCACCAGCGAAATCTGCGCGCCGTCCATTTTTAATTCCCGCAGCCGCTGCGCGTATTGCCGGATTTCGCCGTAGGCCGGTTCCTCGCCGTTGATCGCCGCGAACAGGCTTTGAATCACCACGGGACGCCGCCGCGCGAGCGCGAGGATGTTTTGCAGCGTTTTGTCCAGCGACGTTTTTGGCCGGTTGACCTTGTCCAGAAATTCCTGCGTGCCGCCGTCGAGCTTGACCCAGATTTCGTCGGATTTCGTGAAATGTTCCAGGCCTTTCTCCACGTCCGTCCGGTCAAGGCCGGCGCCGTTCGTGATCAGAACCAGTTTGAAAAATGGAAATCCGCCCAGCGCGCGGATGCCGATGGCCGATTCCACGGCGTCGGCGAAATCGGGCGCGAGTGTCGGTTCGCCGTCGCCGCTCAAGGCGACGTGGCGCAACTGGAGCAGTTCATCGGGCAGGGCGCGATAGCCTGGCAGTTCGCGCAGCCGCCCTTGCTGCACAAAGACAATGGTCCGGTGCAATTCGGCGGCCATGGCGCCCACGTCCAGCTTCAGCGCGGCCGTCGGCGCGTTGTGATCCACTTCGCAATAAACACAGTCAAAGTTGCAGAGCCGGTCGGGGTTCATGTTGATGCCTAGCGACAGCCCGCGCGCGCGCGACGAAATGACGGCATAGACAAAATGGTTGTTGAGAAAATCGCGTGGCCGGCCAAAGGCGGTTTCGCGCGCAGGCGGGTGGAGCGCGCGCCGTTTGGGTTCCACGCGCTCATACACCGGTGACAGTTTGCCGTTGATAGCTTCCACAACTTTTGTCTAACAAACTAATGGCGGATGGAATCAAGCACTACACGGTCATTGGCAAAAAGTCCTCAAATTTTGCAGGGGCAATCCGGCGAAATCGCATCCAGCCGGCGCGCGCCCGTCCGGACTTCGCAAAAATTGGCAAAGAAAAAGCATGGATTGCTAAAATGGCCGTCAACGCTTGTGCGGCAACCGTCCGCGCCGTAATTTGTTTGCATGAAAGAAAACCGTTTTTTTCCGAAGGCGGACGGCGTTGGCCTGATGCCCAAACCGGACCGGACCGCCTGGCTCAAGGGCGGTCAGGCGCAATGCACGATGCCGCCGCGCAAGCCGCTGGGACAGCCGTGGCATCTGGTCTTGCTGGGCGCTCCGGGCGTCGGCAAAGGCACGCAGGCGGAACTGCTTTCCGAACGGCTGGCCTGCTGCCATCTTTCCACCGGCGACATTTTCCGCGCGGCCAAATGCTTTGATGAAAAGGACCAGACGCCCGCGATCCAGAGCGCGCTCGGTTACATGAAGCGCGGCGAGCTGGTGCCCGACAAGACCGTGCTGCGGCTGGTCGGCGAACGCCCGCGCTGCCTGCGCTGTTCCGGCGGTTTTTTGCTGGACGGTTTTCCCCGCACCGTCGCGCAGGCGGAGGCGTTGGAGGAATTGTTGATCAATGAAGGGGTCGCCTTGACCGCCGTGTTCAATTACGAATTGCCGCTCGAAAAAATTGTCGCGCGCATTTCCGGCCGCCGCGTCTGCTCCCAATGCAAGGCCGTCTTTCATGTGGAAACCCGCCGGCCGAAAGTTGAAGGTGTTTGCGACCAATGCGGCGGAGCGCTCGTGCAACGCGAGGACGACCGTCCCGAAGCCGTCACCGTGCGGATGAAAGCCTACGAGCAAAGCACGCGCCCGCTGATCGAATTTTATCAAAAACGCGGGCTGCTCATCACGATTGACGCCGAAGGTTCGCCCGAAGAAATTTACCGGCGCACACGGCTGCTGGCGCTGGGTCGCTGACAGCCGGTCTAATTAAAATTTGAAACCGAACGAAAGGAAAATCTGGTTTCCCGCCAAACGATATGGATGGGGCTGGGGACCGCCCAGATGCTGGCAGGGCTGGCTGGTTCTGTTGGCGTATTTTATTTTGCTCGGCGCGGGCGCGGTCTTGCTGCTGCCAAAAAGCGTCGGACTTTTTTTGGGTTACACGGCAATTATCGTCGCCATTTTAATCTTGGTCTGTTTTCTCAAAGGCGAGAAACCGCGCTGGCGCTGGGGAAAAGACTGAATCTTCTCAACAAATTCTCGGCAACTGCTCGCCGCTGGCCATGTCCAGAATCCGCCGCGCACCAATCGCGCTTTTCAAAAAAACGTCCGCCGAACGCTCACCCGTCACCTTGCCAATCGCGCAAGCGCCGATGCCGTCTGGATTTGCGTGCAGGATTTCTAGTGCGCGTTCTGAATCTTTCGCCGCGACGAACGCGGCAAAGCGGCCTTCGCACGCGACCTGAAACGGATCAAGCCCCAGAATTTCGCACGCGGCGTGAACGTCCTCGCGCACGGGAATCATTTTTTCCTCGACGAGCAAAGTCCGGTTCGCGGCCTCGGCAATTTCGTTGAGCGCGCTTGTCAGGCCGCCGCGCGTCAAATCGCGCAGGCAATGAATTTCGATTCCGGCTTTCAACAATTGTAAAACCATTTCGTGAACCGGCGCGGAATCACTTTCGATTTCGCTCTCAAATTCCAGCCCTTCGCGCACGGCCATGATTGCCATGCCGTGACGACCAACATCGCCGCTGACTAGAATCGCGTCGCCAGCCCGCACATTTTGCGGCGCGATGTTCTGTTGGTGTTCGACGATGCCGATGCCGGAAGTGTTGATGAAAACGCCGTCGCCTTTGCCCTTGTCCACGACCTTCGTGTCACCGGTGATGATTTGCACGCCGCATTTTTTTGCCGCATCGCGCATCGAGCAGACAACCTTCCAAAGCGTTTTCATCGGCAATCCTTCCTCGATGATGAACGCGCTGCTCAAATAAAGCGGCCGCGCGCCAGCCATGGCCAGGTCGTTCACCGTGCCGTGAATGGCCATCGAGCCAATGTCGCCGCCGGGGAAAAACAGCGGGCGCACAACGTAAGAATCCGTGGTGAAGGCAATTTGTTTTCCGGTCAGTTCCGCCACCGCCGCGTCGTGCTGTCTGTCCAGCAGCGGATTGTGAAACGCCGTCAAAAACATTTTGCCGATGAGCTGGTGCATCAATTTTCCGCCGCCGCCGTGCGCCATCAGGACGTTCGGATATTGCGAAATCGGAATCGGGCAGGCGCCAGAAAATTCAGTTGGTTTTTGGGCGCTCATTTTATTTTGCTCCGATCAGATTCGGCATCCGGCGGTAGCGATAATACGCCGCGCACGCGCCTTCGCTCGAAACCATCGTCGCGCCGAGCGGATGTTCAGGTGTGCATTTTCCGCCAAACGCCGGACATTCATGCGGCTTGATCTGGCCTTGCAAAACCAGGCCGCTCTGGCAATCGGCGGATTCTTCGACGCAATGATCCGCCACGCCAAATTTTTTCTCGGCATCGAACGCGGCGTATTCATCCTTCAAGCCGAGTCCGCTTTGCGGAATTTCGCCGACGCCGCGCCATTTGCGCAGGACGACCCGGAAAATCTTTTTGATCAATTCCTGTGCCGGCTGGTTTCCTTCGCGGCGCACTGCCCGGCTGTATTGATTTTCGACTTCTGCGCGGCCGGATTCAAGTTGCTGCACCGTCATCAGCACGCCTTGCAATATGTCCAGCGGCTCGAAGCCGGTGACGACAATCGGCACTCGGTATTTTTTTGCGATGGCAAAATATTCCTCGTATCCCATCACCGCGCAAACGTGGCCGGCGGCGAGAAATCCCTGCACGCGGCATTTCGGCGATGACAGCAGCGCCTCCATCGCCGGCGGCACGAGCACATGGGAAATGAGCATTGAAAAATTTCGCAGCTTTTTTTGAGCCGCCTGAAAAACCGCCAGCGCCGTTGCGGGCGCGGTCGTTTCAAACCCGACGCCGAAGAAAACAATTTCCTTCTCTGGATTTTGCTCGGCGAGTTTAATCGCATCGAGCGGCGAATAAACAATCCGCACGTCGCCGCCGCTGGCCTTGACGGAAAGCAAATCCGTCGTGCTGCCCGGCACGCGCAGCATGTCGCCGAACGAGGCGAAAATCACTTCCGGTCGCGCGGCGATTTCCAGCGCCTTGTCAATCATCTCCAGCGGTGTGACGCAGACCGGACAGCCCGGACCGTGGATGAGCGTGATTTTTTCCGGCAGCAGTTCGTCAATGCCGAATTTCACAATCGCGTGCGTCTGGCCGCCGCAGATTTCCATGATGCTCCACGGCCTGGTCGTGATGCGGCGGATTTCCCGCGCAAATTGTTGCGCGAGTTCGCCGTCGCGATATTCGTCAAGAAATTTCACGGGCTTGCCTCCTGCAATTCGCCGAGTTCGCCCATGCGCTTCAGGTATTCAAAAACTTTTTGCGCCTCCGCCTCGTCCACTTTGCTCAACGCGAACCCGACATGGACGATGACGTAATCGCCGATTTTTACTTCCGGCACGCACGCGAGGCTGGCCTGTTTCACGACGCCGGAGAAATCAATCCTGCCCATGCGCGTCAACGGGTCGTCGCCGCTGATGCTCAAGATTTTTCCGGGAATGGCGAGGCACATAAATTATTTCAAGTTAAGATTGTTTCGCGCCGCAAAAACTTGCCCCAAGGCGATGCCGCCGTCGTTAGTCGGCACGCGCTGATGCCAATACGGCCGGAAATTTTCCTCGCGCAGCTTCGTCACGGTTCGTTCCGTCAAATAACGGTTTTGAAAACAGCCGCCCGAAAGCGCCACGCGGTTCAGCCCGAAACTCTTTGCGACCGCAACAACCGCACCGGCAAGCGCGTTGTGAAATTTCGCGGAAATTTCGCCGATGGAAACGCCATTTTTCACGTCGGCCAGAATCATTTCAACCATCGGCTGCCAGTCCAGAATGATTTCGGGCTTCAGATTTTCTGAAACGTGATCCGTAATCCGCAATTCATAGGCCTGATCCGTCTTGATTCCGTCCAGCGCGAATTCCAGCTCCATCGCGGCCTGGCCTTCAAAGCACATTTGCTGGCGAAGATTGATGATGGACGCGACGGCATCGAACAGTCGCCCGATGCTTGAAGTCAACGGCGAATTCAATTTGCGCTGCAACATTCCCTTGAGCGCGCTCAATTTGATCGGCGACATTTCCTGAAACGGCGGCAGAAATTTCATTTCAAATGCCGCGTCGCCGAAGGCTTCGTAGAGCAAACCGATGGCGGCGCGGCGCGGTTCCTTCACGGCCTTGTCGCCGCCGGGCAGCCGGAACGGACGCAAATGCACCATGCGCTCGCAGGAATTTTTGGTGACCAGGAAAAATTCGCCGCCCCAGATCGTGCCGTCAATTCCATAGCCTGTGCCGTCCCACGCGACGCCGAGCGCGGGCGGGGCGATTTCATTTTCCGCCATGCACGACAAAACGTGCGCGACGTGGTGCTGGACGCCGATGTAGCGCGGTTGGAGTTCAAGCTTTAGCTTGTCTGACGCAACGCATCGTCCGGCACGCTGAAGCGTGAAATCCAACGCAAATTTGGTCGAGAGATAATCGGGATGCAAATCGGCGGCGGCAATTTCGGGGTTCGCGTTGTAAAGGTTTTGAAAATCAGCGATGACGCGGCGAAAAGCATTGTTCGCCTGCTCCGTTTCCAAATCGCCGATGTGCTGGCTGACGAAAACATTTTCATCAACGGCGAGCGCGATGGAATTCTTCAAGTGCGCGCCAACCGCAAGCACGATTTTGGACTTTGGACTTTGGGCTTTGGGCTCCAGCCGGATGGGCAACGGCGCGTAGCCGCGCGCACGGCGCAAAATCATTTCGCGGTCAAGCATCACGCAGACGATGGAATCGTCCATGTGCCGGACAATCGGGCGGTTGTGGACCAGAAACAAATCGGCGATGCCGCCGAGCCGCTCCAGCGCCTCACATTCGTCCGTGCAAATCGGCTCGTCGCTCAAATTGCCGCTCGTGGCGACGACGGGAAAACCCAGCATCGCCATCAGCAAATGATGTAGCGGGTTCGACGGCAGCATCACACCGAGGTTTGGATTTCCGGGCGCGATTAAATTTGCGATTTGCGATTTGCGATTTGCGATTTTTTTGAGCAAGACAATCGGCGCTTCGGGCGAGCGCAACAGCCGTTCTTCGAGCGGCGATATTTCGCAGACGGCCTTTGCGGTTTCGAGCGACGGAAACATCAACGCAAACGGCTTTTCCTCTCGATGCTTGCGTTCGCGCAAAATTTGGACGGCTTTTTCATTTCGCGCGTCCACCATCAGATGAAATCCGCCAATGCCTTTGACGGCGACGATTTTTCCGCGCCGGATGGCACTGGCGGCGGCCAGCAACGCTTCGTTCGCGCCGAAAATTGCTTCGCCGGTCACGCTCCACAGTTCAAGTCGCGGTCCGCAAACCGGGCAGGCGTTTGGCTGTGCGTGAAAACGCCGGTCACATGGATCGTCATATTCAGTCTGGCACGCCGGACACATCGCGAACTTTTTCATCGAAGTGTTCGCGCGGTCGTAAGGCAGCGATTCGATGATGCTGAAACGCGGGCCGCAATTCGTGCAGTTGGTGAACGGATAAAGATGGCGGCGGTTTTTCGGATCAAAAACTTCGCGGAGGCAATCAGGGCAGGTGGCGATGTCGGGCAAGACCAGCGCGGTTTTTTCACCGCCGGTTTCGCTGGCGCGGATTTCAAATTGTTTGAAGCCGACCGCGTCCAGCCAGGTCGTCTCCATGCTTTGAATGAAACTGCGCGGCGGTTTTTCGGTTTCGAGCCGGCGCAGAAATTGTTCGAGCGCGGGGCGCGGGCTTTCGGCCTCGACGAAGACGCCCTGCGGAGAATTATTGACCCAGCCCGTCAACGACAGTTCATTGGCGAGCCGATGAACGAACGGGCGAAAGCCTACGCCTTGAACCGCGCCGCGCAAAGCGAGCCTTAAGCGTATTTGCGGAAGCCGTGTCTGGCATTTCATAAGGATTTCTGCCGGCAACCATGCCGACGGTGCATTTTCAACCTGATTCCCGGTTACAACTGCTTTTATTTTGTCCAAGTGCAACCCAAAATTGTCAAATGGCCGGAATGGTTTGATTTATCCGCGCACACGGTTCACGTTGACCGTGCGTCAATGCACGAAGTTTCCATTATGGCCGAGGCGTTGCGGATGGCGGTGGAGGCCGCGAAGTCCGCCGGAGCGACGCGTGTGCTGAAATTGCGCCTGCGCATCGGCACTTTGAGCGGCGTCGTGCCGGAGGCCATGCGGTTCGCGTTCGACGTGGTTTGCCGCGATACTATTGCCGAGGGCGCGAGCCTGGAAATGGAATCTGTTCCCGCCGCCGGCTGGTGCCCGGTCTGCCGCGCGGAATTTGCGTGCGCGGATTTCATCAGCGAATGTCCCCGCTGCCACAATCCCAACGGCGAGTTGCGGCGCGGGCGCGAACTGGAAATCGCCTCGGTGGAGATAAACTGAATCTCTGAACCGTAGCAACCGATGTGAGTCGGCTCTGACTCTGAGTGGGAAAAATGGAGCGGACTGACGTCCGCTGCTACAGTATTTACGATTTTATGTGTAAAGAATGCGGATGCGGTCTCGGCGGCGGCGATGTGAAAATCGGCGGCCATTCCCACGAGCACGGGCATGACCACGGCCACGACGATGCCCATGGACATGACCATCACCACGAGCATGGACACGCGCACGGCGGCAAAACTTTGAGCCTGAATCTCTCGCTGATGGAAAAGAACAACCGCCTGGCGGAGCGGAACCGCGGCTTCTTCCGCGCTAAAAAATTGCTGGTGCTCAACGTGGTTTCATCGCCGGGCTCCGGCAAGACCACCTTCATCCGCGAAACGGCGGCGAAGCTCGCGGGCCGGTTGCGCGTCGGCGTGATTGTCGGCGACCTCGCGACGGACAACGACGCCGCGCGGCTGCGCACCGCCGGCATTCCCGTCGTGCAAATCACCACCGGCACGGTCTGTCATCTGGACGCCGACATGGTTGCCAAGGCCGCCGCACAAATGGATTTGGACCAGCTCGACGTGCTGGTGATTGAAAACGTCGGCAATCTCGTCTGCCCCGCCGACTACGATTTGGGCGAGGATTTGCGCGTGGTGCTGCTTTCCGTCACGGAAGGCGAGGACAAGCCGCTGAAATATCCGCCGATGTTCCACTCGGCGCACGTCGCGGTGGTGACGAAAAGCGACATGGCGGCGGCGGCGGGTTTCAACCGCGAACTGGCGTTGCAGAATCTGGAGCGCGTGAGCCATCACGCGCGGATTTTTGAGCTGTCGGCAAAAACCGGCGACGGCATGAAGGCTTGGCTGGATTTTCTGGCGGAACAGCGCGGCATCGCAGCGGCGACTCGGTAGAACGCCGCATCTTCTTTGATTAAATTGCGGCGCCCTGCCGGGACGCCGCTGCATCCGCAAGCTGGATGATTTTCCCAATGGCGGAGTTCATCCCGCGCACAGCTTCGACAGAAAGATTTTCGCTGAAGTCCAGTTTCACCACCGGTATTGTCAGCCACCAGGCCTGGGGCGCATGGCCGAAAACGTCGCGCGCCAGCGCCAGCAGCGTGCGCGGGTCGGCGGCGTGCGCCATGAGCTGCGACGATTCGTTGGGTTCGAGCTTGCGGAGCTGCACCTCGCGCGGGGCGTCCACGGCGGCATCCACGAACACCACGGTGCGCGCCCGCGAAACCGGGTCGGCGTATTCAGGCGAGAGTTGCTGGCAGACGAGCGTGCGCACGCCGGGCAGGTTCAACTTTTCAATGGCCTCGGCCACGCGCGGGCCGACGCCATCGTCGCCGCGCAAGGTATTGCCGTAGCCGATGACGAGGAAATCACGGTTGGCCGGTTGATGTGAATCGTTTCCCATGTTCAAAAAATAATGATGACGCTGTTTGCCATTTCGGTGGGGCGAGCATCCTCGCGAGCCAGCCTTCACAAAAATAAATCGGCGGCGGCTCGTCAGTAGCCTCGCCCCACCAAAACGTGTCACTGACAAAAGCTAAACCATTTGCATTGGAAAAAAAGCGGGGAAACGGCCAACCGAACCGTTTCCCCGCCAGTCAAACAAACCAAACCAAAGAGAATTTATTGGGACTCGTGTAACTCGTCCCTCCGCTTTTTCAGCCGCGCGCGATTTCGTTCAGCACTTTTCCGTCCGGCGCGAGAAGTTGGATGTGCAGCGGCATCTGGCCGACGGCGTGGGTCGAACAGCTCAGGCATGGGTCGTAGCAGCGGATGCCGTGTTCGATGCGATTGAGCATCGGTTCGGGAATTTCATTGCCGCGAACGTAATGCCGCGCGATCTGCGCGACAGTCTGGTTCATCGCCAAATTGTTCTGGCCGGTGGCGACGATGAGATTGACCTTTTGCAGCAGTCCGTTGCGGTCAACGGTGTAATCGTGGAACAGCGTGCCGCGCGGGGCTTCGCTCACACCCACGCCGCGCAGGCTGTTGATGCCGGCGTCGGCGCGCAGATTACCGTCCAACAGTTCCGCATCATCCATGTAACGCTCGACGAGTTCCAGCGACGCGAGGATTTCGATGAGCCGCGCGTAGTGGTAAAGGAAGGACGACGTGACCGCGCCGTGGCCGAGCTTTTTGAATTTTTTCAATTCCGCGTCCGCCTTTGGCACGCCCATTTGTTCGCAGACATTCAGGCGGGCCAGCGGGCCGACGCGATATATGCCTTCCGGAAAACCGAGCGGCGTGTAGTAAGGCGATTTCAAATACGACCCGCCCTGCACCGATTCGCCGATATAATCCAGATAATTTTTCGCATCGAGCTGGTCGGCAATGATGCTGCCGCTGCTGTCGGTGAAGCGCAGTTTGCCGCCGTGATGTTCCCAGGTGCCGTCCGGCGCGACGAGGCCCATGAACAGAGATGGGAAATTTCCGAAGATTTGAATTTCGCGCTGGTGCGTTTCCATCGTCTTCTGCCAGAGATCAAACGCGATCTTCGTCGTGGCAAAAGCTTCTGGCAGCCACGCGCGGATTTTGGCGCGGCCAGCTTCGGTCAAGGCGGTGCGCACGCCGCCGGGAACGGCCCATGCCGGATGAATTTTTTTCTCGCCGAGAACCTCGATGATTTCCTGGCCGAACTGCCGCAGGCGGATTCCGGCGCGCGCGAGACCGGCGTTGGAGGCAATCAAACCAAAAACATTCCGTTTCGGCTGCGGCGTGTCCCAGCCGAGCAGAAAATCCGGCGCGCTCAAATGGAAAAAGCTCAACGCGTGGCTCTGGATGAACTGGCCGAGGTTCATCAGCCGGCGCAATTTGTCGGCGGCGGGCGGGATGTTGACGGCCATGAGCGCGTCGCCGGCCTTGGCCGATGCGAGCGTGTGGCTCACCGGGCAGATGCCGCAGATGCGCTGCGTGATGCCGGGCATTTCGGTGTAAGGCCGGCCTTCGCAGAATTTCTCGAAGCCGCGAAATTCGACAACGTGAAATTCCGCGTCGGAGACATTTCCGGCGTCATCCAAAAAAATGCTGATCTTGGCGTGCCCCTCAATTCGGGTCACTGGATCAATGACAATGCGTTTTGACATAAACTTTTCAACCGAATTTCAACTGCGTTCCTTCCAGCTTCGGGGTCTTGCCTTCGAGAACCTGGACCATCAGCGCCTTGATGCGGTCGGCAGGCGGCGGGCAACCGGGCAGAAAGTATTCGACGTGGACGGCCTCGTGCACGGGCACGACATTTTTGAGCAGTTGCGGCACGATGCCGTCGGCTTTCGGCACGCTGGGATTGTTCTGCGCGTTTTCGACGTAAGCGCGCTGCAAAACATTTTCCGCGTTGCCCAGGCCGAGCTGGTTGCGGATGGCCGGGACGTTGCCGGTGACGGCGCAGTCGCCGAACGACACGAGCACTTTTGTCCGCGCGCGGATTTTGTGGAGGATTTCGAGGTTGTCATCGTTGCAGACCGCGC
>Ga0224554_1000382_pt1 | contig 37429 bp, 34 predicted proteins | sample 714S22024metaG_FD_180666 | JGI IMG/M metagenome (GOLD analysis project Ga0224554, IMG submission 180666) | Peat soil microbial communities from Stordalen Mire, Sweden - 717 S2 20-24 | ecosystem: Environmental > Terrestrial > Soil > Wetlands > Peat | place: Sweden: Norrbotten County, Stordalen... | reverse complement strand
GCGCAACTGCACACTGCCCTCGCCCAGGGTGATTCGCCCACTAAGATCCAGAACGACGACGCCGTCCACTTCACGGGAAGCTATTGTCAGTGCCACGGATATTCCTCCTTGTTGGTATTACGGTTATTACACTCTCGCAGTTCGCTCCGGCAGGAATCCCCGGCGCACCCAGTGATGCCAAGTTCCTCGACAGGGCTTATGTGGAGTCTCCGAAAAACCCTGACAACGGAAGAAGTTCATGTTCCATTGTTACCACAGCGCTTCCGTGGGAAATTGGATGAAGGGAGTAATTGATTTAAGTCTTTTATTTTGTTGGCGTCCCCGACGGGATTTGAACCCGTGTTATCGCCGTGAAAGAGACTCCGGCAAACGTAACTGGTTGAAACTAAAGAGCACGGTTGGCCTCAAAAAGGACGTTTTGGAACCCTCGGGAACCCTTATCGAACCCTTATCGAACCCTCGAAATCGCGTTTCTGTCGTCAGTAAATCCCCAAGCAGGCACGAATCAATGCAGATCGACCATTGCGCGTATTGCGAGTATTTCGAGTATGTGTTAACCTGAAAACATTATGGCTATTGCAGCGAGAAAACCGATCACACTTCCTGATACTGAGCAGCAACAGGTGCAAGCCGTGGAGCGGGTATTGCATCGCGGCGTGCCTGCTTTCGTCACTTCAGCCGGGGAACGGATCGAACTTCCCGGCACCGTCTTCGAAGTTCTCAGGACGGCGGTTGGCTTCATGTCGCACGGCCAGACCATTACGCTGGTTCCAGACAATCAGGCGATTACGACACAACGCGCGGCTGACATCCTTGGGATGTCGCGCCCCTTTTTCATCAAGCAGCTTGAGGTTGGTCTAATGGCCCACCACCGGGTTGGCAATCAGCGCCGCGTATATCTTCGCGATGTTCTGGCATTCGCAAAGAAGCGCGATGCAGAACGTCTCGCCTCGTTGGACCTGCTGGCGCGCGATGCCTTTGAGGCCGGCATGTATGAACGGAATGTATTCCCGGAAGGTGGCGCGGACGAGTGAAAGGTGACTTTTCCGTCCTCTTGGATGCCTGTGTTCTTGTTCCCATGCCGCTGGCAGACACCTTGCTGCGGCTTGCTGCTGGCCCGCGTCTCTATCGTCCGAAATGGTCCGATCAGATCATGGTCGAGGTAAGCCGGACCCTTCAGGAAAATTTCAGCCTCTCTGCCCAGAAGGCCATCTACCGCGAAAATGAAATACGGCGACATTTCCCGGAAGCATGGATTGAAGGCTACGAGGATCTGATTCCAGCGATGACGAATCACCCGAAGGATCGCCATGTCCTTGCCGCAGCCGCACGAGCGGGCGTGAAAGTAATCGTCACCTACAATCTCAAGGACTTCCCGCAATCTTCCCTTGCGCCGTATTCCATTACGGCGCAAGGACCATCAATCTTTCTCAAGAAACTTTACGATATGGCACCAGCGTCGGTGATGCAGGCCTTGGAAGCTCAAGCAGCCGCCATCGGCCAGCCGATGAGCTACCTGTTCTCCAGGCTCCGCGTCAATGCTCCTGGCTTTGTCGCAATGATTGAAGAGCAAACGAGTTGATCCGAATAGAAACGCCAAGTCCACCCAGGGGAACCTCACACCCGCATACTGGTGCACTATTACGTTGCACGCCATTTGCGTGAAATGCAGAAGTCCATTCGCTGCATCCCCAGAGACGCGATGGACGGTTTGGCGAATGCTCCCTGGCCCGGCAACATAAGGGAACTCCAGAGCTTCATAGAGCGATCAGTCATTCTGACCCGGGGTGAGAATCTGGAAGTACCCATCCATGAACTGGCGGAACCGGCGTTGGTTGCCATGCAAGCGGAGAAAACTTCTTTGCCGACACTGCGTGAATCGGATCGGAAGGCAATCCTTGCGGCGCTGAAGGCCTCGGACGGGAAAGTCTCTGGTCTCGGAGGCGCGACCGAGCGATTGGGGCTGAAGCGATCTACTCTGCGCAACAAAATGAATCGGCTGAACATCGGGAGGACCGATTATCAGGGCATTTCAGCTGCCCATGTGAAGAACCTCGGATCTTGACGATCAGGTTCTTAAAGAGAACTGGCTCTGATGACTTTCGCGAGACTCCAACCTCCTTCTTCTGCAGGCTCAGGCAGGCTTCACCTTCTTTGTAGATCGGTCGGGGCAAGCGAAATAATTCGGTCAATAGTATAAACGAATTGAGACTGATGGGTGTGGTAATGACGGACCTGCAATTCACTCACTAAACCGAGCGCGAGCAACTGAATGCCGCAAACAATGAGCATGGATCCAACCAAAACGATTGGGCCATGATAGTCCATTACAGCAAGTTGTGGGTTCAAGAGCTTCATCCCGAGGACGATCACGGCCAAAATGCTCCCGGAGAGAAACGACAGGGCGCCGAGTTTTCCGAAAAAATGCAGGGGGCGATTCATATAACGGAGCAGAAAACGGATGGTTAGAAGGTCGAAGAACACACGGAAGGTTCGACCAATGCCGTAATGGCTCTTGCCTCGCTCGCGATTTATGTTGCGAATCGGGATTTCACAAATCGACGCTCCATACCAAGTCGCCAGCGCAGGGATGAAGCGGTGCATCTCGCCATAAAGTGGGATATTGTGAATGACCTCGCTTCGATAGGCTTTAAACGTCGTCCCAAAATCGTGAATGGCAACGCCCGACAACTTCGCCATAAGCCAATTGGCGCAACGCGAAGGAAGGCGGCGAAGAAGAAAGCTATCGATCCGTTTTTCGCGCCAACCAGAAACCACATCATAGCCTTCTTCGAGTTTCTTGAGGAAGGCCGGAATATCGTTCGGATCGTGTTGCAGGTCACCATCCATGGCCAGGATAAACTCGCCGGATGCATGATCGAACCCCGCGGCCAGGGCCGACGTCTGCCCGAAATTGCGGCGCAATTTCACAACCAGGACACGGCTGTCGACGGCAGCAATCTCTTCCAGTCTCCTGTAGGTGCAATCCCGCGAACCATCGTCGACGAGCACAACTTCAAAGCTATCGCCTGTCTGTTCCATCACCTGTATGAGCCGAGCATAGAGAATCGTCACGTTCTCGGCTTCGTTATGAAACGGAACAACGATTGAATACTTCGGCGCCACAACGATCTCCGTTGACAACATCGGATATCTCATTCCGCTTAGTCTCCTTAATAGCACTTTTTTGCTCTTCACGAGCCATCTACTTGCTCACGTCGATTGCCCTTCTCGTTGCGGGTGTTGCAATGCGATCTGTTAGCGTTACGTCTTCTCAGACTGGATCAGTGACAGTCTTCTTCGCGCTTCTCTGCTTTCCAGGGCGGACTCCCACCCTTCAGTAGTTCGTGTACCGCGAGTTCTGAATCAGGTTGAAGGATAAGCAGATAATTCACTCATATTTCAGCGCCTTCCTCTCGCGATCCGGTGCGTTGGGATGCATTCCAGGTCATCCTGTTTCACTACTTCGCGTTTTGCCAATGTGATCATCCAATCGTCCTGCAGGCGGAATCAGGCCCCATGCCGCCTTGTACGGATGTTTGTGCCGACCGCTCCGGATTTCTTCAATGCCGCCGAAAGGCTCCGTCTGGCCCTGTGCAACCGTGACCTGGCAGCTCCGAGGTGCATTCCCTGCAGGCGTGCAACCTCTTCAATTGAGCATTCATCAAGATCGCATGCTTTCAAAATGAATCGATACTTTGGGTGCAGTTTCACGGCCTCGCGTCGCAACAAGCCACGAAGCTCGCGATGAGAGTAATCCTCTTCCGGATTCCGGCGCACATCCCGGAGGCTTCTCATGCAGAATCGAGCGTCCTCTCCTTCTTGTTCGTCAAGGCAGATCCAGTGAATGTGCTTTTCCTTTCTTTTGTTGGAGAGCGCTGTATTGATGACGATGGAGTTCAGCCAAGTCAAAAAGCGAGACTCCCCGCGGAACCTGCCAATGTTTCTCCAGGCGCGCAACATTGTTTCCTGAACCAGGTCGTGAGCTTCATCCGCATTCGCGGTATAACGGCGCGCAAAGCAGTACAGCATCTTCTGGTGCCGACCGAACAGTTCACCCAGAGCGCAGGACTCCCCATTTTGGGCTGCGATGACGAGTTCTTCATCGCTACGCTGCCGGGCGCCACCTTCTATGACTTGAAACAAATCTTCAGGGCTCAAATCGCTCGTGAGCTTCTGATCCAGCGTGCATTCCAACTGCATTGCATCCTCCACACGTGCCCGGAATCGGCGCTATCGTGATCGTCATGCAGAACAGGTCATCGTTGTTCCGCCTGCTCTTTTACCATCGAGCGCTACTCAGCCCGAATCGCACGTTCCTTCTCATCCTTCTTTTGGCTCTCACCGATGTTTCGATCATCCGCACCAATTCCTCGGGCGAGATTCCACTGTTCGTCTTGTCGTCGTAGAGAGGATCGTCCAATTGCTCCGCTTGCTCGCCGATCACAAGAATCACTGCATCGGGCCAGCGCCGGCGAATGTACTCGGCGGAGTAACGCAGGTTGTGCAGGGCAAAGGAGTGGTGAAAAACGGCGACATCAACTGACACAGCTTGGGGAAGAGAACACAGGTCCCATAAATTGTTCACTCCCCAAAAGCCGTCCCTCTGCTTCGGGGGCAAAGCTTCGCGGACTGCATTCCTCCACTCCTCGATACCAAGTGAAAGTACCTTCGTGGTCTTTCTCATATCGCCGTTCCTGCTGTCCTTCGCTACTCGATGTTGAGATATAGCAATAGGGATGCCAAACCCGCGATGGATTATCCCATTTGTTTTCAGCGCAGCATCCCACAAGAATCCCATCACCGAACCGCAGTGTCGAAACTGTCGTCGTCAGTTTCGAATTTTCCCCGACACTCTCGCCGGACTGGTGACTGAGCGATGACCGTCCTATGTGCGCCTACATTCTTCTGAGAATCTCTGCAGCCCGTTGAGAACGAGATCAAACCCATTTGCCTCTGGCGACGTAAGTCATTGTGTTCGGGACTGATTGGGCAAGCATGAAGTGAAGGTTCATGCACCTGCTCGGCGCGTGATTATTGCTGAATACATGAGCCGGAGGACGATGGCTTTGCAGTTTGGCACCCCATTTGCTTAAGTCAAATCAGAGACGCACCCAGGAGCGGGTGCGAGAAATAGCAGCTCCAGTGAACGTTACGCCATGTTTCAGCGTTGGAAGGAAAAGTGGATGGCGGACGGCAGAATTGCTCCTCAGGAAACGGATTCCAACGAGCTGGCGAAATCAAAAGTTGCTCAGTACTGAGATTGCCAGATGAGTTCGTTTTGCTGAAGCGGGGTTGGGTGTCAGAAAGAGAGGAATGGGATATGGGTTCACGAAGTCTGAAGTCGATTTGTTTGAGCCTAGTGGCTCTGAGCTTGGCCATTGCTTCCGCGGGATGTAAGAAGGCACAGCCAATCACTTTGGCGTGCAATGCTACACCGCCTGCCGTCTACGCGGGTGAACAGGTGACAGCGATTGCCACAGCCGGTTCGACAAGCACCAAAAAGAACACCAACGTGATTTATAGCTGGTCAGGATCTGGAGTCGCAGGCAATGGGAGCACCGCTACCATTGCGACCGATACGTTCAATCCCGGCAGCTATACAGCAAAAGCGGAAGCAAAAGAAGGCAAGAAGGGCAAGGAGGGGTTGAAGCACGGCGAAACGGCAGAGTGCTCGGCCAGCTTTGCGGTGAAGGAATTTGAACCGCCGACGGTCAGTTGCCTGGCGAACCCTTCGACGGTGAAACCCGGGGATACCACCACGATTACCTGCACCGGCGCCAGCCCGCAGAACCGTCCTTTGACTTACACCTACTCGGCTACAGCGGGAACCATTAGTGGTGTTGGCTCCTCGGCAACCTTCTCTTCCACCGGCGCGCCCACGGGACAAGTAGAGATCACCTGTAATGTAGCGGACGACAAGAATCATACGGCGAACGCAGATACGAACGTGACAATCGTAACTCCGCCGCCGCCGATCCCGCATGTGCAGGAGCTGTGCAGCGTCTCGTTCACAAGAGATACAAAGCGGCCCACACGCGTCGACAACGAAGCCAAGGCCTGCCTGGATCAGATTGCCCTTGATCTGAAGCAGTCCCCCGATGCCAGAGCGGTCATCGTGGCTGACTCGAACTCTAAAGAGAAGCGGATCACTGCGAAGCAAGAAAAGGTCGCGGCCACGCGTAAGCACTCCAAGGTCGAGTACTTTGACCGGCGGCGCGCGGTCAACGTCAAGGACTACCTGGTCAAAGACCAGGGAATCGACGCCAGTCTTATCAGCGTGGCTGCGGGCACAGGCGATGACCAGAATGTCCAAAACTACCTGGTGCCTGCCGGCGCCACTTTCGCAAATGACGTGCAGGGCACCACTGCGGTCGACGAGACCACTGTGAAACCCGAGGGAAACAAGCCTCTGCCTGTACGTCACCACCAGAAGGCCACTGCAAACCAGCAGTAGCTTTCCAAGGAGCGACCCGGCTCCCGTCCTGGAAAGTGACGAGAGCCGGGAACCTCTTATCAGTCAGACCGAGTCTGGATCGATCACATGGAGGTTTACCGATGAATGTTGGGATGATTTTCTTAGGCGCCTATCTTGTCGGTACGGTACTATCCTTCGCAATCCTTCTCAGGGTGCTGCAACTTTCGGTTGGGCTATGGTCAAAAAAACCTTCTTCCCAGCGCCTAACCGTCGAGAGCGACGAGAAACAAACAACTGATCTTGACCAGATATTCACAGTATAAGAAAGGCGGACCTGAGCAATGGCAAGCACTGCGACGCAGACAGCATTCAACAGCGGATGGAGCGTGCGCGCTCCGCATCTTGTATCGAACAACTGCGAATTCCAGTCATGGGCAACGAATACTTCCCTGGGCTCGCTGTCGGCAGAGGCCTTGCGGAAGCTCGAATCGATCATGTCCATTGTGGACTACAATGCAGGCAGCATCTTATTCCTGGAACAAGAGCAACTCAACCAAGTATTCGTCGTCCTTTCCGGAGACGTGAGACTGTCGCTAGAAGACTTCAGTGGCAAGAGTCTAACCATTCGAATTGCGAGGCGCGGTGCCATACTTGGGATGCATTCCGCATTATTTGGAACCATCTCCGAGTGGTCAGCAGATATCCTCTATCCGTCCAAGATCGCCGTGATCACACGTAACGAATTTCTCCGTTTTGCGCAGCTGTACCCAGAGGTATATCGCCTTGCAACGGTCGAGCTCATGAAGACTCTCAGGCGCACGTGTGCATCGCTGCATATAGTGGGCCTGTCGTCTTGTGTTCGCAAGAGATTGGCAGCGCAATTATTAGCATGGGGAGAGCAAGGCAACAAGGCTGGAGACCAAGCAGCGTTTCGCATGGCCCTGACCCATGCTCAGATCGCGGAGTTTATCGGCGTAACGCGTGAGACTGTCTCGCGCGGGCTGACGGCCTTCAAACAACTCGGATTGGTGGAGATCCAAGGCTCCATGCTGAAGATTCCCAGTATGACAGCGTTAAGGAAGTACACAGAGCACAATTAGAGCAGAACCAAGGATGTCATAACCCGATTCACTTCGTTGAAGGTCGCCGCTCTCTGTTAATCGTATCGACTTGAGTGCATTGGTTCCGGGGTACATCTCTCCTGGTTTTGCTATAGCCAACCTCTCCTGCGTGCCGCTCAATGACATGGGCGCTTATGACCGCATAGTCATCATCACGGATCACACCGACTATGATTACGGGCGCATAACGAAAGAAGTTTATCCGTAGATCTACATGCGCAACGCTACCCGAAAATCGAGTTACCAAACATCGCCCGTTGCTGAGATTTCGCTTGCTCGAATTTCTCGATTCCCAACCCGCCTCACTCAAGGAGCAGGCATGCTGCATTGATTATTGATAAGGCACCGTATAGCTAGCTTCCATTCTGCCCCGTCGTCAGCACCTGAATTCCTCGAATCGGCCCGCGCAGACCGTCGACAGGCCTCCAAATTGACGTCGACAGTTTCGACAGAGTCAGCGGTCTGCGGAAACCCTTTCTGAAAACAAAGAAGTTAACGCGTCAGCGATTTGGCAATCCCCTTGCATTTCCTCTATAGCGTGAGGAAAGCAATGATGTCGTGGAAATGCCTGCTCTTGATTTGCTTAACGACGGTACTGCAAGCAACGGCGCAGGACGTTGTCGCTCCTGTCCCGCAGCTTGGGAGTATCAGCGGTACCGTGCTTGACGTAAATGGCGATCTCGTACCCGGCGCCCTAATCACGCTCCAATGCCCATCCCCGTGCGAGAACCAAACGGCGACTGCAAACGACAGCGCGGCCTTTGATTTCCGTGGTCTAAAGTTCGGAGTTCCCTACCAGGTTCGCGTATCTGTTAACAATTTCGAGGATTGGACCGCGCCAGCCATCGTCCTAACGCAGGATCGCTCCGTTTTCTACGTGACAGGAATCAAGCTCCAGATTGCTGACCCACCGGAAACGGTTACGGTCTATGCTTCCACTGCTCAAATCGCCGTCGAACAGGTCCATCTCGAAGAGCAACAGCGGGTTCTTGGGTTCATTCCCAATTTCTACACCGTATACGACTCTCAAAACGCCGTACCACTCACTACAAAGCTGAAGTTTCAACTCGCGATGAGGGTCTCCGGCGATCCAGTTAACGTAGCGGGAGTGGCATTCATGGCCGGCGTCAGACAGGCCGCGCACACTCCGAACTATCAACTGGGCGCCAAAGGGTACGGCCAGCGCGTGGGCGCCGAAGCCGCCGACGGATTCAGCGACATTCTGATCGGGGGCGCTATCCTTCCGTCCATTCTGCACCAGGATCCACGCTATTTCTATCAGGGCACGGGAACGACAAGATCGCGTCTGGAGCACGCCTTGGGCAGTCCGTTCGTTTGCAGGGGCGACAACGGCCAAAGGCAAGTGAATTACTCGAGCATGGGAGGTGACCTGGCAGCGGCCGCTCTTATGAACACGTACTATCCGCAATCGAATCGAGGAGCTGAACTAGTGTTCAGCCAGTTCGCCGTCAACACTGCCGAACGCGAATTGAGCGGGGTACTGCAAGAATTTGTCCTGCGCAAATTGACTTCCCGCGCACAGAAGGCAAAGTAGCTGCATTCGCTGGGAAGAGGTTCTGGGGAAAGGGGATCACGATGAACGGAAAGTCGCAGACAGGGTCACAGCTTGAAATGAGATGGTGTTTCATCGTTACGACGGGCCAGCCGAAACGCCAGTGCCCGCAACTTGTGATGAAGTGGATTCCCATCGCTCGCCACTGAGCATTTGAGGACACAAACATGAATTACCGTAATGCATTTCCTGCCACGGATGACGGCAAGAATAAATACGCAAGACATGACACCGCTCGCCGGGCGCCTGCAGAGGATCGAACCAGGCTTTATCTCCTCTCCTTTCTGCTGACCGCAGATCGCGCAAAGGCAGAACAGTGTAGTGTGGCGGGTCTTGATATGTCTGCCGAAGACAATGCAGCTATTCGGGACTGGCCGCATTCCTGGGCTCGACGCATCGTCATTGGCAATGCGCTTCAACTCATCGCGCCACACCCCGAGACAGGAGCTCACGACGCTGACTCCAGAGGGTCACGATGACGCTACCGCAGATTACGTCGGCTTTCTGACGGGCAATGCACCTTGCATTCGCCCATCCAACAACAATCTCACGGGAGAATCAACCATGCGCTTCAAAACATTCACACGTAAGAAGGTCGACGGCGATCGGGCCGAATTGCTTCCTTTTCAACCGGAGCATTACAGAAAAGCTGGTGTTCCTTACTCGCCATTCAGTGGCATGCCAGTTCTGGAGGCTCACGAAATTGTGAACGACTTGAACCGGAATCAGACTGAACATCAATTCGTCTACTATCTGGCGGCATAGCTTAATGGGTAAATTCGCTGGTAACCGCGTATTCGATGAAACCTGGCTTCGTGCAGCGGAGGATGGCAGTCTGCTAAGAGTTGCATCGCAGGATCCCCGTTTCTCGGCGATTCTTGCGCTTCCAGACTTTGAACGCTTTGTGTATGTCTTATCGGTCCTCGAAGGCTGCACGGATCAGCAGTGTGCCGCTTTGTTGGGTGTTTCATCGCAGCAGATCGAAGAGACGCGGCTTCGTGCGCTACAGCATTTTTGGAGACGTGACTGAATGCGGAGTCCCGGCTCCTGAAAGCCGGATAACAGACCAACATTGGCGGCTCTTGAATACTCGGAGCCTGCGAATTGCAGAAAGGCTCATGGAGAATGCGATGAACTCAAAAACGAATGCTTCAAATGGCAACTCCGTAGTGGAATCCCTTACGGAATTGGCGCTGAATCTGGACTGGTCATGGAGTCATAATGCGGACGATCTCTGGAGGCAGCTTGACCCTGAGTTATGGGGACTCACCCATAACCCGTGGATGATATTGCAGACCGTTTCCCGCGAGAGGTTAGAGGTTGTCACCTCCGCTCCGCAGTTCCAGCGCACGCTCGATCAGGTGTTGGAAACAAGGATACAGCGCGAAGAGGCTGCGAACTGGTTTCAGCGCTTCTTGCCGGAAGCTCCGCTCAGCCGCATAGCATATTTCAGCATGGAGTTCATGCTGAGCGACGCGTTGCCGATCTATTCCGGTGGGCTCGGCAATGTTGCCGGTGACCAGTTGAAGGCAGCCAGTGATCTTGGCCTTCCCGTGACAGGCATCGGCCTGCTATATCAGAAAGGCTATTTTCGGCAGCGAATCAATGCAGAAGGCATGCAAGAAGCGCTCTATCCTTTCAACGAGCCGGGACAACTGCCGATCCGTCCCGTGCGACAGCGTAACGGGGAATTGTTGCGCATTGCCGTCGATTTGCCGGGTCTCCGTATGTGGCTACGCACCTGGGAGGTCAGGGTAGGGCGCGCGCATCTCTATCTTCTCGATACCAATGACCCGGCAAACCCGCCAACCTATCGCGGCATTACTAGTGAACTCTATGGCGGCGGACCCGAAGTGCGGATGGCCCAGGAGATCGTGCTGGGGATCGGGGGATGGCGCCTGCTGCGCGCGCTAGGGAAGCAACCCGAGATTTGCCATCTCAATGAAGGTCACGCCGCGTTCGCCGTACTTGAAAGAGCGCGGGACTTCATGGAGAGCCAGGGCGTACCGTTTGACGTTGCGTTTGCGGCAACCCGCGCTGGGAATCTCTTTACTACGCACACCCCTGTCGAGGCAGGATTTGACCGATTCGCGCCGCAACTCATGGACATTTTTTTCCGGAGTTATGCCGCCGATATTCTGCACATTCCAATCGACGAACTGCTCGCGCTCGGTCGTCACAACCCACAGGGCAGCTCGGAGCCTTTCAACATGGCATTGTTGGCGATGCGAGGCAGCGGAGCAGTCAACGGTGTTAGCCGGTTGCATGGACAGGTGAGCCGGAGGATCTTTCATAACCTCTTTCCCCGTTGGCCTGAAGCGGAAGTACCTGTTGACTATGTGACGAACGGCGTTCATGTTCCGGTGTGGAATTCTGCCCAGGCCGACGAGTTATGGACGGAGGTGTGCGGAAAGCGCCCGTGGACGACGCATCTGAAGGCAAATGACTTGATCAGAGAACTGGGGCTCGCTGTCCGGCAGGTTTCGGACGTTCGTCTTTGGCAAATGCGTTCGGCTTCCCGAAAATCTCTGGTTGGTTACATCCGCCGGCAACTGGCGCGCCAAATTGCGAGCTACGGCGCCCAGGCGGAGGATGTTGCACAGGCCCAGGGGATATTCCAACCGGACACACTCACCATTGGTTTCGCGCGCCGCTTTGCCACCTATAAGCGGCCGAATCTGTTGCTACATGATCCCGAACGCTTGCTGGCTATTCTGACGAATAAAGAGAGGCCAGTACAGTTGGTGATCGCCGGCAAGGCTCACCCTCAGGACGGCCCGGGGCAGGAGATGATTCAACGTTGGATCGAGTTCATCCGGCGCGGCCCGGCGCGCTCACATGTGGTATTTCTCGCCGATTACGACATGCGAATGGCCGAGCACTTGGTGCAGGGCGTCGACCTGTGGCTGAATACACCGCGCCGCCCGTGGGAAGCCTGCGGCACCAGTGGGATGAAGGTGCTGGTCAACGGCGGCTTGAATTTTTCTGAGCTTGATGGCTGGTGGGCCGAAGCGTACTCCGACGATGTGGGCTGGGCGCTGGGGGATGGGCTCGAACATGGAGACGACCCGGCCTGGGACGCCAAAGAGGCAGAGCAGCTCTATACCCTGCTCGAACAGGACGTCATCCCGGAGTTCTACAAGCGGGACGATTCAGGTATTCCCGCAGGCTGGATCGCTCGAGTGCGCGAAAGCATGGCCCGGCTAACGCCCGCGTTTTCTGCAACCCGATGCGTGTTGGAGTACACGGCAAAGTATTATCTTCCCCTAGCCACCGCGTATACGCGCAGAGCCAACGACAAGGGCAAATGTGCAGAGAGTCTGCTGCACTGGAAACGTCATCTCGCCGATCACTGGTCCAGGCTGCGATTTGTTTCTGTGCGCATCGAGAGCGCGGGTGAGCATCACCGCTTCGAAATTCAGGTCCATCTGGAAGAAATGGATCCTGGCGCGATCCAAGTCGAGCTTTACGCCGACGCGGTCAATGGCGACGAGCCCATCCGGCAGGTTATGGTTCGCGGCGAATCCTTGGTCGGCCAGAACGTCTGGCGCTACTCCGCATCGGTTCCCGCGACTCGTCCGGCAGAGGATTTTACGCCCAGGATCGTCCCTTTTCACCCCGAGGCATTTATCCCCTTGGAAGCGCCTGACATTCTCTGGTACCGGTGATATCGCCCAAGATAAACTGGATGCCGGCTCTCGATCTTCATGCATTGCCGGTTCGTACCTCCGGTACGATTGCGCTTAAACCCGAACACAAATGAGGAAATTAATGACAAATCTTGCAGTACTGACCAGTGGAGGAGATGCCCCGGGAATGAATGCCGCTATTCGAGCGGTGGTTCGCACAGCGCACTCGCGAGGAGTGCACGCCTGGGGTGTGATGCATGGGTATTCGGGCCTGATTGCGGCAGATTTCAAACGCATGGGTCCGCGAGACGTGAGCAACATCATCCAGCGCGGCGGGACCATCCTCGGTTCGGCGCGCTGCCCGGAGTTCAGAACCGAAGAAGGCGTGGAACTAGCGATCCGGCGCTTGCGCGGTGCGGGAATCGATGGGCTGGTGGTCATCGGCGGAAACGGTTCGCAGACCGGCGCCAATGAGTTGAGCAAGATGGGATTCCCGGTAGTCGGCGTGGCCTCGACAATTGACAACGACCTGTTCGGTTCGGAGGTCACCATCGGTGTCGACACGGCCCTGAACGTCGCGCTGAATGCGATTGACAATCTGAAGATCACTGCGAGTTCGCATCAACGTGTCTTGTTGGTGGAAGTAATGGGGCGCAAATGCGGTTTTTTGGCGCTCATGGCTGGCGTCGCCGGAGGCGCGGAAGCGATTGTCATCCCCGAAGTGGATCTCGCTCCGGAACAACTGGCCGAGCGCATCCAGGAAGCGTACGAACATGGAAAGCCGCACGCCATTGTCGTCGTAGCAGAGGGTGCGCGATATAACGCCGAAGGTCTGTGCCGGTATTTCGAGGAGCACGGGCTCCTGCGCGGGTTCGAGTTTCGTTCCACGGTCTTGGGATATGTGCAGCGCGGGGCGGTGCCAACATGCAGGGACCGTTTGCTCGCCACCCGGCTCGGGGCCGAGGCGGCCGAGCGCATTATTGCGGGAGAGAGCGGAATCCTTGTAGGGATGGAGAACGGCGCGATCATCACAACGCCACTCGGGGAGGTGGCCGTGGGCAAGAAGCCGCTGGACCCGTGGTTCCTCAAGACGGCTGACGTGCTGGCGCGGTAGCCAATCAAGGCAACGCATTTCCGCGTGCTGATGGAACACACGGATACAGGAATCTATCCCGAAGCAACAGAGGCGCTGCGCAAAACTGCGTGAATATCCGGCTGTTTCGCAAGTGCCCTCTACTCCTCGGTCAGCGCCTTGTTCCGGCTTCCTCCCTGGGAAGCCGGATTCTCCTACTCTGCCCATCCTGTGCTTTCATTGCTGCTCGGCCACAATGAGGGATCATGCTCCGATCAAAATCGAAGACGGTTTATTTCAATTCAAAATGATCTGAAACATCGAGGATGGTCACTCGGGCTGCAATCATCACAGTTTTTGCTGCAGCGCTCAAAAACTTCCGAGCATCAGCCGGAACCGCGCCTTCCCCTCCTCATCAAAGCTCAACTCGAATCCTGTTGCGCCAACCCGTGTCGGGAAGAAGGTACCGATTGACGCGCTCTGATGTGTACTCCAGCCCGCGGAGCCGGCATCGAACCTACCCGCCTCATACCAAAGTGCTATTCCGGGATGAGATGAAACATGTCGAATGGGCCGGCCATGCAGAATTACACCGGAGCCGGCGGTCACGAGCGTATTTGCATGAAACTCCTGGTAACGGAATGCGGCCATGTTGGTTTGATCGCCTGCAATGAACTGATCGAAATAGTTGAGCTTTCGGCCAAAGCTAGTGCCGACATGGTTGTTCACAAAGAGAGTGACGGTGCGATCTAACGGTTGAAATCTACTGAAGTCCGAGTGAACGAACGGGTAGTCTCCGGTGTTTCGCAGGAAATATCCAGCTTCCCCTTCAGACCGTGTTCCGCGCGTGGGCAGTCCACCCGAATCCTGATGATTGACGATCCACCGCGCCTCTGGAACTGTGAATCCCCCGCTGCGCGATGAAACGCCGTCAACGACCACAGTGCGACTGTACCAATCGTATCCTGCCCGGCCTCCGAGCCGAAGTTGGGCAAAGCGCCACGTCCCGATTCCGGCGTAAAAAGCCCCGCCGACTTGGTCTCGAGTGTCGCTTTGGCGGTCAGGTCCTGTGTAGCTGTTGAAATGTGTTCTTCCTCCAAATAACTGGGAAGCAATAAAGTACTGGCTCCCGTCGAGCGGTTTGTAAGCCTCTACCTGCAATGTGGGATCGTAGCCCAGATTCGCCGTACTCAAGATTTGAGCCTTGTAGGCGTTCTTGGGAATCACTGCCGTCGACAGCTTCACCCCAAAGCGCGATGGTTCACCGGGCGACACCGCGTATTGCGCGGAGACGCGCACCAGAATCCGATCAGTGGGGCGCTCGGCGAACTTGACGTTGTAGCCGCCCAGACCTGAACCCTCCTGCTGCCATTCGTAGGCCGCCCCAGGAACCGCAGTGGCAGCGACCATACCGGACAAAGTTCTCTCCAGTTCCTTTTCCGATACGACCCCATCTCCAAGGGTCCGGTGAATCTCGGATTGCGCATTTCTTTGGAACGACGGATCGGGACTTGAAACCGCGAGCACGATGCCCCTGTCACTCGAAGATCGCATTCTTGCCTTGCGCTGGGCCGAATATGCATTCCAATCCTGCTGCGAGAGTTCAAAGCGGGCAAGCTGGAAAGCGTTTGCCTGGGCCGCCTGGTAGCCAGCTTCGATGATCTCGCTCCAGCGCTGATAATCGCTTGGAGAGAAACGCCTCGTATCTACCAAGATCACCAGATCTGCCTTGGAAAGCGAACGCTGCTCGTTTTTTGCAACGACAAGGGAGATAGTCCGTCGCATGACATCGGGCAAAGACTTGAACTGGTCGGACTTCACCTCAGGCGACTCAAAAGCAACTGCAATCACGGTCTTCGCTCCCATGTCTCTAACGGCATCCACGGGAATATTGTCGAGCACGCCACCGTCCACAAGAACCATCCGGTCCAGCTGAACCGGCGTGAAGACTCCTGGCAGGGACATGGTAGCGCGCATCGCGATCGGCAATGAGCCCTTGCCAAAGACGACTGAATCGCCGCTCACCAGATCGGTTGCGACGCAGCGGAAAGGGGTCGGTAGTTGATCAAAGTCGGTGACGCCGGAATACGCCATCGTCGATCGGCTGAGTAACAACGATAGAGACTCGCCCGGATTGAGACCGGTCGGAAGCGAAAATCCCCTTCCGAACCGTAGTGTCAAATCGCCAAAAGTTCGATTCCAACTTTGCTTATCTGCAATGGGCTGGTCGGCGAACGGCGGACTCGGATTCAAGAGAGCATTCCAGTCGGCGCTTTCCACGGTAGCCCTGATTTGCGATGAATCCATGCCGGTCGCATAGAGGCCTCCGATGAGGCCTCCCATGCTGGTCCCGCCAATCTTATCAACGGGAATATGATGCTCTTCGAAATACCGAAGCACACCGATATGGGCCAGTCCTAGAGCGCTGCCACCGCTGAGCGCGACCCCGATGGAAGGCCTCTCTGTTTCAGTGTATTGTTGCGCTCCGATTCCAGAAGGGAGCAGAAGCCCCAGGCCCGAGCAGCACACCAGAATTGCTGAGTGCGTTCGCATGATTCACCTCGCTTGAGTTTGCTCACAGTAGTTCAGTTCGAGCGGCGCCACTATCCCTTGCAGCCTGCCCACTAAAAACGCGGACTATCTGAAAGCATGCCTGAGCAGCACGATACAAACACCATCCCAACTCGCCTTGTTGGCCGTAGGCGGCGGAGTCGCACGTAGAGACACTGTTCCGAGATTCTGAGGATCGATGTAAAACCTTGTCTGAAGGTATTGCCGAACCACAATAGCGCGAGCACGTGACTCGGCAAGTTGAACTCCAGGCGCACCGGAGGCGGCGTATCCCTCAATAATCAAAGGCTCACTCACAGCCCTGTCGCCGAGCTGCGCCACAGAGGCGTCGATCTTCGCCTTTCCTGCGAAAGAAAGTGCAAGGGTCCCGTCGTGCTTTTGTTCGAAGAGTTCATCCTTATCCAGCCAGACGCGGGGATTCGCAGGATTCGAAAATAGCTTGTCCTTTCGATAATCGTCCGGATTAAGATTTACCAGCGAGTAATATCCGCGATGTTTGAAATAGCTGCGAATGAAGAACTGATGCTTAAGTGCCTCAGTATCAGCTGACATGTTGCCGGTGGCCTGGCTGAGATTGGACAAAGACTGACGGATGTTGCTGGCTGCATCCACGCCCTGGTTGTCTGGTCCCAACGCGCTTGCAAGCGATTGGTCGACCTTCTGCGACGTTGCGTCGAAGTGACTGGCGGCGCTTTGCACACTCCCCATCACCCGGTCCACCTTTTCGCCGAGTTGACGAGACTGCAAGTCGGTAATGAGGTCATCGGCACGCTTCGAGGCGTCGGCAACCGACGTCGTTGTCTCTCGCAGACTTGCAATGCTCTCGCGGACATTTGCCGCAGTCGTTTCGTCACTGAAGAGCATTCCAACGGTGCCTTTTCCTTGCCTTGCGCTGACCAAAAGGCCGTTGACATTGTTCAAGGCGGCAGTCGCGGCATCCAAGGTTTTGTTGAGTTTCTCTGAAAAAGGCTTTATCGTTCCGTTGGTGTAATCGAGAAGGTTGGCTCCATTGTCCGTCAGATTCAACAAGTCCACCGCTTCTTTGCTTTGAAGGGTGTCGCCAGGCTTGGCTTCCGAGGCTTTTGCGGTGCCGGGGTAGATCAGTAGAAGCCTTTCGCCCACCAGACCTTCTGGGACAATCCTGACCACCGAGTCCGACCTGACGAGACCGTGAACCTGCTCCCCAACCCTGAGTTTGAGACGGAAGCGCCCCCCCGGCGAATCAGGAAGCCCAATCTCCATCACTTCTCCGGCGTCCAATCCTCCAACCCGCACCTTTGAGCCCTTCATCAGCCCGCTGATGTCGGCAAACTCGACATAGTAATCGGTATGTTTGGCGAATGCTCCGTGCTGGCCGCCGATCAAGAAGATGACGAGCGTGAAAAGTGCTATTCCGGCTAAGACAAATGCGCCTGTTGTGAGACTATGATTCGCCATCTATTCCTCCGCGACCAGCTTGCGAACGGTTTCATTCTCGTGGTTTTCGAGTTCTTGCGGCTTACCGAGGGCTATCAGTCTTCCTTCGTCGAGAACGGCGAAACGGTCACCAACCCTCCGTGCGCCATGCACGTCGTGTGTCACGATCACCATCGTGGTTTGATGCAATGCCTTCTGTTCAAGAAGGAGATCGTCAATCTCCGAAGCCGTGATCCTGTCGAGACCGCTGCTTGGCTCGTCGACAAGCAGGACTTCCGGTTCGAGTACCAGTGCCCGCGCGAGACCAGCGCGCTTCCTCATACCACCGGAGAGTGCGCCCGGCAACTTGTGTTTGTCGCCCGCCAAACCAACCTGATTGAGTGCTCGGTCGACGATTTCCTCAACCTCTAAATTCGACTTGCGGGTCAATCGACGGAGCGGCAAAGCGAGATTGTCATGCAACGTGTACGAGTCAAAGAGCGCGGCACCCTGAAACAAGAAACCTATCTTGCAACGAGCCCGTGAGAGTTCCTTGCCGTCCAGGCGCGAGATGTTGTCGCCGGAGATGAAAATATCCCCAACATCCGGCTTTATCAGTCCGATCATCAGCCTCAGCGCCACGCTCTTTCCAGTGCCGCTGCGACCAAGCAGACAGACTGCCTCACCACGAGGTACTGAGAAGGAAACCCCGGTGAGCACTTGTTTGCTTCCGAAGCACTTCGACACCCTATCGAGCACAACTGCAGCCGGTTTAGATTCCGTCATATGGCACTCCCGGGAAACAACAGAAAAATGATCTTGACCAAGATCACGTCCGCGAGGATGACAAGCAATGAACAAATCACAACGCTATTTGTTGCCGCCTTCCCCACACCTTCTGTCCCTTCATTCATCGTGTAGCCGTAATACGATGAAACCGTTCCGATGATGAAACCAAAGACGCATGTCTTCAGCGTTGGTGGAACGAAGTTCGACCACTCAACGCCCTGAAACGCACGCTCAAGGAAGAGTTGTAGCGGCAGGTGGGACACGGCAAACTCTGAAAGGAAGCCGCCGAGCAACCCGCACGCATCCATGAAGACTGTTAACAACGGAAGGATTACCACGCAAGCAATCACGCGAGGCACGACCAGGAACTTAAACGAATCCACCGATAGGACTTCGATGGCGTCGATCTGTTCCGTAACTCGCAAATTGGCGATCACAGCTCCAATCCCAGCTCCCACGCGGCCGGCCACCAGAAGCGCCGCGACTAGAGGCCCAATCTCGACAAAGAAAGAGAGGGATTGCACCCTTGGGATCAACGCCGTTGCTCCGAAAGCGACCAGCGTACTGCGAGTGTGCAGAGTCATGACCACGCCCAATGCCAAGCCCGATGCGGAAATGAGAGGCAGAGAGCGAACCCCCATTTCACCCATTTGCGACCAAATCTCTGCGAGTTCAAGAGGGCGCCGCCACGTGTTGGCTACCACGCGATTCGCAAAAAGCGTGACATTCCCGATGAATTGGAGAAATCTCCTCAATGCGCCCTCCTTCCTGACGTTGATGATGTAGGACAGCTAATGCCTTTCCCGTATGGCGCACCTTCGGCCTCGAAGGCAACTTGCCGCATCACTCCCGGCCAAGTGCGCGATCAAGTTCAGCCTTTGCGATCGTCCTGTCCTTCTCCGCATCAAAGAGCTGTGCTTCCGCCTCGGCCAATCTTGCTTCCGCATCCCGTAGTACCGACACATTCGCTGTGCTCGAATGGACTTGGTCGCCAGTGATGCGGAGGTTTTCAGTTGCGGCTTTGACTTGCCGTTGCGCCACATCTAACTCGTCCTGGGTGCGATTCAGCTTTCGAAGTCCCTTTTCGATGTCGATGCGCACCTGGCTCTCAGTGTGGTGAACGTTTTCCTTTGCCTCTGAGACCTGCGCATGGCGCTCCTTCACAAGGCCAATGCGTTTGCCAAACTCGGAAACCGTAAACTCCGCCCGGAAGCCGGCGATTTCCGTGTTGTTCGGCAGAAGTGGAGTTCCATTTTGATGAATGTTCTGTACGAACCCGGTGACGTCTGGAATGTATTCAGCGCGAGCGGCGTTCAGCCCCGCGCGGGATTTTTCAAAAGTATGGCGCGCTGAGAGTAAGGAGGGATTGTGAGCCAACGCCTCGGACTCAAGATCCTGAATGGCATAGTGCGTTTCCGCAGAAGCTCCAGGGACGGACGGCTCTTTGTCTTCCTCAGGCTCGACCAGTTCAAACTTGGTGTCCAGTGGCAAACCGATCAGGTCATTGAATTGGATGCTCATGTCGTCGATTGCATCTTCCACCGAGCCCAGCGCGTGTCGTGCTGAAGCTAACTGTGCCTCGCCTTCCAGGACTTTCGCTTCGAGAACAACTCCGGATTCAACACCTCTTCTGGCCTCATCCAAGCCTTGCTCTCCAGCCTGGATGCGCAGCTCCAGGGCGTGCTTGCGCCGCTCGGCTGAGAGGAGTGAATAAAAAAGAGTCTTCACATTCAACGAGACTTCGTTTCGAGCCTGTTGGAAATCGCTGTGCGCAGAAGCCGCATCTGCGCGGGCGACGGAGACGCCCGCATGGATCTTGAACATCTGGGTTATCGGTTGCCCCGCGACGGTTGTGGTGAGATAAGCGTCCTGCTTGCCGGTCTCGATGTTAACGCTCGCGTTTGGGATTGGTCCCGTGGCTCCGTACGTGCCGAGGGCACCCTTGGGAATCGTAAGAGATTCAGTTTGGTTAAGGTGCGTTGCCACGGTTTGGTTGGTGATCACCGGGAAGTAATTCGCACGCGCCTGAATCACTCGCGCATCCGCTTCTCTGGCTTTGTCGCCTGCCATCTTCACCAGAGAGTTCTGCTTGGTGGCAAGCTGAATCGCCTCGTCGAGCGTGATAGACCTTGTTTGCGCCTGCGAATGCGTCGCGAACAAAAGAAGAAGGAGTGGCGCGACGATTGCTGCGTTCCGTACACGCTTGTTATGGGCGACGACGAACAGAACCGGAGTCGCCACAAGAGTAAACACCATCGACCCGACCAAACCAAAGGCGATGACACTGGCCATAGGAGACCACATACTGGATCCTGAAATGATCATCGGGACAACTCCAACCGCGGCCGCCATCGATGTTAGAAAGATCGGACGCAGACGGCGCTCGCCGGCCTCAAGTGCTGCTTGCTCAAGTGGAGCTCCATCTTTCATGCGCTGGTGGATGTAATCGATCAGAATAATCGCGTTTCTGACTACCAGTCCGCCCACGCTGATGAGGCCAATAAAGGCTGTGAATCCGAACGTGTTGTGCGTCAGGAAGAGGCCGAGGGCAGCTCCGGGGACCGCGAGAGGCAGTGCGGTCATGATAAGGAGCGGGTCCAGGAGCGTACGGAACTGCACGAGAAGAATCAGGAAAATCAGCATGATGGCAGCCGCCAACACGTATTTCATCTCGCCGAATGTCTCCTCCTGAATCTCGGATTCTCCGCCGTAGGCGATCTTGTAGCCTGGCGGCAGGGGCATGGCGTCAACCTTTTTGCGGGTCTCTTTCAGAACATTGCTGGCTAATTGTCCGTGGGTGGGAAAGGCACGCACGGTAAGGGTGCGCACTCCGTTTCTGCGTACGATTCTCCCTGGCTGCCATTCCGGGCTCAACGTTGCCACGGCATCCAGCGGGACTCTGGTTCCCGTGACCGGCGAAGTCACGTACATGTCTTTCACCGACCGGAAGTTGTCTCTCTGCACAGGATCCAACCGCAGCAGAACGTCGAGATTGCGATCCCCTTCCCAAGCGGTGGTCGCGGGCAGACCCTCGAATCCGGCGGCAAGTTCCCGGGAGATCATCTGATTGCTCAGACCCAGGCGATTCGCCACTTCCTCGCGTACGTGCACGCCAGCCTCAAGAACCTCCTCATGCCAGTCGGTATTGATGTAGGTAGCGCCGGGCGTATGCCGCAGCACATCCTGCACATTGTTGCCTATCGACTCCAGCGTAGCCGCATCCGGGCCTGAGATGCGGACCTCAACTGGGGACTCCATGCTGTCTCCCTGCTGGCACTCTTTCACCATCACCGTTGCCTCCGGAGCGACATCCCGGAGCGTGTGCCGCAGTTGTTCTACTAGCTCTGGCGTCTTCTTCACGTCGTTTGTATTCACCAGAATCTGAGCGTAGTTCGACGCGGGTATCTGGGGGTTGACGTTGTAGTAGAAGCGGGGGAAGCTCGACCCGAGATAGCTGGCATATTCCTTTACCACGGGCTCGTGCGCAAGAACCGCCTCGATTCGGCGCGTAGTCGCGTCAGTGGTCTCGATCCGGGTTCCCTCGGGCAGCCAAACGTCAATGACGAACTGCTCTCGCTCGGCCATGGGAAACAGGTGTTGCGGCACGATGGACAAAAGACCAAGTCCGGCCAGAAAGGCGAGCACGGTGCCGACGAGAGTGCGCCTCTTGTGCTGCATCGCCCAGCTGATAAGCACGTTATAGCCCTTTTGCATATGATCGAGGATCGACGGTTTCTTAGGCTTGTCCGAAATCTCTTGGCTCTCCGTCTGCAGCCCGGTCCGGATGAACCACTTCGACATCATCGGAGTCAGAAACATCGCCACCAGGAAGGAGATGGTTAGCGACAGCGCCACGGTGACCGGCAGGGCCCGGATAAACTCGCCCACTGCACCCGATAGAAAGAGCATCGGGGCAAAGGCCGCAATGATGGCAAAAGTTGCCGCCAGGACCGGAACGGCCATCTCGTGCGCAGCCCGTTCCGCCGCTTCGTCGATGGGCACCCCATGATCCAGCAGTTCAATATAGTTGTCGACGATGACAATGGCGTTATCGACCACCATGCCGAGCACGATGATCAAGGCGGCGATCGAGACTTGTTGAATCTCCACGTGACAGATCTGGAGCGTGCTGAAGGTCATTGCGATGGAGGTGGGGATTGCAATCGCAGCCACCAGCGCCACCCGGAGAGGCAGCAGAATGATCGTTACCAGGATGACGGCAATGATCGCGATGCCAAACTCCCTCATGAAGTCCTGGACCCGCTCGTGCACCATCTTGGGCTGGTTGGCGACCAGATCAAGCTTCACGTCCGGCGGAAAACCTGTCTGAATGGTCGCCAGCTTGGCCTTCAGATCCTTGCCGAGATCGTCGATATTGTTGCCTTCGTGCATCTCCACCGAAAGCAGAATGCTCGGCTCGCCATTCATGCGCACGTAGTTGTCCGGATCCTTGTATGTCCGGTGAATGGTTGCCAGATCCCGAATGTAGACCGGCTGGCCCGTTGTCTTCGACACATCGACCATGAGCTGCCCGATGTCTGATTCGGTGTGCAGCCGATCATCGCCCTGAATTGGAACTTTGTTGTTGCCGTCGGAAACGCGTCCGGCATACTCGACGGTGTTGCGTCCCTGGAGAGCTTGCATCACCTGGAACGGAGTGACCCCGTACTGGGAAAGTTGAGCATTGGTGGAGTCGACCTCAATGGCTTCCGGCTGATCGCCGATGCGATGGATCTTCGACACCATGGAAAGGGTGCGAACACCGTCCTCAACCGTCCTGGCATAGTCTTTCAGCTCGCGATACCCATAGGAGCCGCCATGCACTGCGATCAGAACCGCAACCGTGTCGCCGAAGTCCGAATCCACCATCGGCCCCAGAACACCTGCGGGCAATTCCTGGGCTTTGAGCAGAGCCAGGTCGAGGCGCAGCTTGGACCAGAACTGATCCGCATTGGTGACAGATTTGTTCAGTTCGACGTTGATGACCACCATTCCATTGCGAGTGGTCGAGTAGGTCTTATCCCGGCGAACTTCTTCGAAGTGAAACAGGTGCTCTTCGATCTTGCGCGTGACCTGGTCTTCAACCTCCTGGCTGGTCGCGCCCGGATACATCGCGGCAACGATGCCGGTTCGGATCGTGATCTTCGGATCCTCGCGGCGCGGCATTCTCACCATGGAATAGACACCAAGGAGGAAGACCACGGCAGACAGAAACAGCGTTACCTGGGGGTAGCGTAAAGCAGCGCGGACCGGATTCATCGGCTGCCTCCTTCGATCTTCACCAGCGACCCCTCGCGGACATAATTCTGGCCGTCCACGACCACCTGCTCATTGCCGGTGAGGCCGCTGCGAATCTCCACCTCGTTTCCGATCATTGAGCCGACTTCGACACGGCGACCGTAGACCCGATTCTGGCCCGAAGTCACGACGAAGACCTGCGTTACTCCACGCGCATCCCGGACGATTGCTGAGCCTGGCAGGGTAATTACATTCTCCTGGGCGCCTCCGAAGAGGCGGGCTTCGCTCACCATTCCAGCGCGCAATACGTGCGACGGATTGGGGACGACTATTTTTGATACGTACGTGCGCGAGGCGGGATCGGAAGCTGCGGCAATCGCTTCAACGCGCCCTTCAAACTGCTGTCCGTTGAGCGAGGGAATGGAAACCTCGGCCCGATCGCCTTCGCGCACCTTTCCGACTTGCGATTCCGGAATTCCGACCTTCACCTTCACGGGATCCAGATCGACCACGGAGAGAACCGGCATACCGGGAGCGACGGTGTTGCCAACTTCGATTTGACGCATTCCGATGAAACCGGCAATCGGTGCGCGCAACTGGCAATCGGCAAGCCGCTTTTTGGCTTCCGCCATCTGTGCACTTGCGGCGACATGCTGCGCGGCTGCGGCCTGCTTGTCTTCGACTCGCGTTCCGCTCTTCGCCATGTCATAGCGTTCCCGCGCCGCATTGAATCCGGCTTCGATCTTTGTGAAATCATTTGCGGGCAGGCTTTTGTGCTCGTACAAGTACTTCATCCGGTTGTACTCGTCTTGCCAGCGATCGAAATCGATGTGCGCCTGCTCCAATTCCTGCTGCCTTAGCCCTGCCTTCGCCTTCGCGTTCACGGCGCCGGCTGCATCTGCTTCGCCGACAGCAGCATTGAATCCGTTTCGATAATCTGTGGCGTCAAGGTCCGCCAGAAGCTGGCCCTTGGTCACCCGTTGACCTTCCTCAACATAGACGTGTAATACACGGCCGCCCACCTGGAAGGCGGTTAGCGCCGTAATGTTTCCCTCGACTGATCCGCTGACTGCAACCGACACAGGCTGTTGGACATGGCGGGGAAGCTGCAGGCGCACGGGCACGGGCTGATTCGCAGCAACCTCCGGCTCACGTTGGCATCCAACCAGCAGGAGAACTGATGCACAGATAACCGCTAGAGCCTGCTTAGCGTGCGGAGACACAGTCTCACCAGAGCAGCAGAAAACATTCATCTCATTACCTCTCAGAAATTAGGAGTGTTCCGATCTTGGTCCGGCCTTGGATGCTAGGCACCCCAATCTCGTACGCGTCTTTTGCGCCATTGCCGTGTGGACTAGAGCTGTGGTCTTGTCCGGCTCGGTGCCAAAACGCTTTCAAGAGATCGCGGCCGACATTCCCTTATTCGCAGGTGGAATGCCAAATCGGAGTAGACCGCTAATTGCTGTAGAATGAGGGGTGTGAGAAAGGCAACCTCGAGATGGGAGTTGTCGAGAGTCGCAATTGTCGATGCAATTTCGACAGCAAAGGACTACCGCTTATTCAGGTTGCGCCCCTTGACGCCCAAAGGTTTAGCACCTACGCTTACATCCAGATTAAGCAGTCGGAAGCGGCTGGCACGTGAAAGCGCGGGCTACGAAGGAATTCGCCGGTCAAGTGGCTCTTTTGTAATCTACCCCACGGAATGATTATGCTTTTCGACTGGGGTTGCTGATGCGTTGCGAATGCATAAAGGAGTCTGACTCAATACGGTTCTCCGATGAAAGACCTGACCGCACAACCGGATCTACAACGTCAGAACGAGCGGCTTCATCTGCTCTTGAATCTGACGAACCAAATCACATCGAACCTGGACCTTCGAGAGGTTCTCCGCGGTATCTCCGCCTATGCCCGGGAACGGATGCTGGGCGATCTGGCCGGCATAGCATTGCCTGACGAGGCGTCGGGGAAATTCAAAATATACGCGCTTGATCTTCCAGAGAGCCCAGGAATCTTGAAAGAGGGAACGCTGATCAGTTTCGTAGGGGCAGGAAGAACTGCGTTCGAGACTCTCAAACCCACAATCGCAAACACCTCAAATCCTGACGACTTTTCCCCCGAGGAACAGCCGCACAATGTGCTGCTCACGGAACAGAAGACCGTTTGCAATATTCCTCTTGTGAGCCGCGGCCGCGCTCTAGGTATCCTGAGAGTCGGGCGAACAGCGGAACGTCCATACGATGCTGACGAGATCGACTTTCTCCGCCTAGTTGGCGGCCAGATTGCCATCGCAATTGAAAATGCCCTGGCCTTTGAAGAGATTACCCGGCTGAAAGACAAGCTCACCGAGGAGAAACTCTATCTCGAGGAGGAGTTCCGCAGCGAGATGGGTTTCGAGCAGATCATCGGGAGCAGCCCAGCTCTGAGACACGTTTTGCAGTTGGTTGAGACGGTCGCCCCGAGCGATTCCACTGTTCTTTTGCTTGGCGAAACCGGAACCGGCAAAGAACTGATCGCCCGTGCAATCCACGAACGCAGCCGGCGCAAAGAACGCACGTTTGTGAAGCTCAATTGCGCCGCCATTCCCACCGGCCTGCTGGAAAGCGAGCTTTTCGGGCATGAGAAGGGAGCGTTCACGGGCGCGATCAGTCAAAGGGTCGGGCGCATGGAACTCGCCGATCAGGGAACTTTATTTCTGGATGAAGTGGGAGACATTCCAGCCGAAATCCAACCGAAATTATTGCGCGTCCTGCAGGAGCGCGAGTTCGAGCGGCTTGGCAGCACGCATACGCGCAAAGTGAACGTGCGGATTGTCGCGGCAACCAATCGCGACCTCGAAAAGATGGTTGCCGACCGGGAGTTCCGGAATGATCTCTATTACCGCTTGAACGTGTTTCCTATTCGCATTCCGCCTCTTAGAGATCGCAGAGAGGATATTCCGCTGCTCGTCGGCTACTTTGTGCAGAAATGCGCGAAGCAAATGCAAAAACGCATCGAAGCGGTTCCAGTATCCGTGATGAAGGGGCTTACAGCCTGGGACTGGCCCGGCAACATCCGCGAACTCGAGAACTTTGTCGAGCGTGCCGTAATCCTGACCCGTGGCAAGTCGCTCGATGCTCCACTTGGCGAACTCCGCAAATCCAAAAAGGACGAACCGGTTCTGGCCTCATCTTCAAGATCGGAAGACGATATTGCACGAATCGTCAGAGAGACGGTTGCTTCGATGAAGGGCAAGAGCGCGGAGAGCGAGCACTCCAAAAAGCAGCATGACGAGATCGTTCGCGTTCTGACCGAATGCAAAGGCCGAGTCGGAGGTACCGAGGGCGCCGCGGCACACATGGGGATCAGCCGCACAACCCTTATCTCCCGGATGAAGAGGCTAGGAATCAATCCATACGATTACACCTGAGCACGCATTCTCCCCCGGCGCCCCAAACGAATTGACAGTCTTTCGTCCAATCGAGCCGTAATGAGGCTAAGGTCGATCCCCGCCGTCTGTCGTCAACACTTTCGACTTTCGATAGGCTGAAAATCCCAACTGCTTGAAAACAAATCAGATGCTCCTCCCGGCATTTGGCACGACGATTGCCTTCAGATGAGGAGGTGATTGGAATGCTGAAGATTTCCATTATCGAGAACGATCACAAACGCCAACTGATCTTGGAAGGCAAGCTCGTTGCGCCTTGGAGCAACGAGCTGAAGAACATTGGCCAAGAAGCTGCAGTTGATTGCGACCATCGTGAACTCGTCATCGATTTGCGTAGTGTGACGGTCGTAAGCGCTGATGGGGAAGATGTGTTGCTTACTTTGATGGATTTAGGCGCCAGATTCCGTGTGAGCGGAGTGTTTATGCGGCAGGTTGTGAAACACCTGTCTCGACGATCGCGGCTCGCGAAGGGAACGGCCAAGCGGGAAAAGGCTTAATGCAGGGCGAAGTACGGAAGAATACGCACGCGGGAGGGAAAGACATGACAATTTTGGGGTGGATCCAGGTTGTATTTGGTCTGCTTGCAATCGGTACCGGTGCAATTGTGCTGCGTGGAGTTCTGAGGGTCACGCTCAGCGGTCATCGGTTGGTCCGGTTTTTGAGATGGAGCTTGCTTGCAAGCGTCGCTGGCCTCATCCCTCTAACCCGCCACCTCACACCGATCCAGGGAATCTGCATGCTATCGGTCTATGGTTCGGCAGCCATCGTTCTTGCTTGGCGCAAGTTCCACCTTGCTGGCCTTTGGCGCCCGGTTTTCGCATTATCTATTGTGGCTGTTCTCTATCTGAATGTTGTCTCCATGTCGATTCGCTTGTTCAATTACTATCCGCTATTCTCAATGGAATCAATGGATTACGGCTCTCGCTTTGCGGTCGCGCAATTCTTCCTGGCATCGGTTTTTGCAGTGCTGGGAGTGCTGGCAGTAAGAGTGTGCCACGCTCGGCATACACAGTCATTGTGATCGCGCTGTCTCGTTTCCGGCGGGTCAACAGGAACGGAAAAGTGAGCAACCAAGACCCGCTTGCGCCGGCCACCCATCTCCCCAACCTCGTTGGCTCGATTTGTGCCCGGACGGAAACCGTTGCGGCTTTCCATATGATTCGACAATTTGCATGTCGAAGATGTTTCGCCAGTTTCGACAATACACACAAGCCCCACGTAGTTTCCTTGCCCAATCAATAACTTGCACGCCGTCTGGTTTGGCACTCTGGATGCTTCTAGGAGAATTGCGAAAGGGAAAAATCGTGAACAACGGCTTACGCCCTGTTCGCAGGCGTGAGGGAGAAGAAATGAAAAGCGCGCTCCAGTTCCACAGCAATCAGTTCAAATTGGTTGAAGAAGATACTTATGCGACAGCAGAAGATTTCCAAAGGTTATTTGCAAGAGAAATGACCGACCTCCTTCGTTTGTCGCTGCATCTTACTGCCGATGCCGAGAGAGCGGAAACCTGTCTCATCCTTGCCATGAAAGAGTGCTTTGATAATGGCGCCGTTTCAAAGGAATGGGCACATATCTGGGCTCGCCGGACGGTAGTCCGCAATGCGATCCGCTTGGTTCTAGGCGCGGAAAGAGCTATCCCCATCGATATTTACGGCGAAGCAGAGCCTGATTTTCATTTGCAGCCCAGCGAGTATCGGATAGAAGCTCTGCGGGATTCTCTCGAGATTCTGGCATTGCCCGACTTCGACCGCTTGGTTTTTGTGATCTGCGTTCTTGAGCGATATCCCATCTTGGATTGCGCTCTGCTCCTCAAGAGATCGCCGAAAGACGTAAACAATGCGCGCGTGCGCGCAATCAACCAGGTCGTTCTTGCTGAAGAACGGAATCGTCACGAGTCAGCCACAACATTTTCTACCCGTCCGTACGACGCCTGCAGCAATGGAATAGGAGAGCTCGATGGTTCATGTGGATCACTTCTTGACTAGCCATCCCTTCGCTGTGTTGCTGTCACAATCGTCCTCAAGCAGGCAGGAATACTGCAGGAGAATACCCCGGGTTGTTTGCGAAGGATTCTCGATAGACATCTCCTGCGCCAATTGGCACGCAGAACCTCGTCGAGTTTTCGGTTGTTAAGCATCCAGCAATGTTTGTTGCCCGGCGACCTATTTACGCGCTGACAATGTCCTAAACGAAAGCGATTTCTATGGCCTACCGAAAGACAAGAGCAATAGAGTTGCGCAAAAATGCACGACGAAGAACGCTTCTGGAAGCTGCAATTTTGCTTTTCAGCAGATGTGGCTATCACGCTGCCACAGTGCCGATGATTGTCGCCGAAGCCAATAGTTCCGTCGGCAGCTTTTACACGTACTTCCGCAACAAGGAGGACGTCCTTGCGACCATTCTGGAAACACTTGGAGAAAAGATTGCTAAGGTTATCCGCGATGCCTGGGAATCCCGATCCGATCCCTTGCTACAAATGCAGCGTGCCCTGGAGGCGGGGTTTCTCTATCTGGCCCGGAATCCGCAAGAAGCGCGGATTCTGATTGTCGAGTCTTCCAGTCTGAGTCATCGTTTGGAGCAAGTGCGCCGAACCATCCTTCGGCAACAGGCCGACGAATGCTGCAAAACGCTGCTAGCGAACCCCGAGGTCTTCTCAACCGCGAATCCTGTGATCGCTGCTCGTTGCTTGGTAGGATCGGTATTTGAGACACTTTGCTCCTGGCTTGAGGAAAGCCCAAATGATCGTATGTCAGCTGTAGAGGTTGCCCGTACAGTCGTCGATTTTAATTCTCGGGCGTTATTGCGTAAGACAAACTTATATCAACACACCTTGTCTTATCCGTGTGGTGCGGCGGACGCAGTTTCATCAGAGGAGGCTGATAAGCGGCGCAACGGTGAGCTATGGCAATTTGGGGCTCGCGGTGAATGAGCTGGTCGTGCAGTTGAGGCTGGGCGGGCTCGACGAAGTCGGGGCGCGTGGCCAAGCGTGTGCGCGGGTGTATGCGGAGACGATGCGACAGGCGGGAGCGATGTCGTTTGTGGACCTGTACTAGCTGCAGGGAGTGGGGGGCCGGGATGATGCTCCTACGGCGTTCTTCCTGAAGAGAAACGATCCACATCAAGGGGATACAGTCGAAGCCCACTGAGTCGAAACAAGATTCTGCGCGGCCGGTGTGGAGGTGAGGCCAACATGGTGCATCTAGGGCTCCCGGCACGCTTCAGAATCATCGGCGTGCACGGTTATCCGGCGCAGAGCGTGCTTCCATCCGAGATTCTCAAGCGCATCAAGCTCGATCTCGATCGGATTCAACGCAGCCTGCCTCCCGGCTGCTCCGCCATCATCGGCGGCGAAAAGGCTAAGCAGGTTGATTCCCGTGGGGACACTGTTGGTGAATATTTATGACCCCGCATGTGAGCAACTGATCTAACGCGGAGATGCCGTCAGCACCATCGACCTCAAGAAGCACCCGAACAAGATTTACAAGAACCCGCAAAAGGCGACGGAGAGGCTTCTCAAGAATTATTCGCCTCAGCCCAATAGGTGGGCCCTACGGCGCGGCGGCTGCAGTGAGTGCCACGACAGTCTTGGTAGCAGCAATTCACCCTACTGGGCGGCAGAATTGATTCCAGCCCGATTCTTGCAATCAATACGTGCAATGGAACAAGAATCTCAATAACTACAATGTTTTCTTCTCATTGCATCTTCTTCCGAGGATTATTCCCCCAATGCCAGCAAGTATCTAGGAATCTGTCCGATGCGCGGGACAGAAGGAAATGACCAAGCCCTTCCTTGATTGAGAATGTTAATCAAGCAATTGAGAACAGTACTGATTCCGGCGAGCACCTATTCCATTTGGTTATAGCCTACTTCCAAAAAGTTATTGGACGCGGCGAGCAATTCTGGCTTACGTTTCGGCATATCGCGGCCTTCGGGGCCGCTGGAGGTGCCGATGAACGTCCTGCATACGCCCACCGTTCGGCGCTCGATTGCCCGTTGGCAATCGTTGCGCCGGCTTCGCCTCACGCTCAGCTTTTTCACTCTGCTAATCATCTTCCCTGCGCTTGCGCTCGCACAGTCGCCATTCGACAGCGGATTCACGGCAATGCAAACCCTCTTTACCGGCACGGTTGCGAAGGTTGCTAGTTTGATTGCAATCGTGGTCGGCGGCTACCAATTTGCGCATGGCGAACCGGGCGCGAAGAAGACCCTGGCCGGTGTTGCAGCCGGCACGGGAATTGCCGTGATGGCCACCAACGTACTGACCTGGCTTTGGGGCGTGTAGACAGCGCCTCTTGCCATACCCAACCGCGAAAGCCCAACAAGTTTTCAAGCTGTGAGGGGCGAGGATGCAGACACACACGACAACCCGTCGTAGGAACCGGGTCTACAAAAGCCTGCACAAGCCCCTCACTTACCTCGGCGTGGAGCGGACGCTGTTTTACTTCGTTTGCGTCGGGGCCGTGGGCGTGTTCAACCTCTTCAATAGCCTGCTTGCAGGGATCGCCGTCTTTGTTGGAGGTTACGCATTCGGCGATTGGGTCACGAACGCAGACCCAGCATTCTTGCGCATTTTGGCGAAGTCGGAACGATACAACGTGCGCTACGACGCCGCCAAGCAGAGCGTCCCGCGTGTGGAGGTGGTCTGATGCTGCGACTCGACAAGGTCATCAAGCCGTGGAAGGAAGCGGCTGCGCTCAACGACCACATCAACCTGTATGGTTTCTGGAACGAAACCGTGTTTCTGACGAAGAGCGGAGACGTGGGCATGGTGCTGCGCGTTGCTGGCGTGGACTACGAGAGTCTCGATCACGGAGAGCAGGAGTACGCCGTTAAGCGGCTGGAGTCGGCATTGAAAGCCTTCGGCCCTGGCTTTCATGTCTATCAATATCTCTTCAAGCAGAACCGGCCGGAAATTCCATTCGCGCATTACGAGGACCCGATTGTCGAAGCTGCCATCGAACAGCGCCGGCAGTTCTTCGAGGCCAAGCGCGACCGCCTCTACAAAATCGAAATCTTCTATTGCATCGTTCTCGAAGGCGCGCGGTCGAAGACCGGAATTGGCGCGGCGCTTGCCCGATTGTTCAGCGATCCTGCCGGAGCCATTGACGAGTTGAAGACGCAGTTTACCGGCAACAGGATGAAGACGCTGCTGCGGACGCAGATTCAGAACTCGGTTGCCATGCTGGAGCAGCGTGTCCAGGCGTTCAAACGGCAGCTTGGAGATTTTATCGAGATCGAGATTCTGAATCAGCAGGGACAGTTCAGTTTCCTCCGCCGTCTCGTCAACTACGATGACTGGCGCATCGCTGGCAAGCCGCAATCGACGCAGTTTCTCGACTACCAGGTCGTCAACTCCAACATCGAGGCGGAGCGTGACCATCTGCGCGTGGGCGACCACTTCGTCCGTGTGCTGACCATGAAGGAGGCTATCACGGAGACGCGGCCTCTTGTGCTCGATTCGCTCCTCAAGATCGCGGCGAATTTTTACGTCGTGACGGAGTGGACGCCGATGACGGTCGAGGCGGCGCGTAAAGAGGTCAACAAGCGCCGCCGCCACTTCAACGTATCGAAGACGGGATTCATCTCGCAGATGGGCAGCGACGCGGCCACGACCAACCAGCGCGATGTGATAGTAGATGAATCGAAGCAGGCCGACATTGAGAACCTGGGTGACTGCCTTCGCGCTCTGGGCGACGGCCAGCAGCTTGGAGATTTCTCGCTGACTATTGTTCTGTATGGCCGGTCGAAACCGGAGCTTGAGCATATTGTCGGCGAGTTCACCGGCGTCTTCACCAACGCAGACGGCAATCTCTTCATCGAAACGTACAACCAGCTCAACCTCCAAAGTGAAGATCGGTTTGCGACGTTCAATTCTATGCTATTGCCAAGAAAGTCTTTCGGCAAGGGTTCCAGATATTTTTGGAATTGAGGCCATTTGGGGGGAATGGCCTCAATTCCATTTGCGATGCCAATCAGACGATTGGCAGGGTTAATTGCTCTGCTGGCTTCAGGCTTTTGTGCCGCGTCACAAACTTTCGCACGAATTCACTGATGAGCGGTGTTTCGTTCTTGATAAGCGTTGCCAGATGCGTTTCAATGCGAATGCGGTCATCAATCAGAGGGATATGTACAAGTCCGCGATTCGTTACGTGCTCCGTTCCAGCAGGATTCAACCAGGCAATGATCTTATCGTTCGTCAACAAGGCACTGACCTGATCGACATGAGTGAGTTGATGAACAATCTGCGGTTGGAGCCTTTCCTCTTCCATTCGACGCAGGATCAAATCGTGCAGGTGTGCGTGAACGCTGCGTTTGAAGAACACCCAGGGATACTCCGCAATATCCGCAAGCATGACAGATTTCCTAGTTGCGAGTGGATGGCTTTGGCGGACTACTATCCTGAATGTGTCAATCGAAATGCACTGCATCGTGAGTGCAGACCTCTCTGTTGGGGAAATAACGAGAGCCATCTGAATTCTCCGCTGTTGCAAATCGACTAATAGGTCCGAGGAAAGACCTGTAAAGATTTCAATTACCAAATCCTTATAGAGCGTCAGTTCAATCGATTGGAGCAACTCGATAAGGTTGGCCGGGAGGTAGGCCGAAACGCCGATACGCAGCTTGTGCCGCTGACCGTGTTTGGCCTCGTGCGCTTCGTGGACGGCGCGATAATAGGAGTTGATACTCTCCAGGATATGGGCTACAAAGGAACGGCCAGAGTCGGTCGTTGTTACGCCATCGTAGTTGCGATCAAAGAGAGTTTCCTTGACTTCGCGCTCGACCAGCTTGAGCCGCTTGCTGAACGCCGGCTCCGTAATGCCGACGCGCTTCGCGGCTTGGGTGAAGGTGCCTTCTTCGTGCAAGGCGACCACCAATTCGAGATCGCGTATCTTCAGTTGGGGTGTCATTGCTCATAGACCTCCTACGCAGATCAACCGCGTACACCAAGGCAAGTCGAGCAACGGTCTTTCAGCAAATCGAGAAACAAACCCCCATAGTATTTGAAAAATAACGCAAAATTGAAGCAGCGTCAATGAGTTATTCCATTTGTAACCGTTTACTCATAATGCGGATGATGTACTTGCAGGTCAAGAATCGATGACAGAAATAGGAGGCTATTCCATTTGGTTATAGCCTACTTCCAAAAAGTTATTGGACAAATCGGCTTCGATTGAAGCACGGTAGCGGAATGGAACGTATAGGAACGCTTGGTGCTCAACGTAACATCAGGAGGTCCAACTATGAATCCACAACCCGCTCCCCACGGGAAGTCTTCAAGACTGCCAAAGCGTCCTCCGCTTTCTGAAATCCCGGAACGCCTGATCGACAGCGAGGAGGCGGCTGCGATTATCGGCATTCATCCCAAAACTCTCCAGCGATACGCGCGTCGCGGTCTGATTCGCGGCGTTCACGTTGGCAAGCTGTGGAGGTTCCGCGGATCGACGATCGAGGAATGGATCGATCGGGAAGAACTTGCAAGCTGAGTACGCCCGATTTTGCACGTGAAATCTCCTGGCCACGCATGTCTGCTTGGACTACGCTTGATGTAGGCCAACCGTGCTCGCCACACGAAGGGAGAGGAATATGAGGCGTGCACGACATCAAAAAGGAAGTTTGCAGCGAGTCAAACGCAAGTCCGGCGAATCGGTTTGGATCTTTCGATGGTACGAGGTGCAACTCGACGGAACCAAAAGCTACCGCAAGGCTGTGATCGGTTCGGTCAACGAGTACAAGACCGAAGCAGAGGCACAGAAGGCGGCAGACGCGCTGCGATTGGAAATCAACGAACAAACCCCGCGACAAAAGTTGCAGGCCATCAGCATTGAAACGCTGGTTGAACACTACCGGCAGCATGAATTGCCCGACATTGTTCAGGGCACACGGCCCTTGGGCAGTGAGGCTGGGGAAGACGAGACACGGAAGTCCTACTCGACGCAGTTAACGTATGCAGGCTATCTGCGCAAATGGATTCTTCCACGCTGGCGCTCGTACAGGCTGACGGATGTGAAGCCGATCCACGTTGAGCAGTGGTTGAAGTCGTTGCCCATGTCGAGGGGAACGAAGGCGAAGATCAGGAACATCATGAGTGCTCTTTACAGCCACGCGCAGCGATGGGAGTGGACAACCTCCAATCCGATTACGCACGTGCGTCAGAGCGCGAAGCGTTCCAGCATTCCGACGGTTCTCACGACCGATCAGCTCAAGGATTTTCTGACGAACCTCGCTGACCCGGCCAAAACCGCAGTGCTTTTGGGAGCGGTCACTGGTCTGCGCGTCGGAGAACTGCTCGGCCTCAAGTGGTCCGATGTCGATTTCGAGAAGCTCGAAATCTGTGTCAGCCGCGACGTGGTCAAGCAGCGGATCGAGCGATGCAAGACAGAGGCATCAAGAAAGCCGATTCCAATGGATGCGGAAATCGCGGAGACTTTATGGGCATGGCGGCTGCGCTGCGCTTATAACCAGCCGGAGGATTGGCTCTTCGCCAGTCCCCATCGCAAGGGCCAGCAACCGTACTGGCCGAGTTCGCTTTACCGCGTGTACCTGAAGCCGGCACTGAAAGCCATCGGCATCACTGAGCCGGTGGGCTGGCACACGCTGCGCCACACCTTTGGAACCCTGATGAAGGCCAACGGAGAGGACGTGAAAACGATCCAAGAACTTCTTCGTCATGCCAACTTCAAGGTGACGATGGACGTGTACACGCAGGCTGTGACAGAGGTAAAACGGACGGCGCAGAGCCGGGTGGTGCGGCAGATCATGGGAGTGAAGGAGGTTGCAGATGAGGAGGAGTGAAATCGGACTTTTCTTATCGAACCCTTTCAAACCCTCGGAAACTGGTTCTATTTTCTCTAAGTTCTTTGTTTTGTTGGCGTCCCCGACGGGATTTGAACCCGTGTTATCGCCGTGAAAGGGCGGTGTCCTAGGCCGGGCTAGACGACGGGGACGTTGAGAGGGCAACCATCGGCCGGAATTGGCCACATGCGCCCTTACGAAGGCTACCAACTCAACGGGGCCGTGTCAAAGAAACGGAGCCATTGCCCCAAACTGACCCGATGGCCGAAGAGCGATATTTTGCGTCGCTGCCCCGGCCCCAGGCGTCACATTACAATAGGGAAGGCGATCTGAAATTTATTCTCCGCTGGAGATCCGCGCACGGTTTGGCGGACGCCTTTGCGAAAGCTGCAATAATTCTTGAGCATCGGTCAGGCAACTCTTGATCGCATTTTTACCCGGCACAAACCGAAGAACTTGGCTCGGTTTTGCGCGGAACTTCGGTCAGAAGATTTCCGTAAAAGAGATAAAGTGAGGAAAATCGTTTTGAAACGCATGGTTGCGATAGGTTGTTTTGTGCTTCTTGGGTTGGCGGCTACGGGCTGCCAGAAGAAGCCGGTGGCTCAGGCCGCGTCTGGGATGCAGGCTATGCCGGTGCAGACGGTGGCGGTCACACTTGCGCCGGTGGCCCAATCGAGCGAGTACGAGGGCACCATCAAATCTCGCCGCTCGGCGACGTTGCTGCCGCAGGTGAGCGGAATGCTGACGAAGATTGTCGTCCGCTCGGGCGATCACGTGAAGGCAGGGCAGTTGTTGATGGAGATCGATCCGCGGCAGCAAATGGCCTCCGTCGCGTCGGCGCGCGCTACCGAGCGCCAGAAGAAAGCCCTCTACGATTACAACGTGATCGAGATCGAGCGGCAGCGCAAGCTTTTTGAGGCCGGAGTAACCAGCCGCGACGCCTACGACCAGGCGCAGCAATCTTTCGGCAACACCAAGGCGGATTACCAGTCGGCCGTGGAACTGCGCAAGACGCAGGAGGAGCAACTGGCCTACTACAGCATCCGCTCACCCTTCGACGGCGTTGTGGGCGATATTCCGGTGCATGTGGGCGATTTTGCGTCGCCGTCGAACTCTCCGGCCACTGTGCTGACCACGGTGGATGAGTACAAGGATATGGAAGCCTACATTTACGTTCCCACAGAGCGCTCCGGGCAGGTGCGTCAGGGGCTTGCTGTCGAGCTGATGGACAACACCGGCAAGCTGCTGGAGAAGACGAAGATCGATTTTCTCTCGCCACAGGTGGATAGCAACTTGCAGGGAATTCTGGTAAAGGCTTCGGTCCATGCCACGCCGGAGGTGCTGCGCAACGCGCAGATGATCAAGGCGCGCATCATCTGGAGCACCACTCCCATGGCCGTTGTGC
>Ga0224554_1000381_pt1 | contig 37628 bp, 34 predicted proteins | sample 714S22024metaG_FD_180666 | JGI IMG/M metagenome (GOLD analysis project Ga0224554, IMG submission 180666) | Peat soil microbial communities from Stordalen Mire, Sweden - 717 S2 20-24 | ecosystem: Environmental > Terrestrial > Soil > Wetlands > Peat | place: Sweden: Norrbotten County, Stordalen... | reverse complement strand
CAGTAAAGGGTTGCTTGTGAATGGCAAGTGGACCCGGCCCGGAGTGGAGGAAGGGTGCAAATGTGTTTCGAGAGCAGTCTTGCCGTGGACGAAAGAGTAACCCGATATTGTCGGGCAGCGCTCGCCACACAGGGGTAACTATGGGGGTAGCTTAGCCGTAATGCGAATAATATGTAATTTATTATCATATACTTAGAAGCGATGTTCGATTCCCGGTAGCGCTACCAGATTCCTTCATAATTCCCTGCAAATCAGTTCGAGCGGCTTCAGAGCATCGCAGCTTGACAGGCGGCGTGTTTTCCGTGGCGTCAGTTTGTGCATCCTATTGATAGTGAATGGGTTAGGCGCGTCTTCGCGGTTTGACAGGCAACAGCGCGACTCATTCTGCACGGATTGGCGCAAACAAAAATATAGGAGGGGGGAGGGGGTCTCTCAGTGGACAGTGGTCAGTAAGATCCCGCACCTCTGGTCATTGTTCATTTTTTGATTGTGCGCCGGCGGAGGGTTATTTTCGGCAAGGACTTGCCGTCCAGGCGGACGGCTTGGACAGAGAATTCTTCCCAGGTTCCAAAATCCGGACCTGGGGCGCCTAGCCAGGTTTCCGCTTCCATCAAGCCATAGCTCGCTTTCCAAGAGGCGCTTCATCCACTATTCTGGGTGGGTTTACCCAGGAGGATTTATGTTGACACGCCGCCGTTTTGCCGCTCTCTCCGCCGCTGCTGCCGGGGCCGCGCTGGCCGCGCCGCTCAAGGCACACGCTGCCGCTACGCGCTCCGGGATGGAGTTTGGAGTGCAGATTTTTATGGTCCGCGACCGGCTCGGGCCCGCTGAGCTGCCCGCCACGCTTCGCCTTATTCACAGCTTTGGGTACGCCACCGTCGAGACCTATCCGCTGGTCTACAACCGTCCCGCCAAGGAGTTGAAGGCGCTGATAGAAGGCATCGGACTGAAGGCGCCCAGTGGCCACTTCGACTACCCCACGCTGGAAGAGCACGTGGACTATGCCGCCGAGCTGGGCGTTGAATACATGATTTGCCCCATGCTGGCCCGGCCGCTGTGGGACTCTCTGGATGGATTCAAGCAGGCCGCCGCGCACCTGAACAAAGCCGCGGCCAAGGCACGGGCAGCGGGACTGAAGTTTGGCTACCATCCGCATAACTACGAGTTCAAAAAGCTGGAAGGCGGGCGCGGCTTTGAGGTGCTGATGCGCGAACTGGACCCGTCGGTGAAACTGGAGCTGGACGTCTACTGGGCAATCGAGGCCGGCGAAGACCCGCTTGCGCTGATGCAGAAATACCGCGACCGGCTGGCGCTCATCCATATTAAGGATCGCAAGCAGGTGACCGGGTTTACCTATTCGCCATTCGACCCGCACGCGGCCCACTACACCGAGGCCGGCTCCGGCACTATCGATTGGAAGGTGATGCTGGGCGAGGCGCGGCGGCTCGGCGTCAAGCAATACTTTGTGGATCAGGACGGCACCGACCTGACAGAAGACGAGAGCCTGCGGCGCAACTGGAATTACCTCTCGCAGTTGAGTTTTTGAAGTCCTGAAGTACAGGGTACGAATCCGTGCGGCCCTGCGCCTGCGCCGATTCCTGGCCTTTCGCGGGTCAGCCGGGCTTCACAGTTTCACAGTCTCACAGGAAATAGGGGGGAGGGGGGTACTCTCTTTTTCCGCTTCTGAGGAAGGCAAAGGGTGCTCTTTCTTTTCTTCCATCAACAAGTGTGCGCCAACGGAGGGTAATTTTCTGCATGGACTTGCCGTTCATGCGGACGGCGCTTGCGCGCCAAGGGGATCGCGGTCTCCCAGAGGTCCGAAATCCAACGTGGCGAGTTGAGGCACCCGGCTTGCGGCGCAACTGGAATTACCTCTCGCAGTTGAGTTTTTGAAACGGGGGAGCGGCAGGTAAGATTTAGTTCCAGTTTTGCACCTCCTCCGAATCTTGAAGAAATTTACCTGTGTCCCAGAGGCAAAAAGCGAATATAAATAGAAGAGACACAGGCCGAGGTGATATGAGGGACGGGAAGACTGCCTTAAGCGTGGTATCTGACAATGGGACTCAGCCTGCCGGCCGGAGAAGAATCGCGACCGATGTTTTTGCAGCATTCGGGCGGCGACCGAGACTGTTAGACCTATTCTGCTGCGCAGGCGGCGCAGGCACTGGATACTTCAGGGCGGGATTCGACGTCGTTGGCGTGGACCTGAACCCACAGCCGAATTATCCTTTTGCATTCATACAAACAGATGCCCTGAATCTGGACCCGAAGTTCATCTCAACCTTCGATGCAATCCACGCATCACCGCCTTGCCAGTCCTATTCCGACCTCGAGCAACTGTGACAAATGACTGAAGAATCAAAGCGCGGGACCAATTGGCAGGATGACGAGCTCGACGCGATCGTAGCCGACTATTTCTCCATGCTCCGAGCGGAGCTTTCAGGGAAAGCATATGTCAAATCCAGACACAGCGCCGCGCTCATGGCAAAGATTGATCGCACCCATCGCTCAGTGGAGTTCAAACACCAAAACATCTCGGCGGTGCTGGATGAACTGGGTATGCCGTGGATTCCCGGCTACAAGCCAAAGCTGAATTTTCAGAACGCAATTTTCGATGCGATAGATCGGTATCTTACAGAGCACCCAGGGATTCTTGAACCGGTGCCAACATCACAACCTGCCTCACCCCTGCCCGCTGAAGTTTTTGTTGCCCCGCCGGTTCCAAAGGCAACGAGCGACAAGACTCCAGAACGACTGCGGCGGCTTGTCCAGAAATTCGATCCCGTAGAACGGGACCATCTCAATCGTTCCCTTGGCAAGGCTGGGGAAGCCTTTGTTGTTGACCTTGAGAAGCACAGGCTAAAACAGGGAAACCGTGCGGACCTGGCTGTCAGGGTACGTTGGACAGCAGCAGAGGACGGCGACGGCGCAGGCTACGATATCTCTTCTTTCAACCTGGAGGGGAAGCCTCGTCTTATCGAGGTCAAGACCACGAACGGCTCTGCTCGCACTCCTTTTTTTATAACGCGCAACGAGTTCAGCGTTGCGCGGGAGATTCCCGCGCAATGGCAAATCTATCGCGTTCACTTGTTTGCCAGCGGGCCGCGCGTCTTTACAATTGCGCCCCCTTTGGAAAACAACTTAAGGCTCTCGACGGAGACATGGCGAGCATCATTCTGACAGTCGAGGACCAGCCAGAAAGAAGGGCAAAGGAAACCTGCATGCGTCAGTTCGGTTTATCCAAGCGGATTATGCGGTGTCGAAATTCGCGCGGCGCGATCAACGGAGGATTCACAGGGTTTATCCGTGCGCAGTGCGAGCCCGATCCAACGCAGGAGACGTGCGAGGTAACCTTCGATTCGGGCGTTTCAGCGACACAACGCGCTTATGTTTTAAGTCATGCCGACCTATTCTGCAGAATGTGCGGAGTAGCCCCGGGAGATATCGACGACCTTACTGGGCGCAGAGCAAAATTCCATATTGGGCTCATCACACACGGAGACGCCCCCATTAAAGGGGAGCTTTCCGACCTCCAGACACTTTGCTCAACCTGCCAGGAGGGCGCTAAGAACATCACAAGCGTGAAGCCACCCGCAATATGGCTCCTATCGCAAATTCGACGAGCAGGACAGGAAGAGCAGCTTGCGGTCTTGGATTGGCTCCTTAAGAAATTCAAGAAGTGAAGACCGATGGACCGCAGCGAGAACATGCGAGCAATCCGGGGCAAGGACACGAAGCCCGAACTGGCGGTTCGTCGCCTCGTACATGGACTTGGCTATCGTTTTCGTCTGCATAGGGCTGACCTTCCGGGCAAGCCGGACCTTGTATTTTCCGCACGGCGCAAGGTGATATTCGTACACGGCTGTTTCTGGCACTCTCACGCCTGCAAATCGGGACTGATACCGAATTCAAATCGGGACTTTTGGCTTCCGAAGCTCAGGCAAAACAAAGCACGTGATGCAAGGAACATTGATGCCCTTGCGCAGCAAGGCTGGAAAGTTCTGGTGATTTGGGAATGCGAGTTGAAGGACACCCGTCCGCTCCGCCTTACGGTGAAGCGATTTCTTGGGAACAGGAAAAGCACAAGCGCCCCGCGCATTCGGTGACGCACCCAACGCGCCATTGAGGCTCCGTAGATTCGAACCCATAAGCAGCGATGGAACCGATGATTCTCGATTGTCGCCAAGTTGCTTTTGAATCGGGTGGAGTTGGTGCTGAAAAAAGCAAGGGCGCAGCCGGTTGGCTGCGCCCTTGTGGTTCGTGCCGGTCCTGGTGGACTAGGCGTTAGTGTGTGCCGGTCCGCTCATTTTCTCCTCGAGCGCTGCCTGCGCGGCTGCCAGCCTGGCCGTCAGCAGACGGAAGGGCGAGCAGGAGACGTAGTTGAGGCCGGCCCTATGGCAGAACTTGACGGACTCAGGATCGCCGCCATGCTCGCCGCAGATGCCGAGATGGATACTGGGCCGGGTTTTGCGTCCCTTGGTCGCGGCCATCTGCACCAACTGGCCGACGCCCGCCTGATCGAGGGTGGCGAAGGGGTCCTGTTTGAAGATGCCCGCCTTCATGTAGGCCGGGAGGAACTGGTTGATGTCGTCGCGGCTGATGCCGTAGGTGGTTTGCGTGAGGTCGTTGGTGCCGAAGCTGAAGAACTCAGCCTCTTCGGCGATCTGGTCGGCGGTGAGGGCCGCGCGAGGCAGCTCGATCATGGTGCCCACCAAGTAATCGACCTTTGCGCCCTTCTCCTTGAAGACTTCCTCAGCCACGCGGCGAACGATGGCCGCCTGGTTGCGCATCTCTTCGACTGACCCGACGAGCGGGATCATGATCTCGGGATGCGGATTGCCGCCCTTGATCTTGACCGCGACGGCGGCCTCGATGATGGCGCGGACCTGCATCTCTGTGATCTCGGGGAAGGCGATGCCGAGGCGGCAGCCGCGCAGTCCGAGCATGGGATTCTGCTCGTGCAGCTCTTCGACGCGCGCCAGCAGCGTGCGCAGCTCCTTGAGCTTCGGCGAGCGGGGTTTGGTGTCTACCAGGTGCTGAATCTCTACCATCAAATCCTCGCGCTTGGGCAGGAACTCGTGCAGCGGCGGATCGATGGTGCGGATGGTGACGGGCAGCGACTCCATCGCCTTGAAGAGACCGACAAAGTCGGCGCGCTGCATGGGCAGGAGCTTCTTGAGTGCGGCGCGGCGGTCCTTCTCGTTGTCGGCAAGGATCATGGTGCGCATGTGTTCGATGCGGTCCTCTGCAAAGAACATGTGCTCGGTGCGGCAGAGGCCGATGCCTTCCGCGCCGAAGAGGCGCGCATTCTTGGCATCGCGGGGGATGTCGGCGTTGGCGCGAATCTTGAGGCGGCGAACCGGATCGACCCAGCTCATGAAGGTGACCAGATCCGGATCGTCGGGCTGAGCATCCAGGGTCTTGAGCTTGCCGGCGATGACGCGGCCGGTGGTGCCGTCGAGCGAGAGCCAATCGCCCTGCTTGTAGGTGTGGCCCTTGACGCGCAGCTCCTTCTTGTCCTGGTCGACGATGCAATCGCCGGCGCCGGCCACGCAGCACTTGCCCATGCCGCGGGTAACAACAGCGGCGTGAGAGGTCATGCCGCCACGCGAGGTGAGAATGCCGGCGGCCACTTCCATGCCCGCGATGTCCTCAGGCGTGGTTTCGCCGCGGACGAGAATGATGACCGGGTATTTGCCGGTGGCGTGTTGCTTGACCGCTTCCTCAGCGGAGAAGACGATCTGTCCCACAGCCGCGCCGGGCGAAGCCGGCAGGCCGGTGGCGAGCACTTCGATCTTCTCGCCCTTCTCGATCAAACGGGGCACCAGGAAGTCGTACAGCTGGTTAGGCTCGACGCGGTGAATGGCTTCTTCCTGCGTGATGAGCTTCTCTTTGACCATGTCGATAGCTACGCGGACGGCGGCCAGGCCGGTGCGCTTGCCGTTGCGGGTTTGCAGCATGTAGAGCTTGCCATCCTGAATGGTGAACTCGAAGTCCTGCATATCGCGATAGTGTTTTTCCATCTTTCCGGTGATGGTTTTCAGCTGCTGATAGCAGTCCGGCATGGCGCGCTCGAGCTCGCTGATGGGCAGCGGCGTGCGAACGCCACTGACTACATCCTCGCCTTGCGCGTTCATCAGGTACTCGCCGAAGAAAGCGTGCTCGCCTGTGGCCGGGTTGCGCGTGAAGCCTACGCCGGTGCCGGAGTTTTCGCCCAGATTGCCGTATACCATGGCCTGCACGTTGACTGCGGTGCCCAGCCAGTCATCGATGCGATTGATGCGGCGATAGGTCTTGGCGCGCTCGTTCATCCAGCTCCTGAAGACGGCGTCGCGGGCCTGCACGAGTTGATCGAGCGGAGCCTGCGGAAAGTCCTTGCCGGTCTCTTTCTTCACGAGCTTTTTATACTCGGCGATGATCTCTTTAAGCGCATCGGGCTTGAGCTCGTAGTCGAACTTGACCTTGGCGCGCTTCTTGACGCCGTCGAAGATGTGCTCGAACTGCTTCTTGGGAACGTCCAGCACCACGTCGCCGAACATCTGGATGAGGCGGCGATAGGAGTCGTAAGCAAAGCGGGGATTATTGCTGCGCTTGGCCAGAGCTTCAACGGCCTGATCGTTGAGGCCAAGGTTGAGAATGGTGTCCATCATGCCGGGCATGGAGAACTTTGCGCCGGAGCGCACGGAAACCAGCAGGGGGTTATCGCCCGTGCCCAGCTTCTGGCCTTGCAGCTTTTCCAGCCGCTCGAGGGCGGCGTACATCTCGGTATTGACTTTGGGCGAGAGCGCGCCGCGCATGTACTCGCGACAGGCCTCGGTCTGGATGGTGAATCCAGGAGGCACCGGCAGTCCGGCATTGGTCATCTCGGCCAGTCCGGCGCCCTTGCCGCCCAAATCATCCTTCATTTTTCCGTTGCCTTCGGCCTTGCCGCCGCCGAAGAAATACACATGCTGGGTTGAGGTTGGGCCCGCTTTTCCAGCAGACGACTTGTCCATAGCGCCCTGCGTCATGGGATAAAACCTCCGTATCTAAGATGCCGCTTTGGCGACGCCCATGAGAGGGTGGCGAGACACAGGCTCAGCAATTCCACGGGAATCGTGCGGTTTTCAGGCTGAGCGCGTGCGGGTCATCCAGGCATCGGGCCGCGCTGCGCGGGATTGGTTAGTCGTACTTACGAATATCGTCTTAAGTATACAGTTGCCTGTGTTGAAGGTCACATACGACTGATGCGGCGTAGGAATCCTGTGCCGTTACGGTACGGGATTCCTGCGCCGTTTGAGTCGAAAATCGGCTCCGGCATGGAGATTTGCAGCCATGCCGTGCAGATTCACGCGGCTGTGGACTCGAAGCATTGGCCGGAATTGCTATTCCAAAGCGCGCGTCGGGACAGGAGAATCCGGTCCAGCCCCACCAGCGCCAGGATTTCGGCCACATGGGGCGAGGGGTTCGCCACCGTGAAACAGTGGCCAGCCTGGCTGGCGCTGGCATAGAGCGAGATGAGGGCGGCGATGCCGGCTGCGTCAATGCGCTCGACCGAACCAAGATCAAGTGTCACGCTTTGCTGGCGCACCAGCGGGGAAAGCCAGGCCAGCAAGCCTTGTTCGGTGCCCCGAACCAGCTCGGCCATGTTGGCTTGTTCCGTGAGATGTGTCGATCCGGACATTTCGGTCAGTTCGCCGGCGGGGAAGATTGCTGTTTGCATCGGGTTTGATATTGTGCCGGTCATGGGAAAACCTCCGTGAAGATTCAGTTCGCGGCCAGGGGAAGCCGCTTTGCAGCATGGGCTGACTCGTCTTGGACGCCGGACCCATGCATTTGAAAGAAGGCACGTGAGCGGCCAAAGCCGCAGAGGAAGGAATATGCTGAAATCGCAGGGGATAGAAGCATTTCCTCGTTCCGTGCCGTGGGTTCGAGTGTCCGTTTACGCTTGCCGCTGTCCGCAAGTGAACACGCTGAGGGTCAATACGCAAACAGGAGGGCTGGTGGTTCCATGTTCGGCAATTTGTCCAAACCGATGTTGAAATCCGCAGCCGGCGAGACACCCGTTGGGTCTGCCGGTTGGTCGAGAGAGCAGGCGCGCGCGCTGGCGCTGGAGGCGGGGTTTGCCGAGGCCGGGTTGGTTGCTCTGCCTCACGCCGATGAAGAGCGGGATGCGGCGCGCTTCGAGGAGTGGGTGCGGGCGGGCCGCGCGGGAACAATGCGCTACCTGGAGCGGACGGAATTGGCGCAGGAGGGCGAGGCGGCGCGGCTGCTGCGGTCGCGGGCGGGGATTCCGTTCCCGTGGGCGCGGTCGGTGCTGGTCTGCCTGGTGAACTACAACAGCCAGCAGCCGCGTTCGACCGATCCGGCAGCCGAAGGAGCAGGTTGGATTGCGCGCTACGCATGGACCGGCCGCATGGAGACGGGCAAGGTGGAGGCAAACGGCACAAGGCGGCCAACCGACTATCACAAGGTGCTGCTCAAGCGGATGAAAATGCTGGAGTTGCGTCTGCATGAGCGGTTCGGCAGCTTCGAGGCGCGCTGCTTTGTGGATACCGGACCCGTGGTCGAGCGGGCGCTGGCTACGGCGGCTGGGGTGGGCTGGACGGGCAAGAATACCTGCCTGATTCATCCGAAGCTCGGGTCGTATGGATTTCTGGCGGTTCTGGTGACTTCGCTGGAAGTGCGTGCCGCGGAAGCTGCTAAAGGTCACGTTGATTTTGCGGGGTCTATGTACGGGCTAAATCCCGTACCCTTCGGCGAGACAAGCAATTATGCAGACTATGAGCGTCTGCCGCTTGCGGTACCCGACCGTTGCGGAAGCTGCCGCCGCTGCCTGGAGGCTTGCCCGACCGGAGCGTTGACGGCTCCCTACCAGATGGATGCGACCAAATGCATCTCCTACCTGACCATCGAGCACCGCGGGCCTATAGCGCCGGAGCTGATGGAAGGGATGGGGCGGCAGGTCTTCGGCTGCGACATCTGCCAGGACGTTTGCCCATGGAATCGGAAGGCTCCCGTGACAGCCGACCCGGAGTTGGAGGCGCGCGCGGAGCTGGTGAACCCGGCGCTGGAGTGGCTGGCGGCGATGGATGAGGCTGAATTCGAGGGCAAGTTCAACGGCTCGCCGGTGCGTAGGGCGGGATTCCTGGGACTCAAGCGCAATGTTGCCATTGCGATGGGCAACAGCGGGTTGAGCCGGTTCGCGCCCTGGCTGGAAAAGTGGAGCGAGGCCGCGGATGAGGGGTTGCGCACAGCGGCGCGATGGGCGCTCGAAAAGCTGAAAAATAACCGATAAACGCTGGTGGAGGTTCGTGGTATCCCACCCTTGCGACACAAAAAAGTCGCAAGGATGAGGCACGGAGCGTTTGTGGACACGGGAAAAGCTGCGCAGCGCTCAGCCCCAGCGGCTATCCTTGAAGTGAGAACCATCCGGCAGTTTTGCTTTGCTCACAATTTGACCAAGAAGAGCTTTTTCTCCAGAAGGGGAGTAGCACGTGGCTGATAGCTTAAATTCGGATGCGCAGAAGGATGCGGCGAGCGAGGTTCCCAGAGCCGCAGATGTGGCGGAGCCGGCAATCAGGTCCAAGTGGTACCACTGGCGCAAGGACGGAACGGCGCTGGTCAAGTATCTGCTGGACAGCGAGGTGCATACCTTTGCCTTCAGCGTGGCGGCCAATGTGATTCTGTCATTCATCCCATTCATCGTGCTGCTCTACGTCTTGGCGGACACAGTCTTTCACCACTCTGCGATGATGCAACTCGTGATCAAAGACATGGTCGCTTACTTCCTGCCCTCGAATCAGAGTTTTATAGCCGACAATCTGGCCCTCGTGGCGGATGCGTCCTCGAAGCATGGTGTGCAGGTTTTTTCGCTGATCATAATTCTGGTGGCCTGCACGGGCATCTTTCTGCCGTTGGAGGTGGCGCTGAATCAGGCGTGGGGCGTGACCAAGAGCCGCAACTACCTGCACAATCAAGTCATCGCCTTCGGCCTGGCATTCCTGATGATGGTGCTTGGGATGACCAGCATCCTGCTGAACGCGGCCGCGCGCGATGTGCTATCCGTGATCTTCGTTCACCAGACAAACATAAAGTTCATTGATTTTGTTCTGCACTTCACTTATCAGGGAACAAGTTTTGTCTTGCTGGCCGCAACTACCGGCGTTGCCTCGATTCTTTTCTTCTTTTCGATCTACTGGCTGCTACCCAACCGCAAGGTTCCCTGGCGACACGTTCTGCGCACATCCATCTATACGGGAGTTATATGGCTGGGGGCAAAGTATATCTTCGAACTCGTGCTGCCGCATATGCATCTGAAAGAGCTTTACGGCCCGTTCTATGTCTCGGTGGGGCTTTTGTTCTGGGCCTATATCTCGGGACTGATTCTGTTTGCCGGAGCGCAGTTCAGCGTGGCGCGGCTCGGGAACGGAAAGCAATAAATACATTGGACCGGCCGCGGGCACGCTGCAAGGGGATGCTAACGTTTTTTTGCGGGCTTGCGAATGCGCGGTTTCGTCTGCAACTCAGCCTGGCACCTTCGCAAGGCCTCCTCTGTCAGTTTTAGCTCGTGAATGTCTTCAAGGCCGCCGTACCAGGAAATGATTTTTCCGGAGGCATCAAAGCGCGGATAACCACGGGATCGCAACCATCTCCATTCGCCATCCTGGCACCTGACCCGATACTGAATATCCGTGGATTGTCCACTGGCGAGGGCCTCGTTGATAGTTTGGTTGACCGGCCCCACGTCGTCCGGATGGAGCGCATTCATCCATCCGAGGCCCAGCGTCTGCTCTTTTGTGAAGCCCGTCAGCTTCTCCCACCTCGGGTTCACCTCGACCGCGTTTCCTTTCGTATCCATGATCCAGGGCATCTGCGGATTCAGTTCCACCATGTGCCGATAGTGCTCTTCGCTTTCGCGCAGGGCCTGCTCGACGCGCTTCCGCTCAGAGATGTCATTGATGACGATGGAAACGCCCATCACTTCTCCGGCTTCATCCCGGACCGGTTGATAGGAGAGCATGAGCGTGCGGTAGCCGCTTCCTGTCTCGAAGTTAGGCCTCTGCACTTCAAAGTTGAGGGTGGATTCTCCTTGCAGAGCGCGGCGAAGAAGGTTCTCAAACTGTGGGTACAAATCGGGGACAATCTCGGCAATAGGCCTGCCGAGATGCGCCGCGAGGGGCACGCCGTTCATTAGTGCGAGCCGCCGGTTGAGGCTCACATAGCGCAGATTCCGGTCGAGCAGGCATAAACCCACGGGGACGCTATCGTAGATCGCCTGCAGTTGCGCGAACCTCTGCCCCGGCAGCGCCTCCAGGCTGGTGATCAGGCCTGCATCCAGAGGCTCCGACAGGCAGGAAGCGTAAGCCTGCGGCTTGAGGGAAACAAGGTCCGGAAGATCCTCAACCGGAACCGGCCTGCTATAGAGAAAACCCTGGACGAAGTCGCATCCGAGCCATAGCAGCATGTTGGCCTGTTCCTGGGTCTCGACTCCTTCAGCGACCGTGATGAGACCAAGGCTGCGTCCCAGACCGACAACGGCGGCGACAATTTTTCTACTTTCCCGCGATTGCGTCATGGAGCTGACGAAACTCTTGTCAACCTTCAGCTCATCGAAGGGCAGCGCCTGCAGATGTGTCAGGCTGGAATACCCGGTGCCGAAATCGTCGAGCGCCAGCTTGCAATGCAGAGCTTTCAATTCATGAGCAACGGACTGGGCGCGCGGAAGATCAATCATCAGCGCGCTCTCCGTAATTTCGATGTTGAGCCGGTCGAGCGAAAAGCCACCGTGCTCGGCGGCAGCCGCAATCATGGCGGGAAGCGCGCGATCGTGCAGTTGAAGCGGAGAAAGGTTGACGGCCAACATCACGGAGCCGGGCAACATGGGGCCAGCCTTGAAGGCTTTTTCCAATACCTGGCGGGTCAACTCATTGATGAAGCCGCTCTTCTCCACAGCGGGAATGAAATCGTCCGGGAGGATAATGCCAAGTCGCGGGTGTTTCCATCGCGCAAGTAGCTCAAAACCAGCGAGTTGGCCAGTGCGCAGTTCAATCAGAGGCTGGAAGTAGGGATAGAACTCGTCTTCGTCGAAGGCCTGATGAAGGTCGGTTTCATCGAAGATCATGGCATGACCTAGCGGCAAGGATACAGGAAGTTTTGCGCCACGTGTAAAGACATTTTCGGAAGTGCGGCCCAAGTCCGGGAGAAGGCGACAGAGGCGCATCTCCCGGGCTCGCGATTATATGTCTAGGTTGCGTACGTTTAGTGCATTGTCTTCGATGAATTTACGGCGCTTTTCTACGTCTTCGCCCATCAGGGTGGCGAAGATTTCTTCAGCTTCCACGAAATCTTCCAGCTTGACTGAGAGCAACGTGCGACGCTCGGGGTCCATGGTCGTCTCCCAAAGCTGCGCGGAGCTCATCTCGCCCAGGCCTTTGTAGCGCTGGACCGAGTAGTCCTTCTTGCCCTGTTCGACGATGTAGGCGAATAGTTCACGGGCAGTCTGCTTTTCAACCGGCTCACGCAGAATGCGGGCGGTGCGGCGGGCCTGCTTTGCCTCCGCCTGAACTTCCGCGCTGTCGGGTGCGGTGTCCTCGGTTTCGGCTTCACTGGCAACTTCAGGGCCGGCCTCGACGGCGACAGCCTTGGCAGCGTACTCGACGAGGAACGGCGGCTCAAGGAATTCCTTGATGAGCGTGTATTTGGTCATCATCTGGCGGAATTCGGGGCTGGATGCCAGGGTCCAGTCGATGCAACGCACAGCGCCCTGCGCATCGGTAAAGCAGACGGACCAGGTGTGGTGCTCCTCGTCCTCGACCGGCTCGCTGAGCGCCTTGAAGCCAAACTCATCGGCTCGCTCGGCCAGTTCGGCGCGCAGCAAGGCCAGCTTGGGCGGAATCTCGCTTTCGGATTTGGAGGCGAAATCGGCGCGGTGAACCAGCTCGGCGCGGGCCAGCAGCTCCGTCAGTTTTTCATTGCGGATGCGCTTGTCTACCTTTTCGACGAAGTCCAGGTACTCGCTGAGGGTGCCCATGAAGCGGGTGAGGCTGGCGCCCTCGATGCGCAAGGCCTCCTCGCCGTGCCGGACGATCATGCCCTCGGAGGCGCGGTTGACCATCACTTTTACAAACTCTCTCTCGTCCTTGATGTACTGCTCGAAGCGGCCTTTCTTGATCTTGAAGAGCGGCGGCTGGGCGATGTAGATGTTGTCGCGCTTGATCAGCTCGGTCATGTGGCGGAAGAAAAAGGTGAGCAGCAGCGTGCGAATGTGCGAGCCGTCAACGTCGGCGTCGGTCATGAGGATGATTTTGCCGTAGCGGATCTTGCTGGGGTCGAAATCGTCCTTGCCGATGCCGCAGCCGAGGGCGGTAATCATGGCGCGGATCTCTTCGTGGCCCAGCATCTTGTCGTAGCGGGCTTTTTCGACGTTAAGGATTTTGCCCTTGAGTGGCAGGATGGCCTGGAACTTGCGATCGCGGCCCTGCTTGGCGGTGCCGCCCGCGCTCTCGCCCTCGACGAGATACAACTCGCAGCGTTCCGGATTGCGTTCGCTGCAGTCGGCCAGCTTGCCGGGCAATCCACCACCATCGAGCGCGCCTTTGCGGCGGGTGAGGTCGCGAGCCTTGCGGGCTGCCTCGCGCGCGCGAGAGGCTTCAATGGCTTTGTTGATGATGCGCTTGGCAATGGTCGGATTCTGTTCGAGGAACATGCCCAGCCGCTCGTTGACGAAGGCCTGAACGGTGCCGGCGATGTCGGAGTTGAGCTTGCCCTTGGTCTGGCCCTCGAACTGCGGCTGCGAGAGCTTGACGCTGACCACGGCAACCAGGCCCTCGCGCACATCGTCGCCGCTGAGGTTCTCCTTCATGTCTTTGAAGAGTCCGAGCTGCTGACCGATGGCGTTGATCGTTCGAGTAAGAGATGTCCGGAAGCCGGAGAGATGCGACCCCCCGTCAACGGTGTTGATGTTGTTGGCAAAGCTGAAGACGGTTTCCGAGTAGCTGTCGTTGTATTGGAGGGCGATCTCGATTTCAACGTTGTCGCGCGAGGCCTCCATCATGATGGGCTTGTCATGCAGCACGGTCTTGCCGCGATTCAGGTGCTTGACGAACTCCGCAATGCCGCCGGCATATTTAAACTCTGCCCGGCGTGCGTCGCCGGTCTTCGCGTCGGCGGTGCGCTCGTCGGTGAGCGTAATTTCCAGGCCTTTGTTGAGGAAGGCCATCTCACGCAGGCGCTGGGCCAGCGTGTCGTAGTTGAACTCTGTGGCGGCAAAGATGGTTTTGTCGGGCAGGAAATGGATCTTGGTGCCGCGGCGTTTGCTGGTGCCCGCCTGGCGCAGTTCGCTGGTGGGATCGCCGCAACTGAAGTCCATCTCCCATGTGTGGCCGTCGCGCCAGATCTCGACGTTGAACTCCTGCGATAGCGCGTTGACGCAACTGACGCCGACGCCGTGCAGGCCGCCGGAGACTTTGTATGTGGAGGCGTCGAATTTTCCGCCGGCATGGAGCTTGGTGAGCACCACCTGCACTGCAGACATCATCTTGCCGTTGGACAGCGGCATCATGTCCACGGGAATGCCGCGGCCATCGTCCACCACGGTGATGGAGTTGTCCACGTGGATGACGACGTCGATTCTTTTGCAATAGCCGGCCAGCGCCTCGTCCACTGAGTTGTCCACCACCTCGTAGACCAGGTGGTGCAGACCCATTTCGCCTGTCGACCCGATGTACATGGCCGGACGCAGGCGCACCGCCTCCAGGCCTTCAAGAATTTTGATGTTCTCGCCGGTATAGCTGCCGTTATCTTCGGGGAGCGGGGTGGTGCTCAGGGGTTCAGTCGCCATAGGATTCCATTCGTAATGCCTTCGCTTCAAGCTCCGCGGGGGGAGCACGGTTTCTGGGGGAGCTTCCGGGCCGTGGATTCGGGGTCTAACCGATTGAAAGACAGAGGCTTTCAATCAGATTCATCTGTGCTTATTTTACCATGCGGGGAGCGTCCGAATGAAGGAGAAAGAAGAGACAGAGAAAGCAGGTATCAGGGTCAAATTAGGAACAAGTCGCGGTACGATAGTAATTTAAATCAAAATTACCATAGGTTACATTTTTTGGTTACTATTGAATAATTGTTCTGAAATGACTGGACTTAATCAGGCATATTACTTACGATTTCAGTGAGCAGAAGATGCGTCTTCTGTCAATAAAAATCCAAAAGAGGTTACCAACGATGAAACTCGCTGTCCGCATCTTCGCTCTGTCTCTTGTTGTTGTTGGCGCTGCTGCCGCTGCCGTTACGCCCAAGACCACGCCCGCCGTTCCGAGCCATCAGTCTGCCACTGCGAGCTTCCCGGCTCCTTGCGGACCGTATAGGTGCGCCGTCAGTCCCGATTCGGGCAAATAAATGCCGGCAATTGGGCTAAAAGTAACCTAATTAGTACATTTTTGTCTTGAGCGATGGGGCATTTGGCGCTATGATGAGAGAGTTCTCAAAATAGCGAGAGGGACCTTATGTCTTCGCAGACCGCCATGTCGCTGATGAGCGTGGCCGAATTTGCTCTCTGGGCAGTGCTCGGCTTCCTTTTTTGGTCGAAGAAGCTGCAACGCCGCTTCCCCGCGATGGGGGGCTATCTGGCGTTGCGTGTAGCGTCGGCGCCCATGTTTCTTTTTCTCATCTATGGCCAATCGCAACGCTGGCATAACGACCTCTGCTTTCCGATCTACTTTTATCTATACTGGGCCGTATACATCGCCAGCGCGGTGTTCCTCTTCTTCATCTGCATTGAGGTCTTCCGCTCCGCTCTATCGGCGTTCCCAGGGCTGATGAGGTTCGGTCTGGTGATCTTCCGTTGGGCGGTTCTGGCCTCTGTGATTGTGAGCTTCTCGTCGATTGACTTTCCACATAATAAGGGCACCCTCCTTGTTGATTTTATTTCTAATTCCGCTTTCCGGCTGATGCATTCGGTCAGCGTCGTTGAGCTGTGCCTGCTGGGCTTCCTCTGCCTGAGCATGAATGCCCTGCGCCTCTCGGCACGCGACATGGCCTTCGGAATTGCTTTAGGCTTTGGCGTGATGTCCGCAAGCGACTTCATTCTGGCTTCATTTTGGACCCGCAACACGTCGCTGACGGCCCCGTTGCAATTCGTTTCTGAGTTGGTGATTCTGTTGGCGCTGGGGATGTGGGTTACCTATTCCGCGCTCCCTGAGCCGGTCCGCAAGCCTCTTATGGTGCGGGCCAACTCCACCATCCTTCGCTGGAATGAGATTGCCACCGCACTGGGCCACACCGGAACCCAGGTTGCCTTGCAACCGGCTGGCGGCTTCTTCCTGAGCGATGTGGAGAAGGTTGTGGAAGATGCGCTCACGAGGAACTTGAAGAGTCACGAATCGGCAGCTTAGGCGCGATACAGGATTAGAACACAGAAAGGGCCACGGCAATGCCGTGGCCCTTTTTGCGTGAACTGGAGCCGAAATTACTCGGTGGCTAGAGGCTCGATCGAGGCAAATCGTCCGTGGTTGCCGCGGTCAACAAACTTCACCCGGCCGGTAACCTTGGCGAAGAGCGTATCGTCAGAGCCGATGCCCACGTTGACGCCCGGCTTGATGCGGGTGCCGCGCTGGCGCATGATGATGGATCCGCCGGTAATGAGTTCTCCGGCAAAGGCCTTTACGCCCAGCCGCTGCGCATTGGAATCCCGTCCGTTTGTGGAGCTGCCTCCACCCTTCTTATGTGCCATTGTCGAATCTCCCTCTGAATTTCGATTCCGCGCCTAGCTCGCCGCGGTGTAGGTTACGCCGTCAGCCTCGATGGCCTTGATGCGCACCTCGGTAAAGTTCTGCCGGTGCCCTTGCAGTTTCTTGTATTGCTTCTTGCGTTTCAGGTGGAAGACCAGGATCTTATCGCCCCGGCCCTCGCCCAGCACTTCAGCGATTACCTTGGCGGTGGACGGCTTGGCCACAGTTCCTGGTTCGCCGCTGACGGCCAGCACATCGCTGAACTCGACCGTTTGGTTTTCTGAAGCGACACTCTCAATCTTGACGACGTCGCCTGGCGCGACTCGATACTGTTTACCACCGGTGCGAATAACCGCGTACATAAACCCTCCAGCGCAAGTCCGGCTCGGCCGGTGCGCGCCTAAAAAACTAGCTCGGGCGGAAACTTCCGCGCCGCAGTACGCTCAAGCCCTTCAATGTTCGGGCGAGCGTCTGGCTCCACGGCCACAGGCAGGAATCGCCAAACTAGTGTAGTGTACCGGCTTTGCGGGTCAAAGGTCAATTTGCACTGAAAATGGTGCAGTCGTGGCGCCCATAAATTGTAGAAACGAGTTTCAGCTTTGGCCGCGGCCTGGCGGGCCAATTCGGGTAGGGTCAGGGTCGCGCCGGAACCACGTAGAAAAGGATGGCGAAGTAGTGGGCAACGCTGCCGGCCAGCACAAACAGGTGCCAGAGGGCGTGGAAGTAACGCAACCTGTCGAGCGCGAAAAAGATGATGCCCAGCGTGTACGCCAGGCCTCCGGCGCCCAACCATATAAGTCCGTGCCAGCCCAGCGAATGGATCAGCGGCGCCACGGCGACCACGATAAACCAGCCCTGCCCGAGGTACACCAGCGCCGAGGCCACCTCGAAGCGACCAACGGCGAAGCTCTTGAAGACCACCCCGGAAACGGCCAGCGCCCACTCGCAGCCGAAGAGGGTCCAGCCCACCGGCCCGCGCAGCGTAACCAGACAGAACGGCGTGTAAGTGCCGGCGATCAGCAGATAGATGGCCGAGTGGTCGAGGATGTGAAAGACATGGCGGGCGCGCGTCCGCACAAGCGAGTGGTAGAGGGTGGAGCAGATGTAGACCAGCACCAGCGTCGCCGAAAAAACAGAGCAACTGACCACGCACCATGCGGTGCCACGCGTCGATGCGGCAATCAGGTAAGCCGCGCCGGCGATAGCCAGTAATGCGCCGATGCCATGCGTGATGGCGTTGGCCAGAATGTCGCCCAGATGGTAAGTTGCTTGCTCGGGTTGCACAGATTGATGATAGCGCCGGGGTGCGGGGAGGCGTGCGTTGCAGGTGAGGAGCGCGGCGTGAAGCGATTCAATTCTGGATCTCAAAAGCGAGAGGTGGGCACTTGGCTATCGACTCAAATCTGTCCGGCACGTCGCTGATTGTCGCAAACCTGCCATCGAAGCGCTCTTTTAGTACACTGAAATGTTCCCAACTTTTTCTGTTCGCGCGCAGGAGGCCCCTCATGGCATCGATTACTTTTCCGGCAGTTCCGTCCGAGTCGCGCCCTGGGCGCTTTGGCGTTTATGGCGGGCGGTATGTGCCGGAGACGCTGGTGGCGGCGCTGGTTGAGCTGGAGCGCGAGTACGATTTGGCCAAGGCAGACGCGGCGTTTCAAGCGGAGCTGGCGGGGCTGCTGAAGGATTACGCGGGCCGGCCCACGCCGCTCTACTTTTGCAAGCGGCTGACGGAACAGTTGGGCGGGGCAAAGATCTATCTCAAGCGCGAAGACCTGCTGCACACCGGCGCGCACAAGATCAACAACGCGCTGGGCCAGGGATTGCTGGCCAGACGGATGGGCAAGAAGCGCGTCATTGCCGAGACCGGCGCGGGCCAGCATGGCGTGGCTACTGCGACGGTGTGCGCGCTGCTGGGCCTCGAGTGCGTGGTCTACATGGGCGATGTGGACATGGAGCGGCAGGAGTTGAACGTGCTTCGTATGCGCCTTCTTGGCGCCGAGGTCCGCGGGGTTTCGTCGGGATCGAAAACGCTGAAGGACGCCATCAGCGAGGCGATGCGGGATTGGGTTACCAACGTCCGGACGACTTACTATCTGCTGGGCTCCGCGCTCGGTGCGCACCCATATCCGACCATGGTGCGCGACTTTCACCGCTGCATCAGCCGCGAGATGAAGGAGCAGATTCTCGAAAAGGAAGGCCGTCTGCCGACGGCCATCATCGCTTGCGTTGGCGGCGGGTCGAACGCCATCGGCGCTTTCTACGAGTTCATTCCCGACACCCAGGTCCGGCTGATTGGCGTAGAGGCCGGCGGACGCGGCACGGCGCTGGGCGACCATGCGATGCGGTTCCGCGGCGGAGCGCCGGGCATTTTGCAGGGGACATATTCTTATGTCTTGCAGGATGAGAACGGCCAGATTGCGCTGACTCATTCGGTTTCCGCTGGACTCGACTATGCGTCGATTGGGCCGGAACACGCCATGCTGCACGATTCGGGACGCGCGGAGTATGTATCGCAGGATGATGCGGCCACGCTGGATGCTGTGGTGAGGCTGGCGCGCACGGAGGGAATTTTGCCGGCGTTGGAGAGTGCGCACGCGGTTGCAGAGGCGCTGCGAATTGCTCCGACGATGGCGCCCCGTGACATACTGGTGGTGAACCTCTCAGGACGCGGCGACAAGGATATGGGCATTCTGGCGCGCGAATTGAAGCTCCAGGGAGCCTGACAGCTCACTTCGATGGCGATACGTTTCGATCACAAACCGGGATTAGTTGTGTATCTTACGGCTGGAGACCCGAGCCTCGATGCCACGCGCGAGATTGCCCTTGCGGCCATCGACGCGGGCGCGGATGTGATCGAGCTGGGCGTGCCGTTCAGCGATCCGCTGGCCGACGGGCCGGTGATTCAGCGCGCCAGCGAGCGGGCTGTTGCCAGGGGAACGCGACTCAAAGACGTGCTTGCGCTAGCCCAGGAGATTCGCGCGGCGCGGTCCGCGGCGGGCCTGGTAATCTTCAGCTATCTGAATCCGATTTTGCGCTACGGCATTCATCAATTCGCAGACGCCGCGGCAGCTAGTGGCGTGGATGGCGTGCTGGTGACAGACCTGATTGTCGAAGAGGCGGGCGAGTACCTAAGCGAGATGGCCCGCGTGGGACTTGCGCCGATTTTTCTGGCCGCGCCCACCAGCCCCGACGAACGGCTGGAAGCGATCGCGACTCATTCAAAGGGTTTCGTTTACGCCATCTCTCGCGTGGGCATTACCGGCACGCAGCAGAGCCTGACCTCCGACGCGGCCTCGCTCGTGGCACGCATCCGGCGATACGCCAAGCTGCCGGTGGCCGTGGGTTTTGGCATCAGCAACGCGGAACATGTTGCGCAGGTGGCTGAGTTCGCCGATGCCGCGGTGGTCGGCAGCGCGATTGTGGAGTTAATCGAACATTCGACGCCAGACACGGCGCCCGGCGCGGTGGCTCGATTTATCAAGGGCCTCCGGCTGCCGCAGGCAGCGTTGGCCCGGTAATTCCCCGCAAGCGGCGTACGCGCCGCAGGCATCTGTTCAACTTTTGATCCTATGCAACCGGTGTACCCGATCCCTCTTCAACGGACCGGCCACTGGCGCAACACGAGGATGAAATGACGCTGGAAGAATTGCGAAACCAAATTGATGTTCTGGACCGCCAGCTTGTGGAACTGCTGAGCGAGCGAGCCCGCGCGGCGCAAATGATAGGTCACCTGAAGGCGGCCACGTCGCTGCCGGTCTACGAGCCGGCGCGCGAAAAGGTGATCTACGCCAATGTGCGCGCGGCCAACAAAGGACCCTTGCCAGACATCGAACTGACGCATATCTACGAGCGCATCATCGACGTGATGCGGGCCTTGCAGAGGGACGAGTTGGCTTCGGAGAGAAATGCCCAGGCGATTACATCGGGGTCCCCCGCGACAGGTCTTCGTCGCGGGGGCGATGATGCGCCAGGCCACTGCACCGGCGCTGAAGCGCACGAGACAGGGAACAAACAATGATCGTATCCATGCAGGAAAAAGCGACCGAGGAACAGATCGACGCCGTTATTGACGCCATGATAGAAGTCGGCGTCGGCGTGCATCGCACCACCGGCTCATCGCAAACCATTCTGGCCGGCGTAGGGCCCACAGCCAATGTGGATCTGAGCAAATTTGAAGTATTGCCGGGCGTGCTCAATGTGATCCGCATCAGTTCGCCTTACAAGCTGGCCGGCCGCGCATTTCGCCCGGAGGGCACGGTCATCGAGTTTCGTAATGGCGTGAAGGTTGGCGGCGGACAGGTGGCCGTGATGGCGGGGCCATGCTCGATCGAAAGCCGGGAGCAGATGTTTGCGACCGCCGCGCGCGTAAAGGCCATCGGTGCAGGCTTTTTGAGAGGCGGCGCATTCAAGCCGCGCAGCTCGCCTTACGCCTTTCAGGGCATGGGTATTCCGGGACTTCAAATGATGCACGAAGCCGCCCAGGAACACGGCTTGCTCACGGTCAGCGAGGTGATGGAGATTGCGCAGATCGAGCCTATGCTGCCTTATGTGGACCTCTTTCAGGTGGGCGCGCGCAATATGCAGAACTTCAACCTGCTGCGCGAGTTGGGCCAGGCGCGCAAGCCCGTGCTGCTGAAGCGCGGCATCGCCGCCACTATCGAGGAGTTGCTGCTGTCGAGCGAGTACATTATGGCCGGCGGCAACTACGATGTGATTCTGTGCGAGCGCGGGATTCGCACTTATGAGACAGCCACGCGCAACACCATGGACATCTCCGCGATTCCGGTGATTCACAAGCTCTCGCACCTGCCGATTGTGGGCGACCCCTCGCATGGCACGGGCCGGCGCGATATGGTGGCGCCGATGGCGCGGGCCGCTGTGGCCGCGGGCGCAGACGCGATTCTGGTCGAGGTTCACCCCAACGCCGACAAGGCCGCATCCGACGCCGCGCAGACGCTCTACCTCGATCAGTTTGATGAGCTGATGGGCCAGTTGCGGGTGATTGCCACGGCAGTGGGACGGACGATGTAATATGGAGCGGGTCAGCGGAGTTAGCAAGGTTCCGCGTTTGTTAGCGAAGCCAGCCTGCTCGCAGCCACTTCCGCTCCGACGGTATCGATTGAGGGATCTTATGATCCGAGATAGCACGAAATTGCTTCGGCGCTTCCTGCTTTTATCAGTTGTTCTCTTGTCAGCAGCAAGGACTCATCCTCAAGACACGTCTTGTCCGAAAGACGGTCGGCCAGATTGTCCTCGCGCTGTTGCATTTTTCCATAATTTGCGGGCTACCTTTGTCAGAAACGACCGCAAAGCTGTGGCAGAGATGATGGAGTATCCCTTCTTGGCATCGATTAACCACAAGAGTGTGCATATCTCGACGCCGACGAAGTTCTTGCAGCACTTTGATGAAATTTTTGACAAGGGAGTGCGCTGCGAAATTACGGGAGCGTCCGATGAGGATGTCTGGGGTAATTCGCACGGATTTACCATTAAGGGAGGTGCGATCTGGTTCGATGACCTTTTTTCGCCGGGAGAAGAAATAGACCCGAAATCACCAGATTTTTGGGTGAAGGGTACGTTCAAAGTGATTACAGTGAACAATGACTCCTATTATCCCTGTCTTGAATCGGGGAAGACCGGAAAATGATCGAACGCATCGCCATTCTGGGCACGGGGTTGCTGGGCACGTCAGTTGGATTGGCGTTGCGCGCGGCGGGCTTTCGCGGCTCGATCACGGGCTGGAACCGAAGCGCAGAAGGCGCACAGACGGCGCTTTCCATGGGCGCGCTGGATTCGATTGCCGCGGACCCGTTGCAGGTGGCGCGTGAGAGCCAGGTCATTTTGCTGGCCGTGCCTATCTACGCGACGCTCGACTGGATGGAGAAGCTTTCCAGCGTGCTTGGCTCCGAACATCTAGTTACCGACGTGGGCAGCACCAAAGCGCAGATCACCGTAGCCGCAGGCCGCCTCTTCAACACGCCGACGGGCGCGGCGTTTTTGCCGGGGCATCCCATGGCAGGCAAGGAGCGCGGCGGCGCGGCGCTGGGCGATGCAAACCTATTTCGCGGAGCGGTGTGGCTCTTTACCGACGACCCAACCTGGCAGCGTTCGCCTCATTCCGTTGAGTTGGTGAAGGGCTGGCGGCAGTGGGTCGCGGCGATGGGATCGAAGACTCTCGATCTGGAACCCGCGCGCCACGATGAGTTAGTCGCGTGGGTCAGCCATCTGCCGCAATTCGTGGCCACAGCGTTGAGCGCGCTGCTGGAAGAAGAGGTGGGCGACGCGCCGGAGCTGAAAGACGTGGGTGGCCGCGCGCTCAGCGAGATGACGCGGCTGGGCGCCAGCCCCTACTCCATGTGGCGCGACATTGCTTATACCAATACCGAAGCTGTTGCAGCGGCGCTTGAAGCGCTGGAGCAAAGGCTGGCGCATCTGCGCGAAAATCTGCGCACGCCGGAGTTGCGCGATGAATTCGAGCAGGCCAACCGCTTCCGGCGGGAGTAGCACATCATCCGGCTGTCGCGCGCTATCTGCGCGGTCGGGCAAAAACATAAACCGCACAGCCTGCCAGGGTAACAAAGCATCCGAAGCCGCAGACGCCGAGCCACGCGAAGTGGTGCCAGAGAACGCTGCCGGCGAAGGAGCCGATGGCGCCGGCCGTGAAGTAGCAGATCATGTAGACCATGTTGAGGCGGCTGCGGGCTTCGGGGAGCAGGCCGTAAATGCGGGTCTGGTTGGAGACGTGGCCGGCCTGCACGCCGATGTCGAGCAGAACGACTCCGGCGACCAGGCCGCTCATGTGCTTGCCGAAGAGGTAGAGGACGACGAACGACGCGACGGTGATAAGGAGCGCGAAGAGGACGTTGCGGCGAGCTCCGTAGCGGTCTGCGAGTTGGCCGACGAAGGGGGCGCAAATGGCGCCGGCTGCGCCTACAAGGCCGAAGAGACCGGCGACGGCGCTTCCGTAGTGATACGGCGGGGTTTCAAGGAAAAAGACAAGGGTGGTCCAGAAGGCGCTGAAGGCGCAGAAGAGCATGGCGCTGAGGAGCGCGGCTTCGCGGAGCACGGGTTGGGTGCGGATGAGCATGGCGGAAGAGTGGATGAGGCTGGGCCATGAGAGCTTCAGGGTGGGCTTGCTGCGGGGCAGTCCGATACGAATCAGTGCGGCGAGCAAGAGCATGGTCACCGATGCCAACCAATAGATGGAGCGCCAACCGAACCATGCGCCGAGAAGGCCGCTGAAGGTGCGGGCCAGAAGGATTCCAAGCAACAGGCCGGAGAGAACGGCGCCCACGGCAGCGCCGCGGCGCGCGGGTGAAGCAAGATGAGCGGCGAAGGGCACGATGAGGTGAACGGCAGCCGCCGAGATGCCAATGCCAAAGCTTGCCATCGCCAGCCAGAGATAACTTTGCGCGCCGGCCATGAGGGCCAGGCAGACGGATTCAAACGCAAGAAGCATCAATATGAGACGGCGGCGTTCCTTGGTGTCGCCCAGGGGAACTAAGAACAACATACCAACGGCTGCGCCTAACTGCGTGAGCATCGCCACCGTACCCACCTGCGGCACGGAGATGCGGAAGGTGGAAGCGATGGCGGAGAGCAGCGGCTGAATGTAATAGATGTTGGCGACGATGGCGCCCACGCTGAACGACATGAGAATGATGTGCGCGAGGCTGATGTCTTCGGGCGCGGGGGATGGGCCGTCGCGGGTCGGAGAAGAAGTGGGCATAAGAGAATTCGCGGCTTCGCTCAGTATCTGGCCGCCGGTGTTTTCGCGAAGAAAGCGCATAGACCTACTGGAGTCAAGGGACGTGGAATTCGTTGCAGAGGCCGCTTATTCCGCTTCCTGGAAGGATTCTTCCTTGACTGGTTCGGGCGCTTCCTTTGCCGGGTCGATGGTGTGGAAGCCTTCGGCTTTGGCAGTTTCGAGCAACTGCGGCGAAGCGGAGACAAAGATGATCTCCGTGTCCTGAAACATGTCGCGGGCAACGAGGGCAGCGGCCAGTTGCAGGGTGTCGGGCCAGCGCAGCGTAGTGCGGTCGAGGAGCTGGCGTGCCGCTTCGAGCAGGGCCGGATTCAGCGGCTCCTGGACCATGCGCGCGGCTTCCATGCGCAAGCTATCGAGCGCGGATGTGGCGTCTTCGGTGGAGATGGCGCCGGAGCGCTCGCGCCGACGGATGGCCCCGTAGACCTCAAGCGGCGTGGAGGCCGAGATCAGCTTGCGGTTGTCCTCGACGGCCTCCATCAGGCTGATCAAGGCGCTGGTGCCCTGCTCCTGCACAAACAGTTTGGCGAAGGCGGTGGCTTCAAGAAAGTAGCAGCTCACTGGTTCCCCCGTTCTTCCTCGATGGCTTCGGCGATGGAATCGCCATGGGACGTGACGGGATGGAAGCGTTGCGCCTCCTCGGGCATGCCGGCCTCGGCGCGGTTGAGGCGAATGGTGGTGGTGGGGTAGGCAGGAGTTTTGGGGTTGGCGATCTTGCTGGTGATAACGACGCCTCGCTGAATGGCCTCGGCCAGCACCGCCTGGCGCGACTCTGGATGCTGATTCCAGCGGAAGGCCTTGCGCGGCAGGAAGGAATCGCGGAACCACTTGAGGGCGATGAAGGCGTGTCCGCCCCGCTCGGCCTCGGCCAGCGCTGCGCACAACTCTTTGACGCGGGCGTCGATGTCGGCGGGAATCACTGCCTCCTGGCTGTCGTCCTCGTAGAAAGCAGGCTCGGCGGTAGCGCGCGAGGCGCGGATGGGGTGCGGCGCCATCTCGGCTCCGTCGGCGCGCTCAAAGTAGATGCGCACCTCGTCCTCTTCCGGCGTCCATGTGTCGGCCATTGCGTTGCGGCGCTTGCTGCGGCCGTTTTCGCCGCACAGCTCAACAATCGCCTGATAGCCGGCAGGCGCCAGGAATTGCAAGGCTCGTGCCATGCCTGGGTCAGTGGAGGACGCCAGCTCGTTAAGGGCTTCTTCAATAATTTCTTCCGCGTCGGGAATGCTCAGGTTGCTTGCTTCTACGCTGCCCTGTGCAGCTTTTGTCGATTTCATTCTTTCTTCTCCGTATGCGCCGCCTGCGCCCGTCTATGCGACCCGTCTCCGGCAGGCCTCATGGCCTGGTTCCGAAGCTCGTCCGCGCGCGGACAAAAGAGCGCCTTAGTTTTAAATTCACTCGTTACCGCAGGTCATTTTCACCATGCTGGGATTCAAGAAATACTTGGGGGGACCTGTGAAAAAGTTCTCTTTGTGAAGGAGACATTCCCTCAAGGGCTCAAGCCCCATTCATATCACTGGGATTATGCGTGGGCTAAAACCCGCATCCTTCAAAATAAAGCCGTACCCTCCGAAATTAAAGCGAGCATCGATCATAACGTCGATTTATGCAGAGATGATTTAACTAAATCCCCAGTTTGAAGCGATTCATCCCTCAGTGTAACCGAATCAACCCGGGCGGCAGGCCGTTACCGAAAAAGCTGAACGACCCGGATCTAAACCCTTAACCCCGCCGCCGGGAAAAAGTTGCGGTGCGGCCGCAATTTTATTTGGGCGGCCTACTCCGTACAATAGAGGATATGCGCCGTTGTTTGCAACTGCTTTTGTTCTGCTCCCTGGTTTCAGCCGGGCTGTATGCAGCCGATGGCCCGTCCTTCGATCTGGCCGGACCCAAGGTGGACGTGCGCGTCAAGCGGGGCGATGTGACGCTACCGATTGGCGAGACCCCCAATCTGCTGCCCGGAGATCGGCTCTGGATTCATCCGGACTTTCCCGAGAGCCAGACCGCGCACTTTGTGCTGATCGTCGCATTTCTGCGCGGGGCCACCAACCCGCCGCCGCCGGAGTGGTTTACGCGCGTGGAGACCTGGACCCGCGAAGCGCGCGAGGAGGGAGTGTTCGTAACGGTGCCTGAAGAAGCGCAGCAGGCGCTGCTTTTTCTGGCTCCGGAGACGGGCGGCGACTTCAGCACTCTACGCAAGGCGGTGAAGAACCGTCCCGGAACATTTGTTCGCGCAGTTCAGGATTTGCAGGCGGCAAGCGGAGATCGCATGAGGTTGGATGCGTATCTGGCCGAGGTCAAAGAGACATCGCAAACCGATCCCACGCTGCTCAAGGAACGCGCCGAGAAAGCGGCCCGGAGCCTGGGCATCAAGCTCGACCAGCAGTGCTTTGACAAGCCCACCGACCAGCAGGCGCCCTGCCTGGTGCAGCACACCGACGCGCTGGTGCTGGACGACGCCAACGCGCAATCGCGGATGGCGCAACTGACCAGCGGTTCGAGCGTGGACCTGATGAACCAGATCAGCTACTCGAACATGGCCGGCGGGGGCGCATACAGCGCTTATGTCGGCGCCATCGTGGACACTGCAAAGATCCTTTCATCGATGCACACGGCGCATTTTCAATACATTCCTGCGCTGGCTCTGCCGGCCAAGGATACGCTGAACCTGCGGCTGAGCGTGCCGCCTTCGTTCAAGGACCCCAAGTCGGTGGTGGTGGTGGCATTGCCACCGGTGGGCGCGACCAGGCCGCCGCCGTTGCATCCTGTGAACCTGGCGGAGAGCTATTGCGCCCAGAAGCCGGGTCTGGTGCTGCCGGCCGAGGGAGCGCCGCTGGTCTTTGCCACACAGCTTGCCTCCAGGCTCGTGCTGCATATCGAAACCAAGGGCGGCCCGATCGATTTACCCGTGAAAGCCGATGCGTCGCAGGGCGGGCTGGTGCTGGTGCATCCCGCTCCCGCTTTGCCGGAGGGCGAACTGACCGGCGTGTTGCGCGGCAAGTGGGGCTTTGACGACTGGGAAGGTCCGCAGTTTCATCTGCGCGCGGCGCTGCCCGGCAAGTGGAGTCTGACGGCAGCCGACCAGACAGCGCTGGTGGTGGGCCGCGACGACAAGCTGCATATTGAAGGGGAAAACTCGTTGTGCGTCGAGCGCATTGAAGAGCAGACGGCGACGGGAAGTCCGATCAAGCTGGTTTGGAAGTCGCCGAAGCCGGAGCAGTTGGAAGTGGCCCTGCCCATGAAAGACGCGTCTCCGGGTCCGGTCAACTTGGAAATTTATCAGTCAGGGCTGGAAAAGCCGGACCAGTTGCAACTAAAGGCCTACGCCGAGGCTGCGGCGCTGGATCGCCTTACACTGAACGCGGGCGACTCACAAGCGATCCTGAAAGGCAGCCGCCTCGAAGAGGTAGCCAAGGTCAACTTGGACTCCATCACCTGGAGCCCGGCCACGCTCAGCCGTGTGCAGGACTCTGACCAGTTGGAGCTAAAAACCGCCGGATCGACGGCCAGTCTGGAACCTGGGAAGCCTGCTTTTGCCGATGTGCAGTTGCAGGACGGGCGGCTTTTGAAGGTTCCAGTAACGGTTGAGCCGCCCCGTCCGCAGGTCACATTGCTGAGCAAAGGCACACAGAACGATGTCTCCACTGCGCCTTCGCCCGTGCATCTGGGCAGCGCCGACGACCTGCCCGTTGACGGGCGGCTGGTCTTCTTTATCCGCTCCAGAGAGCCGGCGAACTTTCCGCGCGATGAGAGGGTGGAGGTGGCCGCGGCTGACGGCAGTTTCCGCACCGTGCTTGCACTGGCCGACGGCAGCCTGATGCTCGAAGATGCAAAGACCGCGTTGGGAGTTGTGGAACCGCTGAAGCGTTTCGGCTCCTCGGCTTTTGGGCCGCTGCGGGCGCGCGCGCTGTCGGCTGATGGGGTTACCGGCGACTGGTTGCCGCTGGGAACACTGGTGCGGCTGCCCGGATTCAAGGAGTTGCACTGCCCGCGCTCCTCTGCCAGGCCCTGCGTGCTGGTGGGAACCAATCTTTTCCTGGTGGCGTCCATCTCCGCCTCATCGGAGTTCAACAAGCCAACCAACGTGCCTTCGGATTTTACGGGAACAGAGTTGAGCGTTCCCCATCCGGCCAACGGCGTGCTCTACCTGAAGCTGCGCGACGACACGGATACAGTGCAGACGCTCACCCTGCCGGTGATGCCCATGAGCTGGCTGACGCAAAGTGCGGCTGCGCAATAGACAGCAGTGACGCTAGAAGAAGAGCCGTCCGTTCCTGCGCAAACTCAGCAGGCTGCGACCGGTCCAGCGCCTGCTATGGAGACTGCCCCAGTGCAGGCCCAACCCAAAACAGCTACAGCTTCGCCATCGCCCGACAAGGCCGGGCCATGAGAGATGGCCCGGGAATCAATGCGAGTTCGGAAACAGCTTTTCAGAGGCGCAGCGCTAAACAGTTTGCGGAAAAACTCTATTCGGAGGGAGGCGGGGGTTTCAACCCCCGCATAAAGCCAGCAAAATTAACGCGGGCTTTAGCCCCGGAGGGACATTTTTAGTCAATTTCACTCGAAATCCCGAGTTTTTCCGCAGCGTGTAAAGCCCCGCGCCATTCTGTTTTTGCAGAGGAACCGCAAGCGCCTTAATTGAAATAGGCCTTGTTCTTCTCGGCGAAATGCGCCTTATTGGCGGGTAGATCGTCGATGGAAAAGATTGCGCCCTGTGCGCAGAGGGACACGCAGTTGCCGCAGTCAATGCACTCGTCCGGGTTGATGAACAACTGGGAGACGCCGGCAGCTTTAGGATCGTCGGCCGCCGCAGGCATGATGGCGGCGGTGGCGCACTCGGCAGCGCAGACAAAATCCTTGATGCACGCATCGGTAATTACATAGGCCATAATGAAACTCCTTGGTAGTGTGGGCGCTTCTGGACCGTGCGCCATCTACTCAAGGCTATCCAGTTCAGGCTCGTGGCTCCGTGACTGGGGTCACACAGCGGAAGAACCATTCCGCTCGGGGAGACGGCCAGAAAGCCCGCTTGAGCTTTCCGGCCGCTCTGCGAATGCCACCCGTTGATTCACAGCTTTCGCCTAGAAACCGGCTTGGGCCGCGTTCAGCTCCACCTGGCGCTCCTGCGCGCGCGCCCACTCGGCCGGTTCGCCATAGTGGCTGGCTACCATCGCAACAGCCTTGCTTTCATCCATGTAGGGCCGCACTGCAGCCAGCTTGATGGTGGAGTGAGAGGCCATCCGCGCCACCGCAACCTCGCTTGAAACTGATTGCACCATAGCAAGAATGGCCAGCACGACAGTCCCCACAGCGTTGATTGAGTTCAAGACAGACTGCTGGCTGGCGGGATTGGTAATCTTTGCCGCCGACAAGAGCGATGCGTTCACCTGCTGCTGAAAGGCCACGACGGCGGCCTGCAGTTGGGCCAGCACGGATGCCGTCGGATTGGCCAGGTACGCCCTGGCCTGGGCCACGAGCAGATTACTGGCGGCGTCGAAGCCCACCGTGGCGGCCGCGAAGATCGGCGCATCGGCCGGGGCCAACAGAGCAGCGGTCGCATCAACCGTAGCCACCGCGCTCTCCAGCGCAGGGGTCCAGTTGACGATATTCTGCGCCACGCTCGTTTCCGAGCAGCCACTCACGAATGGCAAGGGCAGAAGCAGGGCAATCAGCGCCCACGCGCCCAGTTTGGCGGTGGAGCTGGCTGAATTGGAGCCGGCGGCAGGGTTAGCCGGATCGCGCGCCAGCAAACCAAGAAGAGCGGAGGCCAGGCCGCTTACCAGTGCGACCACGGTGCCGCTGCCGGCTGTGCCCAGCGTGATGCCCTGCTGCGAAAGCACACTGCCGATGGTGACGACCGCAATCAGCAGTCCGGCGGCCGAGGTCTTGGGGTGATTCCAGATATTCGAAATGGGATTCATGCGGAAAGCTCCTCGCAAAGAAAAAGGCGGCCTCAGCCGCCTTGGTTTGTATGAAATTTGGCAGGCGCGGAATAGGCTCAATCTACTTCCCGCGCAAACAAAAATCGAGATCAGCGGCTGGCATCCAAAAGGCCTGCTGCTGGTCCCGATTTGTCGCGTCTCTCCGAATTCGAGCGCCACCGTGGTTGCGGTCCGGGCCCGCGGCGGAGAGCCGCAATGGCACAGAAAAGAGACGGCCCCGCGCCCCGGCGCCATCCGCTAGGGGGAGGGCGTACACATTCGCCGGGCGCGGCACTTCCGTCTCTTGTCTGGCTACCTACTACCTAGGTACTCTTTACCTAATCTTCTGCAAAGCGAGAAAGATTTCTGTCACTTATTGGTCATAGTCAGAAATAAATATTGCTCCGAACAACGCCAAAGCCGGTGAAGCCAGACCGGGCAGGCCTGGTTCCGGTTTGCGTTCAGAGGTTGGCGTCTTACTTATGTGTATTGGACCCGGCGCTCGCCCTTGACCACGCGCCCGATGACGTAGAACTTCTCTTCGGCACGGTCCAGTAGGTTTTTTGCCCGTGCGAATTTGACCGCTGGGATAGCCGCGATCAACCCGATGCCCATATTGAAGGTGCGCATCATCTCTTCTTTCGAAACCTGACCCAGGTCGCGTAGATGGTCAAAAATCGGCAGCACCGGCCAGGAACCGATCTCGACCTGCGCCGCGGTGTTTTTGGGCAAGATGCGCGGCAGGTTTTCGGTGATGCCGCCGCAGGTGATGTGCGCCATGCCCGTCGTCAGCCCCGCCGTCACCAGCTTTTGAGCCACATGAAGGTAGCTGCGATGGGTCTTCATCAACGCCGCGCCGGCCTTTTCCTTGATGGCGGTCACGTACTGCGTTGGCTTGTAGCCGGCCACCTCAAAGAGCAGGCTGTATGCCAGCGAATAACCGTTGGTGTGCAGGCCGGTTGAGGGCAGCCCGATAAGCACGTCGCCAGCCTTGATTCCCGCGCCGGTCACCATCTTGTCGCGGTCCACAGCGCCCACAATGAAGCCCGCCAGGTCGTACTCGCCATCGGCCTGAAAGCCCGGCATCTGTGCTGTTTCGCCGCCGATCAGGGCGCAACCGCCGGCCTTGCAAGCGTCGGTCAGGCCAGTCACCACGCTTTCGGCCACCTCCGGGTCCAGCTTGCCGCCGGCCATGTAATCGAGGAAAAACAAGGGTGTTGCGCCCTGCACGGCAATATCGTTTACACAGTGGTTCACCAGGTCCGCGCCCACCGTGCGGTGCATTCCCAGTTCGAAGGCCACCTTCAGCTTGGCGCCCACCCCGTGGCCCGAACTCACCAGGATCGGATTCTTCCAGCGCTGCAGGTCCAGCCGAAAAAGCGCGCCAAAGCCGCCCATCCCGCTTAACACGTTGCGGTTAAAGGTCTTTTGCGCCAGGTAAGTGCGGCGTTCTTTGGCGCGTTCGCCACTGCTGGTTTCCACGCCAATTTCGGCGTGGGGCACGGATTTGGGCTTGGGTTCGTTAGACACGGTGCGGCTTTCCAGGGATGGATTTCTCGTGCGGCGCGGCTGGCCGGGAATGTTGATTTTAGCAGCATTTGCCAGAGCCTTGCTCATCATCAATGATCAGGCACGCTCTCCGCACCGCAAAATATCTTCGCGAAAAATGGAAAGTTGGCTTGACATCTAACTCTCTCCGAGCTACTCTCATATGGAAAGCCGACTTTACATGGCGTTTGCAATTACAAATCGAGTCAAAGAGCTCCGCATCGCGCGGGAGTGGACCCAGGAGCAACTGGCGCATGCCGCGGGCGTCTCGCGTCAGAGCATCAACTCCATCGAGCGCAACCGCTATGTGCCCAGCCTGGAGCTGGCGCTTGTCTTCGCACGAGTCTTCGACTGTCTCACCGATCAAATATTTCATCTGGAGAATGAAAAATGACAGATCACATCCTCAGCAAGGTCCCGATCCTCGGCAAATTTGTCGATGAACGTTTCTTGGAGCACCGCCGCCGCTCCACCAGCCTGGCCGGAATCGTCGGCTGCCTGGTAGCCATCTGCCTTTTCGAATACCGCTTTTTCGCCAGCCATATCTGGAGTTGGGACCTTCTTGCAGTTGCCGTCACCATGGTGGTGGTCAAGCTGTCCCTGATGATCTGGTACCGGTTTAAGGACTGATTCGCCGGGTAACCCTGAAAGGAGCGACAATGTGCATTCCGAATCGACAACTCGACCCCAAGGCCCGGCACCTGAGGGCAGTTGCCAACATTTCTTTGATTCTGGGCCTGACGCCGTGGATCTTCCGTGAGTACATTCCCCTCAGCCAGAATTGGCTGCACGCGGTGTGTGGCTTTCTGCTTGGCCTCTTTATTACCATCAATCTCTTCTGGCTCCGGCGCGCGCGCCGCTATCGTGACGAGGCGTCCAAAAGCTATAGAAACCGCGCCCGCTCATCGGCCGTAGGAACAGGGCAAATTTCCAGCCGTCCCCAAATGCGGTATCGCCAGCGGGCAATCAGCCGGTAGCCCATGTCGCGCAAGGGTCGCGGAATCCAGCCAAGCACAGCCGCGACCGCCTGCCAGGGCTGCGGCAATTCCGCAAGCAGCGCCAAGACTGCACCCGAGCGCGCCAGCACTCGCTCCGCCGGATCGCCGAAATTCAACACAGTCAAAATGGTGGTAGGGCCAAATTTCGGGTCCGGCGAGTTGATTCCATGCCGCGCTAGCAGCCCCGCCGCAATTGCCGATTCTGAAGCCACAAAGCGCAGCCGGTCACGCCGGTCGCGCCGCAAAAGCCATCGCACTGTCCGATTGCATAGCCCGCAATGGCCATCGAAGACGACCACCAGCCGGCCGCCGAGTTCTTTATGGCTGCTCACCTTCAACGGGATGCGAACCCGGAGCCGCGCGATTCAATTGGGATGATGAGCGAGTCTCTCGCCTTCTATACTGGACCAACGATGAGTTCCCAAGCGCCGACCCACCTCCGCACCCGTTCCCAGATTCTCCAGCAGCGCGCCGAGCGCTTCTTTCCCGGCGGCGTTAACTCGCCAGTGCGAGCCTTTCGCGCGGTGGGTGGTGCGCCGCCGTTTGTCGAGCGCGCTGAAGGCGCCTGGCTCACGGACGCCGACGGCAATCGGTACATTGACTACTTTGGCTCCTGGGGCCCGATGATTCTGGGCCACGCCTTTCCGCCAGTGGTTGAAGCCATCCAGAGAGCCGCGCGCAACTCGGCCAGCTTTGGCGCTTCGACAGCCGCCGAAGCCGATCTCGCCGAGCGCGTTGTCGCCTGTTACCCTTCAATCGAAAAACTGCGCTTCGTCAGTTCCGGAACCGAAGCCACCATGAGCGCCATCCGCCTGGCGCGCGCCGTCACTAGCCGCAAAATTATCGTCAAGTTCGAAGGCTGCTACCACGGCCACGCCGATGGACTGCTGGTAAAGGCAGGTTCAGGCGTCGCGACCTTTGGAATTCCCGGCTCGGCCGGCGTTCCAGAGGAGATAGCTCATCTCACGCTGGCCCTGCCTTACAACGACCTCGCCGCGGTCGAAGCCGCCTTTGCTGCCCATCCGAGCGCCATCGCCGCCGTGATTCTGGAGCCGGTGGTCGGCAACGCCGGCTGCATCGCGCCAGCTTCGGGCTACCTGGCCGGCCTGCGCGCCATCACCCTGCGCGAAGGCGCGCTTCTGATTGTCGACGAAGTGATGACCGGCTTCCGCGTGGCACTGGGCGGCGCATCGGAGCTTTACGGCATTGACGCTGATCTGGTCACGCTGGGCAAAATTGTGGGCGGGGGATTGCCTGTGGGCGTCTTCGGCGGCAAGCGCGCCTTCATGGACCTGCTCGCGCCGCTAGGCCCCGTTTACCAGGCCGGAACTCTCAGCGGCAATCCGCTGGCCATGGCCGCGGGCATCGCCACCGTCAGCTATTTGCAGCAGAACGCCGCTCAGGTTTACCCGCAGCTTGAAGCCACGACCAGGGCCGTCGCCGAGGGCGTGGTCGCCGAAGCCGCGCGCGCAGGCGTTCCGCTAACCCTCAACCGCGTAGGCTCCATGTGGACCTGGTTCTTCACGGCGAACCCCGTCACGAATTACGCCCAGGCCGCCGAGAGCGATACCGTCGCATTTGGGTGCTTCCACCGCGCGATGCTCGATGCCGGCGTCTGGCTTCCGCCCTCGCAATTTGAAGCGTCCTTCCTGAGCACAGCGCACGGCGCGGAAGAAATTGCCGCCACCATCGCCGCCGCACGCGAGGCTTTCAAAGCTGTCATCGCCGGATAGTACCGGCGTTGCGTCTCACTCGCTCCAGCCCTTGGCCCGCTCCACGGCCCGTTGCCAGCGTCCGCGCCGTTCGGCCCGCTCACCCGCGTCCATCTTCGGCTCAAAGCGAACATCGCCTTGCCGTTTGGCGCGTAAGTCTTCCGGGCTTGCCCAGAATCCCGTAGCCAGCCCCGCCAGATACGCAGCGCCCAGAGCGGTCGTCTCAGTCACCTGCGGACGCACCACCGGCACGCCCAGTACATCGGCTTGGAACTGCATCAAGAGATTGTTCACTGCAGCGCCGCCATCCACTCGGAGCGCCGCCAGCGGTGTGCCGGTCTCGCCTTGCACGGCCTCCAGCACGTCGGCCACCTGGAAGGCGACGCTCTCCAGAGCCGCCCGCGCAATGTGCCCCGGAGTCGTGCCGCGGTTCAGCCCAATGAGCAATCCTGAAGCGTGCGGGTCCCAGTGCGGCGCGCCCAGGCCCACAAACGCCGGCACTAGCACCACCCCGCCCGAATCCGGCACGCTTGCTGCCAACGCCTCAACCTCTGACGACGAGCCGATCAGCTTCAAATTGTCCCGCAGCCACTGCACCACCGCGCCGCCGATGAAGATGCTTCCCTCCAGCGCATACTCCAGGCGACGCTGTGCGCTAGCCGCCAGCGTGGTAATCAGCCGGTGCTTCGAGCGCACAAATCCCGTCCCGTTGCCGTCGAGCCCCGTCCCGATGTTCTGCAACAAAAAGCAACCCGTCCCGTAGGTATTCTTGGCCTCGCCCGCTTTCCAGCACAACTGCCCAAAGAGAGCTGCCTGCTGGTCGCCGGCGATGCCCGCAATCTCTATGCCGCCCAGGCCCAAAGTTGTGGTCACCTCGCCGACCCGTTCGCTCGACCACACCACTTTCGGCAACATGCTCTCGGGAATTCCGAAAATGCGCAATAGTTCCGCATCCCACTCGCCCTTCACGATGTTGAAGAGCAGTGTTCGCGAGGCATTGGTCACGTCCGTCACGTGCCGCTGCCCGCTGGTCAGGTGCCAGATCAGCCAACTATCCACGGTGCCAAAGGCCAGTTCGCCCCGCTCGGCCAGCGCCCGCGCACCTGGTACGTGGTCCAGAATCCAGCCCACTTTGGTGGCGGAAAAATACGGGTCCAGAACCAGCCCGGTTTTATTCGAGACAGTCTCCCCAACCCCGCTCTCCTCCAGCTCCTTGCACCGCGCGGCCGTGCGGCGATCCTGCCAAACAATGGCCTTGTGAATCGGCTTGCCCGTCGCCCGCTCCCACACGATCACCGTCTCGCGCTGGTTGGTAATGCCGATGGCCGCCACGTCACGGGGCCGTGCGCCCACCTTGCCCAGCGCCTCCACCGCGCAGGCCAGTTGGCTGGTTAGAATTTCCATCGGGTCGTGTTCCACCCAGCCCGCCTGCGGGAAGAATTGCTCGAACTCATGTTGCGCCACGGCGGCAATTGTGCCCGCCTCGTCAAAGAGAATTGCGCGGGAACTGGTCGTCCCCTGGTCCAGTGCAAGGATGTAAGCCATTGTCTGTCGTCTGCCTTCGGAACCTAGTCAAACACGCCGGGCGGGGCGCGGGCAAGAAGACGAGTAGCTCTGCAATTCAGAGATTCGGCCTCGGCTTGTGCAACTTCCAAAGCCATGAGCAGACCAGACGACAAATTGTGACAAAATCGAGTAGGATTAAATCCTACTCGATAGGAGGCGGAGCCATGCGCACCACACAACAGTTCAGCATCACCCTTCCCCATGAGATGGCCGAGATGGTCCGAACCAAGGTCGAATCCGGCGAATATGCCTCGGAGAGCGAGGTCATTCGCGACGGACTACGCGCCCTTGAAATGCATGACCGCGCCCTCGAAGCCTGGCTGAGGGAAGATGTGGCATCGGCCTACGACGCCATGAAGGCCGACCCATCGCGCGCTGTCTCGACAACTCAGGTTCGAGCCTCTCTGACTGCGGCGCACAAATCCTCTCTCAGGGCTGGATGATGCACAACGTCGTGTACGCCCCGGAAGCAGAGGCGCAACTGGTGGCTCTCTATTTTCATATTGCCGCGGCAGCATCCCCCAGAGATTGCAGCCAACTATACCGCCGCTATCGCGAAGCAATGCGAAAGCTTGAGCACCTTCCCCATGCGGGGCGCGCGGCGGAATGACATTCGTCCCGGTCTGCGCGTTTTCGGCTTTCGACGGCGCGTAAGCATCGCCTTCGAGGTGACAGACAATGTCGTGACCGTCCTCGGCATCTTTTACGGAGGACAAAACTTCGAGACGGCGTTTGACGAATCTCTGCAAATATAGTCGGGCTTCCCATCTTTTCTGCTTCTTTCTCCGGAGAAGGTGGGAACCCACATTAATCCTTCTGCTCTGCCCGCTGCTACCCCCGATTCAGACTGTTGAACAAAAGGGCACGCCCGAGCGATTTCATTCGCGTTTACAGGGAGTTTTTTGTATTCTGAAGAGGATGCCTCGTACGTTTACGGCGAATCCAACGGAGGAAATTCGAATGGCAGATACAACGAAGAAGACGAAAACTACCCCTAAGCCACGCACGGCAGCAACAAAAACCACAACAAAGAAAGCGAATGCCGCTATAAGCTCGAAGCCTACTCGCGAAGAGATCGAGCGGCTTGCGAAAAGTTATTGGGCGGCGCGCGGCCGCCTGGATGGATACGCGGAGCAGGACTGGCTGCGAGCGGAAAAGGAACTGCTCAAAGCAGCATCGACCAAAACGGCCTCCTGATTTAAGGCGCTCCGCTCTGGACAATTCTCTCGCGCACTCTCCGCCCAGTGGCAGAGCTGATGCACTCTGCGCAACAACAAGTCAGCTAATCCAAACGTTAGATCCCTATCGGGACTGCCCCGGCGCGACGAGGGTGGCCGGTCCCAGCACTTTTTCGCCGGGGCAGTTTCGATAGGGGCGTTTGAAGTGAGTCGCTGGCGTTTGCGGCGGACGCGGTG
>Ga0224554_1000380_pt1 | contig 37684 bp, 30 predicted proteins | sample 714S22024metaG_FD_180666 | JGI IMG/M metagenome (GOLD analysis project Ga0224554, IMG submission 180666) | Peat soil microbial communities from Stordalen Mire, Sweden - 717 S2 20-24 | ecosystem: Environmental > Terrestrial > Soil > Wetlands > Peat | place: Sweden: Norrbotten County, Stordalen... | reverse complement strand
CCGGAAGGCATCGCCCACCTCGATCTCAACGGCGCCGGACAGGCGGGCGAATTCCGCGCCGACGGCAATGTTCGTGTGGACAATGGTTCCTACATTGGGACTGGTGTCGTTGCCACCGGCCTCGGCTTCAACGCACATGTGCATGCTGACCAGGGACACCTGCTCGTCTCCTCCATCGTCATCCGCCTGCGCCAGGGCGGCCAGATGGAAGGGGTGGTCGATCTCAGTCCATGGCTGCCTCTGGTACCCGGCGAGGCCGTCATGCAGGCCGCGCACGCGCCTTCCAGCCGCAAGCCGGCTCCCCCGCAACAAATCGCCCTTCCGATCAACGGCAAAGTCACAGCCCAGTTCAAGAACGTTACGCTCGATGCCATCCTCGACATGGTCAGCCAGCCGCCCTTCCAGCGTCTCGGCATCGGCGCGCTTGTGAATGGCCCGGCCGTCGCAACCTGGTCCAACGGCGACGTGCGCACCGTCTCCGTTGCCGCAAACCTCGGCCTGTACGCTCCCACGCAGACTCCGGCGGGTGAAGTCCCGGCGTCAGGCGCAATCGACGCCACCTATACGCAGCGCGATGGCGGAGTCGATCTCCGCAAGCTTGAAGTGAATCTCCCGGCCAGCCAACTCACGGCCCACGGCAGCCTCGGCGCCTATCCGCTCGACAGCCACACCGCCATCACCGTCGACGTCCATTCCCACAACCTCGGCGAATTTGACACCGTGTTGCGCTCCCTCGGCCTCAGGCGTAACGGCAAAACCGGAACCGCCGCCCTGCCCGTCGCTCTCGCCGGGCAGGCTGACTTCAATGGATCCTGGACTGGTTCGCTCGCAAATCCCCACCTCACCGGCAATCTAAAGGCATCCGAGCTCAATCTCGAAATGCCGTCAACCAGCGAGAAGGTCGCGACTGCCGAGCCCCCGTCCGTTCACCTCGATTCGGTAGACGCCACGGGCAGCTACACAGCCACGCGCATCGAAATCGCCCACGCGATGCTGCTGCGAGGCGACACCCGCGTTACCTTGAGTGGCTCACTGGCCGCGGCTCCCGACGCCTCCGCCAAACTTCCGGCCTTCGACGAGAACTCCGTCCTCCATGCTCACGTCGAGGCAGCCAAAGTCGCCGTCGCCGACATTCAGCCGTTCCTGGTTGAAAAGCTCCCCCTCAGCGGCGTCATCGATACGCAATTTCAGGTCGACGGTCCCCTTCGTACCCTCGACGGTTCCGGCTGGGCGCAGTTGGCCGATGGCGTCATTTACGGTGAACCTGTCTCGCGCATCCGCGCCCAGGGAACGGTCGACAATTCCCAGATCAAACTCTCCTCCATCGCCATCGACGAGGCCGCCGGCAACATTGCAGCCACAGGCAGCTACGACCTCAATTCGAAGCGCTTCTCGGTTAACGCCAAGGCCGCCAGCCTCGATGTCTCCAAAATCGGCTGGATCAAACAACAGGACTGGTCCGCCACGGGTTCGCTTACCTTTGACCTGCACGGCTCGGGAACGTTTGACGATCCGGAACTCGAGGGCAACGCCACGCTCAACAATCTCGCTCTCGGCAGCGAGCCAATCGGCGCGCTACAACTCGTCGCGCACACCGCCAACCATGCCCTCACGTACGACATGACCACGCGGCTGGATGCCACCGAGCTGACCGTGCATGGTCTCACGGCGCTCAAACCTGACTATCAGACCCAGGCCCGCCTCGAATTCTCCGGATTCAACATCGACTCGCTTCTCAAGCTTGCCCACGTCTCCGCCTTCAGCGGCCAATCGGCACTGGCCGGCATCGTCACCGTCGATGGCCCGCTCGCCCATCCCGAGCAACTGCGCGGCGAAGCCCGCATCCAGCAGATTGAAGCCACCATCGCCGGCGTTCATCTCAAAAGCGAGGGCGGCGCGCACGCTACGCTCGCCAACGATCGCATCCAGATGGACCCGCTTCACGTCACGGGAGAAGACACCGATCTCCGCGCCCAGGGCAGCCTGGCCCTCAACGGCACGCAGCGTCTCGATCTGGCGGCAAGCGGCTCCGTCAACCTCAAGCTCGCCGAGACCATGGATCCCGACCTCACCGCCGGAGGTACAAGCACCTTCCAGGTTGAAGCTCACGGCCCTCTCCGCAATCCCAATCTCCAGGGCCGCGTCGACTTTGAGAACGGTTCGCTCTCCTTTGAAGATCTGCCCAACGGCCTAAGCCAATTGCACGGTTCGCTGGAGTTCAGCCAGGACCGCCTCGAGGTCAAGTCCCTCACCGCCATGAGCGGCGGCGGCCCGCTCACGGTGGGCGGCTATCTCGCTTACCAGCACGGCCTTTACGCCGATCTCACGGTCACCGGCAAGGGCGTCCGTATTCGCTATCCGCAGGGTGTCAGCTCGCTGGCAGATGCATCCCTGCATTTGCAGGGTCCGCAAAACAATCTCCTTCTCTCGGGCGACGTGCTCATCACGCGCTTCACGGTCAGTCCCGACCTCGATTTCGCTGCTCTCGCCGCGCAGGCCAGCGCCGCCACCACGATTACGCCGCCCGATGCGCCCACCAACCATATCCGTCTCGATGTGCGCATTCTCTCCTCGCCGCAGCTGAACTTCCAGAACGCCTTTGCCAAGCTCGCCGGCGACGTCGATCTGCGCCTTCGCGGCACCCTCGCCACGCCCGCCCTGCAGGGCCGCATCTCCATCACTGAGGGCAACGCCATCATTGCCGGAACCCGTTACGAGCTCCAGCGCGGCGAAATCTCCTTTACCAACCCCGTCCGCATCGAGCCCCTCATCGACTTGAGCGCCTCAGCCCGCGTCGAGGACTACGACATCACCCTCAGCCTGCACGGAACAACAGACAAGATGGGCGTCACCTATCGCAGTGACCCGCCCCTGCCCGAGTCCGATGTCGTCGCCCTGCTCGCCCTCGGCCGCACTCAAAATCAGCAGCGCATCTACACCCAGCAGCAGGAACAGGCCCTCTCCAACCCCACCACCGACGCCCTGCTCGGCGGCGCCCTCAATGCCACCGTCTCAAGCCGCGTGCAAAAACTTTTTGGCGCGGGCTCCGTCAAAGTCGATCCCAACTACCTCGGACCCTTCGGCAACTCCACCTCGCGCATCATCGTTGAGGAGCAGCTCGGCCGCAACGTCACCCTTACCTACGCCACGGACGTCAACACCACAGGCCAGCAGTTGCTCCAGGCCGAGGTCGCCATCAACCGCCATGTCTCCCTGCTGGTGGCCCGCGACGAATCCGGCGTTTTTTCAATGGTCGTAAAAGCCACCCGCCGATTCCGGTAGCAAAAACGAGCAAAAGGGACCATTACGCCCTCTCAAACCCCGCTGCGATCCACTCGATTGTCAAATCCAGCCCTGCAATTGCCCAGAATTCAAAACTCTTTACAGTAATTTTTCTCTCTTTTCTGCTCACCTTTTTCGCAGCCCGATTCAGCTCCAAAATTGCGAAACTTTCCCTCTCCTGCTGTGTCTATGGAGGAGGAAGAGCATGCAGGCTGCGCATCCCCGAGCACGTGCCTGCCGCGTGACTCTTCAAATGAATGAGGAGGAATACCAATGAAACACACAATGCTTTCCGTTCCAAAAGCGCTCGCTGCGGTCATGCTCGCCGCGTCCCTTTTGAGCTTTCCCCTGGTCTCCCGGGCATCAGCCCAGACTTCGGCCGCGCAGGCGCAGCCAGATAACTCAGTTGCCAGCCCGGTTGCCTCGGCTCTCCAGGCACGGCTCAACAAGAAGCAGTTCAAGGACGTGCGCGTCACCGTCGACAACGGTCTCGCCACGCTCTCTGGAAGCGTGCCCCTGTATAAATACAAGGCCGACGCCGCCAAGACCGCCCTGCACACCAGGGGCGTAACTGCGGTCCGCAACAACGTGCAGGTCGCCGGCCAGAACATTTCCGACAGCCAGCTCCAGAGCAAGCTTTCCGAAAAGCTGACCTACGATCGCGTTGGTTACGGCAATATGTTTGACGCCATGTCAGTGAACGTGAACAACGGCGTCGTTACGCTGAGCGGGCATGCCCACGACTACCCCAATTACAACTCGGCTCTTGCGCTTGTCGCCACCACGCCCGGCGTCAAGGACCTGGTGGACAACGTCCAAGTCGACCCGCTTTCGGGATTCGATAACCAAACGCGCTTTGCCGTGGCACGCGCCGTTTACAGCTACCCCACGCTCAACAGGTACGCTATCGATCCCGCCGCGCCCATCCGCATTTCGGTGCAGAACGGCCACGTCGAGCTGTATGGCGTAGTCGATACGCAGGCTGACAAGGAAGCGGCGTTCATTCGTGCCAACGGCGTCCCCGGAGTCTTCACGGTCCAGAACGACCTCCAGGTAGCCAACCAAACCACGGAGCACCCATAAGGGTCGCATCTCTCCGAATAGCACGCGCAAAACAAACGGCCCCGGAGCAAAAACTCCGGGGCTTTTTGAATCTCCTAACAACCTAGCAACCTAACAACCTAACAACCCAACAACCCAACAACCCAAAAACCTAACAACCTAGTCCCCTAATCCCCTAATCCCCTAATCCCTGCATCTTGTATCTCCGTGCACAGCAGCCTGACCGGCGCCTCATCTTCCTCGATCTCAGGAAACCGTGGCAGCGGATCGAGGAAGTAGTTGTCCGTTGCATCGTCGTTGACTGACGAAACCTCGCCGATCAACCCATCGCCCTCCACCGCCCAGAACTTGTGGTAAAGATACGGCGTCAGCGTAATCGACTCGCCCGGCCCCAGGATCACCGTTGCCCCGGCATCCAGCTTGCGCCGAATTCCGTCGCACGTCACCGTCAGCGGCGTCTCCGCCAGCCCGCCCTCAGGCGAGGAGTTATACAACTGCACCGCCAGCTTGCCCGTGCCCTTGCCCCCGCGGTTGATAATGTCCTCGGTCTTGAGCACGTGGTAGTGAAACGGCGTGACCTGGTTCTCACGGACAAACATGATCTTCTCCGCGTACACCTTGCCGCGTCCCGTCGGCGGCCCGTTGCGCAGGGTAAACAAGGTCAGCCCCAGCTCACTGAACTTTCCTGAGTTAAAGTCCGTCACGTCCCAACCCAGCTTGAGCCTGCGCAGCTCCTCGGCCTCGCTGCCCAGCCGCCGCCACTCGTCAGGAGTCCAATCGGAGTACGGAGGCAGAACAAAATGATTGTCCGCAAAAAATGCGGCAGCCTCGCCGATTGAGTGGTTGATCTCCGATCTCTTCATCACGCACGCCTTCTCTCAATCCATTCCACAACAAGATATACCCACGCCCGCGCCTCGTGAGCCAGCGGTAGACTGGTTCTTCTCATGAATTTCTTTGCACAGCAGGACCGGGTCGTGGTCGCCATCAAGCTTCTCCACACCGTGGTCTGGCTTTTCCTGGTTGCCTGCATCCTGGCCGTTCCGGTTGCAGGCAGCGTGCACAACTTCAGGCTTGCTGCGGTCTTTGCAATCATTGTCTTCTTTGAGTGTCTCGTGCTCGCCTTCAATCGCTGCCGTTGCCCGCTCAGCGATCTGGCCGCCCGCTATACGCCCGAGACCGCCCCCAACTTCGACATTTATCTTCCCAACTGGCTCGCCCGCCACAACAAACTCATCTTCGGCATCCTGTTTGTCGCCGGCGGCCTGCTCACCTTCGCTGAGTGGTTGGGTTTTGCGCATTGAGGCATCCCCGCAACGCCAATCGCGCGTCTTCATTCCGGAGTCCTGCTCAAGTACACTCGTAGATAGATCACCTATGCCCGGTCTCCTCGCAAAAATTCGCACCACGCTTGAGATGATCAAGTGGGAGCACTCCATCTTCGCGCTGCCCTTTGCACTGACGGCGGTGCTGCTGGCAGCCAACGGCCTTCCCGCCTGGCGCACCGTCGTCTGGATTCTGGTTGCAATGGTCGCCGCGCGCTCCTGCGCCATGGCCTTCAATCGCTGGGCCGATGCCGATCTCGACGCCGCCAATCCCCGCACCAGCAACCGCGCTATTCCCGCCGGACTGCTTTCGCGCCAGTTCGTTCTCGGCTTCACGCTCCTCATGGCGCTCATCTTCGTTGCCGCCTCGTCCCAGCTCAACCGCCTTACCCTCTATCTTTCTCCGCTGGTGCTCGCGGTCCTGCTCAGCTACAGCTACATGAAGCGCATCACTCGCTGGTCGCATCTGGTCCTCGGTCTCGCGCTCGGCCTTGCTCCTTCCGCCGCATGGATCGCCGTGCGCGGCTCGCTCGACGCGCGCATCATCGTGCTCACCGCCGCCGTCACGCTCTGGGCCGGCGGATTCGACGTCCTCTACGCCTGCCAGGACTACGAGCACGACCGCGCCGCCGGCCTCCACAGCCTGCCTCGCGCCATCGGCATCGCCGGGGCTTTCTGGGCCGCGCGTCTCATGCACCTTGCCATGCTCGGCCTGCTGGTCTGGTTCGGCCTGCTCTTTCATTTCGCGGCCCTGGGCTGGGTCGGCATCGGCGCAGTGGCAGCGCTGCTCGCCTACGAGCATTCCATCGTTTCACCGCGTGACCTGCGCCGCCTCAACGCCGCCTTCTTCACCATGAACGGCGTCATCGCCACCGTCTTCTTTGCTTTCGTCGCCGCCGATCTCTGGGAACGCACTTAGCGCTTGTTAGCCGGATCTGGATCGTTCGCCCCTTGGGGGACTTCGAATGTTAGCTGGCCGATACTGTAACGCACTTCTAGCCGCGTCTCTCCTTGCCGCGTCCTCTGCGTCTGCGCAGACGGCGCCTTCCGAATCCGCTGCAAAAGCACCCACACAGCGTGTTGACTTTGTCGGCTGCCGCTCCGTTGGGCAGGTGGGGTTGATCGATCCGCCCAGGGGAGAAAGCAAGGTAATCTCCGTACCCGCCGAAGCAGCTCAAAAACTGGCCTACTATCAAGCCAAAGAGGGTTTCGGCGTGCTGGCTCCGCGCGGCTGGCACTGTTTTTCCATCTACGGTTCCGGCGGCAGCAGTCTTTTCGTCAGCCCCAATCCGATCAAGAACAGCGAGTTGTTCTCGGCAGACGGCAATGGCTTCACAGGCGACGTCATTCAGGCTTCAGTTTCCTATGGCGACACGTCAGGCAGGTTTGAAGTGGCGCGCATTGCGGCGCGCATCTTTCCTGCTTACAAGCGCTGGGCGCAGTCGGTGATAGCCGAAGGGCCTGATCCAGAGGTACCGTACGTCTTCGGCCCATTCCCTTCGGATACACTTTATGCCGTGCGCACGAACTTTGTAGCCTTTGAAACGCCTGCGAACACCCAGGGACTTGGTACCCAGTCGCGGCTCGTTGCAAACGCCCAGCCGATTCGCGGCGTTGCCTTGCTGTATGGAAGAGAGCCGACCCTGGTGCAAGTCTCTGTCCGGCTGCAAGAGAACCAGAGCGAGTTGCTCGGACCCATCCTCTTGCAGGTTCAGGCCGACACCGCTCGAACCGAGGCTCCGCCCATTCCGGCGAATTGAGGGTGGGCGTATGGTATGGTGCGGAAGGGAGCGGCCGTTGAACACCCCATTTCCGAAAGCGAAAGCAAGCGCATGAAGATCGCAATCCAGGGCGAACCCGGCTCCTTCAGCCACGAGGCGGCTCTCAAGCTCGTCCCCGGCGCAACCATCGTCCCCTGTCCCCTCTCGGCCGAGGTTTTTGCCACCCTCGCCTCAGGCAAGGCAGACGCGGCGGCCATTCCCATTGAAAACAGCCTCGCCGGTTCTGTCTCTGAGCACTTTGATCTGCTGCTGACCAACGACGTCAAGGTCGAGCAGGAGACGCTGCTGCGCATCCGCCATAACCTCATCGCCAATCCAGGCGTTACCATAGCTGACGTTGATCGCGTCTATTCGCACCCTGTCGCGTTGGCGCAGTGCCGCCGCTTTCTCGCCGGGCACCCCGGCATGAAAGCCCTCGCTTTTTACGACACGGCGGGCAGCGTCAAGCAGCTGGTCGAGCAGCGCGACCGCTCTCTCGCCGCCATCGCCAGCCGGGCCGCGGCCGAGTACTACGGCGCTGAAGTTCTCGAGGCCGGCATTGAAGACAACCCTGAAAACTACACCCGATTCTTTCTTGTCCGCCGCGCGGCCGACGCCCAGGCGGACCCGGCAGCCAACAAAATCAGCATCGCATTCTCCGTGCAGAACCGTCCCGGCTCGCTCGTCGCCGCGCTTAACGAGCTCGCCGCCCTCGGCACCAACCTCACCAAGATCGAGTCCCGCCCCGTCCACGGCAAGCCATGGGAGTACATCTTCTACGTCGACTGCCAGATTCAGTCCTCGGCTGAGGGCTCGCAGGCCCTTGAGGCCCTGGCCCGCCATTGCGATCTCGTCAAGGAGCTGGGCCGCTACCGCGAAGCCGTCCGCTAACGCCCGGCGCCCTCCCGCTCACTTCTCCCAAAACGCAAAACAGGACGGGCCAAAGCCCGTCCTGTTTTCCTAATCCCTAATCCATGTTCCCTAATCCCTGCTTTTTAGAAGTGGTAAGCCACGCCAATCACCGGGTTGCTGATGTTGTACCAGCGGTTCGTGGTCAGCTGCGTATCTGCAAAGGTCGGCACCTTCACCACCCAGGCGCGGTATTCGGCCCGGATGTCGAAGCTCGGGCTGATTTCATACGCGAATCCAGCTCCGTACAGGCCGCCCACCTCGGTTTGCTGCTTCACGTCGAGCGAAGTCGTGCCCGAATTCCGGATCGGCAGAAAAATCAAAGCCGCCGGCCCCGCCTCGACAAACGGATTCAAGTTTTTGTACACGAACGACTTGACGAAGGCGCCCGAGATTTCCTGGGTGCGTGTGTTCACCAAATAATGGTTGGTATTGCTGATCACGTAATGAATGCTGTTCTCGTACGTCATCTGGTAGTTCGCCTCGAGGGCGCTGGTGGGGGTCATCATGAAACGGTAGCTCGCTAACCCGCCGAAAGCGCGGTTCGCGCTTACCTGAACATCGGTGGACGAAGCCATGAACGGTTCGATAATGCCCGTTCCACTGAGGCTGATGTCCTGGCGGCTTTCCTGAGCGCGGCCTGCGGCCACACCTACGGCCAGCAGAATTGCTATTAAGGCGATCTTCTTCATTCGGTCCTGAACCTCACGACTGCACAACCGTCCGGCTGGCAACGAGCTTAGTCGATTCCGGCGCGCCGGTTGGATCCGGGCCCCGCTCTCGGTATTGTAAATGCCCTGACCGGGTCAGGGCAGGAACCCCAGCTTCGGAATCTTCTGAGTCTATAGACGTTAGTGAACCCGATCCGGCGTTTTTACCTCAAACCGCGCGCAGGTCCGAGACTTCAAGGGCAGGAAACAGGCAACAGGCAGTTGGGGATAGAGACTTCTGTGGAAGAATCAGCGTTTTCCGATGTGGCTTACGAGCCAACTGGAGGTCCACCAGAATAGCCCGCCACCATCGGCCTATTTAGCCCGAATGTTCCACAGTCCCCGAATGCTCCCGAGTCTCAGACGGGCTCGGTCCGTCAGAGGACTCGGCAAATCAAGCTCTGCCCGCATCTGTTTATCGCGGCGCACGCGATGATCTACCCAACTGTGGCAGAAGGACAGTTCGAGACACAGTTTTTCGCCCCTCCCAACCCTGACAGGAATTGGGCAGGCCAAAAACCTTATGGCATTTATGGGAATTTGAAGCTGGACCACCCAACAGGTGCGCCCAAAAAGTCGTTCAACCGGAAAACATCCTTTGTTCAGTTAGTTTTGTGACGCGTCGAGTCCGCGATCGAGCCTCTTTTGTCCAAGCAGGAGCAGGACAATATGCCGGTACGAGCGCAGCATGCAGTTACGGCAGCGCACCGGCACAAAGAGAAACGGCAGTACCAGTAAATCAATCGGACGCAAATGAGAGCGACGAATATCTTCTGACATGCACCTTCGGCATACCACGACAACCTCACTTTCCCCGGGGAAGGGCAGAGTATTGATCCTGTCTGATGTGGGGACAAGACCTCCTACGAAATCGAACCAACTTGCCAGGCTGTTTTCGAACCTCCGGGCGCCGTCGCCGAGTTTTCTACGCCCCGGCCCGCTCCACATGAAAGTAGAACGGTGGCCCCTGGGTACGAGCCATTGCCTTCAGGGTGCCCAGAAATGCCTTGCCTGCATAGGAAAGAGTTGCCTGGCGCCGGTGAATCAGCCGCAGAACGCGGCGAATCTCCAGCTCGTCTACAAAAACCCTCACTAGGTCCCCACTTTCCAACTCGCGTCCTACAGTAAGATGCGGAACCAGCGCTACCCCGTTGCCCATCGCCACAAAACGCTTGATGGCTTCGATGGTCGGCAGTTCAATGCCCATGTTCAGCGGCGTCCGGTAACGCTGAAAGGCCTCAATCACTTTGCGGCGCAGCGGCGAAGTCACGTTGTGGGCCACAAACAGCTCGCTGCCCAGGTCGGTAATCGACACCCGCTCCACCTTCGCCAGCGGATGCTCCGGTCCCACAATCAGCGCCAGGCTGTCAGCGTACACGGCAATCGTTCGGAACTGGGCCGGGTCAGGCCGAAACGACACCACGCCCAGTTCAAACGTGCGCAGGCTCAGCTCTTCGGGAATCCGCGAGGCCAGCATCCGGTTCACTGTCACGTTCACGTGCGGAAACGCGCGCCGGAATTGATCGATCGCCGGCAGCAGGTACATGCACGTGTACTCGTTGGCCGCCAGTTGCAGGTGCCCGCGCTCCAGGTTCTTTAGCTCGCCCAGCGCGCTTGAGGCCTCGCGCCTGAGCGCCAGCAGCCGCTGTGCGTAGTCGCGCAACAACACCCCCGCCGCGGTCAATGACCCGTCCCGCGCCGCGCGATCGAACAGTGTCTCGCCCACCGACTCTTCCAGCTTGCGAATCACCTGGCTCACGGCCGGCTGCGTACGATGCAGCCGCACTGCTGCTCGCGAAAAACTACGCTCCTCCGCCACCGCCAGAAATGTTTCCAGTTGGTTAAGTTCCATGGCACTCCTCGGGAACGCAGAGATCAGAGATCAGAGATCAGAGATCAGAAAACCGCTATCAGGCGCTGCGGGCTCAGAATCCGAATGTTGCCAGCCCCCGGGAAGAGAAACTGACCACTGACCACTGATCACTGACCACTGTCTTCCATCATAAGCGATTCTAATCGTTAGCCCAAGAATTATAACTTTGCCTTATACGCGCCCACTGCGAGACACTATCAACGTTAGAGATGTGTCTTCCCCGACAGGCGAGTTTATGAGTTCAAATCACGTAGCCTTTTTCGACACCACTCTGCGCGATGGCGAGCAGTCCCCGGGCTGCAGCATGACCACGCAGGAAAAACTCACCATGGCCCACGCCCTTGAAGATCTGGGCGTCGACATCATCGAGGCCGGCTTTGCCATGGCCTCCGAGGGCGACTTCGCGGCCATCGCCACCATTACGCAAGCCGTGAAGAAGCCGCGCATCGCGTCGTTAGCCCGGGCAAAAACCGAAGACATTGAAATGGCCGCCCGCGCCCTGCAGTTCGCTGACCGCGCCCGCATCCATGTCTTCCTCGCTTCCAGCGATCTGCACCTCGAATACAAATTGAAGATCAGCCGCGCTCAGGCTCTCGAGCTTTGCGGTGAATCCGTTCGCCTCGCCCGCTCGCTTGTGGACGACGTCGAGTTTTCGCCTGAGGATGCTACCCGCTCCGACCGCGATTACCTGGTGGAAATGGTGCGTATCGCCATTGAAGCCGGAGCCACCACCATCAACATGCCCGATACCGTCGGCTACTCCACGCCTGAAGAGTATGCCGCCATGTTCCGCGAAGTCCGTCAGCGCATTCCCGCCATTGACGCGCAGGGAATCATCCTCTCCTCGCACTGCCACGACGATCTCGGCCTTGCCGTCGCCAACTCGCTGGCCGCCATCGATGCAGGCGCGCGCCAGGTGGAATGCACCATCAACGGCATCGGCGAGCGCGCCGGAAACGCCGCTCTTGAAGAGATCGCCTCCGCCCTTTACGTCCGCGGCGACCGCTATGGACAAACCACCTCCATCAAGCTCGACCAGCTTTACCCCACCAGCCAGGTGCTCGGCCAGATCATCACCTTCCGGCCCTCACCCAACAAGGCCATCGTGGGTGACAACGCCTTCGCGCACGAGTCCGGCATCCACCAGCACGGCATGCTCGCCAACCCGCTCTGCTACGAAATCATGACGCCCGCCCTGGTCGGCGTCGCCAAAACTCATCTCGTTCTCGGCAAGCACTCCGGCCGCGCGGCCCTGCGCCATCGGCTTGAGCAAATGGGCTTCGCGCTCACCCGCGACGACCTGCAGCACGTCTACTACCGCTTTGTGGCACTGGCCGATCGCAAGAAGAACATCTACGACCAGGACCTCGTCGGTTTGCTCCCCGACCAGATTCGCGAGCGCCGCCACGAGCCAGTCTCCGAGCTCGACTGAAGAGTTTTTCGTTGATTTGGTTTTGAAAGGGCGCGGCTTTGGCTGCGCCGCACAAGCCACACCCCGTAAGAAAACCTCTTCGGGCAAGTTTTGTAACAAGTGCACGGCTGGGGCACCCTCTGGGTCGCCGGGCCGCAAGGATTGAAAATTTAATGCGGGCTATAGCCCCTGAAGGAAAGATCAGCTAATGCATCTGAAGATTGTAGTTACCGCCGGCGACGGCATCGGCCCTGAAGTCACCAACGAAGCAGTTGCGGTCCTCAAGGAAGTCGCCTCGCTCGGCGGCCACACCCTCGAATTCGACGCCAGGCGCATCGGCGGCGTCGCCATTGTGCGGGACGGCACACCTTTGCCTGCCGACACGCTCGCGGCCGCGCTCGACTCCGACGCAGTTCTGCTCGGCGCCGTAGGCGGCAACGAGTTCAACGCGCTTCCACCCGAAGAGCGCCCCGAAGTGGGTCTACTGAAGCTCCGAACTGCGCTTGGCGGCTTTGCCAACCTCCGTCCGGCGTTCGCATTCAAGGAACTTGAGGTCACCAGTCCGCTTCGTCCGGAGATCATCGACGGCACCGATATTCTCTTTGTCCGTGAACTGCTGGGCGGCCTGTATTTTGGTCACCCGCGCGAGTGGAACCGGGTCGCCGGCGAGGCCTGGAATACCATGCACTACACCCGCGATCAGGTGGCCCGCGTTGCCCGCATAGCCTTCAAACTCGCACAGGGCCGCCGCAAGAAGCTCACCAGCGTCGACAAGGCAAACGTCCTTGAAGTCTCGCAGATGTGGCGCGCCACCGTGAACGAAGTTGCCGCGGAGTTTCCCGGTGTAACTGTCGAACACCAATATGTCGACGCCATGGCCATGCACCTGATGAATCAGCCCCGCAGCTACGACGTGGTGCTCACCGAAAATCTCTTCGGCGACATTCTCAGCGACGAATCCGCCGTCATTACTGGTTCGCTCGGCATGTTGCCCTCGGCCACCATCGGCGGCAAGGTCAATCTCTACGAGCCGGTCCACGGCTCCGCGCCCGATATTGCCGGCAAGGGCCTGGCCAATCCGCTCGGCGCCATCCTTACCGGTGCGCTCATCCTGCGCCACTCCGGCGGCCTCGAAGCTGAAGCCGCCGCAATTGAAGCGTCGGTCCGCAAGGTCCTCGAACTCGGCTTCCGCACCACCGATCTCGCGCGCGGCAACCAGCAAGAGCTCACCGTGCTCTCGACAACCGAAATGGGCGCCAAGGTTAGAGAGACAATCAAGACGATGCTTGTGAGCGCGTAAGACCAGCTTCAAGCTACTAGCCGCTAGCTTCCAGCTGAGTGATTCGATGTTTTGAAAGGGCACGGATTCATCCGTGCCGCATAAGCAACAAAAAGGACGCGGGCTTTAGCCCCCGAGGGATGTTTCGAACGGTTGCCCCCGGGCTTTCGACCAGCAAGGAACAAGCAAGCAGCTAGTAGCTAGCAGCTAAACAGGAGTTCAATGAGCACCGCACCAAAAACACTCTTCGAAAAAGTCTGGAATCAGCATGTCGTTGTCGCGCCGGAAGGCGAACCGGTCCTGATCTACATCGACCTGCAACTTCTCCACGAGGTCACCTCCCCGCAGGCCTTTGAAGGGCTCCGCCTGGCCAATCGCAAGGTGCGCCGTCCCGATCGCTCCATCGCCACCGTCGATCACAACGTGCCCACCACGCTTGAAGGGCGCCTCAACATCGTTGACCAGATCGCTGCCAAACAAATTGCCACGCTGCGCCAGAACTGTGCTGACTTCGGCATCGAGCTCTACGACGTCAACTCGCGCGATCAGGGAATCGTTCACGTCATCGGTCCCGAGCTTGGCATCACCAAGCCCGGCATGACCATCGTCTGCGGCGACTCGCACACGTCCACGCACGGAGCCTTTGGCGCGCTCGCTTTCGGCATCGGCACCAGCGAAGTGGAGCACGTGCTTGCCACGCAGACTCTTCCGCAGGCCCAGCCCAGCACCTTCCGCATCGCGGTTGAGGGAGAGCTGCCCTCCGGCGTCACTGCCAAAGACATCATCCTTGCCATCATCGGCCAGATCGGCACTGACGGCGCAACTGGCTGCGTCATCGAGTACGCAGGTTCGGCCATCCGCTCACTCTCCATGGAAAGCCGCATGACCATCTGCAACATGAGCATCGAAGCGGGCGCGCGCGCCGGCATGATCGCTCCTGACGAGGCCACCTTCGCGTACCTCAAGGGCCGTCGCTTCGCGCCTCAGGGTACGGCGTGGGATAAGGCAGTCGAAGAGTGGAGCAAGCTGCCTTCCGATCCCGGCGCAAAGTTCGATCGCGAACTCGTCATCGATGCGGCAACGCTCGTTCCTTATGTGAGCTGGGGAACCAGTCCCGGCATGGTTGCTCCGGTTACGGCCAGCGTGCCCGATCCTGCGGCCGCCGCAACTGAAAGCGATCGCAACTCCTTCGAGCGCGCGCTTGAGTATATGGACCTCAAGGCAGGCACGCCGCTTGCTGAAATCTCAATCGACCGCGTCTTCATCGGCTCCTGCACCAATGGCCGCATTGAAGATCTGCGCGCCGCCGCCCGCATCGCCGCCGGCCGCAAGGTCTCAAGCCACGTTGGCGCCATGGTCGTTCCCGGTTCGCAGGCTGTTAAAGCGCAGGCAGAGAAGGAAGGCCTCGATCGCATCTTCAAGGAGGCCGGCTTTGACTGGCGCGAGCCCGGATGCTCCATGTGCCTGGGCATGAATCCTGACATTCTCGCGCCTGGTGAGCGCTGCGCCTCCACCAGCAACCGCAACTTTGAAGGCCGCCAGGGTCGCGGCGGACGCACCCACCTGGTTTCGCCCGCAATGGCTGCTGCCGCCGCCATCGCCGGCCACTTCGTCGACGTCCGTAGCTGGCCCATCAACGCACCCGCTCCCGAGGAGGTAACTGCTTAATGGAACCGTTCCGTACACTCACGTCTTTGGCCGCGCCGCTCGATCGCACCAACGTCGACACCGACCAGATCATTCCCAAGCAGTTCCTCAAACGCATTGAGCGCACCGGCTACGGCGACTTCCTGTTTTTCGATTGGCGGCGCAACTCGGCCGGCGATCCTGACCCGGAGTTCGTTCTCAATGACCCGCGCTACAAGGGAACCCAGATTCTTGTTGCCGGCAAGAACTTCGCTTGCGGCTCCAGCCGCGAGCATGCCGCCTGGGCTCTCTCTGATTTCGGATTCCGCGTCGTCATCGCTCCTACATTCGCTGACATCTTTTTCTCCAATGCCGGCAAAAACGGCATCGTGCTCGCTCGCCTCAGCGAAGAGCAGGTGGCCACGCTGCTCTCAAACGCCAAAACCATTCCCAACTATCAACTCACCGTCTCGCTTGAAGCGCAGACAGTCACCGACGGCCGCGGTTTCTCGGCAACCTTTGAAGTCGACCCCTTCCGCAAGTTCTGCCTGCTTGAAGGTCTCGACGATATTGGACTAACGCTACGCCACGCCGCCGCCCTCGACACCTATGAAGCAAAGCACGATGAAGCAAGCTGGCTGAAAGCGAAGTGACAGCTTCTAGCTGCTAGCTTCTAGCCTCTAGCTTTTCATTCAACTGCGAATTGCATCGCGAAGAAGGAACGCCCATTCAGGGTACGAGCTTAACGGCAGCACAAACGAGCTAGAAGCTAGGAGCTAAGAGCTAGTAGCTAGCGAACGAAGAGAGCAAATGACCATCGAAGGCAAGCGCCAAAGCATTCCGTTGACTGAGGGACCAAGCCGGGCGGCCGCCCGCTCCTACCTGCGCGGCTCCGGATTCGCAAAGGACGATCTGCACAAGCCCATCATCGGCATCGCCAACACCTGGACCGAAATCGGCACCTGCAATGTGCATCTGCACGAAATCGCTGAAGCTCTCAAAGAGGGAATTCGCGAAGCCGGCGGCACGCCCATGGAGTTCAACACCATCACCATCTCCGACGGCATCACCATGGGCACACAGGGCATGAAGGCCTCGTTGGTTTCGCGCGAAGTCATCGCCGACTCCATTGAATTGGTGGCGCGCGGCAATCTTTTTGACGGCCTCGTTGGCATTGGCGGCTGCGACAAGAACATGCCCGGCATCATCATGGCGCTCTGTCGGCTCGACATTCCCGGCATGATGCTCTACGGTGGCTCCATCGCTCCCGGCAAACTGAACGGCGTCGACATCACCATTCAGAATGTCTTTGAAGGCATCGGCTCTCACGCCGCCGGCAAAATCGACGACGCAGGCCTTGAAGCCCTTGAAGCCAACGCATGCCCCGGCGCCGGCGCATGCGGCGGTCAGTTCACCGCCAATACCATGGCCATGAGCGCCGAGATTCTAGGCATCTCGCCCATCCAACTTTCCGGTGTTCCCGCTACGTCGAAGGACAAATACGCTGCCACCCGCGAAGCCGGCCACATCCTCATGGATGCGGTCCGCGCCAATCGCCGCCCCTCGCAGATCATCACCCGCAAGTCCATCGAAAACACCATCGCCAGCGTCGCTGCCAGCGGCGGATCAACCAACGCCGTGTTGCACCTGTTGGCAATTGCACGCGGAATCGGCATCCCGCTTTCCATCGACGATTTCGACATCATCTCCACGCGCACGCCTTACATCTGCTCGCTCACGCCTGCCGGCAAGTACGTCGCATCCGACTATCAGGCAGCCGGCGGTTCGCGGTTGCTCGCCCAGCGCCTTATCAAAGCCGGCCACGCTGACGGCTCCACGCTTACGATCAGTGGCAAAACGCTCGCTGAAGAAGCCGCGTCCGCAGTTGAAACACCGGGCCAGGACGTGATCCATACCTTTGAAAACCCCATCAAGCCCAACGGTGGCCTCGTGATTCTCAAAGGCAATCTCGCCCCCGAAGGCTGCGTGATGAAGATCGCCGCCGCCAATAAGCTCGGCCATCGCGGCCCTGCGCGCGTCTTTGACAGCGAAGAAGATTGTTTTGCCGTGGTGCAGGCCGGTGGCATCAAGCCTGGCGATGTGGTCGTAATTCGCTACGAAGGTCCCAAGGGCGGACCCGGCATGCGGGAGATGTTGCAGGTGACTGCGGCCATCTCGTCGAACGCGGAGTTGAGCGCGAACGTCGCTTTGCTCACGGACGGCCGCTTCTCCGGCGCAACCCGCGGCTTCACCGCCGGCCACGTTGCTCCTGAAGCTTTTGTCGGCGGGCCCATCGCTGCGGTGCGCGAGGGCGACATCATCCACTTCGACATTCCCAACCGCAAGCTCGATGTAGAAATCAGCGCTGAAGAAATGGCGGCGCGCCTCAAGAACTTCAAAGCGCCGGCCCTGCGCTGGCCCAAAGGCGTCTTCCGCAAGTACGTTGACCGCGTCACGAGCGCGTCAGAAGGCGCAACAACCTAAGGGTGCCGAATTTTGAAAACCACGGCTTTGGCCAAGCCGTAAAAAGGCAATGGGTTTTGAAAGGGCGCGGCTTTAGCTGCGCCGCAATGGAAGAAGAACAGTCGAGGGCTTTACAGGATGCGGAAAAACCCCACGGGTGACGTGCTTTGTAATAAGGGCACGACTTTAGTCGGGCCGAAATGCGGCAAAATAGGCGTCGGGCTTCAGCCCCTGCTGATCTCGCCCGACCACAAATGCCTCTTTCCGCAGCCTGTTCAGCCCCGAGAGAAAGTTAGACACGATCGAAATTCGATTGAAGTCACTCGGCAAACGGGAAATTTCGTCGGCACTGGGAATAAACAAGCTGAAGGCTGAGAGCTGAAAGCTTAAAGCTAAAGAGGAGTTCAACTATGGGGACCAAAACACACGCGAGTGCAACCAAAACATCGGACTCGAACGCTCATCTGACCACGCCCACGCGCCTCACCGGTGCTGAAATCCTCTGGGCCACGCTGGTCGGCGAAGGCGTGACTGACGTCTTCGGCTATCCGGGCGGCGCTATCCTGCCCGCCTACGACGCGTTGCGCAAATTTCCCATCCATCACATCCTGGTGCGCCACGAGCAGGGCGCGGCCCACATGGCCGATGGCTACGCGCGTGCCTCCGGCAAGGTCGGCGTCTGCATCGCCACCAGCGGCCCCGGCGCTACCAACCTGGTCACGGGCATCGCCACCGCAATGCTTGACTCGATTCCCATCGTCTGCGTCACCGGCAACGTCTCCAGCAAGGTGCTCGGGACGGACGCGTTTCAGGAAGTCGACATTACCGGCATCACCCTGCCTATTACCAAGCACAACTTCCTCGTCAGCAGGACCGAGGATCTGGCTGGCGCGCTGCGTCAGGCATTCCAGATCGCCAAGTCCGGCCGCCCCGGCCCCGTACTCGTCGACATCACCAAGGACGCACAGCAGGGAACTGCCATCTTCGATTTCGACGCCGCCAAGCCGAAGCCGTATCGCCCCCACCCCATGCTGTCGGTGGAAGACTCGGGCCTCGCGCAGGCCGCCGAGCTCATCCGCAACGCCAAGCGTCCCATCCTTTTCGCCGGTCACGGCGTGCTTGAATCGAAGGCCATGGAGCAGGTGCGCACCCTCGCGGAGCGCGCGCAAATTCCCGTCGCCCTCACCCTCCTCGGCCTCGGCGCCTTTCCCGCCTCTCATCCGCTCAACCTGGGCATGATGGGCATGCATGGTGAGTCGTGGGTCAACGACGCCATTCAGGAATCCGATCTGATCATCGCCTGCGGCATGCGCTTCGACGATCGCGTCACCGGCAAGCTCGCCACCTATGCCCTCAAGGCCAAAAAGATCCACATTGAGATCGATCCGGCCGAGATCAACAAAAACGTGAAGGTCGATGTAGCACTCATCGGTGATCTTGCTGAAGTGCTTGAGCAGTTGCTGCCCCGTGTTTCCGGCCGCGACGGCTCCGCGTGGCTCAAGGCCATCGACGCAAGCAAGGGCGAAGCCGCCGTCCGCGACATCAAGAATCTTCCTGACTCCGGCCATCTCTACGCTGCGCACGTCATGCATGACCTGTGGCGCATCACCGGCGGCAACGCCATCGTCGCCACCGATGTGGGACAGCACCAGATGTGGGAGGCGCAGTACTTTCACCACGAACATGCGCGCACCCTGGTCACCTCAGGCGGTCTCGGCACTATGGGCTTTGCATTGCCCTCGGCGATAGGCGCAAAGTTTGCCTGCCCCGACAAGGAAGTCTGGGTCATCGCCGGCGACGGCGGATTCCAGATGACCGCGGCCGAGCTGGCAACCATCGTCCAGGAAAAAATCAAAATCAACATCGCCATCATTAACAATGGCTTCCTCGGCATGGTCCGCCAGTGGCAAGAGTTCTTCTACGAAAGCAACTACGAATCCACGCCGCTCGTCAGCCCCGACTTCGTCAAGCTCGCTGATGCTCACGGCATTCCCGGCCGCGCCGTTCGTACACGGGCTGAAGTGGACTCCGCTGTCGCAGAAGCGCGCAACGCCAAGGGCGCATACCTGCTCAATTTCTACGTCGAAAAAGAGGACTCGGTGTATCCCATGATTCCCGCCGGCAGTTCGCTCCACGAGATGATTCGCCGCCCTGGCAGCGATCCACTCGAAGAGTCTGCAGACGAAAAGTAACAGAGATCAGAGCTCCGTCCTCGGAAAGGCCTTTATGCTCCACACATTTGTTGCATACGTTGAAGATTTACCCGGTGTGCTCACGCGCGTGGCCTCGCTGTTCCGCCGCCTCAACATCAATATCAACTCGCTCACCGTCGGCCGCAGCGAACGCGTCGGCCTTTCGCGGCTCACGCTGGTCTGCGAAGCTTCATCCGAAGCCGGCCATCGCATCCGCGCCAGCCTCTTCAAGCTTGAAAATGTCGTTGATGTCGACGACATCGCCCAGGCTCCGTGCGTCACCCGCGAGCTCGCGCTTATCAAGGTGGCCGCTTCGCCCCGCAATCGCTCGCAGATCTTCGATCTCGTTGAAGTCTTCCGCGCCCGCATCGTCGACCTCACCTCCGAGTCGCTCATGATCGAGATGACCGGCGTCGAAAGCAAAATCGAAGGCCTCATTGAAGTGCTCCGCGAAGACGAAGGCCGCATCCTCGAAATCTGCCGCAGCGGCAAAATGACCATGCGCCGCGGCCATCACACCAGCGGCGTCCTGCGCGCCATGGGCACCGGCATTGACGATCCCGCCGAGACCTCGCTCGATGCCGCGGAAGACATCAGCGCCATCGCGCCGGAATAGTTCCGCGCGCGGCCAAACTTTTTGACTTAACCCCAACCGCAAGCAAAAAAGGAAAACAAGAGAAAATCATGGCCAAGACTTACTACGATCACGCTGCCGACCTCTCCGTCATCCAGGCGAAAAAGGTAGCCATTATCGGCTACGGCTCCCAGGGGCATGCCCATGCTCTTAACCTCAAGGATTCAGGTGTTCAAGTAAAAGTCGGCCTCGCCGCCAATTCAAAGTCCATCGCCAAGGCGCAAAAGGCCGGTCTTGAAGTGCTGACCGTGGCTGAGGCCACAAAGTGGGCTGACGTCGTCATGATCCTCGTGCCCGATCAGACCCAGGCCAAGTTGTACGCCGAAGAAATTGGTCCCAATCTCACCGATGGCAAGCTCGTCATGTTCGCCCACGGCTTCAACATCCACTTCAAGACCATCGTTCCCGCCAAGGGTATTGACGTCGGCATGGCTGCGCCCAAGGCGCCCGGCCATCGTGTCCGCGAAGTCTTTACTGAAGGCGGCGGCGTCCCCGGGCTCATCGCCGTTCATCAGGACGCGACCGGCAACGCTCACGCGCTCTGCCTCAGCTACCTCAAGGGCATCGGCTGCACACGCGCCGGAGTGCTCGAAACCACCTTCAAGGAGGAAACCGAGACCGATCTGTTCGGCGAGCAGGCCGTGCTGTGCGGCGGCGTCAGCGCACTCATCAAGGCTGGCTACGAGACGCTCACCGATGCAGGCTATCAGCCGGAGAGCGCCTACTTTGAGGTGCTCCACGAGCTCAAGCTCATCGTCGACCTCATCTATCGCGGCGGCCTCGCCTACATGCGCTACTCCATCTCCGATACCGCCGAGTGGGGCGACTACGTCAGCGGCCCGCGCGTCATCAACGCCGAAAGCAAGAAGGCGATGAAGCAGATCCTCACCGAGATCCAGGACGGAACGTTCGCGAAAAGATTCCTCGCCGATCAGAACTCCGGCCGCAAGGAGTTCATGGCCTTCCGCGAAGCCGAAGCAAAGCACCCCATCGAGATCATAGGAAAAACGCTCCGGGCCTCCATGCCCTTCCTCGACCCCGTCACCGTCGAAGAAGTCTCCAAAACGCGGTAAGACAAACACCGTTCAACTAGAACGGCCTCCCGCAACAAACTCGTGGCGGGAGGCCGTTTTATTGGGTGAAAAATGAATTCGAATTTCGGCAGGTGCCCAAGGTCTTGCCGCTTAGCTTGCCTTCTTTTGTCTCCGTTCAGCCTCGAGCCGTTCCGCCAGAAACACCTTCAGCAGCGATTGATAAGGCACATCGCGTTTGTTGGCGAGAATCTTCAAATCTTCGATCATCGCCACTGGCAACCGCACTGAGATTGTTCTGAGCGTGGGCTTGAGGTTTGGGAACTTCGCGCGCTTCGCCTTCGACCAATCAAGAAACTTGGTTGAGTCTGCTCCCTCGCCACGCGACGACCAGAACTCGAACTCCTCGGCTTCGCTCTTGAACTCAGGAACCACTTTTTTCATGTCGCTCGTACTCCTCAGTTTCTCGTCGACTCATGTCACGCGCCGAGATGACTCGAATCAGTTTGCCTCGCACTGTGAACGCCAGGAAGAGTCTTCGGTCACGCCCCGTCTTTCCCAACGCCCAGTACCTCTTTTCGCGCCTAGAGTGTGTCGGGTCAGATCGTAATACAAACGGATCGTGAAAGAAGACTTCCTCGGCTTCCTCCGGGGTAACTCGATGGCGCTCCCAGTTCTTCGCAGCATTAGCCTCGTCCCATTCGAAACCGGTGCAAGCTGCAAGGGGATCGTTCTCGCCCATAATTTGTATATATCACACATATACATTATATGCCAATAACACTCAGTTCGTTTCGGCATCAGCCCATAGAAATCCGCGTTCCATGAAACAGTTCCATGAAACATTGGTTGCTCGCCGTCTTTCTCTGCCTCGGCTGAAGCTCTGCGCTCTAACCGCCAAGTTACAATCGACACCCGCACCAGCCCCGAACCAAACTCGTTATCCATTACCGCAAAGCCGCGGCCCCCTTCCACAGCCCGCCATCTCCCATCCCTGTAAAATCAACCTGAAACCCGCCTCAATCCGGCATGGGAGGCCCCTTGCTTTACTGGCTGCTCTACGAAAAGCTGTTTCCGTTTTTTCACCCGTTCCGGATCTTCCGCTACCTCACTTTTCGCACCGCCTTCGCCTCGCTCACAGCGCTCATGATTGCGCTCTTCATCGGCCCGTGGGTGATAAAAATGCTTCACGAATTCCAGATCGGCCAGTTCATCCGCGAAGATGGCCCCCAGTCGCACCTCAAGAAGAAGGGCACGCCCACCATGGGCGGCGTTCTCATCTGCATCGCCATCCTGTTGCCCACCGTGCTCTGGTCCGATCCCGCCAACCCCTTCGTCTGGGTCGCTGTCGGCTCCACGCTCGCCTTTGGCGCCATCGGCTTTGCCGACGACTACATCAAGGTCGTCAAGCGCCGCAGCCTCGGCCTGACCGCCCGCGCCAAGATCCTTTGGCAAATCCTCGCCGCTGTCGGAGTGGCCGCCGCGCTTGCCATCTTGTCGCAGTTCCGGCTCTTTGCCACGCAACTCACCGTGCCCTTCATCAAGAGCTGGCGTCCCGATCTGCTCTGGCACTGGCCCACCACCGTTCCCCACCTGGGCTTCCTTGCCTTTTTGCCATTCGTCGCATTCGTGGCGTTCGTCCTTGTCGGCTCAACCAACGCCGTCAACCTGACTGACGGTCTTGACGGCCTCGCCATCGGCTGCACCATCATCGCCGCCGGTGCGCTTACCGTTCTCACATACGTCAGCGGCAACGTCGTCTTTTCCGACTACCTTGAACTCCAGCACATGCCCAAGGTCGCCGAGCTCACCATTTTTGGCGGCTCCATGGTCGGCGCATCCATCGGCTTTCTCTGGTACAACGCCCACCCCGCTGAAATCTTTATGGGCGATGTTGGCTCGCTCGCGCTCGGCGGCGCCATCGGCACCGTTGCCATCATCATCCGCCAGGAACTCCTGCTGCCTTTCATCGGCGGCGTGTTCATCATTGAAGCGCTCTCCGTCATGCTCCAGGTGGGCAGCTACAAGCTCCGTAACGGCAAGCGGATCTTCAAAATGGCGCCCATCCACCACCACTTCGAGCAGCTCGGCTGGAGCGAGTCCAAAATCATCGTGCGCTTCTGGATCAGCGCCCTGGTGTTTGCACTGTTTGCACTCACCACGCTCAAACTCCGCTAGCCGGCCCCGCGCCGTCCCGCAAGCGGTGCACAATAAAGATGTCGCTCTAACCTCGATACAGCTTTCTTGAATACCTCTGGACGGGTTCGCATGATGGATCTCAAAGGGAAAAAAGTTCTGGTTGTGGGCCTCGGCAAGTCCGGCCTGGCTGCCGCCCTCTTTCTCCGCCGCAAGGGCGCCCAAGTCACCGTATCCGACCTCCGCAGCGCCGAGGCCCTCGCCAAGGACATTCCCGCCTTGCTTGCCGAGGGAATCATGGTTGAAGCCGGCGGCCACGGCCTGCTCACCTTCCGGCGTCAGGACCTGATCGTCGTCAGCCCCGGTGTCCCACTCGACACTCCCGAACTCGCCCAGGTCCGGAGCTTCGGCATTCCCATTATCGGAGAACTCGAACTCGCCGCCCGCTTCCTCGAGGGCAGCATGCTGGCTGTGACGGGCTCCAACGGAAAAACCACCACCACCGCCCTGCTCGGCGAAATCCTCGCCTCCGCCGGAATCCCCACGCTTGTCGGCGGCAACATCGGCGTACCTGTTGTCGAGCTCATCGAAAAAAGCACCGCTGACACCTGGTCCGTCCTTGAGGTCTCCAGCTTCCAGCTTGAAAGCACGGTCGAATTCCATCCCCGCATCGCTGTCATCCTCAACATCACCCCAGACCATCTCGACCGTCACGGAACTTTTCAAAATTATGTACGCGCCAAGGAACGCATCTTCCTCGCGCAAACCGCAGACGACTTCGCCATCGTCAACGCCGACAATCTCCCCGCCGCCGATGCCGCGACGCGCACCATTGCGCAGGCTTTCTTTTTCTCAAACACCCACCCTGTAGCCCAGGGAGCGTGGGTCGAGGCCGGCAACCTGGTCTACCGAGCGGCCAAAGATGCGCCCGTTGAAACCATCATGGCGCTCGCCGAGATTCCCCTCAAGGGCGCGCACAATGTCGAGAACGTGCTGGCTGCTGTGGTCGCCGCGCGTCTGGCCGGCGTCCCGGCTCCCGCAATCCGCACCGCCATTCAGGCCTTCCGCGCTGTCGAGCATCGCCTTGAGTACGTCGCCACCGTCAACGACGTCGAGTTCTATAACGACTCCAAGGCCACCAACGTCGACGCCACGGCCAAGGCCATCGCCGCCTTTCCTTCCGGCGTTCATCTCATCCTCGGCGGCAAAGATAAGGGCTCGCCCTACACGGTTCTCAACCAGTTGCTCAAGGAGCGCGTCCGCGCCGTCTACACCATCGGTTCTGCTGCCGCCAAAATTGAGGCCCAGCTGGCCGGCATCGTCCCCATCCGCTCCTGCCAGGCGCTCCAGAAGGCAGTCAGCGAGGCCACAGCTGCCGCCCGTCCCGGAGACGTCGTCCTTCTCGCGCCAGCCTGTTCCAGCTTCGATCAGTTTGACAACTACGAGCAGCGAGGCACCGTCTTCAAGCAACTCGTCAACGACCTCAGAGGTTTCAAGACATGGCAGCCAGAGTAGGATTCGACAAATGGATGTTCTGCACCACGCTGTTGCTCGTCGTGGTCGGCCTCGCCATGGTTTTCTCCGCTTCCGCAGTGGTTGCCGAGGCAAAGTACCACTCCGAATTCACTGACCTCGGCCGTCAGGCCGGATGGGCATTAGCCGGCGTCGCCTGCATGCTCGTCCTCATGCGCATTCCCTATGAGACGTACAACTCCCAGCGCTTCATCTATCCCGCACTCAGCATCACCACACTCCTGCTGCTGCTCGTTTTCTTCATCCCCGGCTCCCACAACACGCATCGCTGGGTCCGTTTCGGCGGCCACTTTACCTTTCAGCCCTCTGAGATCGCCAAGCTGGTCCTCGTTCTTTTTCTAGCCTGGTTTCTCTCCACCCGCCTTGACGCCATGCGCGACTGGAAGCACACTCTGCTGCGCGCCGTCGTCATGCCAGTCGTTCTTATTCTGCTCATTGTCCGGCAGCCCGATCTCGGCACCGCGATGGTGCTGGCTGGCGTCACCGCCATGATGCTCATCCTTGCCGGCATGGAGTGGAAGTATCTCCTCGTCGGCGTCTTCGCCGCTCTGCCCGGCCTCGCCTGGCTGCTCCTCATGGTTCCCTGGCGCCGCCAGCGCGTTCTCACCTTCCTTCACCCTGACTTGGATCCCATGGGCGCCGGCTTCCACATCAACCAGTCCCTCATCGCTGTTGGCGCGGGCGGCTTCTCCGGCCGCGGCTACATGGAAGGAATGCAAAAGCTCTTCTATCTGCCCGAAGCCGCCACTGACTTTATTTTCGCCAATATTGCAGAGGAACTTGGCTTCCTCGGAGCCATTTTTATCCTGCTCCTGTTCGCATTCTTCGGCGTGCGCGGGCTCCGCACCGCCTTTCGCTCGCAGGACCCCTTTGCCCGCCTGGTTGCCTTCGGCATCACCACAAGCATTCTGCTCCAGGCCTTCTTCAACATCAGCGTTGTGCTCTCGCTGGTGCCAACCAAAGGCATTCCGCTTCCCCTCATCTCCTCCGGCGGAACATCCATCTTCTTCACCCTCGCCAGCATCGGGATCCTGCTCAACATTTCCAGAAAAGTCGACTGATATGCCGATCGCCGAGGCGGCATTTCCGGCCAAATCTGCATCATTTTTCAGTAGAAGGAAGCCGCGGAGTGACTGTGGTAATCTGCTCCTGTTCAACCCTGGAATGAGGCCGGACTGGAATTGGATCCTCTCCTCAATCTTCTTCAACTTAGAGGGAAGGCTGTAGATTGTCCGATTTGCGGATTCTCGTTGCTGGAGGCGGTACCGGCGGACACATCATTCCAGCTCTCGCTGTGGCCCACGAGCTGGTCCTCCGTCACGGCGCTGAAGTTCTCTTTGTCGGCACCGCTCGCGGCCTTGAGATTCGCCTCGTCCCCGAAGCTGGTTTCCGGCTCCGCCTCATCAACGTCGGTCCGCTCAAAAACGTCTCACTCGTGACCCGCCTGCGCACCGTGATGCAGTTGCCCTTGAGCATCCTCGAGTGCAGGCGCATCATCCGCGAGTTTCAGCCTTCAGCCGTTCTCGGCGTTGGTGGATACGCCTCAGGCCCCGCCATGGCAGCCGCTCTCTGGCTCAGGATTCCCACCATGGCCTTCGAGCCCAACGCCATGCCCGGCCTTGCCAATCGACTGGTCGGCAAACGCGTGCAGGCTGCCGCCGTCAACTTTCCCGCCGCCTGCACCTGGTTCAACAATTGCGAGGTCACAGGCATCCCGGTCCGCCCCCGCTTCTTCTCGATCAAGCCCCCGGCAGGCGCTGCGCCCAACCTGCTTGTCTTTGGAGGCTCGCAGGGAGCCCGCATCCTCAACCTCAAGGTGCCGTCCATCGCGCCCGCGCTGCTTGAGGGCGTTCCTGAGCTCACAATTCTCCATCAGTGCGGAGCGCGCAATGTTGAAGCGACGGTGGCTGCCTATACTGCCAGCGGCGCCGACCCGGCGCGCTGGGAAGTCTGCCCCTTCTTTGACGACATGCCCTCGCGCTTTGCCGCCGCCCGCCTCGTCCTTGCGCGCAGCGGAGCTTCCACCGTCGCCGAGCTCGCCGCCGCCGGAAAGCCTGCGCTGCTTGTCCCGTTTGCCGCGGCAGCCGATCAGCACCAGCGCCGCAATGCTGAAGCCATGGTCGATGCCGGCGCCGCCGTCCTGCTTGACGAACGCGAACTCGACGACCGTACACCGGGCCAGCCCGGCAAACTGCTCGCCACGCTCACAAGCCTTCTCAACAATTCCGCTCGTCTCGACGCCATGTCCACCGCAGCCCGCACGCAGGCTCATCCTGGCGCCGCCGAGCGCATCGCCGACCGCCTCGCCGCCTTGGCGGTTGGCCAGCTAACCCACGCCCAATAGCCTCCCGAGCCCAAAAATTCTCCAGACCAACGCTCGCGGTCTACCGACCACAGACCACTGCCCGCCGTTCACTGTCCAGTACTTCTAAAACAGCCGGGTGCCCCCGGTCCCTAGCCTTTGGGGACCGGGGATAGAGGAGCGCGCCACGTCAGACCACTGCTCACTGTTTACTGTCCACTGCTTCTAAAGCACCCCGCGCAACTTCCCCCAGTCAATCTGCTGAATCGCCCGTTCCGCCAGCTCCCGGCTGGCGTGAATCCGCACATACACGTTCTGCACAGCAAGAACCGGCTTGCCCGGCAACAATCCGCCCTTCACGCTCAAGTTCTCTTCGCCCGTTCCGGGCTTCACTGGAGCAGGCGCGCTCCACGACCCAAGCAGAACCCATGTCAAGCTCACCGCCGCGTCCGCGCCTCCGCCCGTCGGCGCCTGTGCAGCCGGCAGAAAAACCACTGTGCCTCCGCCCGGCAGTTCGTTCACCGTGTGTCCCCCTTGAAAGGCCACTGCGCCTGCCGAGGGTGCATTGGTATCAATCGTTATGCCAAGCAACGTGTTGTCCGCCAGTTCCCGCACCGATTTGGTCGCGGCGTCCATCATGTGCGGATCCACAGTTCCACCCTTCAATGCGAGCGCCATCTGCGCGCTCGCCTTCTCCATCGCCTCCTGCGACGCCTTGTTCAAACGCTGGTACACTTCGTTGTCCGGGCTCATGCGAAGCTCCAGCTCGATCTTCACCCGGAACGGCGCACTCTCCGTGTGCCGCGGAATCGACGTAATCGGCCCCGCGAACGGCGCCTTGTCCACCATCCACCCACCCGCCGTAAAGCTGTTGATCAGCGGCGTCACCGCGGCAATCAACCCATCGCGCACATGCTGATCGAACTTCACCTCGCATGCTGACGGTGAGCGGAACTCCGCGCCTACAAGCTTGTCGTGGATCACTGGATCGCAATCGCCGAACGTCCCGCCCACCTTCTCGTTATGCGCGCCGGTTCGCTTCAGGCTGATCGTCCCAGTCACCTGCACGGAACCACCGCCCGCCGTCATTCCGTTGTTGATCGTGATCGTCCCGTTGATCGTCGCTTCGACTTGGTTGTCGTCCAGATGCTGCACCGTCACCACGATCGCCTCGGAACCACTCGGCGCCACCGATGTTGAGCTGCGGCCCTTCGGCGCATACGTCAGGTAGAACCCGCTCCGGTGTGTCGCGGTTCCATCGTGGTTGCTCTCGTTGGTGATGGTGTGCGTCGTCGCCAGTCCATCCCACTCGATGTCGAGAATCACCCGTTGCGCTGCATCCACCGACGTCTCCAGGCGCAAGGACACGTGCGCATCCGCCGGCGTCTGGAACCAGTCGCCAATTACCTTCGGCAGCTTGTACGTCTCACCGGTAAATCCGGCGCCGCTGGGCGTGATCTGGCTCTGGCTGATAATCGGGGCGGGAGCAGGCGGCACTACCGCGCAGGCAGGCAGCGAACACACCGTCGCGCCCGCGACCAAAAGAACGGCATACACCAACTTGCAGCTGTGCATAGCCGAGAATTCTACGCAAAAACCAATCGACCCGCCACAGACACCATGCCCAATGCCATTCAAAAACAAAAGGCCCGTCTGCCGAAGCAGACGGGCCTTTCCATCCTGTTACGAATGCGACTTACCGGTGTCCGCCACCGCCGCCACCGCGTCCACCACCACCACCACCACCGCCGTGTCCGCCGCCGCCGCTAAAGCCGCCGCTTGCACGACCGCCACCGCTAAAGCCGCCGCTTGCGCGACCGCCGCCGCTGTAGCCGCCACTTACACGACCGCCGCCGCTGTAGCCGCCACTTGCGCGTCCACCTGCATAGCCGCCGCCAGCGTAACCGCGAGCAACTCCGCCGCCGTAAGCTCCGCCTACTCGGCCGCCGCCCGCATAGGGAGCGCGCCCGCCGTATCCGTAGCCACCGCGACCGCCGTAAGCGTATCCGCCACGACCGCCGTACCCGTAGCCGCCGCGACCACCGTACCCATAACGGCCGCCCCAGCCATAGTGGTACCAGGGGCCGGCGCCGATAAACAGGCCGCCTACAAAGTAGCTAGGCCCGTAATACCCATAGGGTGCACAGGCATAGGGGTAATAAGGATAGTAGCCCCAATCGCAGGCCGGGGGGCCGTAACCGTAATCGCCCGCATAATCATAAGGAGCGGCAACTTCGGGACCAACGCCGACGCCAACTCCCACTTGTGCGCTGGCCGTTACCGCGAGCGGTAGAGCCAGTGCCATTGCCAAAAGAACTGCGCGGTAACTCCGCATGACATCCTCCTTGCACTGCCTTGGCCCTTGCTTGTTCCGGCCTGGGAACCGGGGCTGAACCCCGTTTTCAGCACTCGCCGGTTCGGGGGTTTGTGTCCTCCCATCCGGCTTCTGACCTTTCAAACAACGTTTCGTTACTTTAGTTGCGGTCCTTGTAAGAGATTCCTTAATAAATCCGTCCAATAACAACCCTTTTTTCCTCAGATTCTTGGGGCTGCCTCATATTAGATGTGCCAACAGCCCGTTTGCGAGCTATTTTTCAGGGAAATAGCGCTCGAACACACAAAAATACGGCCTCTCCAGATTCGGAGAGGCCGCTCGCACAGTGAAACAACGCAGGAAATCTGTCCGGAGAAACTGCAGCTACCTGCGGAAACGGTCATGGTCTCGATCCCGGCCACGGTCGCGGTCGAAGTCACGGCCATGGAACCGGTCGAAGTCGCGAACTACGAAACGGTCGCGGAAACGATCGCCGCGAAACTCCCAGCGGCCCGGAACCCAGTACCCGCCGTTGTAGAACCCGGCCGTCCAAAAGTATCCCGGACCGGGGCTGGGCGGAACGTAGGCGACGGGTCCGCGCACATAAACTCCAAATTGAGCCGCATCGGCTTTGGGGGCCGCAAGGCCAACCGCGCCGGCAAGAATCGCTGCACCCAACATCAATTTCATCGTGTTTCTCATAACGCCTCCGCTCCCTGCCGGCCCTCGGTCTGCTGCATCGATCTGCCGTGGCCGGCCCGGCTCTTTTCCGGTTGAGGCTTCTTTCTTTCTGCCTCCCGGCCAGCCGGTTATGTCCTATGCAAACACTGCGCAGAAGAAAGGTTGCGGATCCGTCCACAAAATAAATCTCCGCAACTTTTTCGAAACTTCGATAATCAAACGGAGCTTCATGCGAGGAACAGTGATCAGGAAACAGTGGAAAGTGAACAGGGAACAGTGGTCAGTTCCGAAATCCGATCCCCGTCGGCAATGCATAAACTGAAAGCTGAAAGCTGAGAGCTAGAAGCTGTTCACTGACAACTGACAACTGACAACTGACTACTGACCACTGACCACTGAAAAGGAGATTCCCATGACGCATCATGTGCACGGCACATTCACGGTCAGTGTGAAGCCGCTTACGCCGCCGCCCGCTGAAGGTCTCGGCCGCTATTCCATCGACAAGCAGATTCACGGCGATCTAGAAGCCACCAGCAAAGGCGAAATGTTTTCGGGCGGTGATCCGCGCCAGGGAATCGCCGGTTACGTCGCCATTGAAGTCGTGACTGGAACGTTGAACGGAAAACACGGTAGCTTCGCGCTGCAGCATTTCGCCACCATGGATGCAACCGGCCATAAAATGCAGGTCATCGTTGTTCCCGGCTCTGGCACCGATGACTTGAAGGGTATCGCCGGTACATTCACTATCAAAATCGAAAACGGCCAGCACTACTACGAGCTGGACTACACGCTTTAAAGGCAGGGATTAGGGATTAGGGATTAGGGATTAGAGAACAGAGAACTGGGAACAATGGGACATTCCCCAGTCCGCGGCTGAGTGTCAAAGCTAGAAGCTAGAAGCTAGAGGCTAGAAGCTAGAAGCTGTCCACTGACCACTGACAACTGCATTCTGTTACCCTGATCCTTCACCCCTCATGTTCGCCACCTCACAGCACGCGCACTTCATCGGTATCGGCGGAATCGGCATGAGCGGCCTCGCCGAAATCCTCTTGAACCTCGGCATGAAGGTCTCAGGCTCCGATCTGCGCCGTGGTCCGATCACCGATCGGCTTGCGCAACTCGGCGCAACCATTTATGAAGGCCACGAGGCCGGTCATGTTGCCGGAGCCACCGTCGTCGTCACCAGCTCCGCAGTCGGCGCCTCCAATCCTGAAGTGGTGGAAGCCCACGCGCGCAAAATCCCCGTCATTCATCGCGGCGAAATGCTTGCCGAACTCATGCGTCTCAAGTACGGCATCGCCATCGCCGGCATGCACGGCAAAACCACAACCACGTCCATGGTGGCTTCAGTGCTCGCTGCCGGTGGCCTCGATCCAACCGTCGTTGTGGGCGGACGCGTGGATGCGCTCGGCTCCAATGCCCGTCTTGGCACCACGCAATATCTCGTTGCCGAGGCCGACGAGAGCGACCGTTCCTTTCTCAAGCTCTCGCCCATCCTCGCCGTTGTGACCAACCTCGACCGCGAACATATGGATTGCTATCGCGACATGGCCGATGTGGAGCGCGCCTTTCTCGAGTTCATGGATCGCGTGCCCTTTTACGGAGCGGTGACTGCCTGCATCGACAATGAGCTGCTCAAGGGAATTCTTCCCCGTGCGCGCCGCCGCGTGCTCACCTACGGCGTCGCCGCTGAGGCGGATTATCGGCTGGAGTTTCTTGAAGCGGTCGAGGGCCGATTCGCGCGCTTCTTCGTGCACACCGCCGCCGGACCCATGGGCCCCTTCGAGCTCCACGTGCCCGGCCGCCACAACGTGCTGAATGCCACGGCTGCTGTCGCCATCGCCCATCAGCTTGAAGTTCCCGCGGAAAAAATCGCTGAAGGCCTCAGCCACTTTCGTGGCGTTGATCGCCGCTTCCAGCATCGCGGCGCGGCGAACGGCATCACCGTTGTCGACGACTACGGCCATCATCCCACCGAGATTCGCGCAACGCTGGCCGCCGCCCGCGAATGCGGACACAAAAAGATTCACGTCGTCTTTCAGCCTCATCGATACTCACGGACTCTCGATCTGATGGATCAGTTCGCCGGCGCATTTATTGATGCGGACTCGGTCATCGTGCTGCCCATTTACGCCGCCAGCGAGGAGCCCATTCCCGGCGTGACGGCCGAGCGCCTTGCGGAAAAAATCACTTCGCCCCACGTCGAGTTCGCTCGCGATTTTCCCGCCGCTGTCGCCGCCGTAGCCGCCCGGGCCCACGCAGGCGACCTCATCCTCACGCTCGGCGCAGGCAACGTCAGCCAGCTCGCGCCGCAGATACTGGCAGCGTTGCAAGCAGCCTGACGGGAAATCTCCTGCCAAACGTGGTAAGATTTCCTTGTTTCCTTGTTTCCTTGAATGAGGGCGATAATGCTTGCCAAAATGACCGTCAAAAACCAGCTCACTCTCCCTAAAGCGGTCGTCAGCCGTTTCGGTGGAGTGGAATACTTCGAGGTCAGCACGGACGGTTCCTCCATCGTCCTCCGCCCGTTGCAGCGGAGCCGCGCAGATGAGGTGCGCGAGCGGCTGGCGCAGCTTGGTATCGCCGAGCAGGATGTCGCTGCCGCGGTTGATTGGGCACGCGAAAATCCGAGACCGTGACGTGAACCCACGTCGTGCGAATCTGACCTTGGTGCGTCGTGTCGTGTTCGACACCAACACGGTTGTATCGGCACTCCTGTTTGCGAGCGGTCGTTTGGCCTGGATGCGGCAGCATTGGCGCGAAGGCAGTTCGCTTCCTCTCGTTTCTCGCACCACCGCCGCAGAATTCTCGAGGGTTCTCAGCTATCCGAAATTCGGGCTCTCGCCCGGAGACCGCATCGAGTTGTTAGGCGACTACCTTCCCTGGTGCGAGATCGTCAAACTTTCCCAGAAATGCCCAATCGTGTGCCGGGATAAAAACGATCAGCAGTTCCTCGACCTTGCCCAAAGCGGCAAGGCGGACCTGCTGGTCACCGGCGATCGCGATCTGCTGGCACTCTCCGGTCAAACCTCGTTTCTAATCGAGACCCCGCAAGCCTATCGGGTGAGATTTCAAGGCAGCGAACCCACCACATAGCCCAAGCCAGCGAGTGAGCCTGCGGTCACCCACCTGCCCACCAAGGCTCCAACACCGCATGTCGGTCACCGCCCGTTAACGCAACGGATTCCCCACGTTTCTTCATCGGAAAACACCTGCCAACCCCCGGGCTATAGTGAAATCTGGTCTATCTATCGGCCCGGGCGCGCGTGTGAAAAATCAAGGGAATACCACATCTCGGCCTCTCATCTGGGAGGAAGAACCGCCCGCGGAGTCGCGTTTCCGGCGAGTTCAACAGCCCACGCCCCGAACCGGGCGAGCTCTGCCCGGCATGCCCTTCGAAATGCAGGACCCGGACGACGACGATGCCCCGCGCAAGCGTCTCGGAAAAGAGCGTGGCCGCTGGTGGCGCCCGGCCAGCACTGCGGGCCGCGTCTTTCTTGGGCTTGGCGCACTCATCGTGGTCGCTGGCTTTAGCACCGTAGTCGTCCTCGCCAGAACCTATCTTGAACGCGACGCCCGCTTCCGCATCGCCGGCGCAAGCCACATCCAGGCTGCCGGACTCACCGAGGTCACGCGCGCCGAGTTGCTCCCCGTCTTCGGTGAAGACATCGGCCGCAACATCTTCTTCGTACCCATCAACGAGCGGCGCAAGCAGCTTGAAGCCATTCCCTGGGTCGAGCGCGCCACGGTCATGCGCCTGCTCCCCGATCAGATTCGCGTGCAGGTGGTCGAGCGCCAGCCCGTCGCCTTCACGCGTCACGGCCAGCAGATCGGCCTCGTCGATGCCAATGGCGTGCTGCTCGATATGTCGGCCGCAACCATGGCCGCGCATCACTATTCCTTCCCCGTGGTCACCGGCATCGATCCCGGCGATCCTGCCGACTCGCGCAAGGGCCGCATGGCCATGTACGCGCGCCTGATGACGGAGCTTGACGCCAACGGCCAGCACTTCTCTGAGCAAATCTCTGAAATCGATCTCACCGATCCTGTGGATGCCCGCGTTCAAATGCCCGAGCAGGGCGCTGACGTCCTCGCCCACTTCGGCGAAGATCATTTCCTTGAGCGCTACCAGCGCTATCGTGCGCACATCGCTGAGTGGCGGCAGCAATATCCAAAACTTGCCGCCGTCGATCTGCGCTACGATCACCAGGTTGTTCTTGAAATGGCATCCGGCGCCACTGCGTCCGCGCCCACGGCAAGCGCCGATGCCGCACCGGCCGCTGTTCCGCCCGTGCTGCAAGCCGCGCCAAATACCAAGCCCTCTGCCGCAAAGCCTGCGTCGGCAAAGACTGCCTCAACAAAGCCGGCCGCAATGACGGCAAACAACAAAACTGCTTCCAACGCAAAGTCCTCTACAGCCGCCGCAGCCAAGGCAAAGGCCGCAGCCATGAAAACGAAAGCCGCCGCCGACAAGAAGCACGCGCCCGTCAAGACCGCTTCCGCCAATCCTGAAAAGAAAAAGCCCTCACCCTCAACCCGCCAGACTGCGGCAGAAGGCCAATAAACAAGATGCCCCAGAAGCAGGACAATCTCATCGTGGTGTTGGACGTCGGCAGCGCATGGACGCGCGTGCTGGTGGCCGACATCTACGAAGATGTCCCGCGCTATCGCGGCCACGGCATGGTGGAGTCAGCCGGCATGCGCAAGGGGATGATTGCTGAGCTTGCGCCCGCTACCAAGGCTGTGCGCGCCGCCAATGAGCAGGCCGAGCGTTCGGCGCGCATCAACATTGACGCGTGTGCCGTCGGTGTTGGTGGCCCGCATATTCGCGGCCTCAACACAAATGGCGGATTCGAATTAGGTAATCGCATGCGTGAGATTACCCGCGACGATGTGCGCAACGCCGTTGAGCGCGCGCGCGCTGTTGCCCTGCCGCCCGATCGCGAAATTCTTCACCTGCTTCCGCGCCAGTTCATCCTCGACGAGCAGCCCGGCATCTTCGATCCGGTCGGCATGGTCGGTTCCAGGCTTGAAGTCGATCTGCACATTGCCACCTGTTCCGGCAGCGCGCTGCAAAGCACCGTCACCTGCGCCAATCGCGCCGGCCTTGAAGTATCGGAAGGGATTCTTGAGTCGATTGCCGCCGCCGAGTGCACACTTTCGGCCGACGAGCGTGAACTGGGCGTCTGCCTGCTCGATATCGGCGCGCATTCCAGTGATCTGGTCGTCTTCTTTGAGGGAGCGGTCGCTCACACGGCTTCGGTTCCCATCGGCGGCGCGCACTTTACCAACGACCTGGCCATCGGCCTGCAAATGCCCGTCGCCCAGGCTGAAGAGATCAAGCGCCAGTACGGTAACGCCGTGGTCACCTCCGTACCGCAACAGGCTGAGATTGAAATCGCCAACCCGCAGCCCCAGATGTTGCGCCTCCGCAGCATTGCCGAGATCCTCGAGCCCCGCGCCCGCGAGCTCATGTACTACGTCAAGGAAAGCCTTCGCCAGGGCGGCGTGGTTGAAGCCCTCGGCGCCGGATGCGTTCTTACCGGCGGAGGTGCCATGCTTCCGGGTATGCTGGATGTAACCGAGAGCCAGCTTCGCGTCCCCGCGCGAACGGGCATGCCTGTACGCCTCTCCCATATGCCCGGCCAGTTGGTGCATCCCGGTTTTGCCGTAGCCATCGGTATGCTCTTGTACGCTCACCGCACCCGCGCCACGCGCGCGGCTGAAGACAACAGTTTCCGCGCCAGGCTGCGCGCCATGTTTGCAGCCACGTACTAGCCGTAATTGTGTACGACCATCAATCAGGAGGTTCGAACCGAGATGGACGAGCAGAAAAATGAGGCCGGAGAGATGCGCATTCAATATCACGACGAACCCTTGCGCGGCGCCCGCATCAAAGTCATCGGCGTGGGCGGCGGTGGTGGCAACGCGGTCAACCGCATGATCCAGGCACGCATGGAAGGCGTCGAATTCATCGCCGCCAATACTGACGTGCAGGCCCTCAAGCTGTCGCAGGCTCCCATCAAGCTGCAGCTCGGCGTCAGGCTCACCCTGGGCCTCGGCGCCGGCGCTAATCCTGACATCGGCCGCCGCGCCGCGCTCGAGGATTCTGAAAAAATCATCGAAGCGCTCGAAGGCGCTGACATGGTCTTCGTTACCGCCGGCCTCGGCGGAGGCACCGGTACGGGCGCTGCTCCCGTCATTGCCTCGCTGGCCAGCGAGATGGGCATCCTCACCGTCGCTGTCATCACCCGGCCGTTTGCGTTCGAGGGCAAGCGCCGCCTGCAGCAGGCCGAGCGCGGCCTCAAAGAGCTCATCGACAGCGTCGATACCATGATCGTCATTCCCAACGAAAAGCTGCTCGCCGTGGCCAAGGATGCCGGCTTCTTTGAGAGTTTCCGCATTGCCGACGACGTGCTCCGCCAGGGCGTGCAGGGAATCTCTGACATCATCACCATCCCCGGCATCATCAACCGCGACTTTGCCGATGTAAAAACCACCATGGCCGGCATGGGTCACGCCGTCATGGGCACCGCCGTCCGCTCCGGCGCCAATCGCGCCATTGAAGCGGCGCAGGCCGCCATGGCTTCTCCGCTGCTTGAAGCCGGCGCCATCGATGGCGCGCGCGGCATCCTCATCAACATCACCGGATCAAGCTCGCTCAAGCTCTCTGAGGTCAATGAGGCCTCCACGCTCATCCAGTCGGCCGCTCACGAAGACGCCAACATCATCTTCGGCGCAGTGCTCGACGAGAAAATGGGCGAAGAGGTCAAGATCACCGTCATCGCCACCGGCTTCCGCGACCAGATGCCCGAGCGCCGCGCCCGCATGCTCAGCGTTGAAGAGGCGCCCGTCGTTTCGGTGCCTCTCGTCGCCGTGCCAGTTGAAGAGCCCAGCGCCTGGATGAGCGAAGAACCCGCCGCGCCCGCTCCGCCTGCCGCGCCCCGCTTCAAGAGCGAGGAGGAAGACGAAGAAGAAGGGAAATCCGAATCCGCGTTCTTCTTCTCGTCCGAGCCGGCAGTCGCCACCTCGGTGACCGTCTCTGGCGGTCCAGCGTCGCTTGATCGCGCCTTTGACCCTGAACCGGAGACCGTGGCAACTACCGCACACCTTGAGGACGTGGAGCAGGAGTCCGCAGCAGCCCGCCAGCCTCGCGACCAC
>Ga0224554_1000378_pt1 | contig 37852 bp, 53 predicted proteins | sample 714S22024metaG_FD_180666 | JGI IMG/M metagenome (GOLD analysis project Ga0224554, IMG submission 180666) | Peat soil microbial communities from Stordalen Mire, Sweden - 717 S2 20-24 | ecosystem: Environmental > Terrestrial > Soil > Wetlands > Peat | place: Sweden: Norrbotten County, Stordalen... | reverse complement strand
GTATGCTATCGCTAATGTAGTTTTGACGAAGGAAGAATACGAATTGAAGATGAAAGAGATTAGGGGTTAATCACTACGCCGATTAGCACAGTTTACTTAAACGGCATTGTTAAAGGAGGGATATGAAAGTCAATGTATGTGCAGAACCAAAATGTGAATGTCTTTATGAATCAGATTGCCACGCTATTGAAATGATTAAATCTCCAAGTGGTAAAGAGTGGGCTATCGGCGGTACTGATACAGAAGATAGATGGAAATTTTGCCCTTGGTGTGGTGGTGGATTACCATTTGAAGCTAATGTTAATACGAAAGACTGGAAGATTGTTAAGCTAACATCAAATTTATAACCCCATATCCCCGACAGAGGGGAAGAGAAAGAATGAAATGATTAAAATACCAAGAAAAACAGTAATAGAACAAATCTTATGGGCTTTAGATTATATTGACGGCGAGTTGGTAACGTATGGGAATTTAAAACAGTTTCGCAATAGGCAAGAAGAAGCTAAAAGATGGTTAGCCGAAATATTGATTAAATATGATACTTAACCCTCTCACCCAGCATGGAAAGGCGGGAATATGAAACGAGTAATATTTGACCACCCAGTATTTAAAGGAATGGATTTACAGAATAAAGGGCTTCTTATTTACGTTGGCGACAATGGCATATTCTTGGCAAAAGTAAATCGTAAGAAGGGTGAAAAGGATGTAGAAATTACCTATAAGGAGCTTTATAAATTGTTACAGGAAGTAAAGACTAACCCCTGAACCTTCGAGGTCGCTATAAAAACTGTTTGCAGGTCAGTAACTAACAGGACGGGGTGGCTTGTGAACGGAGAAAAGTCCTCCAATTTAGGCAGTAGGAACACAAGACTACAAGGGTAGTTGAGCAAGACCTACATTAAGTCCTCATCAAGCCACTCTGTTCTAAACGGGAGGAGATAAATAAGAAAGGATAAAATTAAAAATGTTTATCCCAGATCTTAGAACAATACGTTTGATCGCTCTATTACGAAGGCTTGATGAAATCTTTTTAATAGTAGCAGAGGACAAAGCTTTGTGGAGGATAGGTAATTTTATCATGTTGGACCGGCTTCGGGTAATTGAAGAGTACCGGAAAACATATAACCAGTCAAAGGAGGAGGAAAGCAATGGCAAAGAAACAGGCAGCCCTCCGGTTAAGTGCGGGATATGTAAAGGGACCGGCAAATCAGAATAATTTGTCGTCGGTAAAAAAAAATAATTTGACAAATATATTTTTGTGGAGTATATTTATACCATGATTCGCGGGGATCGAAAAATCAATCAAAATATAACAGCCGTGGCTAATTGATCACGGCTTTTCTATGCCCCAGGTTTGGCCCCGCGGCTTTATAAAAACCTTCAAGAGAGGGTTCCTGGGCAGTTTCTTTAGGGGGGTGTGGATGTAGCCCCGTAACGGGATCCGGTAAGTTCTATCTTGCCAGGCGCCCCCCCTATTTTTAGGCAACTATGCACCGTGGATATATCAAAATATGGCGTAAGATCAGAGATTCTTTTATTTGGCATGATGCTGAGGCATTAAAATTATTTCTTCATCTAATCATGGAAGCCAATCACAAAGACACGGAATTTATTTTTAATAACAAAAAGATTATATTGAAGCGCGGGCAGTTAATATGTGGGAGGACGGCCCTTTCAATGGAATTGGGGATCAGTGAGAATAAAATATATCGTATGATGTCTTTAATGCAGAATGAACAGCTAATTGAACAACAAAAAACTAACGCATTTACTTTAGTTTCAATAACTTCCTACACCGAGTACCAAGATAATGAACAGCAAAATGAACAACCAGTAGACAGCCATCAGACAGCCAGTAGACAGCCAGTAGACACATCTAAAGAACTAATAAGAACTAAGAAGAAGAGCGAGCGCGCAAAAACAGTTTTTAAGGCACCAAGCGTTGAGGACGTGCAAAGGTACTGCATGGAACGCGGAAACTCTATTGACGCAGAGCAGTTTGTTGAGCACTATACAACAAGCGGATGGATGCGCGGCAAAGCGAAGATACAGGACTGGAAGGCATGTGTTAGGACTTGGGAGATACGGGATCGCGTTAAGGCCAAGGATGTTCCTGCAGGAGAGGAAGTAATGGATGGGTTTAGACCATGACTGAAATGAAGCTGGCCTCAGATTGCTGGGTTGATTCTCAGATAGGTATTGATGCTATTGATCCGGCTCGGATCTGCACCTTTGGGGTATCTGTGATGGATGATGCTCTGATTGGGATATTACCAAACGACTTGATTGTGATTGGCGCGGATTCCGGGGTTGGGAAAAGCGAGATCGCTTTGGATGTGGCCATGCACAATGCCGCAGCCGGTCGCAAGGTTGCTATGTACTTCCTTGAGGGCGGAAGTGATGAGGCTATAAACCGAATTCGCTGGAAGATGATCAAGAATAAGTATTTTAATAAAAATTGTAGTGGCGTTGACCTGGATTATGCTAAGTGGAGGATGAATAAACTTAACTCTCCGCTTATGCGCCAGCTGAATGAAGAGTGTTATGTTGAATTTAAGGATAAGGTTAAAGATAATCTGCATATTTATAGCTTTGACGAAGGCTTTACGATTGAAATGTTGATGAGTTCAATCAGTCTTTTTGAGAAGAAGGGATCTCCGGGGTATAGCCTGGATTTGCTGATCATAGATCACCTTCAATACTTTTCCTTAACTTCAGAGCAAAATCAATTCGCTGAAATGACTGAAATTTTAATGAAGGTTAAAGAGATCACAAATCATTTTAAGATCCCTGTTGTCCTGGTGTCTCATTTGCGCAAGCGCGATAAGGATCGCGGGCTGCCTGGCCAGGATGATTTCTTTGGGACCAGTAATATCTCGAAGATTTCAAGTCAATCAATAGTTATAGCTGCTCATCCTAATAGCGCTGATGATGATTACGTAAATGGCCTCTATCCTACATTTTTTAGGTTTGTTAAGTCCCGGACTGGATTACGACCAAGCCTGGCTGCTCTTTGTAAATTTGACGTAAAGACAGGGAAATATGCAAAGGTTTATGATGTTTATAGGCTTAAAGGAGACGTCCCCTTGAAGAGCCCTCTTGCAAATAGTAAATTACCAAAATGGGCTTTAAGGGCGGCGTTACTTAAAGAACGAATAAAATTACAGCAGGAGGGCAGCGAAAAATGAAAAATAAAACTCCATGGATCAATGAAGCGGTAGCGGTCCTGGCCGCCAGGCTGCAAAAGATTGAGGATGCGGGTTGGCGCGAGGTTCCGAGATCCTTTCACCGTGAGCGCTACGGCTGCCGGCATTACGAAGCGGACAAGTCCACAATAGCTGGCGCCGGCCTGACCGCGGATCAGTATGAGCAAGAGATCAGGGCTATGGCTAAAAGGAATAAATTTTGATGCAAGATCCTAAAATATATTATCCAGATTCAACGACTGGAGATCTATTTGTGGATGATATGGATGTTTTAATCTAACCAAGGAGGATAAGATGAAAAGAATCGGAATGTTCTTTGTAGTTATGTTTTTGTTGGGCGCGACCCACGGATTTGCTCAAGAGGTCCCAGCGGTCCATATGCACCGGATTGACTACGGCGATTACAGGTCCGTTACGCTGGTGACGAAGGCCTGGGATGCGCTCAAAGCCAACGATCTGCAATCGGTATTGACTTATACAAACAAGTGTATTGAGTTTTACGGGGCCCAGGCAAGCAAGATGGAGGCAAGTCTCAAGGATTACGCGACCGGTACCAATGATCAGATCTTTAAGTATTGGGCATTGAATGATGTGGGAACGTCCTATTTCATCCAGGGCGAAGCGTACCGGGCGGCCGGCATGAATAAAGAGGCGATCGCGGCTTACAAGAAAGTCATTCATGATTTTACGTATGCACAATGCTGGGACACGCAAGGCTTCTTCTGGAAACCGGCAGAAGGCTCCAAACCACGGATGGATTTCTTAATTACAGGCAAATAAATGAATAAAAATGAGCTTAAAAAATTAGTAGGCCATAAACGCCATAAATATGGCGCTGTACGCGTTACTTGCAAGTTAGGCCATCAGCACCCTTCCAAGGCCGAAGCAATGCACTGTTGGGCCCTTCAGGCTAAAATAAACCATGGTACAATTCGGGATCTGGAATATGAAAAGCCTTACGATTTGATTGTTAATGGTAAAAAGGTTGGTGTTCATAAACCGGACTTTACTTTTAAGGCTCCTACTTTTAAACTTACTTCAACAGGGCCAATGTCCGCCGTCTCACAAATAAATTGGGACAATCCTATAATTTGTGTGGACGAAGTTAAAGGCTTCCGGACAAAGGACTGGATCTTTAGATCTAAAATGTTTCAGGCCTTATACCCTGAAGTTGAATACAGAGTGGTGGAATGATAACAAAACATATTGGAATGGCCAGTGAGTTTGGAGTTTATATTGATAATGATATTAAAATTTACGACGATGAAGTGATGCGTCCGGATCTCCAATTCTGTCGGCAGCGCGCCAAGCACTGTGACTTTTATGTAAACACCAGGGCCTCTCAAGCCTGGCGCATGTTTGCAGAAAGATTAAAGCCCGCTTGACAGGTTAAGTTTTTTTTGGTATTTATGTTTTCATGCCGAATAAAAAAGGAGCTGGCCGGCCTCCCATGTACCGGTCAGCTTATCAACTGCAACAAAAAATAGATTCATATTTTAAAAATCCTCCTAAAAGCAGACTGGTGTACGATAGCAAAGGCAAAGAGTACCGGATAGGCCTGGTGTCTATTTCAGGCCTTGCTTTGTACCTTGGTTTCTGTGATCGTTACTCCTTCTATGACTACGAAAAGATCCCAAAATTTACCCACACTATAAAAAAGGCGCGTGCCAAGCTTACCGCAGAATACGAAGAGCAAGTCTCCCAGGGTAATTCATGTGCTATCTTCATGCTCAAGAATTTAGGTTATTCAGATAAGCAGATAATTGAACAGCAGGGAGACCCGAACCAGAGCATAACAGTAATCCTTTCTGATAAGACGATTAAAACATGATCACTTTTAAAGCCGAGCCATTCCAAGAGAAGTTTATAATGTCACCTGACAAGTTCCCTTGCTATGCCGGAGGCTGGGGGACCGGCAAAACATTGAGCGCTATCACCCGCGCTGAGATCTATTCTAAGTCAATCCCTGATAACCTGGGCTGTATATTCCGTAAGACCGCGCGATCTTTAAACGACTCGACACTTCAAGACTTCCAGAAGTATACCGGCCACAAGGTAAGCGCGGATAGGAATTATCAATATCCAAATGGATCTGTGGCAATGTTCCGGCACTTGGATGAGCTCGATTCAATCAATCAACAAAACATTAACCTGGGCTGGTTCTACATTGAGCAGGGGGAAGAGCTGGACAGTGATCGCGAGTTCTGGATGCTGATAGGCCGGTTACGCCGCAACCTCAAGCCGTCTCCGGAGTTCCTCAAGCTTGGCCTTCCTTTGCGTTCAGGGTGGGTTATATGCAACGCCGGGGACAACTGGATCCGGAAGGGCTGGAAGGATGAGCCGTTCAAGGGTAGCAGCCTTGTAGAGGCCTCCACGTGGGACAATGCCCACAACCTACCTGTGGACTTCCTCGATACGCTCAGGGTCCTTGAAATAGAATCTCCGGAGCTCTATAAGCAATTCGTCCTCAATTCCTGGGATGCTTCAAAGAGTAATCGAGTATTCCCGCGGCCATTGATCGAAATGATGAAGCTTCGGTATGACGTTCTATCCATCGGTCAGCCGATTGCTAACATAGGCGTAACCGTGGATCCTTCCGGTATGGGCGCGGATGATAACGTATTCCTGGCCGGCAATAACGGGCTGCCGCTTGAATGGTACGAAAAGACGGTGATGAGCGCGACTGATAAAGCATACACCGCGCTTAACCTCTGCAAGAAGCACGGCGGCTGGTGGATCCTTATTGATTGTGATGGCGTTGGTATCGAGACATATAAAGAGCTGATTGACTTTGATGATCGTATAAAGAATGGGATCCAGATTTTAAAGTTCCATGGCAGCGCGCCATCCGGCTTGATGTTTAACACAGGTCCAAACAATAAACCTCGTCAGATGTACGCTAATATGCGGGCTGAGGCGGCCATGGTAACTCAGAGAAGGGCGTACTCGGGATGGACAGGGATAGCTCCTACCGACAAGAAATGTATACGGCAGCTTGAGGCTGATATCTCTTTCCAGAATGGCCGAGGCCTTTTGCAACTGATAGACAAGACAGAGATCAAGAAGCTGATAGGAGAGTCACCAGGCCGCGCGGATTGTTTCAAGATGATGAATTGGGCATGTCACCAGGAATATGCAGATCAGACTTTCAGTAAAGAGGCCATGCAGCAAGCTCCCCAGGCGTTTGCAGACACAAGCGACAGTATTTATGGGCCTGAGCCGGGCGGGGATATTCAACGCTACGCAGACAACAGTTAAAGAAAGGAATTATATGGGACAAGTTGAAGGAGGCTCAGCAAAGAAGGATAGAGAGCAAAGAGAAAGACAGTCTCAGTTAGAAAGTTCATTTAAGGCATCGAGGGAGGGATTGCCGGATCACGTCGTTGTTATGGCAATAATCTACGATACGAAGGCTGGAAACGTCCAGGTAATGGGCCCGATAGCGAATAAGCACATGGCTTACGGTATGCTTGGCCTGGCCCGTGATTGTATCGAGACGTATAATCGTGAACACATAGCCGGAGTAAAAAATCCGTAATTCTTTTTGACATTTACTTTTTTAGGTATAGCCTAAAATTAAATGTATGAAATTTCAAGAAGAAATTTTAACTGAAGATATCCTCAAAGAAGCAGAGCCTCTTCTCAAGAAACATTGGGAAGAAGTTGCTTTTTACAAAGACATTGAATTAGATCCCGACTACGAATTTTATTTAGCACTTCAAGCTGCCGGAAGGATTAGATCCTATTCCGCCAGGGATGATCAAGGTGTGATGGCCGGTTACGCCGTCTACTTCCTGAAGAAAAATCCTCATTACAAACAAAGCCTTGTTGCCGCAGAGGATATTATTTTCTTTGATCCCCTGAAGCGGGGCGAAGGTATGAAGTTTATAAAATGGTGTGATGATGAGCTCCGTAAGTTAGGGGTTCAAATAGTTACGCATCATGTTAAAGTGTTTTTTGATTGGAGCCCTGCGTTGATCAGGATGGGTTATGATTGGCAGGATAAAATCCTAAGTAAACGATTGGATAGATAATGGCCATTGATGCTCTTATAGGGGCTTTAATTGGATTTGGCGCTTCTGAAGTGATGGGCGGCATGGGTAATAAAAAAGCAAAGGGACCCTCACAGGCGACACTTCCCAGCCAAGCTAATGCAAACACGGATGCATCAGCAACGGTAGCGGATCAGCGAGCAGCAATGCTCTATGCCGGTGGGCAAACAGATATGACCGGTGGTCTTGGCGTATTGACTGGATCTGATACCAGTAAATCTACTCTGGTAGGGAGTTAAATATGGACCTAAATACTGATCTAAAGAATTTGATCCTTGAAAGTGATTATCTACATGGTCAGGACGGTGATAAGCTTTCATATTACCAAGACGTTGCTAACTTCTGTCTCCCGCGTAAAGCCTGGGTTACTACGATAAAGGCTACTGATCAACAATTAAACTTTAATTTCCTCTACGATTCACGCGCTATCCTGGCTGTCAAGAAGTCCGCTTGCGGCTTCCATTCCAAGCTTACCAGCGCCGTCACCAAATGGTTTGACTTCCGGACCATTGATTCCAAGAAGATGCAGGGCGGGAATGTCCAGCGGTACTTTAAAGATTGCTCTGATACTCAATACGATGTGCTCAATAGCTCTAACTGGAATGAAACTATCCTTGAAGGATATGTGGATGATCTCACCTTTGGCACAGCTCCGATATTCACTGAAGAGGATTACCGTGACCACGTGCGTTATACTTCAATCCCTGTTGAATCAGTCAGCTTTGGCCGTGATGATCGCGGTGAGATATGCAAGATATTCCGCAGGTTTAAATATACGGCAATGCAGATTGTCATGCGCTGGCCAAACAATGTTCCTAAAGACGTTCGAGATTGTATTGAAAAGAAACAATATTATCAGAAGTTTGATCTTGTCCATTACGTAGGACCTCGTGATATCCGGGATGTTTCTAAAAAAGATATTGTAAACATGCCCTATCGTTCCGTGTGGATCTATCCTAAGGGCGAAGATAAGCTTTCTGAATCAGGCTTCATGAGTAATCCATATTCTGTTTTGGAGTTTTGGAAGGAGCCAGGTGGAGGAATGGCATACAGCCCTGCCATGGATGTGCTGGCTTCAATCAAGCTGGCTAACGCGGAGAAGAGGACTATTATCCGAAGGGCCATGAAGGACGTGGACCAGGCTTCAATGTCACCGGCCCGGTTTTGGCTCGGCCGGCTGAATCAAAACCCCAACGCCATGAACATGTACGACAAGACAAAATACTCCAAAGAGGATTTTGGCACTATACCAACTGGCGGGGATCCAAAGTTATCTGTTGAAATGATGGCCCTTGAGCAGGACTTGATTGATAAAGGCTTCTTTCTGGACCTCTTTGAGGCCATGACCAGGGTTAGCAAGGATATGAATAACCCTGAAGTCAATCAGCGCATTGCAGAGGCCTTGGAGCTTATAGGACCGGTTGTGGGGGGAATGACTAAAAAAATAGGTAATGCCCAGATTAGAACTTTCGATATCCTGAATGATCGTTTGTTATTTCCGCCTCCGCCAAAAGAAATTGTTAATGAGCGCGGTAAAATAGAATTAAAAGTGATCTTTCTTTCACCATTGGCTAAAGCCCAGCGCGCGGCGGCTCTTGGCGGGCTCACTACCTGGCTTGGAATTGTCAAGGCCTTGCAGGGGATCAAGCAGGATGCTGGTGTTGGTGTTGACGTTGATCGTGTCTTGGCAGGGTCCGCGGATTTCTTGAATGTGGATCCTACATACGTCATGCAGCAGCGCAAGATTGATGAGATTCGTAAAAAGACAGCCCAGGCCCAGCAGCAGCAAGCGAAGATTCAACAGGCCGAGCAGATGGCCGGCGCAGCCAAAGATGCGGCCTCAGCTCACCATGAACACAAACAGGCAATGGCAGTTAAATAAAAGCAATGCAAACTATAATCAAAATTGAAAGCCGTGTTGAAGTCAGAAACGGTATATCATACACCGTTTATAAAAGATCAGAATATTCCACTAAAGATAAAGGCTACTGTTTAGAGCTCTTAAAGCAAAAGGCCTTTCAATATAATCAATCTAAAAAACCTTTACAGCTAACTCCAGCATTTGGGTATAAATGAGCGTACTTCTTCAGATCAATGATAAATCACGCATGCCAATTAAGTTTCTTTGGCAGCTTATATTCACCTTTACATTTGACAAAAAGTCTTGCGCTCACTGTACCAAGCGGATCATTGAAGAGCAAGTCTGCAAATGGAATGGTTTTGTCCAGATCAACAAGGTCCGTGAGCTTGATAAATACGGACTGGATCCGCTGATGGTGGGCGTTGCGGTAGGGCATAAGGGATCTGCCTTGGATGAAATGGAGTACCAGGTTGGCCTCATGTGCTCATGGTTGGTCCGGGAAGAAAAGGGCGAGTTTGAATCCCAAGTAGAGACGTATAAGAAGCATAAAATTGATTATCATATGGCCCAGCCGATGTGCCAGGTGTTCCCCGAGTATGTTTCTAAACATAGGAATTTTGCTAAAGGCCGGGCAGCCCTCCAAGCCGCCATGAAAGCTAATCCACAGGATTATGCTGGACCTAAGAAGAAAGGCAAGGTGTTTTAATGAATATCCACTGTTCTATAGGTATTTTTAATAGACGGTACGGATTTTGTATTATAGTTAATGAGGAGCGTCCGGATCTTAATTATATATGGACTAATTTAGGACTTTATATTTTATGGGGAAATAGATTTGATGATAGTATAAAAATATTTAACTGGACAAGAAAGGATAAAAAATACAATGCAAATATCCCTACAAGAGGATGACGGAATCTTTCACGAAGGCGTACCGCAGATAGTTGTCCTGGTAGTTAAGTTTGATGATGGTAAGGTCAAACGGATCCCGTACCCTGCTGAAAAGACAATAGCTGCTTTGTACCAGGATCTTGCTGCTATTGCTCCTAAGGTTGCGGAGGGTCCTCAACAAGATATCATGAAAAATATAGGAGGAGGGTTCTCCGGCTTTGAAGATGGAAGCGGAAATTTAATACCAGAAACGCCATTACCTAAAGATCGCCCAGGAATCAAAAAGTCTCCGGTTGATAAGTCCCACATTATTGAAAAAGAGGACATTGTAACAATGGTCAAGATGCGCGAAAGAGACAAAGGATCCACGTGTCTTTTGATGGTAGGTATGGACTACCGGGTGATTCAAGCTATTGGTCAATTCCATCCAGTCACTCAACAGCGCTTGGTTGAGGGCTATGATGTTATTGATGATACCGCGGCCATGCCTGAACGTATGCGTGTATTCCCTGATGAAGTGGTTTTGAAGCGAAAGAGATTGTCTGCTATCATTCCTAAGACAACATTTATTGAAGAAATCCTTCCGTGTCCGTCTTGCCAGGTTGCGAATGTCCTTGTGCTGGATGGATCCGACTTTAAAGGCAAGTGCGAGGCTTGCGGCGTTGATATTACGATTGCGCGGGTGATACGCAAGTGCTTAACGACTAAATGTGATCAAGAGGTAAGCTGTTTTGACGTTGGCGGGAAGTACGCGGGAACATGCGGGAAGTGCAAAGCTAAGATTGAGGTGCCCTATGCTTAATAATCCAGTACCTATTTTAGAAAAACTTGATGAGCTCCGCGCCAACAGCCCAGATCAGATTACGTTTATATATCAAAAATTCTTTGGTATGCCGGAAGGTGAAATGATCCTGGTAGATCTTATGGATCACTTCTTTGAGTTTAAACCGACGAATACTCCTTTTGAAGCAGGGGAGCAAGCCGTTGTGATATACATTAAAAATAGACTTTTAGGTGTCACTGAAGTACCTGAAAGAATAACACCAACAGGAGATCAGCCATGAATATGAAAGTAGAAAAAGGTGATATTGTTGCTTTAAGGGATGGCCGGACTGTAGAGGTCCTAAGTGTAAAGCCTGATTATGAGCATCCGGGCGCGATTGTACGTTTTGATTACGTTGACCGAAGAGAGGCATCTCCTATGCGGAGGACTGACTATCCAAGCCTTATCATTAACATTTTAAGAAAGGGCCAGCCGGCCATAGATCCTAAGATGCCGCGGCCAGGGGACAACCGGGCGCCAGCTCCAACGAAGGTGATTATCGTGGATGGCAAGAAGTATATAGAATCTGGACCAGGCGGGCCTCAAGGGCCGGTACCCTTAACAGAGGGCGCGGGTACCCAGGTACATGAGGCGGTAAGGGCTCCGGCCAAACCGGTTACTTCCAGGATTAAAAAAGCAGCAGTAGCGGCACCAGCTAAATAAACCGATTTCACGTGAAACGTGCAAAAGAAAGGTAATATATGCCAATTACATTTACAGCACCAGAATTACAAACCAACGAAGCTTTTAAAACTTATGAAACACCGGATGATCTCGGTAAAGCTTTTCTGGATCTTAACGCGAGAGTGGCCGGTGGTGATATTTCTTTACTTCCTGAAGAGCTCCGGAAGGATGATACATTTAAACCATTCAAGACCCTCAAGGACCTGGGTGTCAGTTATGTAGAGACTAAGAAGATGGTAGGATCCATTGAGAAGCCCCCGGAGAAGCCGGACGGGTATAAATGGACCGCTATGGCTAATTTGGACCCTGATCTCAAGGCAGACGGTATTGTGGCTCAATTAAAGCCTCTTCTACACGCTGCTGGGGCTGGTAATAAGATGGCTGATACCATCCAGCAAGGATTATTGACGACGCTATCCGGCCTGGTGGCCAAGCAAAAGGCGGATCGGAAAGCATTGTCATTAACTAATGAGACAGCATTGCGCACGGAGTGGGGCAATGAGTACGACGCCAAATTTGATAAGATCGTTAAGACCATGCAGCTGGTGGGCGGTCCGGAGTTTGCCCAGGCACCAGAGGCTATTGTTTCGGCTTTGAAGGGATCTCCTAACTTTTTAAAGGGCATGGGAAAGCTTGTTGGATTGCTCTCAGAAGATTCTTTGAAGTCTTTAGGAACTATCGCGGACGCTCCAATTACGGATCCGACTGCTGCTGATGCCGAGATCACTAAGTTCAATGCAGAGATCAACGCCGCCGGTACCAAGCATCCTTATTTCAATGTTAAGGACGCTGGACACGCCGCGGCAGTACAAAAAATGCACGATCTGTTTGCGTTGAAAAATAAAGCTAAATAAATTTATTTTTAAATTTTCTTGACACGTACATTTTTTAGGAATAAATTTCTAAATGAGACTACCGGTTGATTTAACCGGCCTCATGCAGTAAAGAAAAAATCGAGACTATCGTACCACTGGTGCGACCTCATAGGTGAAGTAAGCAGACCCTTTTTAAGGATTATCTGTCAGAGAGATAACTTTAAACCACAAAGGAGCTACCTATGGGAGCACCAAATACAGCATATATTCAGGAATATAACAACACGATTTACTTGCTGTCTCAACAGCAAGATAATCGTTTTGCTGCTTGCGTCGCAGAAGATTTTAACTGGACCGGCATGGCAAAGTTTTACGATCAGTACAACCAGGATTCCGCGGTAGAGTTGACCACGCGCTATGCTGATACTCCGACACAGTTGCCGGATTTCAGACGCCGGATGGTAACACCACGGTATTTTGTTTCAAACACCTTGGAAGATCCCAAGGATGCTTTGCAGATGGCGATTGACCCTAAGTCAATCATGATGCAAGCAAAGCACGCCGCTTTTAACCGTACCAAGGACGATATCATCATTGCGGCCATGGGCGGTACGTCTTATACCGGCCAGACAGGCGCCACACCGGTGACCTTCCCAGCTCCAAACCAAATTGTCTATAATCAGTTCACGTCCGGTAACGGTATGAGCAAGGCCAAGTGTTTAGCGGCCAAGCGTATCCTCGATGCCAATGAAGTTGAGCAGACCGAGAGATATATGTCCTATACCGCGGCCCAGCTGGAAGATCTTTTAAACACCACTGAAGTCACGTCCACTGATTACAACGTGATCCATGCGTTGGTCCAGGGTGATGTTCAGACATGGTGCGGTTTTGACTGGCGTCATTCCGAGCGCCTATTGACCGATGCTTCTTCACACCGGTTATGCTACGCCTGGCAGAAGTTTGCTGTCCAGTTAGCCGTGCAGAAGGAAATCGAAGGCCGTGTTGATGAGCGCGCGGACAAGAACTATGCCTGGCAGGTTTATATGAGGATGTGCCTGGGCTCTACCCGCCTTGAAGAGGCTCGTATTGTCCAGATCGCTTGCGTTGAGGCAGCGTTCTAAGTAGTTTTGATCTTTCAGAGTTTTTAACCTTTTAACAAGGAGAATTATATGAGTCAAGTTAACGGAGTTGTTTACGCCGAATCAATAGCGCCACCGTCACCGGCTAACTGGCTTACCGCCGGTTATGTAAACGGCCGCGTGAAGTGCAATATTGACTTCTATGTGGGTCTTGGTACCGAATTAGCTGGTACCACGATTGCCATGGGAGCGTTGCTTCCCGCTGGTGCAAAGGTATTACTAATCGAGATTACAAGTAGCGTTAGTATCGGATCCTTTACGTTGTCTGTAGGGGACCTGGATCTTGCTACGCGCTATGCAACTGCTTTGACGGGACCGGCCACGGCCGGGGTAACTCTTATTAGCGGGATGATTAGTGCTGCCAATGGTCCTTATGTCATTGGTACTAATCCGGCAGTTCCCACGGAAACCGATACTGACGCTCAGATCTTGCTTACCACCGCTGGAGCTACAATTACCAGTGGAGCGATTATCGGCTGTATCGTTTATTTCACCACGGACTAAGGCGAAGTTGGGGTGGGGAGAAATCCTCACCCCTTTTAAAAAGGAGATCAGCATGTTTAAAAAGTTACTATTGCTTTTAGTGTTTTCGGCTTTCCTGGCCACTTCTGCCTTTGCCGCCGTTGGTATAACCGAGGGAGGGGCCGCGGTAGGACAGGCGTCCCAATTAAGCTTGCCTTGCGATCCAACGGCTGTAATTACCCTTGACGGTTTCACCTATAACGTCGGTTGTAATCCTAATTTTGTTATGATAGGGATTGCAAATGGTGGATACACGTCAATGACGACTTCGAGTTTGACGGTTCCGGTCAGTTACTCGTTTGTTAAAAAGGCAATCGCCGCCTCTGCTAACACAGGGTTTTCTACGGGTACGTTACCCGCGGGTGTTCCTGGCCAGACATTAACAATCCTCATTACCACCGTTGGCTCAAGCGGGTCATGGACATTAACACCTTCGTCAAGCACGGGATGGACTTCCATTGTTTTTAATACAGCCGGGCAGCTTGTGACATTCTTATATGTCAATTCTACCGTTGGCTGGATTATAGTAGAATATAGCGGAAGCACTTTACCGACTATCAATGATGTTGGTGGAGCATAAATCTAAAGGGGAGAGGGGAGGCAGGGCCTTCTCTCTCCTTTTTTATGAAAAAATATACTCTGATAGCTTTATTTTTTCTTATTGCTCTATCATTAATTCCCCCGATAGATGTTGTTCTTCGTAATCCTCAAGATAAATATTGGCTATGGATGGTCCTGATTGCCGGATTTTTTGGTGTATTCACTCTGTTTATCAAAACACACTGGATGGTTAGGATCATTGCGATAGGATCATTCATTGATTGTTTTTTCAGCGCGGCCCCTTATATTTCCTTCACGTCTTACTGTTCAATAGTCCTTTGTTGTTATTTTTATATTTCATGCTGCAATATCGAAGATTGGCCGCTTGTGTTTAAAGCGGTGCAAAGTCTACTGCTATTAAATGCGATTCTTTTAAGTTTAGAGTTTTTCCATAAAGATAATTTGATGGATTGGGGAGCTGCTTATAATTTCAATTTCGGAGTTTTAGGGCATCACATGCAGATGGGGAGCTTTGCGGTTGTGATATCCGCATTGCTCATATCCTTTAGCACGTTAAATTTCCTGTTTCCGGTTATAGTGGCAGTATTCTGTCAATCCAGCTGGGCCTTCTTTAGCGCCGGTGCTGGAGCAGTAGTCTATATGTATTCCAAAAACAAAAATGTAGCTGCCATGGTATTTATAGGATTTATGTTTATCTTTTGTTTGTGGGATTTGAGCAATAATAAGTTTAAAGAAAATTTGAGTCCAGCAGCAGGGCGCATAACGGTATGGCAAAAGACTTTTGAGTTAGCGAATAAACATCCTTTTGTTGGTTGGGGCCCGGGCACATATAAGTTGATTTTTGCTCCTTTATCAAGGATGAAATCTATTCCTTACAAGACAGCTCATAATTTCATTGCCCAGCTTGTTTTTGAGGTTGGCTATCCGGCTACAGGATGCCTTTTATTTGGCCTGGGATGGCTTTGCGGGGCACTGTGGAGGGCTGAACTATACACCTTGACCTCTGGGCTTGCTATGATCGTTATAGACGCTCTGGTGCACTTCCCAGACAGATGTATGCAAATGGTCCCTTTGATCATTGTATTTTTAGCTTACTGTACTTTTTGCCTAAAAAAGGATAAATTATGCCTAACCCACTCTTTACTATCTTAGGGATCTGGAATAAAGCAATTTTTAAGATCGGGGCCACAAGGCTCAATCTTTCTGATCTTGCTAATCCGGCCACCTCGCCTAATCCGGCGGCTCAATACCTCACCGATATTTGGCCTTTCGTTACTGCGGAGGCCTTAGAAGAGCACCCATGGTCATTTGCTGTTCAGACAGTGCCCATGGTTCCGTTGAGTCCGGTAGCCTGGGTTACTTCTAACACATACAATGTTGGAACCTATGTTCTTGGTCCTGATAATAATATTTATGTTTGCGCCGTACAAAATACGTCCGGTGTATTCACGACTGATCTCGCGTCCGGTTATTGGATTGTTCAAAAAGACCAGAATGAAAATAATATTGCTCCTTTACTTATTCCTTTGCCTTTAATGAATGACGGCTGTAATCATCCCTATGCTTGTCCGTTGGATTTTATCAATCCTTATTTGTTTAGTACCAGGGTATTTTACCGTAAAGAAACAGTAAAGCCGCCTTATCTGGCCACTCCAACTATTGTTTTATTGATGAACGCTCCTGCTATTGCGAGTATGAAGTACGTTTCTTCTCAGCTGGATGTAACGCAATGGAGCTCTAAGTTTGTGGAGGCTATTGCTACCGCCCTGGCCTACCAGCTTTGTTTTAAGATCTCTGAAGCGGCTCAATATGCGGCCGGACTTGAAAAAGACTACTCCGCTAAACTGATATCCGCTATTGCGGCGGATTCCAATACCACGTCTCCTGATCAAGCGATTGCGGACGAATGGTTCCTGGCAAGATTGACAGGATCAACAGCTGCGGTAGGGCTTGGTCCGGATGGTAATAATGTCGGCTTTTATATGCCGGGGATAGATTATTAATGGGTTATAAGGGAACAATAGCCAAAACGAACTTTACTTTAGGCGAGATCTCCCCGCGATCTTTGGGGAGATTCGACCAGGATAAGCCTATATTCAAGAATGGCGCCGCTATTCTTGAGAACTTCCTAATCGGTGAAGCTGGCGCTGCATCCTTCCGGCCAGGCACTCAATACATTGCTAACGTAAAGAATCAAGCGCCGGCGTTATGGGTAACAGGCACTTCCTATGTTGTTGGCAATAATGTCTTGTATGGCGGGAATGTTTATATCTGCTTGATTGCGCACACATCAGGGATTTTTGCCACTGACTTGGCCGCGGGCGATTGGGAACTGTCTCCTGTTCAATCCGGTCAGGTAAGGCTTGAGAGGTTCACCTATAACATTGCCCAAGAGTACGTCATGGAAATGGGGCATCAATATATCCGTTTCTATGCCAATACAGGGCAGTTGATGGTTTCTTCAGCACCGGCATGGGTAACAAGTACGCCGTATGTTGTTGGTAATTTTGTTTCTGAGGGCGGCAATATTTATTATTGTGTGATTGCTCATACATCAGGGACCTTTGCCACAGATTTAGCGGCTGGTGATTGGATACAACAGGTACTTGTTGAAATTCCCACTATCTTTAATCAAACTGATATTTTTAATTTACAGACTGCTCAAAAAGCAGACGTGATGTATATTGTTAATCCTAATTATTTCCCTCAGAAGCTTATCAGGACCTCAGCCACTTCTTTTTCAATAGCAAATGTCAATTTCTTCCGAGGACCCTTTTTGGATGTTAATATCACCGCGACCACCATCAGCGCGTCATCCGATACCGGAACAACAACTTTAACTGCCTCTGAAGCGATTTTTCAGATAGGACACGTGGGGTCTTTATGGCGTGTTAAGAATGGCGTTGTCTTGATTACCGGATTCACCTCTTCAACCGTTGTTGTTGGTATAGTCCAGGCTGAATTGAATGTGCCCGCGGTACCCAACGCCTGGGGATTAGGACAGAACTATAACATAGGAGATTATGTTTCCAATAGCGGTACTATTTATCGTTGCCTTGTAGGAAATACTACTTCAGATTCAAGCGTATTCGCTACTGATTTGTCTGCCGGTTATTGGCTTGCTACAGCTGGATCCGCCGGAGACTTGGGCACTGGCGGAAGCGCGACAACTGATTGGCAAGAGGGCGCTTTCTCACAGGTGAGAGGATATCCTTCTTCCGTGACCTTCCATGAAGGCCGTCTGGTGTATAGCGGGACCGCGTATAAGCCTCAAACACTCTATGCTTCTGCCGTTGATACCTATGACAGCTTTGATGTAGGCACGGCCCAGAATGCGGATGCCTGGACCTATGAAATAGCTAACCAGCAATCGAATGGAATCCGGTGGCTTGAATCAGATACGGCATTGCAAATAGGAACGTCAGGGGGATCAGTCACGGCCGCTGATGGTAACGCGTCAACCGGAATTACGCCATCCTCACCTCCAACGATTTCTTATAATGACGTTTACGGGGCGATGGTAGAGCAGCCTGTCAAGCTTGGCGGGTATAGCTTTTTCTTACAGGCTAATAAATTTTATTTAAGGCAATTAACGTATGATTTAATCACCAGCAAGTATAAATCCGGCAGTCAGATGGTATTGGCTGATCATATCCTCCGTGATGGCCTTGGCGCCGTACAGATGGCCTCACAGAGCTCTCCTACGGACCGTATTTGGATAATCAGGGCCGATGGCCAGATTGCCGTTTTAACCAGGGATCCGGAGCAGCAAGTCACCGGCTGGTGCCGGATAGTTGGCGGCGAATCGGATATTACTCAATCATGTGTTGGCTATAGCGGGACCTTTGAGAGCATCTGTATCATTCCGTTGGATGGCCAGGATGATCAGGTTTGGGTAGTAGCCAAACGCTCGATCAATGGCGTCCTTTATAGATATATTGAAATTTTCACCGCTGAATTATTCCAAAATTATTGGGAACCGGTGCGCATGGATTGCAGTTACACTTATGACAATCCGATAACGATTACGGATATTGATACTACACAAAACCCTATTTTAGTTACCGCTCCTAACCATGGATTAACGGCATACGATCAGGTTAAGATTGATGGATGTATTGGAGCTGCCCAATTAAATGGCGGAATATTTGCTGTTTTTTCTCCCACAACAAATACTTTTAGGTTACAGGGATTGATAGCCCCAACAATTACTACCCAACCGGTAAATGCTCTGGTAGTGGCTCCGAATACCGCAACTTTTACGATTGTTGCGACCGGTTCCGTGGCTCCGACTTTACAATGGTATATCAGTACGGATGGCGGAAATACATGGACACCAATCAACGGCGCAACATCAGCCAGCTATACGACTCCGGCAACAACTTTAGCCAATAACGGTAATCAATTCAAATGTGTTGCGACAAATTCAGTTGGAAATGTTACATCAAACGTGGCTATTTTAACTGTTGATACGGTTCCTTCTTTCACAACGCAACCGTTAAATATTACGGTCCCTGTTGGAAATACAGCCACATTTACCTCTGTGGCTATAGGAAATCCAGCACCAACTTACCAATGGCAAATAAGCACTGATAGCGGATCTACTTGGACAAACATTTTAGGAGCTACAAGCGCGAGTTACACAACACCGCCTACTACATCCGGTCAGGACCAATACGAATACAGGTGTGTTGCTACAAATAGCGCGGGAACGACTGATAGCAGCGCGGCCACAATGACTGTTGACTATTCTCCGAATATTACTACACAGCCGTCAAATACTTCAGTTAATGAGCCGGGGACAGCTACATTTACTATTACAGCCACAGGCGATCCTTTACCAACTTATCAATGGTATTTAAGCACAAATGGTGGTACTTCTTTTACTCCTATCAGCGGGGCCACAAGCGCGGCCTATACTACCGGAGCAACGAATGTTGGAATGAATGGATATCAATATAAATGCGTGGCTACCAACTCTCAAGGATCGGCAACAAGCAATGTGGCAATACTTACTGTAAATGTTCCCGCCTTAGAAGTCCTTATTGTTGCTGGTGGCGGTGGTGGTGGTAACGATTCCGGTGGCGGTGGCGGAGCCGGTGGTTTACTTTATCAAGCAGCTGTTAATTTTATTTTAGGAAATAGTTATACCATTACTGTCGGAACCGGAGGCGCTGGAGCAACGACAGCTGGTGCCCGCGGTGCAAGTGGTGTTAATTCTACTGCATTTGGGTATACGTCCGTTGGTGGCGGTGGCGGTGGCGGTAGCGGTACTTCGACAGGTCTTAACGGAGGTTCTGGTGGCGGCGGAGCATTTGAAGGGCCTGGTCCTGGCGGAACTGGCACATCAGGGCAAGGTTATGCCGGAGGGTATGGTTATACACAATCCGGGCCTACAACCGTAGACGGCGCTGGCGGTGGCGGAGCTGGTGGCGTTGGTGTAACTGCAACGGCTAATCATGCCGGTGCTGGCGGAGCTGGGATATCTAATAGCATCACTGGAAGCGCTGTTATTTATGCCGCTGGCGGTGGCGGCGGAGATTATGCCGGTTATGGTGGAACGGCGGGCGCTGGTGGAAGTTCAGGCGTTGGTGGTGCCGGTAACAATAACTCAGCTGGTGGCGCTACAGGAGCCGGTGGAGTTGGTGCTACAAATACGGGTTCAGGCGGCGGCGGCGGTTCAGGGGCTCATGGCTATGGCGGAAATGGCGCCGCGGGTGTTGTTATCATTGCTTATACAACCGGAGTATTTGGCGCGGATGGTACCGGTGGGACCGTTACTCATTCAGGTGGAATGACGATTCATACATTTACGACTTCAGGGACATTTGTTGCGCCTACAGGAAGTTAAAAGGTGATTTATGGCTTTATTAGTAAATGATGTTCATTTTGGGACCGTTGTTAGCGGATATTCATTTCCTATAACATGTACTCCAAATGGAGCTGGTAATCCTGTAAATCTTTTAAGCATTGTTTGTGTTTGGTCATTAGGACCAGCCCCTTCTTCTGTTGTTTTTTCAGGAATAGGAGGACAATTTACTTTTATAAGAAATATATCTCTTGGTCCTTACACTGTATCTTTCTGGGGAGCATTTGGGCTTCCTTATCAATCAGGAACGTATGTAACAGTTACTTTCCCAAGCGCCGTTAACCTTGCCATAGGAATGTGTCAAACTTATCAAAACGCTTATCAGGGAGCGTTGCCAAATGTTATTTATTCAAATTATGGTGCAAATATAGAAAGTATTTCGGTAAACGCGCCAGACCCAGATAATCTTTCTATATTAACTGGTATTGTTTTTGGAGTTAAGGTTCAATATTTTGGTTGGCCCACAGTTCCCGATGCAATTTCTACCTGGGAAAACTATGGGGGTCCTGAGGGCCCCTATTTCAATGGTTCCTTTTTTAATGTAGGATCGCCAACAGCACCAGATATTATTACTCTTAATTATGGGACTTCAACTGTTCTTGGTATATGTGAAATAGTTATAGAAGAATATGGCTGGGTAGCTCCTATCCCAATACCAGTTCCGATAGTTTGTCCTTATTTTGAAGGCGGTTTTGCCCGCAAGATGGTAAATACATTAAGCGATCTATGGGCAATTAACGGCCAGGCCGTGTCCATTGTTCAGGATGGTGTTGTTTCCGTTGATAGCGGTCAGATCGTTAATAACGGATCAATAACTTTAACGAATAAGGGCGCGGTCATTCATGTGGGCCTTCCGTATGATGGAACTGTCCAGCTTCTCCCTCTTGGCGGGGATGGCCAGACGGTCAATCAAGGCAAAGAGCGTAAAATATACGATATTGTTTTAAGGCTGTATCAAAGTTTGGGCGGTACCTTTGGCGCGGATACTGATGTTATGTACCCTCTACCGATTCCCGCGGTCACGCAGCCGGCCAACGCTATCGTCAATCCGCTATACACCGGAGATATCCATGGAGTCGGATTTGAGAGCAAATGGGATCAGTATTGTATGCCGGTATTGAGAAAGAACGATCCTACTCCCTTTACGTTGTTAGCGGAGATTATTCGCTCAGAAATCAGCGAGGATAAATAAATGGATCCTGATCAATTTAATCTTATGGCCGGTATTCCTAATCTTTCGTCGTACACCGCGCCTGATACTGTTCCAGATGCCACTACCTTTTCAGCGGTAGATTCGTCCGGCAATCCTACCAAGTCTTTAAGCTTGGGACAGGGCTTAGGAGTTGCGGGAACTGTATTAGGCGCTTACGGTGATATTATGGCCGGTGATGAGGCCCAGAAAGCGGATGATTATAACGCCAATTTGGCACTTGAGCAGGGACAGTTCGAAGTTTCAGATCTTGGCACTGAAGAAACAGATACTTTAAGTACCCAGCGCGCTATGTACGCGAAGGCAGGGGTAACAATGTCTGGCAGTCCTTTAGATACCGCTTTTAACACAGCGAGTCAGTTTGAAATGGACAAACAGATTGCAACGTATAACGCGCAATCCAAGGCTAATATGGACACTTACGAAGGTCAAGTTGCTAAGAGCCAAGGTCAAATTAAAGCCGGTGAATCATTATTATCAGGCGGAGCTACTTTAGCTCTTGCGTTTTTATAGGAGGATATCGTGGCTACAGTTCCAACGTATGAAAGTAAAGAGAAGTTACAGCCAACACCATGGAATCCTAACACCGCGGCCAAGCGTGGTGAGGATATTGTTGATCTGTCCCAAGGCCTGGAAGGATTAGGAGAGGCAGTTCAGAAGCTTGATGACCGACGTCAGACACTTAAAGCAGAGACTTCTGTGGCCAAAGCGCATTTGGGTATTGCCAGGATGGCCGCTACAGACCCAGACCTTGATACCCTTGACCAACGCGTGGATGAGCAATCCCAGGAGGCTATCTCTCATGCCGCTGATCTGATAAAGTCTCCGGAGGCACGGAATAACTTTATATCCCAGGCCAATCTTGATATTGAACGACGTAACATGGCCGTCTCAAATACGATCCTCCGTAGGAAAAGTCAGGACTTCAAGAATGAACTTGTCCAGGCCAATGATGCCGATATCCAGGAATACCAGACCTCCGCGGATAAAGGTGAGCGTAATTTAATCAGACAAAAGATCATGGACCGCACCAAACAGGCTATTGAGGATGGTCATGTTCATGCCGACTGGGCCAATGCGCACGTAAAGACCTTGCTTAAATCCGCAGACTTAAACCAAGTTACCAGCGATATGGCCATTAGCCCTACCCGTACCTTTGAAGAAATGCAGAAGGGAAAAGAAGGCTTATATCCTTATCTTAGCGATGCCCAAAGAAAGAAATTTAGTGATACAGCTCAGAAGATGATCAAAAAAGAGGGATCTGATAATAAATTGATCTACGGTATTGCCCAGAATCATGCGGAAAACCAGATCCTTGATAAAATGTCTAACAATACCCTCACCCAGGACGATATTAATAATGCGCAGCTCATGGGAGTTAAGGGGATACGGATCCGCCCTGAGTTTGCCAAAGCGGCCACTGAAGCTATGCAGGATCCGTTTCCTACAGAAAGCGCTCCGGAGAAATATAACAAACTTATTGATCAGATACAGGACACCTCTGAACCTATTGATCCTATAAAATTAAAGCTCGATGTTCTTTCTGCCCGCGGTCTTTCGCCTCAAGAGAAGTCCCATCTGATAAACGCCCATATTCGAGAGGATCCTGAAGAAGGTAAAATGTCCATCAGTGATATGATCAACCAGGGGATCAAGCAGAATAAGCAAGCGCTCATGCAATCCAATAAAAAGTTGCAAGCAGAACAAACAGACCGGCAAAGCTTCTTCAGGAAGATCACCGGCATGTTTCGTGATCACGCTAAGGATGATGATCATTTGGCTTCTTTACAGAAGGACTACATGGAAAAAGTCCAGAACGTCAAGGATGATGATGCGCGCCTCCGCCTGGCACAGGACATTATGAACAAAGATACTTTAAAACACAATCCGGGGATCGCAACCGCGGACCCTAAAGGCACTATCTTTATGAATAAAGTTACCGGTGAAAAAAGACGGTACTACCCCAACGGCTTTTGGCAATTAGAGAAAACTGATAATGGACAATAATAATAATTCAGAAAATTGGGTACCGCTTCAAAAAACTCAATCCGCTGGTACCTCTACAGTGGCCGATGATAATTGGGTAAAAGTTGATACCGATAATCAGGATAAAACAGCCTACGATCGTTTTAAGGCGCAGCCTTCCGGTGCCCAGGCCACAGATCAAGAATTGATAGACCGTGGTGAGGGAGATTATGCTTCTGATAGGGCTAAAACCTCTAAAACGGGTCAACCTATGGCTAAGGACGTTTCGGGGTCTGAAACAGGCTCTAAAGGGCCTACAGAGGCATCTGGGAGGCCTTCTAAAGGCGTCTCTGGAAGTTGGACATCGGATCCGGAGGTAAAAGAAGGTATTTCACCAACCGGCAAGCGCTACAATACGATTATAGGCCCTAAAGAAGCTCCGGATGAGGGATTCCTCAATGCCGGCATACATACCGCTGAGGGCGCCGCATGGAGTATGGTAGCTAAACCTTTAGCGGGTACGGCGATTTCTAAAGAAGATTCTGCTGATATGGACCGGTACCTGGGGGATCTTGAATATCAGCATCCGATTGCAGCTACGATTGCCGGTACAGCTCCGTATATAGCAACCGCCGTATTATTCCCTGAAAGTTTATTACCTAACGTATGGGGCAGGATGGCCGTACAGTTTGGTACAGTATCAATGTTCAATGCTATTGGCCTAGAGCGTGTTGATGAAGCCGATAAGACGCTTGCTCAAAAGGCGCTGACCGTGGGAGAGGAAACGGCCAAGGGCGCCGCGTATAGCCCTATCTTTGCCGCTGCCCATGGCATTACCTTTGTTGAAAGGCCTTTTGCCACAGCGCTAGCCCGCGCGGGCGTTATAGCTGGCGGATCCGGGGTTATGAGTACCTTCTTTGGAGACAATATCACCCAGGCCTTTAAGCAGGGAGGACTCCTTGGGGCATTTTCTCTTATCACTGAAGCTTTTTATTTATCTAACACCGTAATTGGTAGAGGCGTATTGTCACATATAAATAATATCCGCGCTGAGTACGCTGTTAAAGCTGGCCTTCCTGAGCCGGCAGCGTTGGATCCTAAGTCCCCTGACTTTCAAGAGCAAGCTGTTAAAGCTAAAGAAGAATTAAGTAAGAAAGTACCGGGCGCGGATAAGCCGCAGATCGTGGCCGCTACAATACGTCCTATATCTTCTGTAAAAGTTGATCTTATGGACTTAGGTCCTATTCACGGTATTGGTGGAGAAGGAAAGATAGGACTAAATGTTAAGTTAGGTAAAGAACAAAATAAATTAGCCGCTAAGCACGAGCTAGGCCATGTGATAGATGATCATTTTAAAATACGAGACAATAGCGAGGTAATAGCTGAATTTAAGATGGAGGAGGATGTAAAGGGTGAAGAAGTAAACAGAAAAGAAGCTATTGCGGAAGCGGTGAATCAAATAATTCTTGGCAATAAAGATGTAATTGCAAAGCATCCGGCGCTTGTCAAATTTCTGAATGAAAATGTTAAGGATTTAAGCGCGTTAATCAAAGATATTGACGCTAAGATTGATAAGTTATGGGAGCATCCTGAACTAGTCCCTAGAGCACAGGAACCAAAAAGCTGGCAATTACAAGCAGAAATCCACGGCACCAGCCACGAAGATGCTCTTGAAAAGATTGGGAAGAAAAAGGCGCCGGAAGCGGTCGAAGGAAAAGAATCCGCTTTTATTGATAACGTTGCTAAATTAACCGCTGAAAATAAATTAGCATCGACGGAAGACGCTGACAGATACGGTGAATCAATCAAAGGTAATCCGGAAAAGATAAAAGAACTTCATAAACTGCATGATGAATCTAAAGCGAAATCTAAAGAAATGATGGCTAGGTTTGACAGCTTAACTCCTCAAGAAGAAAAAGAATTAAACGAAATTTCAGTAAAGACTCAATTGTATCGTGAGGCATACGAGGCCGCAGAAAAGAAATCTCCGGAAGAAATAAAACAGGCTGAATTTTTAAAAAACTCTGTAGACGTTGCCAACATCCTTGATTGGGAACATAATCAACAAGCGGGCGGCGTATTTACAACCGGCGGGAAACAAACGGGACCGGAGCGGGAAGTTTATTCTTCTAAGACAGGTCATTCAGAGGCTATGCAAAAAGCCGCTAAACGTAACGGCTCTTATGAAAAAGTATTTGAATTGTTAAACAGGTATCTGGATGGCGGGAAATTAACTGACTTGCAGACTAAAGACGTTGAGAGTATAATTGCAGACTATCGAGAGAATGTTAAAAAGGGATTTGAAAATATTCTGAAAGGGATTGAGGATGCAAAAAAAGAACTCACTGAATCCGAAACAAATGAAGTTATTGACACTTTTAAGAAAGAGGCAGGATTATCTGACGCGCTTTGGCAAGATCAAGAAAACGCCGCTACAGAACACACCCCCAGTGGCCAATTAAGGCACGAATTACAAGCTCCTATCCCCGGCGATTTATTCCAAGAAAAAGGCGAATTGTTTGAAGAAGGTAAGGATTACCAGGCCGGCTTCACTGTGCTTAATCCGGATGGTACCACTAAATTTATTGATCGCGAAGAATCTAAGAAAGCGCCCTATAACCTCCCCAACGGCGCTTCCGAGGATGTTAAAGGCCTCAACGAATCAAAGTTTGCGAAGCCTACCGAAGAGCCTAAGATTACGAATCCGGATACTCTCAAAATGATCAAGAATCAAGATGGTAAGATGGAAGCCCGGATGATACCCTTCCAGGCTGAGATCGCTGAAAATTTAGCTACTGCTTATGCTGAAATGAAGAATACTTTTGTCCCGCCTGACGTAAGTGATCCTTCTAAATTTACAGCTCAGAGCATGCGTCAATGGCTGGGCCTACAGGCTCGAAACATGGACCGCTTCAATAATTCTATGAAAAGAGCTGAAAAGATTTTTGATAAGATGAAGATGGCGGATATCATCGACCAGCACACCCGGGCAGAGCATGGTGAAGCCCAGGACACGCCTGAAATGCAGAAGATATGGGATATTCTTCAAGAAGTCAACCACAACAAAGCCATGGAAATCCAAAGGGAAACAGGCAAGCTCCAACACCTGATAGATAATTATTTGCCGCGTTTTTGGGAAGATCCTAAAAAAGCTATGAATATTTTGTCCCGGCTATGGAGTAGAAGGCCTTTTGCGGGATCAAAAGCTTTCCTAAAGCATCGTAGTATTGACGACTTTGAAACGGGTATCAAGGCTGGGCTTACGCCAGTATCCTGGAATCCCGTTACCCTCACAATGTTGAAGCTAAAAGAAATGGATAAATTTTTAACTGCTTACAGGACAATGCAGGGCGGTAAAGAAACTGGCTATGATGTTTATGTACCGATAGGCGGCAACGCCCCGGAGGGCTGGGTTAAGATTGATGACAGCATAAGCCAGGTTGTGAAAAGTCCGATGATCCCTATTCAAGAATCTTATGATGATCAGATTATGGGAGGCTTGCAGAAAGTGGCTGATAGCCTTGGCCTTGATACCGAACGAAAGCCCAGGATCGGCGGCAAGCGCTTGGGGTATGCCCAGAAGGGGCCTATTGATCAAGCGACCGGGATGCCCGGTCCTGGTAAGGTAGTCACTAAGTTTGCCACTCCGGAGGATGTTTTTGCCCATGAGATAGGCCACCAGATTGATTACATGTACGGAATGAAGGAAAAAATGTTTGGCGGGTCCCGGCCTAAGGCTGATTTTATTCTGGATCGCATGATCGGCAAGGCAGAGCGCGAAGGCCGGACGGATGATGTTAAGCGTATGCAGGACCAGAAGGAAATCAATAAGGAGCTCCGGACCCTGGCAGACGCGACAGAAGGACCAGAATATTGGCGCCGTAAGAGTACCGAGAAGATGGCTATTATGCTGGGATCCCTGATCCATGCTCCGGAAGAGTTTAAACGGCTTGCTCCTAAATCATACAAAATGTTTACAGATATTCTTAAATCAGATCCGAAGCTGGCCCCGCTATTGGATATTAAGCCCTCAGTAAAGCTTCATGCGGTCCATGGCGATGAGGTCTATGCTGGCGGCATGGTGATAGCCGGTCATTTTTACTCTCATCCGGACCGCGCGCGGATCATCAATAATTACCTCTCCCCAGGATTGCGCGGGAACTACGCCTACGATCTTTACCGGACCGCGGGAAATACATTGATACAGGCAAGGCTCTCTCTAAGCGCTTTTCATGCGCAGTTTATCTCCAATGACGCTAACATTGCCAATTTCTCTTTAGGATTGAATAAACTGGCGACCGGTGACGTTAAAGGCTTCCTAAAGACAGCTCCTCAGTCATTGTTATACGTCAAAGCGCCATGGGATACTCTCATGGAGGGTAGGAAGGTAAATAAGGCCTGGCATGGCGCGGACGTGGATCCCATGACCAATATGATCTCTGATCTCTACGCCCGGGCCGGCGGACGTGCCAAGATGGATAAATTTTACGCTATCGAAGCGGATAAGGCCATGGCCAAGGCTGTGAAGGAAGGTAAGTACATGACCGGTGTATTGCATACGCCTTTCTGGTTATTGCAGCAGACGATGAGGCCTTTAATGGAGTATTACGTCCCCCGCATGAAGATGGGCGTATTCGCTAACCTTATGAAGTGGGAGATCGAACGCAATCCCAATATGACGAATGAAGAATTATTGACTAAGGCGAATAAGGCCCAGGACACAGTAGATGATCGGATGGGACAACTGGTGTATGACAATATTTTTATCAACAGGGCGCTCAAAGACGCTGGCATGGCTTCAGTACAATCCCTGGGATGGGATATCGGTGACGTAAGGCTTTTTGGCGGAGGTACAGTAGATTTGGTTAAGGCTTTAAATGATCTTAGGCAGGGTAAAGGGACGGATTTATCTTATAGATTATCCTATGTAATCTCAATGCCTATTATTATGGGCTTCTATGGAGCTGTCTTTCAATACCTTCACACCGGACTTCTTCCAGGCCAGGGGCATGAAGATCAGGGTGCCGGTGGCATCCTTAAAGACCTTTATTTCCCGCGGATCGGTGGCTATGATCCCAACGGTAACGAATCCAGGGTGTCACCAGCAAGTTATGTAAAGGATATTTACCATTTTGTTGAAGCTCCGTTAATTACTGCCTTAGATAAATTGAATCCTCTGCCAAATGAGATCATTGATCTTTTGAGAAATAAAGACTTTTACGGTGTCCAGATCTATAACCCTGATGATAAATTTGTCCAGCAGACCATAGACAAGCTAAATTACGCGGTACAGTCGAACCTGCCGTACAGCATCCAGATAGCAGAGCGAAGGCCTAAGAAGGGTATTGGAAGCACTATTGAGAGCTTCCTGGGTATGAATATAGCCCCTTATGACGTTAATATGACCTCCGCAGAGAAGCTGGCGCATAATATGGCCATGACCCACATATCACCGGCCGCCCGGACCCCTGAAGAGGCCCAGCACTCTAAAGCAAAAGGTAAGGTATATTCTGATTATTTAGCGGACAGGGACCCCCAGGTCCTTGATGCCGCCATGTATGAGGGGACAATAAACCTTAAAGAGAAGAAGGCCATGCTCAAAGAAGGTAATATGACGAATCTTGAGCGCTTGACCAAGAATTTAAGCTATGACGAAGTATTTCATGTCCTGAATAAAGGAAAGCCTAATGCAGATGAGAAGGAAGAATTGAAAAAGATTTTAGATAAGAAAAAGGCGAATAAAGAGAAAGCCGGTAGATGGACCGATAGGGAAGAGGAGCTGTATGCTCGGAGCTCTAAGCTTGAGGAATAAAATCAAATTTTTGACCTTAGCGGTTTTATTTAATTGTGCTCTTTTATTCTTCATTTCCTGGGCGCATCAAAACTATGAATTAAGGCATTATAGCAGTGACGAATTTTATCAATTAGGAGCAGAAGATTACAGATAGTCAATGAGTAAGAGCAACGGACATAAAGAACGGGTATTGAAGAAAATACGGTATGTGAGAAAAAAGAAGCTCACGCGAAACAACATTAAAGCGAGGATAAAAGAATATGTTAAAAGTGGATATCAGGACGATCAAGCAGTCTGAACACCGTTATGAAACCCTGGGCGATTATTGGGATGACGCGGAGGGTACCCATATCAGGGTAACGGCCCTCAAAAGTGAAGATTCGGAATTTTTGGTAGCTGTACATGAGCTGGTAGAACAATATCTTTTAAAGGTAGCCTTCATCAAAGAAGAGGATGTGAAAGCCTTTGATATTATGTTTGAGGAGGAACGGGCGCAGGGAAAATGGGATGAATACGCGGAGCCGGGTGATGATCCCCGCGCGCCGTATAGAAAGCAGCATTTTATGGCGGAGGTCATTGAACGCGCTCTTGCGTCCATGATTGGCGTTGATTGGCGGGTGCACTGTGAATATCAACAGTACGAAGATAAAAAAGATTAGCATGTTTTGTATTATAGGATTGCATGATTGGATCCTGATTGATTGTTTTGAAGGGACTTATCAATGTTCAAGATGCGAAAGGGAAGCTGATGAAAATATTGTGTCTCGACAACGGCCTATATCCAGTATTGTGCGAAGCCCTTAGTGATGGCGGTAAAAATGAGGTCCGGTACTTCACACCATGGGCCAAGCCCTTCCCCTCGATTGATGATCGGATGAAGGGTGACGGATACGGGGATCTTAAAAAGACCCTTCACTTTTTTGATCATGTTAAAGAAGCGGATATGATCGTTAATTTTGATGTGCCTTCCAATGATATGATCAGTTACCTCCGCGAACAGTATAAGGACAAGAGCATTTTTGGTGCCGGACGTGGGGAACGCCTTGAGCATGACAGGCTATTCCTAAAAGAATGGCTTGAGCATTATAATCTGCCGGTTGGACCGTACAAAGTAGTTAAGGGCATAACGGCCTTGATTAATTACTTAAAAACTAATCCTGATAAATGGGTAAAAACAAATATCTTTAGGGATGATCTTGAAACTTTTTATTTCACAAATTGGGATGATGATAAATATCTTCTGTCTGAAATAGAAGTTACCCTGGGGATGCTTGCAGAGACTTATACCTTTATTGTGGAAGATTCAATACCCTGCAAGGTCCAGTCCGGATCTGATATGTTTTTCGCCAATGGCCGGTGGATCCCTTTTAGCTGGGGTTTTGAAATAAATAAGAATCTTTGTGTGAATAAAGTGATCACTGACATTGAAGATCTGCCTGTGGTCTTGCAAAAGAACATTGATTATCTTCAAGGCCTCATGCGAAAGATGGACTACCGGGGAGCCGTTTCTACGGAAGAGAGGATCACCGACAAGGACACCGCGTATTTGATTGATTTTACCGCGCGGGTCCCTGCGCCTTTGGGCCAAATGTACCCGGTCTTTATTAACAACTGGCCGGAGCTCTGTTACAAGATTGGCCGAAATGAAGAGGTTGAGGTTGATTGCGACTTCGACTATATCGGCGCTTTCGCATTATCCTCAGAACATGCGAAAGATCATAATTTAAAGATTATTGTGGACGAGGCGCATTTGAAGGATGTAAGATTCCAAATGGTTGCTCAGAATAAAGACGGATACTTTGCGGTCAAGGGGAATACCGGTGTATGTGTCCTGGTAGCCGGTGGGGACAGCCCTCAAGAGGTCTTGTACAAGATTAAGGCGGCCGGCGAGTATGTAGATTCCTTTGGACTGGATAAGGACGATCTGGACGGAATACAAGAGCAATATGATAGAACTGTTAGCGGCCTTAAAGGGCTTAATATGAAATTCTAACAAGGAGGAGTAAATGAAAAAATACTTTTTAATGGGATTGGTCATCGGGCTTGGAGCGCTCGCCGGTGTTGTGATAGCTGCCAGCCTTCCAACAAAGAATCCTTCAACAAATACCGATGCCGAGGGAGTTATGCTTTACGCTTTAAACGCGACAAGTAATACCATTGTACCATTGACAGTAGACGCCAATGGTGCTCTATTGGTAAATACCACTTTATAAACAATACCGGGATTTCCGGTAAAAAAAAAGGAGATACCTATGATTACAAACAAACCTATCAATGTGTCAGATGAACGCCTGGCCGAAATGGCCAAGATCAAGAAGGACAATCAAAAGATCAATGATGCTATCATTGCCAACACTGAGATTTTAAGGCAGGAAAAGGCCAAGTTCGAGACCTATAAGTCCGAGCAAACACAGCTGATCCTTTCTGAAAAGGCCAATATCAAGAAACAAGCGGACGCGCTTGAGGCCAGCCGCGTTGCCTTTGAGGACAGGGTTAAGGCTTGGGAACAAGAACATATGCACGAAGTTAAATAATTGGGTATACCCGATTATTCACAAAAGGGGGGAATATTATGGAACAATTACTTGCAGATTTACGCGCGGTGTATGCCAAAGGCGCCGCCCTGATCTCGGAGTACCAGCAAAAGCTGAAGTTTGTTGTTGAGGAAAAGCTACGTTTGGATAAGATTCGTGAGGATCTTGATGCGCAGAAACATAGTATGGAAGCTCGTGAGGCTGAATGTAGCAAGGTAGAGAACGTCCAAAAGCTCCATAAGGATGCCACGGCCCTCCTGGATGCCGCTAATTCGCGCGTAAATGCCGCTGTAGAGGCCGAAAAGGCTCTAAAGATACATCAGAGCACGGTCAATCAGGAATTGGACAATAAACGTGAGCTGGTGCGCAGGGAAGGCCTGGCGGTGGATAAACAGAGATCTGCTATTGAGGCTGAGGTGGCGGCCCAGGTTCAAGCGGTTCTTAAAAGTGCCGGCTATAAGTAAAGGATAATATATGCAGCCGTTAAAGAGCTCTTTATTCGCTTATGGTGGAGAGTTTTATGAGCCGTCTGATGAGGATACGACCGGCAATATTCAATATTTTGGATATTTAAACGTAAACGGAAAATGGATTATCCAAGAGATTGATCGTACTACCTCGGTAGCCGCAATCCGTTATTGCAATGGAAACACCGGTTATTCAACGGCATGGACAAATAGGGCAATTTTGACATATGACTATTATAACAAAATGTCTAATACTGTTCCTTAGCCTAACCATCCCCGCGTGGTCAGCAGATTATTGTATGCGGTACCCCACTGGTACTGCTATACAATGTTATACACCTGCCAATCCTCCGCCAAGCGGGGGAGTAACTTCAGTTACAGCTTCATCTCCACTGGCTTCGACAGGAGGTGATACTCCGAATATTACTTTTACGAATCCCGGTTATATTACTGCTTCAGGCAACGCCGCAACTGCAACGGCATTAGCATCAGGCCCAACAAACTGCTCCGCAGGTTATTATACGGTAGGGATAAACTCTTCCGGTGCTTCACAAAGTTGTACAGTTGCACCCACAGAATGTGCGACTTCTTCTTGTAGTTTAAACGCCTCTACGACACTTAATTCAAAAAACATTTGTTTGGCGGATGGTACAAATTGTCCTGGGAGCGGATATCCCAGAGTTGTCGCTCAAGGTTCAATAGGAAGCCACCCAGCAAATTATACTATTTTTAGTTATGCGTCTGCTCCTGCTGGCCAATATGTGATAAACGGTGGACTTTCATATCTTACCGCTGGTTACACTGGTGGTGCTTCTGAGATAGTTATTACCTATACTGATGAAACGGGGACCGCGCATACTTCTATAGCAGTACCGTTAGTTTCTTTGAATACCACAACGATTGCCTTAGGAGCCGGAGGTTCTGGAATTCAATATTCTATAATTCCTTTCAACATTTGGACTAACGCCGGTAATACGATATCAGTTGGCATTACAAGTAGTTCGGCTAATAACTATTATACTTTTGCAACTTTAACGAGATTACAATAGGAGGAAAAATGAAAAAATGTATTTTAACTCTTATTATTTTCGTGAGTTTTATCGGGATAATTTTTGCCCAAGATATTTCAAATGGAATACAGATGGCCATCAATTTCTATCAGAATAATTTAAACTATGATACCAATGAGGTCGCTCAACTTAACCAACAAATTCAGAGCTTAAATGCCCAAATGATTTCTTTTGAGAATGATGCGGCCACAAATCAAGGCCAAATAGACTATTTAAATTCAGAATTACCAGAGGCGCAAAGCGCAGACCAACAGGTAGTTGCACAACAGGCGGCGAGAACATCTAATCAGGGCGTGACTTCTGGAGCTGGAACGTGATTAACTTTATTTTAACATTGCTTGCAGTCTGTCTTATCCTCGCAGGGTGTAACAATTACATCCCCTGTACGAATATAACAGGCAGTTGTTGCGGACATATAATACCGGATGGCGAGGAATGTGCGCCAGGACAGAACGCATATATTCGCAGTGAGGGATATGGAAACTTTGAAGGGACGAATACCTATTGTGTACTGTACGGAAATTGCGATAAATTGGTAAATGATAATAGTAACTAACTTGAGCGGGAAAGTGTTGACTGGACCCTTCGCAAGTACCGCTCCTGAAATATGGAAACATGGCTTATACAGTTTGTTTTATGCTCAATAGCGGCAATTTGTTTAACCGTAGCTTTGGTTAAAGGGACGAGAGGTTGATATGGATAAACCCATGGAAGAACGCAGGAAATATGACATTGAAATCTTAACTACTCTTGCAGTCCATACTGAAAAGTTAGTAAGTATTCAAACCGCTATATCGGGTATAGAAGCAAAACTCGCTATTCAGAACGGAAGAATAGCGAAGTCTGAAGAAAAATACAACTCCCTTCCTTGCAAAACGAGAGATGAGGTATCAAAAAATAACGCTCTATGGTTAAAAATTCACCTTGTTGGTTTATGGAGTTGTATTTGCGGGATTATTTATGTGGTATACGAGGTGATAAAGAATAAATGACTTTACTGGAATTTAAAAAAGAAATGTTCATCAGGATTCCCAACGTACCTATAATAGACGTTGAGGAGCTGATTGAATGGCTGATAGTCCACAGGAAAGAAATTCCTTGGAAAGACGAGTTAAACGGAGTATCTAAAAAGAGGTGAAGTATGAATCTATTAGCAATCGTTTTAATTATTATTGTCGCGGGATTCCTTTTATGGTTAGCAGAAACGTATATCCCCATGGATCCGGGTATTAAAAAGATAATGCGATTCCTTGTTATCGGTGTTATCATTTTATGGCTATTACAGATCTTCGGAGTGTTTGAGTACGTTGGCGCTATCAATGTTCATGGCGTTGGCGGTGCTCATGGGACATACTAAGTGGGAGGGTTAAATGCTTGATTTTGACATTATAGGGATGTTAAACAGAATCGAGAATAAACTCGATTTCTTAATCAAAAGGGAGGCTCAAATGAGCGCAACATTAGACCAAGTAGTTCAAGACGTAACGGACGAATCTACCATTGAAGATAGCTTAATTGCTCTTATCAGTGGGATTCAAACTCAGCTCACAGCAGCATTAGCCGGGACGACTATTTCCCCAGCTAATCAAGCCAAAATTGATGCTGTTTTTTCAGGGTTAGAGGCGAACAAGACCAAGTTAGCAGCCGCGGTTACTGCTAATACACCGGCAGCTCCAGCGGCATAGGGGACCAATGCTTAACGGATCAGCTCTTAAATTAGCGTTTCTAATGATCGTTTTCACCATGTGCTTGATCGTTTTATCATTGGTGGCCGGCGTGATCTTTTTCAAATTTCCGGTGGATGATACCAAAATGATGCTTGGGATGTTGGGGATCTCCGGGCTGTTTGGTGTAATCATCCAAAGCTTTGTCCATGCTAACATAGCGGATGCTTTAAAGACCGCCCCGGCCGGAAATGCTATCACAACTCAAACGACAACCGCAACACAAACAGTACCAACAGAGGGAAAAAAACAATGAATATCCAGCAGATGATGAGTTTGTTTGCACAGGTTATGCCCCTTTTAACCCCGGCCACGCAGAGTAAAATTCAGGCGGCGTTGCCTAAAATCATTGCGGGTGGTATTGAGGGCGCGGTAGTCGGGGCCCCAGGTGGTACCACAGGCATGGAAGCAGGAGCGGCCGCCGGCGCCATGCAAGCCTTAATTACTGCTCTTCAGAGTAATTAAAATGATCAACATTATAGATCCAAGGGTATTACCGGAAGATCAAATGCCCTTCATTGTTTTAAGTGATCAGGCCAATTTAATTGCTCACCTTATTGATTGGCGCACGAACATAGCCGGTCTACATGCCTATTGTCATGCCATGGTGGCCATAGATCCTGGTAAATTTTGCTCCCAGGGAGTCACCTTCCTTGAACAGGATATGGCTAATTGGATGCGTCCGGATGGCGTATTAACTTTTGTTCAGTTAGTGAACAATTCTCCCGCGTTCACCAACGCTTTTAAAACTTCAGTACAAAGACGTTTATCCGCAAGCTGGTGGACTAAAATGTACGACTTCCTTGGTATTTTTGGCCAGGCTATTGGCCAGGACTGGATCCATACGCCGGGCCTTGAATACTGCTCTGTTGATGTGATCCGTCACCTGGTCAATGCCTGTCCTTATTTACCAAAAGCGGATCAGTTGGTTATCAACGCGATCCCGCGCGAAAGTTCTCCGGAATATCTCTGGTATACCATCCTTCAGCATCCGGAAGTTTTCAGTGTGTACGGCACTTGGGATCCCACCCAGGGAGGAGTTATAGTATGAACAAAACACTTAACTGGATCTCTTTAATCGCTTTATTTTTTTTCGTTGGATATTTCGTCGTTGTTCTTTTAGTTCAGATATCTCTCTTCGGTGGAAATGCTCACTGCTTCTCTGTTAATCCTTCCGTTTGTTAGTTGTAAAAAATAAATCTTGCTTTTATAAAATTTATTTTGTATACTTTCCTTTCAGAAGGAGGTGAGCTATGCGAAATCCTAAATTTACCATTGTTGGAGTGCCAACACCGGACTACCTAAAGCTTAAAGATCTTAAAGAAAAAACAGGATCGTCAATCAAATTTTTACTCCATGAGGCGTTGGTTTCTTATTTTAAAAAACCGACTAAAGGGAAAAAATGAAGCCTAAAAAACTACATGCACGGATCAACCTTAATCAAGCCGGTGGCTTCCCTGATAGTCCTCAGGAAAAGGCCCTGATTGAAATGGCGCCATGGCTATGTTTCTGGATTGTTGTATTTGGGATTATTTGGTGTGTTATCGTTGTTATTGGAGCGGCTATAGCGCCGATTCCGTTATTACTTAACTGAAAGGATTAAATCTATGGGAGCATTAGCAGATAAAGCAAAGCAGCAAAGTAATTTTTTAATACTCGTTAAGGGGGAACCCGCGGTCAGAGTAAAGTACCTGGATTTTCGTTTCATTCCCTCACAGATGGATCCTACCAAGGAAGTAGCGCAGTACAAGTTTGAAACCGAGTTTGGGATCAAGTTTTGGTCCAACGGAAACGGCAAGATAATGACGATCTTTGACGCTTTGCAGCCGGGCGCGGTTGTGGAGATCTCACGGAAAGCCTCGATCAATAAGGATGGCAAAGAGGACTCTTCTAAGTCTACCTATGAGGTAGTAGAGGTTAAAGCGTAGATCGTGTCTTAAAAGGCCATTTACGGCCAAATAAAGGCCATTGTTCAACTATTGAATGAATCAAAAACAGGTTTATACCAAGAACTATTTACTTAAACGGCATTGTTAAAGGAGGGATATGAGAGAGATTAAGTTTAGGGCGTGGGTTGATAAATCAAGAATGATCTTCTCGAAAGATACTTACGGTAATTATTTAGATTTCTTTACAATTTGTCGTCAATGTAATGATGGATTTGGAAATTGTTATTTAATGCAATTTACAGGGTTATTGGACAAGAACGGCAAGGAGATTTATGAGGGGGATATTTTAAGATGGCATTTAAAAAAAGGAAGAGTTTTTAGTGAAATATCTGAACAAGATGACCCATTGGCACAATTATTAGGCGTTAAACCAGGTGAAGTTTCAGAGGACACTATATGTACCGATACAGTAGAATTTCACGACGGTTGTTTCTTTTTAATGTGTCCTGATACTGGCGGTGGAGCTTTTTTGAATAGGGAAAACGAAAACGCTGAAATCATCGGCAACATCTATGAGAATCCAGAGTTACTTAAACGGCATTGTTAAAGGAATGGAGAGAGAATGAAAACTAAAAAAGAAATCCTAAAAATGACTAAAACGGAAATCTTAAAAGAAAAATGGAATATTGCAATTAAAGAAAACTCGTACTGCTCGGACTGCTCGTCCTGCTCGGACTGCTCGTACTGCTCGTCCTGCTCGTCCTGCTCGGACTGCT
>Ga0224554_1000373_pt1 | contig 38173 bp, 38 predicted proteins | sample 714S22024metaG_FD_180666 | JGI IMG/M metagenome (GOLD analysis project Ga0224554, IMG submission 180666) | Peat soil microbial communities from Stordalen Mire, Sweden - 717 S2 20-24 | ecosystem: Environmental > Terrestrial > Soil > Wetlands > Peat | place: Sweden: Norrbotten County, Stordalen... | reverse complement strand
CCTTTGTTGTCATCCCGCAGCGCCCCTTTGTTGTCATCCCGCAGCGCCCCTTTGTTGTCATCCCGCAGCGCAGCGGAGGGATCTGCTTCTCCGCTGACCAACAGCCCCCCCAACCCACGCAACCCGAAGCCGTCATCCCGCAACCCGCGCAACCCGAAGCCGTCATCCCGACCGGAGCGGCGGACGGCAGTATCGTCCGTCGCGCAGTGGAGGGACCCCCGCATTCGTCCTTGCTCATAGCCCAAAGCCCACAGCCCATAGCCGACCCGCAACCAGCAACCCTCCCATCCCTCCAAGCCGTAGCCGCAACCCTCCCCACCCTCCAGGCCGTAGCCGCCGGCCCAAAACGAAACCGCCCCGCATCTCATCGAAGAGATGCGGGGCGGTTGCACATTGAATCCAGTCAACCCACTCTAGAAGTGATACGCCACGCCGAGCGTCGGCATGGAGAGGACCTCATAGCGGTTTGTGACGATGTTGGGCTCACCGAAGGCCGGCGTCTTCACCAGGAAGCCCCGGTACTCGGCGCGAATGTCGAAGCTGGGGCTCAGCTCATACGCCAGCCCGCCCCCAAACAGTCCCGCCAGCCCCTTCGTCCCCTTGGTGCCCAGTTCTTTCGTCCCATTGTCCAGCACAGGCGTAAAGATCAGAGTGCCGCCTCCAGCCTCCAGAAATGGGTTGAATCGCTTGAAGGTCATGCCGAAGACATACGCGCCCGTGGCCTCCTGCATCCGTGAGTGGATCCGGTAGCTGTAGTAATTGGTCAAGCCGGGAACGACAGGTGCGCCAGGAACGCATCCTCCACCGACGCAATACTTCTGGTTGTTCTGGATGAAGCTGTAGTTCACCTCCAGAGCGCTGTGCGGTGTCAGCATGAAACGATAGCTGGTCAGCAGCCCCAGTGCGCCGGTTGAATTCGCCACCACGGCCCCAGGTCCGTGGATCGTGGGCCCGAACAGCCCGGTCCCGCTGAAGCTCACGTCCTGCCGGCTCTCCTGCGCAACACAGGCCGCCGCCGTCAGCATCAGCACACCCAACAAAATCGTCTTCTTCATTCTTCGGTCTACCCCTTCTTGTTCCTTCGCAACCCGGCCCCGGAACTCGAATGCAATGCTCCTCGCATCGCAACGAACATTGGCGCGGTCACTCCAAACATTGTACCTGTAGCCCGTGCCCCGTGCAGTGTCACGCCACGCAGAAAGGCCGGGGAGTCAAACAACTCCCCGGCCCTCTGTCAAATCATTGACCGTAATTACTGTGCGGGTGGTGCAGCTGGTGGTGCTCCGCCGCCGCCACGACCGCCCTGAGGCATCGCATCGTACTTGGTCGCCTGGTCAGCGGTCAGAATCGCCTTGATCGCGGCGTGCTGTTCCGTGCGAATCGTGGTCATCTTCGTGCGCATGTCCGGGTCCTGAGCGGTCCGCAGTGCAGTGATCTTCGCGGCATCGGCTTCGAGGATCGGCTTGATCTTGCTCTGCTGGTCGGCAGACAAGGTCAGAGCTGTGGTCAGCTGGGCCAGTTGGGCATCCGGTGTCATCATGCCGCGACTGCCGCCGCCGCCACCCGGTGCTCCGCCGCCGGCCTGCGCCAGCATCGGCGTCGCGCATAGCGCGGCGCTACACAATGCCACAACGCCTGCGCGCATGGCATATTTTCGTAACATCATCATTTTCATTGGCTGCTCTCCCGTGTCGCTTCCGGCTTAACTCTCCGGCGGACAAGTCTAACGCTACAGACGTACAAACCGCCAGTACAGACGCACCAGGCCCCCAGATTTGTTTGCGCTTGGCAAGCCAGATTTTCATTTTCAGGAGGAAACGTTGCTCGCCAGCTCCGTCTCAACCCGCTCGCTCTGCCTGAAAGCAATAGGGATCGCCGTGTGTCGCGGCGTACGCCTCCACCACCTTCAGGAATGCCACAGCAACGTGCGACAGGCTCGCCTGACGCCGGTACACCAGACGCAGCCTGCGTTCCAGTTGCAGCTCGCGTACTCGCACCCGCACCAGCGCGCCGCTCGCCAACTCGGTCCGAACCGTCAGACCCGGCACCAGCGCCACTCCGTTGCCCATCTCCACAAACCGTTTGATCGCCTCCAGCGACGGCAGTTCCACTCCCATCCGCAGCGGGGTCTTGTGCCGCCGGAACGTCTCGATCACCTTCTGACGCTGCGGAGAAGTGATATTGTGTGCAATAAAATTCTCCGCCCCAAGCTGCCGGATCGAAACCTCGCCCGCCCGCGCCAGCGGATGCTTCGGGTTCACCACCAGGTTCAGCTCGTCGCGGTACACCACCACCGAGCGGATCGCCGCGTCGTCCGGCCGGAAGCTCAGCACGCCGATCTCCACCGAGTGCACCAGCACGTCGTCCGCGATGCGGCTCGCCAGCGACCGCTGCACCGTCACCTTGATCCGCGGATTCCGCCGCCGGAACTCATCCAGCAGAGGCAACAGATAGAGACATGTGTACTCGTTGGCCGCAATGTTCAACCGTCCGCGATGCAGCTCTCGCAACTCGGCCAGCGCACCCATCGATTCAGCCCGCAGGTTCAGCAGCTTCATCGCGTATTCGCGCAGCACTTCGCCCGCGTCCGTCAGCGTGCCATCGCGCGACGACCGCTCCAGCAGCACCTCGCCCAGTTCCGCCTCCAGCTTGGCGATCGCCTGGCTCACCGCCGGCTGCGTGCGATGCAGCCGCGTCGCCGCCCGCGAAAAACTCCGCTCCTCCGTCACCGCAAGAAACGTCTCCATCTGAAAAAGGTCCATCGCCGCACGCCCTCCCCGAGCGCAATCCTCTCGCTCGACCGCGAATGACTCAATTAGAAATAATAATACTCGCGCGAAACACTATAAGTCTGGGTTATTCTAATACCCAAGGAGCCGAGGTCGAACCCATGTCCGTGACAGATCCCCAGATCCCCCACGCAGTCTCGCCGCAACCCGGCCGCATCATCTTCTTCGACACCACCCTGCGCGACGGAGAGCAGTCCCCCGGATGCGTCATGCACAGCGACGAGAAGCTGCGCATGGCCCACCAGATCGCCGCCCTTGGCGTCGACATCCTCGAGGCCGGATTCGCCATTGCATCCGAGGGCGACTCCGAATCCATCCGCAACATCGCCCGCGAAGTCGGGTCGGCACGCGGCCCCATCATCGCCAGTCTCGCCCGCGCCAAGCGCGAAGACATCGAGGCCGCTGCGCGCTCCATCGAGCCAGCCGCACGCGCCCGCATCCACACCTTTCTCTCCACATCCGACCTCCACCTCGCCGCCAAGCTCAAGATCACCCGCGCCCAGGCGCTCGATCAGATCGCCGAAATGGTCGCCCTCGCACGCACCTACGCCGACGACATCGAGTTCTCCCCCGAGGACGCCACCCGCACCGATCCCGACTTCCTGGTCAAAGTCTGCGAGGCCGCCATCCAGGCCGGAGCCACCACTCTCAACCTTCCAGACACCGTCGGCTACTGCCTCCCGCAGGACTACGCAGAGATGTTCCGAAATATTCAAGCCCGAGTCCCCGGAATCGAAAACATAGTCCTCTCCGCCCACTGCCACGACGACCTCGGCCTCGCCGTCGCCAACTCCCTCGCCGCCATTCAGGCCGGAGTCCGCCAGGTCGAGTGCGCCATCAACGGCATCGGCGAGCGCGCCGGCAACGCCTCGCTCGAAGAGCTTGCCGCCATCCTCGTCACCCGCCGCGACCAGCTCCCCTTCCTCCACAACATCGTCATGAACCAGCTCTATCCCACCAGCCAGATGCTCGCCACATGCATCAGCTTCGGCCCCGCGCCCAACAAGGCCATCGTCGGAGCCAACGCCTTCGCCCACGCCGCCGGAATCCACCAGCACGGCGTCATCGCCAATCCCCTCACCTACGAGATCATGACGCCGCAATCGGTCGGCGTGCCCCACGACTCGCTCGTCCTCGGCAAGCACTCCGGCCGCCGCGCCCTCGAACACCGCCTCATCGCGCTCGGCCACAACCTCACCCACGAAGAACTAGACGCCGTATACCACCGCTTCACCGAACTCGCCGACCGCAAAAAAACCATCTACGACCAGGACCTCATCCGCCTGCTCAAACCAGCACCAAGCGTTCCCGCAATCGCATGAAGTTTTTCGGAAGGGCACGGCTTCAGCCGTGCCGTAAAGTGCTCCGAACAGAATGGGCTTTAGCCCCTGAGGACAGAAAGTGAGCCACGTCGGCGTAATCGCAGTAATCTTCGCACTCGGCCTCATGGCCTGTGTTGGCTTCATCCGCAAGTTCAGAATGAAACCACCGACGACATCAACCTTGGAGTTTGTTATCAACGAAGCCCTAGGTCTTGTCATCATGACTCTTATCTACTTTGCGCTTACCATCCTCTTCAATCACTGGTCCTAGATCGCACCATAATTACTGAAGGCAGAGACCCCATGAAACTCAAGATAGCCATCCTCGCCGGCGACGGCATCGGCCCCGAAGTCACCAACGAAGCCGTCAACATCCTCCGCGCCGTCGCCGAGTTCGGCGGCCACGACTTCTCCTTTGTCCCTCTGCTCCTCGGCGGAGTCGCCATCACGGCCACCGGCTCACCGCTCCCCACCGCCACGCTCGACGCCTGCCTCGAATCCGACGCCGTCCTGCTCGGTGCGGTCGGCGACAAAAAATTCGACGCGCTCTCGCCGGACAAGCGTCCCGAGGCCGGCCTGCTCCAGATCCGCCACGCCCTCGGCGGCTTCGCCAACCTCCGCCCGTCCATCGCCTATCCCGCGCTCTCGGCCAACTCGCCGCTGCGCCCCGAGGTCACTGAAGGTGCCGACATCCTCTTCGTCCGCGAACTGCTCGGCGGCCTCTACTTCGGCTCCCCGCGCGAGTGGAACAAGTCCACCGGCGAGGCATGGAACACCATGCGCTACACCAAGGCCGAAGTCGCCCGCGTCGCCAAGGTCGCCTTCGAGCTCGCCAGCAAGCGTCGAAAGAAAGTCACCTCCGTCGACAAGGCCAACGTCCTCGAAGTCTCGCAGCTCTGGCGCGCCACCGTGACTGAAGTGGCGAAGGATTACCCCGATGTCACCCTCGAGCACCAGCTCGTCGACTCCATGGCCATGCACCTCATGAACATCCCACGCAACTTCGACGTCGTGCTGACAGAAAATCTCTTCGGCGACATCCTCTCCGACGAGGCCTCCATCATCACCGGCTCGCTCGGCATGTTGCCCTCGGCCACCATCGGCGGCGCGGTCAATCTCTTCGAACCCGTCCACGGCTCCGCGCCCGACATCGCAGGCACCGGCAAGGCCAACCCACTCGGCGCAATCCTCACCGCCGCCATGCTCCTGCGCCACTCCGCCAATCTCGAACAAGACGCCGCCGCCATCGAAGCCGCCGTCCGCACCGTCCTCGCCGACGGCAATCGTACCGCCGACATCGCCCGCGGCAACGTCCCCGATAAGAGTCCAGCCCAGCACCTCGTCTCCACCACCGAAATGGGCAAACTCGTCCACCAGGCGCTCGCCCAATCCATCGACCAGCGCCAGTCCATGCATGCCGTCTAACAAAAGGCTCAATACCGATCAAGACCGATTGAACCGATTAGAAACAAACAACGGTAACGCACGAAAGAAGAATTAATCGATTCGAGTTTGTATTGGTAAATGTAGAAATAATTTTTTGCTTTTATAAATAATCTTCGTTTATTGTTTTTGATCGGTTCAATCGGTGTAAATCGGTGTTAAGTATTTGCACTTGTTCTAAAACTTTATGCGCCGCCCACTCCAACTCGCCATCGCCATCCTGCTCGTGACCACGCTCGCTCCCGCGCAGCCCGGCAAGAAGCAAAAGCCCGCGCCGGAAAACGTCGAGTGGCTCTGGCAGTACACGCCCGACGCCACCAACAAGGACGGACGCGAGAACGACCTCGTCCAGGACGACCGCTTCCGCCCCTTCCTCGATCAGTTCCTCATCGCCCCGCAGACCTTCTGGGGTACGCCCATCGCCGGCCGCTACCGCTCGCTCGCCAGCACCGCGCTCGATCACCTCACCGTCCCCGGCAGCGTCCTCGCCGACGAGAACCGTTACATCTCCATCTCCGGCTGCGTCGTCCACTTCTGTCCCGCGCGCGGCCTGCTCTGGATCGATCTCAACGGCGCGCATCATCTCGTCGTCTTCGCCGCCATCAACTGGATCAAGGCGGACAAGCCCACCTCCGATCCCGCAGCCGAGTACACCCTCTGGCTCTTCCCCAACGAGCCCCTCACCATCGCGTCTGGCCCCGGTTCAAACATCACGCAGCACCCGCCCGCCGCGCTCCTCAAAGCCATCGCCCGCTGGACCACCCAGCCGCTCCCCGGCACCACCATCGTCCAAAACATCACCCACGCCATCCTCGTCGATCCCGACGGCACGCCGCATGAAGTCGCGCCCTCAGCCCTCGGCATCGCCCCACCCCCTCATTCGCCGTAGCTCATACCTCATACCTCATAGCTCATAGCCAAATAAAAAAACCGCACTCAACCCGAAAGCAATCAAAATGACCGCAGCTACCGCACCCCGCACCCTCTTCGAAAAAGTCTGGCAGTCCCATCTCGTCGCTGAACCCGCAGGCGAACCCGCGCTCCTCTACATCGATCTCCAGCTCGTCCACGAGGTCACGTCGCCGCAGGCATTCGACGGCCTGCGCCTCGCCAACCGCAAGGTTCGCCGTCCAGACCGCACCCTCGCCACGGTGGATCACAATGTCCCCACCACCTCCATCGCCGACCGCCTCAACATCGTCGATCAAACCTCCTCGCGCCAGGTCGAAGCCCTCCGCCGCAACTGCGCCGAATTCGGCATCGAGCTCTTCGACGTGCAATCTCCCTCGCAGGGAATCGTCCACATCATCGGCCCCGAGCTCGGCCTCACCAAGCCCGGCATGACCATCGTCTGCGGCGACTCGCACACCAGCACCCACGGCGCATTCGGCGCACTCGCCTTCGGCATCGGAACCTCCGAGGTCGAGCACGTCCTCGCCACCCAGACCCTTCCGCAGGACAAGCCAAAAACCTTCCGCATCAACATCGAAGGCGCGCTCCCCACCGGCGTCACCGCCAAGGACATCGTCCTGCACATCATCGGCCACATCGGCACCGCCGGCGCCACCGGCTGTGTCGTCGAGTACGCCGGCTCCGCCATCCGCGCCCTCTCCATGGAAGGCCGCATGACCATCTGCAACATGAGCATCGAGGCCGGTGCCCGCGCCGGCATGATTGCCCCCGACGAGAAGACCTTCGCCTACCTCAAAGGCCGCCGCTTCTCTCCCACAGGCGCAGCGTGGGAAGAAGCCGTCGCCCACTGGCGCTCCCTCGCCACCGACCCCGGCGCAACCTTCGACCGCGAGCTCGTCATCAACGCCGCCGAGATCACCCCCACCGTCTCCTGGGGCACTTCCCCCGGCATGGTCACCGGCGTCGATTCCACCGTCCCCGTCGCCGATCCCAACGCCTCCGAGGCCGACCGCAAGGCCTTCGACCGCGCCCTCGACTACATGGGCCTCAAGCCCGGCCAGCCCATCCAGCAAATCCCCATCGACTGTGTCTTCATCGGCTCCTGCACCAACGGCCGCATTGAAGACCTGCGCGCCGCCGCCGCCGTCGTTCGCGGCTACAAGGTCGCCACCACCGTCCGCACGATGGTCGTCCCCGGCTCTCAAGCAGTCAAAGCCCAGGCGGAATCCGAAGGCCTCGACCGCATCTTTAAAGATGCGGGATTTGCCTGGCGCGAGCCTGGCTGCAGCATGTGTCTCGCCATGAACCCCGACATGCTCCAACCCGGCGAACGCTGCGCCTCCACCTCCAACCGCAACTTCGAAGGCCGCCAGGGCCGCGCCGGCCGCACCCACCTCGTCAGTCCGCAGATGGCCGCCGCCGCCGCCATCACCGGCCACTTCACCGACATCCGCACCTGGAACTTCAAAGGATGATGGCCTCTTAATTTTTGCTGTCATCCTGAGCGCAGCGAAGGATCCCGATGAACCTTCGACAGGCACAACAGCTCGGAGCTTTCTAACCAGAACCCGTACTTGTTTTTTCTTCGAGGATCAAAGACATGATCGCCATCAACACCCTCACCTCCGCCGCCGTCCCGCTCCCCCGCCCCAACGTGGACACCGACCAGATCATCCCCAAGCAGTTCCTCAAGCGAATCGAGCGCACCGGCTACGGCGAATTCCTCTTCTTCGACTGGCGCCGCCTGCACGAGGGCCCCAGCGTAAGCAAAGAAAAAATAGGCCAGCCCGACCCCGCCTTCATCCTGAATAACCCGGCCTACAATGGCGCGCAGATTCTCATCGCCAGCAAGAACTTCGGCTGCGGCAGCTCCCGCGAGCACGCCGCCTGGGCGCTCACCGACTTCGGCTTCCTGGTCGTCATCGCCCCCAGCTTCGCCGACATCTTCTTCTCCAACGCCGGCAAGAACGGCATGGTCCTCGTCCGCCTGCCCGAGTCCGACGTCGAACTCCTCAGCGCGCGCAGCACCGCCAACCCCGCGCACCGCATCACCATCAACCTCGAAGCCCAGACCGTCACCGACGATCAAGGCTTCACCGCCCGCTTCGACATCGACCCATTCCGCAAATATTGCCTGCTCAACGGCCTCGACGACATCGGTCTCACCCTGCGCCACGCCACCGCCCTCGACGCCTTCGAGTCCGCCCACGACAAAGAATTCTGGCTAACCCCGAGGCCCACAAATGCTTAACACCGATTTACACCGACGAGCACCGATCAAGAGCATTTTTTGTATCGCAGTACTCCTGCTATGCACGAGCGCGTTAGCACAGTCTCCGAAGCCGCGGGATGGATACGTCCCGGATGAAAAGACAGCCATCCGCATCGCCGAAGCAGTTCTCAGCCCTATTTACGGAGAAGACAAAATTATTCATGAGCGCCCGTTCCACGCAACACTGAACGGTGATGTCTGGATTGTCACCGGAACACTGGAGCAACCTAAACAGCCAGGGCTAATTAGGGATGGCGGCGTCGCAGAGATCCGTATCGACATGCACACAGCGGCAATCCTCTCTTACACCCATGGAAAATAACCGCAAATCAGCTTTAAATCGCATTATGGAATCGACCAATTCAGCACAGCAGCATAAGGAGCACACGATGGCAAACAAATCACAGAGCATCAACATCCCCACCCTCACCGGAGCAGAAATCGTCTGGGCAACCCTCGTCGGCGAGGGCGTAACCACCGTCTTCGGTTATCCCGGCGGGGCCATCCTGCCCGTCTACGACGCGCTGCGCAAGTTCCCCATCCACCACGTCCTCGTCCGCCACGAGCAGGGCGCGGCCCACATGGCCGACGGCTACGCGCGCGCATCCGGCCGCACCGGCGTCTGCGTCGCCACCTCCGGCCCCGGCGCCACAAATCTCGTCACCGGCATCGCCACCGCCATGCTGGACTCCATCCCCATCGTCTGCATCACCGGCCAGGTCTCCTCCAAGCTCCTCGGCACCGACGCATTCCAGGAGATCGACATCACCGGCATCACCCTGCCCATCACCAAGCACAACTTCCTCGTCTCGCGCGTGGAAGACATCGCGCCCACCATTCGCAAGGCCTTCCAGATCGCCGTCGCCGGACGTCCTGGCCCGGTGCTGGTCGACATCACGAAAGACGCGCAGCAGGCCTCCGCGCCCTTCGACTTCGCCGCCGCCGCGCCCGCCGCGCATCGTCCGCATCCCATGCTGCGTGCCGAAGCCAACTCCATCGAGCAGGCCATCGAGTTGATCTCCGCCGCCAAGCGTCCCGTCATCCTCGCCGGCCACGGCGTCCTCATCTCCGAAGCCGAATCCCAGCTCCTCGCCTTCGCCGAGCGCCGCCAGATTCCCGTCGCCAGCACTCTGCTCGGCCTCGGGGTCTTCCCCACCGGCCATCCGCTCGCCCTCGGCATGATGGGCATGCACGGCGAGTCCTGGGTCAACAAGGCCATCCAGCAGTCCGACCTCTTGCTCGCCTTCGGCATGCGCTTCGACGATCGCGTCACCGGCACGCTTGCCACCTACGCCCCCCACGCCAAAAAAATCCACGTCGAGATCGACCCCGCCGAGATCGACAAAAACGTCCACGCCGACGTCGCCCTCATCGGCGACCTCAAGGCCGTCCTCGAAACCCTCCTTCCGCTCCTTCCCAGCCAGTCAGACACAAGTTGGATCGGTGAGGTCAATAAGATGAAGGGCGACGCCAGCGCCAGCGACATCATCAACCGCCCCGACAACGGCCACCTCTACGCCACGCACGTCATTCACGACATCTGGCGGGAAGCAAAGGAATCCGGCCGCATCGCTCAAACCATCATCGTCACCGACGTCGGTCAGCACCAGATGTGGGAGGCGCAGTACTTCCGCCACGACACGCCGCGCTCTCTCATCACCTCCGGCGGCCTCGGGACAATGGGATTTGCATTGCCCGCCGCCATCGGAGCCAAGTTCGCCTGCCCCGAAAAGGATGTCTGGGTCATCGCCGGCGACGGCGGCTTCCAGATGACCGCCTCCGAGCTCTCCACCATCCAGCAGGAACACATCGCCATCAACATCGCCGTCATCAACAACGGCTTCCTCGGCATGGTCCGCCAGTGGCAGGAGATCTTCTACGACAAGAATTACGAGTGTACGCCCATCCTCTCGCCGGACTTCGTGCTGCTCGCCGCCGCCCACGGCATCGCTGGCGCGCACGTCCGCCAGCGCGCCGAAGTCATCCCCACCGTCACCCGCGCCCGCACCAGCGGCCATCCCTTCCTCATCAACTTCCAGGTCGAGAAGGAAGACGGCGTCTACCCCATGATCGCCCCCGGCTCCGCCCTCCACGAGATGGTCCGCCGCCCCGCCGCCGACCCCCTCATCGAACTCCCCGAGGCCGAATAGATGCGCCGTCAAGATAGCCCTTATAGATCGTCATCCCGACCGGACCCTCAGCGAGTGCAGCGAGTCGAAGGGGCAGTGGAGGGACCCCCGCATTGGCCCTTGCTTTTGCTGTTGCTCGTTCTCATAACTTGCGCCCAATCACTGTCTGCACAAACCATCCACATCCGCATCGTCAACGGAAAGAACGGCCGCCCCATCAAGAACGAAACCCTCCGCGTCTGGACCACCAGAAACCACGTCGATGCCGATCTGTGGCCCACCGATGCAACCGGCTCGGTCCTCCTCAAAGTCGACGGCAACGCGCAGATCGCTCTGGATGAAAATCTGAATGCAAGCTGCCGCACCCTCCCCGCAAACCAGCAATCCTTCCAGCTCCTCTACTCCGTCGCCGAAATCCTCAACAAAGGAATCTCCACGGATAACACCTGCGGAACAGTCCGCGTCGCCGCGAAGGCCGGCGAACTGATCCTCTTCGAACGCCCATTCACCTTGATGGAAAAGGTCAAAGGCGAGACTCCAAACTAACCGCTAACCACGAACCCCCGAGGTCCCCATGCTCCACACCTTCGTAGCCCTAGTTCAAGACAAACCCGGCGTCCTCACCCGTGTCGCCTCGCTCTTCCGCCGTCTCAGCATCAACATCGTCTCGCTCACGGTCGGCGAGAGCGAGCAGCCAGACACCTCGCGCATGACCATCGTCTGCGAGGCGCCCGAGACCGCCGCGCACCGCATCCGCGCCAGCCTCTACAAGCTCGAGATCACCAACGATGTCGACGAGGTCGGCCGCAGCGAAGCCGTCATCCGCGAGCTCTGCCTCATCAAGGTCGCCGCCGGCCCCACCGCGCCCAGCGGCCTGCAATCCCGCTCCCAGATCTTCGAGCTGGCCAACGTCTTCCGCGCCCGCGTCGTCGATCTCGCCCCCGAGTCCATCATGCTCGAAATGACCGGCGGCTCCAGCAAGATCGAGGGCCTCATCCAGGTCCTGCGCGAGTCCGGCTACACCATCCTCGAGATCTCCCGCACAGGCCGCATGGCCATGCGCCGAGGTCTGCACACCAGCCGCGTCCTCAAGGCCCTCGGCCAGGCCAACGGCAGCCCAGACAACCCCGCGCCCAAGCCCAAGCCCTAACACGTGGAGGACTAAGACAAATGAAATCGCATACCGTCTTTAATCCGTATTGCATCCTTCGTTCTTGATCGGTTTCATCGGTGCAAATCGGTGTTAAGCCTTCATCTCAATTACCATTACATCTAGAGGAAAATCACACACCATGGCAAAGACGTATCACGACGCAGACGCAGACCTCTCTCTCATCCAATCCAAAAAAGTCGCCATCATCGGCTACGGCTCGCAGGGCCACGCCCACGCGCTCAACCTCAAGGACTCGGGCGTTGATGTCCGCGTCGGCCTTCGCGCCGACTCGCCCAGCGCCGCCCGCGCGCGCGCCGCCGGCCTCGTCGTCGATACCGTGGCCAACGTCAGCAAGTGGGCCGACGTCATCATGAACCTCACTCCCGACCAGACCGCCGCCAAGGTCTACCATGCCGAGATCGCGCCCAACATGAAGCCCAACGTCACCCTCATGTTCGCCCACGGCTTCAACATCCGCTTCCGCACCATCACCCCGCCTGCCACCGTCGATATCTCGATGGTCGCGCCCAAGGCTCCCGGCCATCGCGTCCGCGAGGTCTTCACCGAAGGCGGCGGCACGCCGGCGCTCGTAGCCGTGGAGCAGGATGCCAGCGGCACCGCGCTCGCCCTCGCCCTCAGCTACGCCAAGGGCATCGGCGCCACCCGCGCCGGAGTCCTCCAGACCACCTTCACCGAAGAGACCGAAACCGACCTCTTCGGCGAGCAGGCTGTCCTCTGCGGCGGCGTCTCCGCCCTCATCAAGGCTGGCTTCGAGACGCTCTGCGAGGCTGGCTACCAGCCCGAGCTTGCCTACTTCGAGTGCTGCCACGAGCTCAAGCTCATCGTCGATCTCATCTATCGCGGCGGACTCGAATACATGCGCCACTCCATCTCCGACACCGCCGAGTGGGGAGACTACGTCGCCGGCCCGCGCATCATCACCGCCGACACCAAGCTCGCCATGAAGAAGCTTCTCGACGAGATCCAGGACGGCAGCTTCGCCAAGAAGTTCATCAACGAGAACGAGACCGGCCGCAAGGAGTTTGCACGCATCCGCGCCGCCGAAGCCAGGCATCCCCTCGAGACCGTCGGTGCAAGCCTCCGCTCCGGTATGCCTTTCCTCGATCCCGTCAAGGTCGTCGACGGCGCCGTCGTCAAAGCCTAGTCAACTCCGCAATTCACGCAAACAAAATGGGCCTCTCCGCACTGGAGAGGCCCATTCCTATTTGTATGCAGTCAAAGTCCATGTCGCTATAAAGGATCGGTGCTCTCGCGAAGAATGCTATTTCCAGTTCGCCACAGAAACTTGTCGATCTCTCTGAAGGTAAAACGGCTTAGTTCATAGTGATTTCTAAAGGCAGTAACTATCTCGACAAATCTCTCATAGATATAAAGGTCTTGGCGATGGAACACAGCAAATCCATCTTGTTTCTTGTACAACCAGAGACATTCATCGACATAATGGTCATAGATTGGAAAGGCACTGGGATTGTGCAAGCTACAAAACTTTGTGGCGAATGAGAAATATTTTGGCAGGGGAGGACAGACGAAGATGAGATCGACGGCTCGTGGTGATCCTTGGTCGAGAAGCGTATCAATTCCAAGTCCCGCTATGTGGCGAGCAAGCGGATCAACATCAATGTAGTTGATCCGTGTGCTGTAGAGCTGATTCAGAGCGAGAACTTTTAAAAGTATGTGGGAGGCTTCTATGTTCCGGGGAAACTGCTCACGAAGTTGTGCCAACGCCTGTTCACCAAGTTTGGTGAAAGGATCTTGGTCGAATGCATTGCATTCTTGTTGTACGAGGTTGATTGTAGGTTTGGGTAGCATAAGTTAATTAAGTATGTTGTAACAAGCCTCCATGCTGTGGTTCTTGGCATAGGCTTCTCTCGTCTTCCCATTCAGGTCAATCTTCAAAGGAACACAAAAGAAGCGTTTCTTGAGTTCCTTAATCGGCTCTGTGATACCTCCACTCTCACCCACAATCACAGCGGATGTACGGAATCGAAAGCTAATTGTCTGTCCCTTCGTCAGTCCCGGGATAGTCTCTAAATGAGCATCGGCGATTGGATAGATCATAGATGTTCCATAACCATCACGACCCTTCCAATGATCAAGGTCTACCCCCCGATAAGGTGAAAAATACAGTCTTGTCTTATCGGGAAGTGTGACCCAATAGCTCATTCCAACTCCCTCGAAGCAATTCGGGCCAACACAGGTGACGCTTGTCGTATTACCTTGCGCGTCTGTGAAACTGCCGGTATCTCCAAAAGAATCACTGCCTAAAACACCGGTCTGGTCGTAAATCGGCGCAGTTGCTAGCGCTGACGAATCGGCAGTCTTGTTGGTTCCGGCTTGTAACGTCAGTGTTCCAGCTAAAGTTGATAGGACAGTCAAGATAACCACTTTCGACATCTTCATGTCGGTCTCCTAACCTGCTAATTTACTCAGCCTGCCGCAGCATGTGCCCGGTGCGCAGATACCGGCTGTGCCAGCTCAGGCTCTCCGTCAACAAATGCGGAGTGTGCTTGCCGTTCGACAGGCTGGATGCGCGGTTGTAGTAGTCCAGCAGCTCCGCGCGGTAGTCCGGGTGCGAGCAGTTCTCGATCACCAGCTTGGCCCGCTGCGTCGGCGACAGTCCGCGCAGGTCGGCCAGCCCCTGCTCCGTCACCACTACCGACACATCGTGCTCCGTGTGGTCCACATGCGACACCATCGGCACAATCGACGAGATCGTCCCGTTCTTCGCCGTCGACGGTGCCATGAAGATGGACATGAACCCGTTGCGCGCGAAGTCGCCCGACCCCCCGATCCCGTTCATGATGCTCGACCCCATAATGTGCGTCGAGTTCACATTGCCATAGATGTCCGCCTCGATCATCCCGTTCATCGCAATCACGCCCAGCCGCCGGATAATCCCAGGATGGTTCGATATCTCCTGCGAGCGCAGCACAATCCGGTCGCGGAACTCCCCGATCTTCGGGATAAACTCCGCCGTCCCCTCCGGGCTCAGCGAAAACGCCGTGGCCGATGCGCAGGTCATCTTGCCAGACCGCAGCAGGCTCACCAGCCCGTCCTGGATCACCTCTGTGTACGCGGTCAGGCCGTTGAACGGCCCCTCTTCCAGCCCGTACAGCACCGCGTTGGCAATGTTCCCAACCCCGGATTGCAGCGGCAGAAGCGAAGCAGGAAGCCGTCCCTTCTTCACCTCATTGCCCAGAAAATCCAGAATGTTGCCCGCAATCTTTTTCGAGTTCGCATCCGGCGCCTTGAACGGACTGGAGCGGTCCGGCGAGTCGGTAGGCACCACCGCAATGACCTTCTCCATCGGGATCTTCAGGTACGGCTCGCCAATCCGCTGGCTCACCGAGGTCAGTGGAATCGGGTCCCGATGCGGCGGCTTTCCCAGCCCGTAGTACAGGTCGTGCATCCCCTCCAGCTCCATCGGTAACGCCGAGTTGACCTCCAGAATGATCTTCTCCGCGCAGTCGATCCACGTCTGGTTGTTGCCCACAGACGTGCTCGGGATCACCCGCCCGTCCTCCAGGATCGCCGTCACCTCGATCAGCGCCAGGTCCAGCTTGCCCAGAAACCCATACTCGACATACTGCGCAACTTGGCTCAGATGCATGTCGATGTACTGCATCTCGCCGGAGTTGATCAGCTTGCGCGTGATCGGGTCAGACTGATACGGAATCCGCAGCTGCATTCCGCCGGCCATCGCCAGCGCGCCGTCCAGCTCCGGCCCGGTCGAGGCCCCGGTAAACACGTTCACCTTGAACTTATCGCCGCGCAGATGAGCGTCTGCGATGCGTCGCGCCAGCGCCATCGGCACCGCTTTCGGGTATCCCGATCCGGTAAACCCGCTCATCCCAATCTGTGCGCCGGGTTGGATCAGCGCGGCCGCCTCTTCCCCACTCATCACGCGCTGCGCTAACACTGAATTCTGAACTCTATTCTCTGCGTGGCCTGTCGAACTGGAGGACATTGAATCTTCTTTCTCTGTATAAAAATGAGTGCGGCACAATCGCGCACAACCAACTCCCCGGACACACTACGACCCCGTATCCAGAGCAAACATTGGCTTAATTCGCAGTATACCGCGCACTCCAGACGCCCTTTGTGCCGCGCATCACACCTCCACGCGCACTCTACAGCCCCACAGCTTAACCCACCGCCTCCTGATCGCAGCATCAATAGGTAGGCCGTCATTCTGAGCGGAGTTTGGCGCGATCCTGCGCCAAACGCAGTCGAAGAACCCCCGCATTTTCTTTTGTTTGTTCTTGCCGTCATTCTGAGCGCGTCTTTCGAGCGCGAAGAACCCCGATGAACTCCATCCAGCCGCAGCAGCCCGGACCTTTCTCCCACGAACTCCAGCCGTTGTCTGTTCTTGCTTGTCATTCTGAGGGCAGCGAAGAATCCCCGCGTTTCGCATTTGCTTCTATGTACGCCAAGGCTTCAGCCTTGGCCATCACAGGCCAAATAAAAGAAGGAGCTTTAGCCCGTAAGGTATACCTTCACTCTTCCTCTGCACTCCTGCCCAAATAGAAGAGCCCGCTCACCCGAGCGGGCTCTTCTATTATCCATCCGCACTTATCGGTTCAATCGGTGTTCATCGGCGTTAAGCCTCTCCCCTCACGCCACCCCAATCACCGCACAAAGCTCCTTCACCGAATCCGCGCTCTTCTGCAGCGCAGCCTGCTCCTCCGCAGTCAACTTGATCTCAATGATCTGCTCGATGCCCCCCGCTCCCAGCTTGCACGGAACCCCCACAAACAGCCCATGAATTCCATACTCGCCTTCCAGATAAGCCGCGCAAGGCAGAATCTTCTTCTTGTCCTTCAGAATCGCCTCCACCATCTCGGTCGCCGCCGCCGATGGCGCATAGTACGCGCTCCCCGTCTTCAGATACTTCACAATCTCCGCCCCGCCGTCGCGCGTCCGCTGCACCAGCTCCTCCAGCCGGTCCGCCGCAATCAGTTCCGTGATCGGAATCCCCGCCACCGTCGAGTAGCGCGCCAGCGGCACCATCGTATCTCCGTGCCCGCCCAGCACAAACGCCGTCACATTCTCCACCGACACCTTCAGCTCCTGCGCAATAAACGTCCTGAACCGCGCCGAATCCAGCACTCCCGCCATCCCGATCACGCGCTCCCGCGGCAGCCCCGCCTGCTTGTACGCCGTCTGCGCCATCGCATCCAGCGGGTTCGACACCACAATCAGGATCGTCTTCGGCGACGCCGCCACCACCTTCGACACCACATCGCTCATGATCTTGTAGTTGGTATTCAGCAGATCGTCGCGGCTCATCCCCGGCTTGCGCGCAATCCCCGCCGTAATCACCACCACATCCGACCCCGCCGTATCCGCGTAGTCGTTCGTCCCCACAATCGACACGTCGCGCTTCTCGATCGGCATCGCCTCCGACAGATCCAGCCCTTTGCCTTGCGGCACGCCCTCGATCACATCCAGCAGCACCACGTCCGCCAGCTCTTTGGCCGCGATCCAGTGCGCCGTCGTCGCTCCCACATTCCCCGACCCAACAATCGTTACCTTCTTCCGCATCGCTCTCAATTCCTTCCCGCAAATCGGCGTGCCAATCGCCTTCCTCGATCATAGCGTGTCTGCGGCTTCGTCTTTGACAATGCACGAAAACCGAGATGCATTGACTGCATCTGATAGACTAGTCCGGTAACTAGTCAGGAGACGGCGATGGGGACATGGCCGGTGCAGGATGCCAAAGCGAAGTTCAGTGAACTGTTGATGGTCGCGGAGACATCGGGGCCCCAGACGATTACCCGCCGGGGTGTTGAAAAAGCTGTTATTGTGCCGATCGAGCAGTGGCGGGCGATTAACCGGGGATCGAAGCCCACTCTGCTGGAGATCCTTCAGTCGGGTCCTCAGTTCGATCTACAGATCCCGCCGCGAGGACGGTGGAAGATGAGGAAGCCGGTTGGATTTTGATCTTCCTTCTGGATACGAACGTGCTCTCGGAGCTTCGAAAGGCGAGACCTCACGGGGCCGTTCTGGCGTGGTACAAGAGCCATTTGGCTACCGCATTTGCGGTGCCCGCGCTTGCCCTATACGAGATTCAGGCCGGCGCGGAGGTCACGCGTCGGCAGGACGCGGAGAAGGCGCGGGAGATCGAGCGATGGGCAGAGGCATTGGCGAACGGTGCCGTCGTGCTTCCACTCGACGGCGTGTCCGCCCGTGAGGCAGCAAGGTTGATGGCGCGGCAATCGAAGCTCTTGATCGAGGATGCAATGATCGCCGCAATCGCCAAGGTCAACGGCCTTACGGTCGCCACACGCAACACCCGCGACTTCGAGCGCTTCGAGGTTCCCCTTGTGAATCCGTTTCTCTTCCCCAAAGGCTGACCTCTCAGGCCATATTCTCGATCATCCGCGTCGCAAACTCGCTGGTCTTCGCCTTGGTCGCGCCCTCCAGTGACCGCTCGAAATCGTACGTCACATACTTCTGCGCAATGGTCTTCTCTATCGACGACTCGATCAGCCGCGCCGCCTCCGTCCATCCCAGAAAATCGAACAGCATCACTCCCGATAGAATCAACGAGCCGGGATTGATCACGTCCTTGTCCGCGTACTTCGGTGCCGTCCCATGCGTCGCCTCGAACACCGCGTAGCCGTCGCCCACATTCCCTCCCGGCGCAATCCCCAGCCCGCCCACTTGCGCCGCCGCCGCATCCGAGATGTAGTCGCCATTCAAATTCGTCGTCGCCAGAATCGAATAGTCCTCCGGCCGCAAGATGATCTGCTGAAAGATCGAGTCCGCAATCCGGTCGTTGATCAGCACCTTCTGCTTCCACTTCCCCGCGCCGTGCGTCTCGCCAATCGCCGCCAGCACCGCCTTCACCTCGGCCACAACTCCCTCGCCAAACTCCTTCGCCGCGAACTCGATCCCCGGCTCGATCAGCGCCGCATTCTCCTCCGCCGTCAGCTTCGCGTTCGCCTCTAGGTTCCCCAGAATCCAGCTCTCCCGCTCGGTCACCGTCTCGTCGCGAAACTCCTCCACCGCAACCTCGTACCCCCACTCGCGGAATGCTCCCTCGGTAAACTTCTGGATGTTCCCCTTGTGTACCAGCGTCACCGTCTTGCGCCCTTCCTTCAGCGCATACGCAATCGCCGCCCGCACCAGCCGCTTCGAGCAGGTAATCGAGATCGGCTTGATCCCCACGCCCGAGTCCAGCCGCACCCGCTTCTTCGTCCCCTTCAGCATCTCGTCGTTGACGAATGCGATCAGCTTCGCCACCTCCGGGGTTCCCTCGCGGAACTCGATCCCCGCGTAGATGTCCTCCGTGTTCTCGCGGAAGATCACCACGTTCAGCTTCTCCGGATGCTTCACCGGGCTGGGCACGCCAGCGTAATACTTCACCGGCCGGATGCACTGGTACAGGTCCATCAACTGCCGCAGCGCCACATTCAGGCTGCGGATCCCGCCGCCCACCGGAGTCGTCAGCGGCCCTTTGATCGACACGCGAAAGTCCACCGTCGCCTTCACCGTGTCGTCGGGCAGCCACTCCCCCGTCTTGCGATAGCTCTTCTCGCCCGCCAGCACCTCGTACCACTCCACCTTGCGCTTGCCGCCGTACGCCTTCTCCACCGCCGCGTCGAAGACGCGCTTCGACGCCCGCCAGATGTCCCGCCCCGTCCCATCGCCCTCGATGAAGGGAATGATCGGATGGTCGGGAACGGTATACTCCCCGTTCGCATACTCGATTGCCTTGCCGTTCGCCGGAACAGGAATGCCGTTGTAATTCGTCTGCATATGCGCGTGTCGCTCCATGGGTTAGGCCAGAAGAAATGGCCAAAAAATAGACCAGCCTTCGCAGCCTACCACCCGCCTCCGCGCATGGCAACGCGGCACCGCCAATAAAGAGGCCCGCGCGCGGCGGGCCTCTTCTGTTGCATCATGCAGTTTGGTTTAGCCCTTCTTCACCGTGCCGATCGTCTTCAGAATCCGCGAGACGATCTGGTAGGGATCGGCCTCCGAGTTCGGACGCCGGTCTTCCAGGTAGCCCTTGTAGCCGTCGCGGATGAAGTTCACCGGAAGCCGGACCGATGCGCCGCGGTCAGACAGCGCATAGTTGAACTTGTCGATGGCCTGCGTCTCATGCAGCCCGGTCAACCGCAGATGGTTGTCCGGCCCATACACCGCGATGTGCTCGGGGATATGGTCGGCAAACGCCTTCATCAGTGCCTCCAGATACTTCTTGCCGCCCACTTCGCGCAACTGCTTGGTGGAGAAGTTGGTGTGCATCCCGGACCCGTTCCAGTCGCCACGGATCGGCTTGCAATGCAGCTCCAGATCCACCTCGTACTTCTCGGTAAGCCGCGCCATCAGGTAGCGCGCCATCCACAGATCGTCCGCCGCCTTGGCAGATCCCTTGGCGAAGATCTGGAACTCCCACTGCCCCTTCGCAACCTCAGCGTTGATCCCCTCATGGTTGATTCCCGCGGCCAGACAAAGGTCCAGATGCTCATCCACGATCTGCCGCGCCAAGCTGCCCACGTTCTTGTAGCCCACGCCGCAGTAGTACGGGCCCTGAGGTCCGGGGAAGCCGTCCTTCGGGAAGCCCAGTGGCCGCCCGTCCTCGTACAGGAAGTATTCCTGCTCAAAGCCAACCCACAGGTCGGGGTCGTTCTCGATCGTTGCCCGTGCGTTGCTCGGATGCGGTGTGCCATCCGGGAACATGACTTCGCTCAGCACCAGGTACGCGTCCTTGCGGGCGGCGTCTGGATATAGCGCCACCGGCTTCAGCACCAGATCGGAACTCTTGCCCTCGGCCTGTTCGGTGGAGCTTCCATCAAATCCCCACTTGGGAATGTCGGTTAGCGTGGGCGGCTTCTCAAACGATTTCATTTGCGTCTTGCCGCGCAGTCCAGGGACGGGCTTTTTGCCGTCAAGCCAGATGTATTCGAGTTTGTATTTTTTCATAGTATTTTGGAAACTCCTTGGGTGAATCGCTTGGGATTGACGAATGAATCGCTTGGGATTGACGCGGCGTCTGCAACTCGCCTTGCCCCGCATCGAAGCAGGTGAGTTCCAATGACCAAAAGGAAACAGTGGTGTTTAAAAAATAACAGATTCCACCCAAATTGATTCCGCTTTGCACCAACTTAATGGCATTTTTACATCTTTTTCCTCCGCCAGCCCCGCGGAATCGCCCCATTCCGCGCTCCGAACAGGATCATAGATCGTTGGCCCCCCTTGGCCCTAGCTCATTGCTCACAGCTCATGGCTCATAGCTTGACAGCACAAAATGGTCCGCTCAACCTCCCCATCCCAGCCCGCGCCCCCCTCTGCCGCTCGCATTTTTTCCACGGCGTCAACCCCCAGTAACCCACGCCCACGCCTCATTGTGATAACTTTGACACGGTCTAAGCAACTGCGGCCGCCAATTCACATCCGGGCGCCGCATCCCTGCATCTCCCCCGGAGGGTCCTTCCATTGGGCATGAACATGGTTCCCACGCGCCTCTTCTTCACCAAAGGCGTCGGCAAGCATAAAGAGCGCCTCACCAGCTTTGAACTCGCCCTGCGCGACGCGGGCATTGCCGCTCAGAACCTCGTCCGCGTCTCCTCCATCTTTCCGCCTCGCTGCAAGCTCATCCCGCGCAAAGAGGGTCTCAAGTGCCTCAACCCCGGCGAGGTCGTCTTCGCCGTCATCGCAGAGAATTCCACGCGCGAGGCCCATCGCCTCGTCGTCAGCTCCATCGGCGTCGCCATCCCCACCGACCGCGCCACCTACGGCTACCTCTCCGAGCACCACAGCTTCGGAGAGACAGAGGACCAGGCAGGAGACTACGCCGAGGAACTTGCCGCCGAGATGCTCGCCACCACCCTCGACGTCGACTTCGACCCCGACAAAAGCTGGGACGAGAAAAAAGAAATCTATCGCATCTCCAACAAAATCGTCCGCACCGCCAACGTCACCCAGTCCGCCGTCGGTGACAAAAACGGCCGCTGGACCACCACCATCGCCGCCGCCATCCTCCTCTTCGACGATTGATAGCCGCCGCAATCGTCTCGCTTAGACCACTTTCACTCTTACTGTAATGCAGAAAAGTATTGTCATTCTGAGCGCAGCGCCACAGAGATTGTCATTCTGAGCGCAGCGAAGAATCCCCGCATTTTTCCCGTCGAGCTACACATTAACTATCGCTGAAAATGATCTAAGGGCACGGTTTCACGCTCTGCGGGATAGAATCGTCTTGCCATATTCGCTGCATCTGCACTGCGGCTCTAGCCGCTGAGGTCCATATGTCAGACTTCGTCGCCGTCGATCTGGGCGCATCCAGCGGCCGCTTGATGGTGGGCCATTGGGACGGCCGCCGCTTCTCGCTCGACGAACTGCATCGTTTCCCCAACTCCGGCGTCAGCCTCCACGGCAGCCTCTACTGGGACGCGCTGCGCATCTGGTCGGAGATCCAGAACGGCCTCATCAAGTTCCACGCGCGCTTCGCCGAACCTCCCGCCGGAATCGCCGTCGATGCCTGGGGAGTAGACTTCGCCCTGCTCGACCGCCGCGGCCGCCTGCTCGACAATCCCTCCCACTACCGCGACCCCCGCACCAACGGCATCCCCCAGCGCCTCTTCCAGCGCATCTCCGAAGCCGACCTCTACGCCGCCACTGGCGTGCAGTCGTTCCAGTTCAACACCCTCTTCCAGCTCTACTCCATGGTGCTTGCCGAAGACTCCAGGCTCCAATCCGCCGAAACCCTGCTGATGATTCCCGACCTCTTCAACTTCTTCCTCTGCGGCGTTAAAGCCGTCGAGTTCACCGAAGCCTCTACCGCCGAAATGTTCAACCACGCCGCGCACGACTGGCACCGCGACCTGCTCCGCAAGCTCTCCATTCCAGATCGCATTCTGCCCCCAGTCGTCCCGCCCGCCACCATCCTCTCCGATGTTGGCCGCGACGTCCTCGACCTCTGCGGCTTCGGCAAGACCTTCCCCGTCATCGCCGTCGCCTCGCACGATACGGCCAGCGCAGTCGCCTCCATTCCCAACCTCGATCCGCACAGTGCATTCATCAGCAGCGGCACCTGGAGCCTCATGGGAGTCGAACTCGACGCCCCCATCGCCACCCCGCGCGCCCGCCTGTTGCGCTTCACCAACGAAGGCGGCTGCGGCAACTCCACGCTGCTCCTGCGCAACCTTACCGGCCTCTGGCTCCTGCAGGAGTCGCTTCGCCAGTGGCAGCAGCAGGGCCACGCCTACACCTGGGACGATCTCATCGCCGCCGCCGCCGCCACCCAGCCCTTCCGCTCGCTCATCCATCCCGACGCAAATGATTTTCTCGCGCCCGCGGACATGCTGCAGGCCATTCGCTCCTTCTGCCAATCCACCGCCCAGCCCGTGCCGCAGTCCGTCGGCGATATCGCGCGATGCTGCTTCGAGAGTCTCAGCCTCTCCTACTGGTCCACGCGCGATGCCCTGCAGTCCTTGACCTCCCGCCAGATTCGCACCCTCCGCGTCGTCGGCGGCGGATGCCTCAACGCATTCCTCTGCCAGATGACAGCCGACGCTTGCGGATGTAACGTAGTCAGCGGGCCTGTGGAGGCCTCCGCCCTGGGCAATGTCATGCTGCAGGCGGTCGCCACCGGCGCGCTGCCGGACATTCGAGCCGGACGCGCCGCCATTGGAGAGTCGCTCGACTGCCTCTCCTACGCCCCGCATCCAGGCTCCAGTTGGATCGGCGCGCAGGCGCGTTACAGAGTTCTGGAAGCAACTTCATCGTCGCCACAGAAGGAGTGACGGCCAGGTGCCCCATCCATCGCGTACTTTGCGATGGGTGGGATTGACGGGTGCCCATCCAACGCGTCGGGTGTGACAACACAACGCGTCGGGTGCCCCATCCATCGCGCACTATGCGATGGGTGGGATTTCAACCAAGTAGATAAGGAGAAATAATGTCAGCCTATTCCATCCCAGAGATCGTTGCTCCCATCCCAGCCGTCCCCGGCGAAGTCGTCCTCATCGCCAACGGCGATCTGCGTCAATCGGCCAATCTCCTATGCTGGCCCGCCCAGGCCGAGGCCGAGCGCGCCGTCATCCAGGCCTTCGCCGCCGAGGGCCTCAAGGTCCGCCGCGCGCACCCTTACCGCGAAGACCTCGAGCACGGCTTCATCTTCAGCCAGCGCATGGGTATGGATGTCTTCGAGCGTATCGATCCCGACTCCCCTCTCGTCATCGTCGAGTCCGTCTGGCAGTACAGCCACCACATCCTCGCCGGCCTGCTCAGCCATCGCGGCCCCATCCTCACCATTGCCAATTGGTCCGGCCAGTGGCCCGGCCTGGTCGGAATGCTCAACATCAACGGTTGCATGCGCAAGGCGGGCATCAAGTACAGCACCCTCTGGAGCAAGGACTTCACCGATCCCTTCTTCGTCAACGGCCTGCGCCAGTGGATTCGCGAGGGCAGGATCGACCACGACCAGACCCACGTCCGCGCCCTCGACCCATCCAAACTTCCCGCCAACGAGCGCCAGCTCGGCGTCAGTCTCGCCAAGGTTCTCAAGGGCCGCAAGGCAATCCTCGGCGTCTTCGACGAAGGCTGCATGGGCATGATGAACGCCATCGTCGACGACGATCTCCTGAACGCAGCCAGCGTCTTCAAGGAGAGAATGAGCCAGTCCGCTCTGGTCGCCGCCATGCGCACCGTCACCGACGACGAAGCCGCCAAGGTCCGCCAGTGGCTGGATCGCAGCGGAATGAAGTTCCTCACCGGGCCAAACGAGGAGACCGACCTCACCGACGCCCAGGTCCTCCAACAGTGCAAGATGTACATCGCCGCCCTGCGCATCGCCGACGAGTTCGGCTGCGACTCCATCGGCATCCCCTACCAGCAGGGCTTGAAGGACATGGTCCCCGCATCCGACCTGGCGGAAGGTCTGCTGAACAACGTGGAGCGGCCTCCGGTCTTCGATGCCGCGGGCAAGGAACTCTACGCCGGCCGCCCGCTTCCCCACTTCAACGAGGCAGACGAGTGCGCCGGCATCGACCTGGTCCTCACCAATCGCGTCTGGACCGCCATGCACCTCGACCCCGCCACTACCCTCCACGATGTGCGCTGGGGAGAGCAGTATAAAGACGACTTCGTCTGGCTCTTCCAGATCTCCGGCGCCGTTCCCGCATCCCACATCGCCGGCGGATACGCTGGTGCCACCAGCGAGCGCCAGCCGCCCATGTACTTCCGCCTCGGCGGTGGCACCCTCAAGGGAGTCTGCAAGCCTGGCCCCGTCGTCTGGAGCCGCGTCTTCAGCGAAGGCGGCAAGCTCCACGCAGACATTGGCCGCGCCACCGCCATCGAGCTTCCCGCCGAGGAGACCGAGCGCCGCCTGCAAGCCGTCACCCCGCAGTGGCCCATCATGCACGTCCTGCTGCACGGCATTACGCGCGACCAGTTCATGGCGCGCCATCCCGCAAACCACATCAACGTCGCATACACCGAGACCGCGGAGCAGGCCGATCGCGCCCTCGCCGCCAAGGCCGCAATGATGGCCGAGCTTGGCATCGAAGTCCATCTCTGCGGAATAATCTAGCTGCGTCGAATAATCCAACCTGCACGAGGGAAACCATGGAATACCGTCAACTGGGCAATACATCGCTGCGCATCTCAATCCTTGGCTACGGGGCTTCGCCGCTGGGCAACGCCTTCCGCCAGACCGATCCCGCCGAGGGAAAGGCTGCCGTCCATCTCGCCGTCGAGCGCGGCATCAACTACTTCGATGTCTCCCCCTACTACGGCCTCACCCTCGCCGAGACGCGTCTTGGCGAGGCGCTCGTCGGCCTGCGCCAGCAGGTCATTCTCGCCACCAAGTGCGGCCGCTACGGCGCCGACGAGTTCGACTTCTCCGCCGCCCGCATCACCGCCGGCCTCGAAGACTCGCTCGCCCGCCTGCAAACCGGCTACGTCGATCTCCTCCAGGCCCACGACGTCGAGTTCGGCGACGCACGCCAGATCGTCGAAGAGACCGTCCCCGCCATGCGCAAGCTGCAAGCGCAGGGCAAGGCCCGCTTCATCGGCATCACCGGCTACTCGCTCAAGAACCTCATGGCCATCGCCGCCCAGGTCCCGGTCGACTCCATCCTCACCTACTGCCGCTACAACCTCATGATCGACGACATCGACGCCGAGCTCATCCCCTTCGCCAAGCAGAACGGCATCGGAATCATCAATGCCTCTCCGCTGCACATGGGAATCGTCACCGAGCGCGGCGCGCCCGACTGGCATCCCGCGCCGCAGTCGGTCCGCGACGCCGGCCAGCGCATCGTCGCTCTCTGCCGCGCCCACGGCGTGGATGCCTCCGAGGTCGCCCTGCGCTTCTGCCTGGACAACCCCAACGTCGCCAGCACCCTGGTTGGCATGTCCTCGCGCAAGCACGTCGAAGGCAATCTCAAGTGCCTCACGCTCGCCAACGATCCAGCCCTGCTGGAAGAAATCCGCGCCACCGTCGCCCCGGTCGCCAACCTCACCTGGCCCTCCGGCGTCCCCGAAAACTACGGCTGAAACGGGTGCGCCATCCATCGCGCACTCAGCGATGGGTGGCGCATGAACATATAGCCGGATAATTGTTGCAATTGGATCGCATGGAGGATTGCCATGAAAAGTCACATTACGAATCTTCCAATAACAATAATTGCTGCAATTATTTTTGGAGGATGGGCAGCAATATCTCTAATCTGGCCGAAGAAAATTCAAGATTACTATCTCAAGAACAACTCGCGTAATATCTGGCGAAATTGTCATTCATTGATTCGATGGATGGAGAGTCCACAATACCTTTGGACTATAAGAGCGGGAGGCATTATGGCTCTTTTCGCCTTTGCAGTAGTGGCACTAATGCTATTGACCGCGGATAATCTCTGATCCTGATCGCACCGTGTGCCTAACGCGCATCACGCTCGCCGTCGATACCGTATCGCAAACTCGTACTCCGCATTCGGCGGGAACAGCCGCGCCACCATCCGCAGCCGCTCCGCCAGCGCCTGCGGAGCCAGCAGCGGGTACTCGCGCTCGCGCAACTCCGAGTAGTCGAAGTCCACCGACAGCGACAGTAGATAGATCGCAACCGCATCGGAGAATGCCGCCTCGATGAACTCCGTCTTGGCCTTCTCGTCGGTCCTCGGCTTGCCGTCGCGCTCCGCATTCTGGCCTCCGCCAACCGCCTGCGTCCGGCACTCCCACGCGTCCAGGCTGGTCTCGCCGCGCACGTCGGCCACCGCCTGGTTCCACGCCAGTTCGCTGAAGCTCTCCGGCACGCCCGCCTCGTCCACAAACGCGTGCCCCACATTGATGAACAGTTCAAACGCCAGCGAAAACTTGTCGTTCAGCAGCCGCGTCGAGATGAAGACCCCTTCTTCGCCCGCATCCGCGCCCGCTCCCAGCGCCACGTTGCGATGGCAGATCGCCAGTTCGGCCAGCTCCGCCGTGAATACCGGAGAGATCATCGTCTCCTCGTTGCCGCTGCGGTGTCCGGCACTCTCGCCACTGCGTCCCTCGGCCAGCGCCAGCGGAACAAAGTAGTATGTCTTGCGCGCCAGTGCCGCTGCTACAGCCGTCGGCACCGCCTGCACCATGCGCACCAGATCCGCGTCGTCCAGTCCCGTCTCGCCGAACGCCGCGAAGGCAACGCCATTGGCCGACCGGCGCACCACCGTCTCCCGTGCCACCTGCGTCGCCTGCACCAGCCCGCCTTGAATGCTCTCAGCCATCGTCTTCGCGCCATCTGCCATAAGACGGTATTCTACCTGCATGACGCGCAATTCCCCCACAAATCCGCCCGCAACCCAGCGCACCTTTGCCACCGGCTACGTCTTCGGTGTGCCGCTCGGCAACCTCGGTTGGTTCGCCAGCCTGCTGATGGCCGCCGCTTCGGGCTTCATGGCCTTCTTCGCAGCCACCTTCTGCGCCATCGTCTTCATCCTCATCTACAACAGCGCAGCCCACCGCGCCATCGACTTCGCGCTCAGCTATCGCCGCGTCGGCCTGCCCGTCGGCCTCGTCGTCATGGCCGTCGCTTTCTGCACCCTCGGCTCGCTCTGGCTCCGGCGCATCCTGCGGCGCATCTGAATCCGCGCCTGACGCTAAGCCCCAACCGCCGCAATCGTCTCACCCACCGCGCCCGCGCCCTCCGCCCCCATCCACCCCAGCGCCTGCACCAGGTAGCCCTTCAAATCCTTGCGCTCCACAATCGCATCCAGAAACCCATGCTCCAGTAGAAACTCCGACCGCTGAAATCCCTCCGGCAGCTTCTGCCGCGTCGTCTGCTCGATCACCCTCGGCCCGGCGAATCCAATCAGCGCGCCCGGCTCTGCGATATTCAGGTCGCCCAGCATCGCGAAGCTCGCCGTCACGCCGCCCGTCGTCGGGTCCGTCATCACCGAAATATACGGAATCCTCGCATCGTCCAGCCGCGCCAGCCCCGCCGAGATCTTCGCCATCTGCATCAGCGACACGATCCCCTCCATCATCCGCGCCCCGCCCGACGCCGCCACAATAATCAGCGGGTTCCGCGTCGCCAGCGATCGGTCCACCGCCCGCGCAATCGTCTCGCCCACCACCGCCCCCATGCTGCCGCCAATGAACCCATACTCCATCGCGCTCACCGTCACCGCGTGCGGCCCCATCATTCCAACCGCGTTCACGATCGCGTCGTTCAGCCCGGTCTTCTTGCGCGCCTCGGCCAGCCGATGCTCGTAGCGCTTCAGGTCGGTAAAGTCCAGCGGGTTGGTCGAGCGAAGCTCCAGGTCAACCAGCTCGTAGCCGGGCTCTAGCAGCATCCCAATCCGCCGCCGCGCCCCAATGCGAAAGTGATGCCCGCACTTCGCGTTTGGACACACAAACAGGTTCGCCTCCATGTCCTTCTTGAAGATCGCCAGGTGGCAACTGCCGCACTGCGTCCAAAGCCCCTCGGTGCGAACCGTCTTCTGCGCATCGTTGACGATCTCGTGGTCTTCCCGCTTGAACCAGCTCATCCGCGTATCCCTCTGCGCAACCCATGCCGCTGCCGCTCTATTGTATCGGGACAGCCCCGCCTTTGGCGCGTTTTGGCTTAGACGCCGCCCCGCCTCTTTGGGCGCTTTCAAAAATATTTCTGAGCAGATCGTCTCCCCGCGCGTCTACGCAATAGCACCAACCAGCTCCAGCAATCGCGGATCGGGCTTGCCTCACAGCTCGCGAGACTGCCAGAGCATTTTCATCATTCCTGTAATGCGTCTAAGGATTGTCATGGAATGCGTCAAAGGATTGTCATTCTGAGCGGAGCGAAGAATCCCCGCATTTTGCTCGCAGCGCGATACATTACGCTATCGCTGAAAGTACTCTTGCTCCGCCCGCGAAACCGCAACCTGCAAGAAGATACCCAATGAAATCGAATTGAACCAATAAGGGAGACCCGTGATGAAGTTCGCAAGGATATCTTTCACCCTGACTCTGGCCATGGCGTTGAGTGCTTCCATCGCATTCGCGCAGACCGCACCCGCAACCGCACCCGCCAAGCCGGCCTCCGACGCCGCCGCCTCGAAGCCCGCCCCGGAATCCCCCTGCGCCAGGCCGAATACAGAACTCTGCCCCGAGCGCACCATCTATCTCAACAACGTCAGCCAGCAAAGCGACGCCAACGAGGACATCACTATGCTGCGCAATATGCTTCCGCCCAACGACAAGATCTACCTTGTCGCCAACCAGAACGCCGTCTTTGTCCGCGCCACTCCCGAAGATCTCGCGTTCGCGCAGAAGCTCCTCAGCGACCTCGACCGTCCCAAAAAGAACTACCGCCTCACCTACACCGTCAGCGAGAAGGACGGCACCAAGCTCATCAGCACCGAACACTTCGTCATGGTCATGGCCTCCGGGCAGACGACCACGCTCAAGCAAGGCAGCAAGTTTCCAGTCGCCACCGGCTCCTACAGCGCCGGTGGGTCCAATTCCGCCGGGGTGCAGACTCAGTTCACCTATATCGATGTTGGCATGAACTTCGATGTAACCCTGACCGAGATGGGCAACAACGCCATGCTGAAGTCCGCCGTGGAGCAGTCCAGCGTCGCTCCGGAAAAGTCCGATGTAGCAGGTGTGCAGGAGCCGATCATTCGCCAATCCTCGCTCAAGAGCACCTCGCTCCTGGTGCCCGGCAAGTCGCAGATACTCGGCTCCATGGGCATCCTCGGCAGCACAACTCACCTCGACGTCGAAGTCCTCATGGAGCCCCTGCCCTGAGCATTTTCTCAATGCAATAGCCAGAATTGAATTGTCTTTCTGAGCGCAGCCCCTTTTGAATTGTCATTCTGAGCGCAGCGAAGAATCCCCGCATTTTGCTCGCAGCGCGACGGTCTATACCATAAGCCGGGGGCCCCATCCATTCCGCGTTCGTTGCGGAATGGGTGGGATTTCGTGCCTCGAACCTCGTACCTCGTACCTCGCCCACCTACTTCGCCGGAGTAATCTCCGTCACCGGCAGGTCCCAATGCGCCAGCAGGATCTCAAACCTCCGCTGCTCTTCTTGCGCAAACGTCGCATGGTTCGGCCACAGCTCTTTCTTGAACGCCTCTTCGTCGGGGTTCGCAGTCGTCGCCACCGTCGAGTCCTTGTATCGAATGCTCACGCGATAGTCCCATCGCCCGTCCTCCGTCGTGTGGTACGCCGGCGTCTCGATCTTCAGCGCGAGAATCCGCCCCGTCCCCCGGATCTTCTCCAGCAGCGGGTAGTGGTTCTTCAGGAACAGTTGCAGAAACTCCTCCTGATGGCCCCATTGCACCTTGTAGTAGTACTCCACGGTGTACGGTTGGCCCACGCCAACCTGCGGCGGCGCGCCCTGCGCCTTCAGCGGCGCAGGTTTGACTGCTGTGGGTGAGGCGGAACGATTTCGGTTCATACTTCCTCCCGCCCTCAGAATACCCGATCGCGCACCGCGCCCTCGAACCTCACTTGGGTGCCCCATCTTCGCGACGGCTTTATCGTCGCTAAGGTGGGGGTATCGCACCGCGCCCTCACCCCTCGCACCCCACTCCTTGTTACTCTGGTAGCACCATGACCACCCCCCAAACCCGTATGCCCGCCGAGTGGTCCCCTCACGCCGCCACATGGATCGCATGGCCGCACAATCCCGACGACTGGCCCGGCAAGTTCCAGCCCATCCCCTGGGTCTACGCCGAGATCGTCCGACATCTCTCCCGCGTCGAGCGAGTCCACATCCTGGTCAACGATCTCGCCGCCCAGCGCCGCGCCACCTCCATCCTCCAGCGCGGCGCAGCAAACCTCGCCCGCCTCCACTTCCACCACTGGCCCACCGACCGCGTCTGGCTGCGCGACTCCGGCCCCGTTTTTGTTAAAAGAGCCGACGGCTCCGTCAAAGCGGAAGGCGCCGTAAAACAAGACGCAGCCTCAGCCAACAATTCCGCCGCCAACCTCGCCATCCTCAACTGGAAGTTCAACGCCTGGGCCAAGTACTCCAACTGGCATCTCGACGACCAAGTCCCCCACCGCGTCGCCCAGCTCTACCACCTCCCCGAGATCAAGCCCGTAGTTCCGCCGCCACCAGCCGCTCCTGCAAGCTGGAAACCCCACCGCATCGTCCTCGAAGGCGGCTCCATCGACACCAACGGCGCAGGCGTCCTTCTCACCACCCAGGAGTGCCTCCTCTCCGAGGTCCAGCAGCGCAACCCCGGCCTCGGCGATGAAACCTCAACCCAGCGCCTCCTCGAACAAGCCTTCCGCGACCACCTCGGCATCCACCAGACCCTCTGGCTCAACCGCGGCTGCGCCGGCGACGACACCCACGGCCACATCGACGACATCGCGCGTTTCGTCTCTCCCGACACTATCCTCGCCTGCGTCGAGCCCAACCCCGCCGACCCCAACCACCTCCCGCTCGCCGAGAACCTAGACCGCCTCCGCGCCTTCCGCCGCATCCCCACCCCCGCCAGCACGAAGAACAACGCAAGTAGCACGAAAAGTATAGGCAGTAGCACTCAGAGCGACCCCGCAGGCCAACCCTTCCATATCGTCGAACTCCCCATGCCCGCGCCCGTCGTCTTCCAGGGTCAGCGCCTCCCCGCCAGCTACGCCAACTTCTACATCGCCAACTCGCTCGTCCTCGTCCCCACCTTCAACGACCCCAACGACCGCCGCGCCCTCAACATCATCGCCGACCTCTTCCCCACCCGCCAGGTCGTCGGCATCCACTCCGTCGACCTCGTCTGGGGTCTCGGCACCCTCCACTGCCTAACCCAGCAGCAAACCGCGTAGAATATCGATAGCGGAGAGCACACATATGATCGAGCTGAAAGAAGCCGTAACGAAGTCTCTCGACGCGCTCAAGGGCATGTCCCTTGTCCCCGAACAGTCGGCCATCGAGCTTGAAGAAGCCGAGTTGGAGGACGGCGGTAACTACTGGGTCGTCACCTTCTCCTATCCCGATCCAAAATCCGGTGTCGAGGCCCATATTATGGGGCCAAATCTGTCTTCTATACTGCGCAATAAACGGGCCTACAAGGCCGTTCGGCTTTTAGCTGTAGATGGAACTGTACGCGGTATCAAAAGCGTCCATGTCTAACTCGGCCATTCGCTCGCTGCTCTCCGGCTCTGGCAGCCGCTCACTGCTTCTCGACTCCAACCTGCTCCTTCTTTGGATCACCGCCCAGTACGATCTTCGACTACTGGCTACATTCAAGCGCGTCCAGATGTTCACGCAGGACGACGCCATACTGCTCGCATGGATCATCGATCAATTTCACTCCGTCGTAACTACAGCGCATGTCGTCACTGAGGCGAGCAATCTGGGCAATAGCCTATCGTCGAACTCGCGCCGTGGCTGGTTCACCGCCCTAAGCGAATTCTCCACAACCACCCTGGAAGAGACTCATCCGCTCAACGCCCTGGCATCCTGCGAGGAGTTCATTCGCTTTGGAGTGACGGATTGTGCCCTCTCGAACTTGTCCTCAAAGTATCGAGTTCTCACCGCGGATCGCCGGCTTTCAAACTACGCCCGCGAACTTGGGTTGCCTGTCCTGAACTTCAACGACCTGCGCCAGATGATATAGCGATATGCCCTCCGACCTCGACTATCTCCACGCCTGCATCGCCGAAGCCCGCGCCGGACAGATCGCCTACTACTTGAACAGCCTGGTAAACTGCGCCGCAGTCACAATCCGTGTACCGGCATGTCGCTTAAGAGCGAGCAGACCAGTCTTATCGCCAGTCACTAGGTAGTCTGCCTCGCCAGCCTGGGCAAGAGATAATAGAAAATCGTCCTCGGGATCCGAAGAACGACGCACCACGGGAAGGCGCTCGATATGTAGCGTCAGTGTACTCAATAGATTGATTAATCGACCCGCATCATGCGGCTTATAGTGACGCGCTACATAAGGCTTTCGCAACGTATTCTTGACTTCAGCTAACTGCTCTGAGCAAGTCAGAAGCACAAATTTCCCATCGAGCCATCGGTGCAGCGCAAGATCGGCGTTGCCACCGGGTGATAGTATCGCGGAGACGAGAACATTCGTGTCCAGGATCACTCTCATCTAAGCCGCGGCTATGGACTTCGATCTGGCATTCTTCCTGCTTTGCGGCCTCATCTTGCTCTCGAATCGCACTTCTTTGACCGCACGGTCGATATCCGCCTGCATATGTCCCTTGTCAACCGTCGCATTGCGTAGTTGAATATCGTCCACCATCACCCGAAACAGTTGCCTCTGGACAGCCTCTTCAACGAACTTGGACAACTCTCCTCGTCGCATCTTCCGAGTTCTCAGAAGTGCACGCACATCTCTGTTCGTGGTCTCGGAGACACTAATCGTCAACCGTACTTTTGCCGCTGGAGAAGCCATGTCTCTTTATACCTCACCGGAGAATTGAACAGTAAACTAAAAGCCGTGATGACTTTCGACCTCGACTCCGACCTCGACTACCTCCGCGCCTGCATCGCCGAAGCCCGCGCCGCCGAGCGCTCGGGCGAAGTCCCCATCGGCGCCATCATCGTCCACAACGGCGAGATCGTCGCTCGCGGCCAGAACCGTGTCCTGCGCGATCACGACCCCACCGCCCACGCAGAGATCGTCGCTCTCCGCCACGCCGCCCGCGCCCTCGCCAACTATCGCCTGGTCGATAAGGAAGGCAAAAACGAGGGCTGCACCCTCTACGTCACCCTCGAACCCTGCGCCATGTGCGCCGGCGCCATCCTCCACGCCCGCATCGCACGCCTGGTCTACGCCGCGCCCGACCCCAAGGCCGGCGCCTGCGGTTCGGTCCTCAGCGTCCTCAACCACCCCCAACTCAACCACCAGGTCGAAGTCTCCTCCGGCCTCCTCGCCGAAGAGTGCGGCGCGCTCCTCACCGCCTTCTTCCGCACCCGCCGCTGACTGCCAGCCACTCCCGCACCCGCCCGAATCAATCCTCGCAAAGCGGTAAAATAGACTCATGGCTCTCCTCGTCTACTCTGCCGCCTGGTGCTGCGACTGCCGCGAGGCCAAGCGTTTCCTCGCCGATCACTCCATCCCATACACCGACATCGACATCGACTCCACCCCCGGCGCAGCCGCCATGGTCCTCGCCCACACCGGCAAGCGCGCCATCCCACAGTTCGTCCTCGACGGCCGCTGGATTCAGCCCTACCGTCCCGGCCAAGGTTTCCTCCACGACGAAATGTCCGCCCTCTTCGGCATCGCAGCCAAATAGTTTTTGTAACTCCGCATTTTTATTTGTCATTCCGTAGCTTTTTTATTTGTCATTCCGTAGCTTTTTTATTTGTCATTCCGTAGCTTTTGTATTTGTCATTCCGTAGCTTTTTTATTTGTCATTCCGTAGCGAAGCGGAGGAATCTGCTTCTGCTCTTCACGAACCAATCAGCCGCAAGGAAGCCCCTATGATCGCCCGTTACACACGCCCTGCCATGGGCCGCATCTGGTCCGACGAAAACAAGTTCCGCTGCTGGCTCACCGTCGAGACCGCCGCCTCGCAAGCCCTCGCCCGTTTCGGCCTCGTCCCCCAGTCCGCCGCCGACGCCATCCGCGACCGCGGCAACTTCACCGTCAACCGCATCGATGAAATCGAGGCCGAAGTCCGCCACGACGTCATCGCCTTCACCACCGCCGTCGCCGAGCACATCGACGCGCCGCCCTTCGCCGCCGAGAAATCCTCCCGCTGGCTCCACTTCGGCCTCACCTCCACCGATGTGGTGGACACGGCTCAAGCGCTTCAACTCAAAGCAGCCTCCGCCCTCATCCGCGCCGGAATCCTCGCCCTCTGCGAAACGTTAAAAATCCGCGCCATCGAGTTCCAGCACACCCCCATCATTGGCCGAACCCACGGAGTCCACGCCGAACCCACCACCTTCGGCCTCAAGCTTTTGCTTTGGTACTCCGAGATGCAGCGCAACCTCACCCGCTTCGACGCCGCCGCCGAAGACCTTCGCGTCGGCAAGCTCTCCGGAGCCGTCGGCACCTTCGGCCACCTTAAGCCGGAGCACGAAGCCGCCATCTGCGCCGAACTCGGCCTCACCCCCGTCGCCGTCGCCACGCAAATCGTCCAGCGCGACCGCCACGCCGCCTACATCGCCGCGCTCGCCATCCTCTGCTCCACGCTCGACAAGATCGCCACCGAAATCCGCCACCTCCAGCGCACCGAGGTCCGCGAGGCCGAGGAGTTCTTCAGCGAAAAGCAGAAGGGCTCCAGCGCCATGCCGCACAAGCGCAACCCCATCACCAGCGAGCAGATCTGCGGCCTCGCCCGCGTCGTCCGCGCCAACGCGCAGACGGCGTTTGAGGACATCGCCCTCTGGCACGAGCGCGACATCTCCCACTCCTCCGCCGAGCGAGTCATCCTGCCCGACTCCACCATCCTCGCCGACTATCTCCTCGCCAAAACGGAAAACCTCATCGCCAAGCTCCTCGTCTATCCCGAGCGCATGTTGCGCAACCTCGAATCCACCGGCGGCCTCATCTTCAGCGGCCAGCTCCTGCTCGATCTCGCCGCCGCCGGAATGTCCCGCGAAGACGCCTACGCGCTCGTCCAGTCCCACGCCATGCGCGCCTGGCAGCAGGACCTCGTCTTCCGCGATGAAGTCGCCCGCGTCCCCCAGATCACCGCTCTCCTCACCCCCGCCCAACTAGCCCGCGCCTTCGACTACCACCGCCAGCTAGCCAACGTCGACGCCATCTTCTCCCGCGTCCTCGAACCATAGAAGCACCGTAAAATCGCGAGACGCCAGAAATCGGGTGCCCCATCTTCGCGACAGCCTCATCCTCGCTAAGGTGGGGTATCGCGCCCCTCCCACAAAGCCCATCATCCCGCAAAAATGTAAACTCGCCTCAGCTTCCATGTCTCTTCCCCGCCTACTCGCGCTTGTTCTCCTCGCCGCGCTCCCACCTGCCTTCGCGCAAACGCCAGCCAAATCTCCCGCGCTCGCCCAATCCTCCACTCCCTTCGCCCCCGACACGCCCACCCTCAAAGTCGCCTCTCGCCTCGTCGCCATCTCCGCCATCGCCCGCGACAAGTCTGGCCAGCCCGTCCCCAACCTCACTCGCGACGACTTCCTCCTCAAGCAGGACGGCAAGCCCCAGCCCATCACATACTTCTCGCAGGGCTCCAGCCTGCCTCTCACTCTCGCCCTCATGGTCGACACCAGCGGCAGCCAGCGCGCCTACATCCAGGACGAGATCTTCGCCGGCCGCGCCTTCTTTCCCGCCATGCTCACCCGCCCCGACGACCGCGCCGTCCTGGTCCAGTTCGACAGCTCCATCCTCCAACTCGCCAAGCTCACCACCTCCGTCCTCACCCTCCAGCACGCCCTCGCCTACCTCACCCAGTCCCACGACGACATCGTCCGTCCCGGCCCCGGCGGCACGCTCCTCTTCGACGCCATCTGCGCCGTCTCCCACCTCGAACTCGGCGCTCAGCTGGGCCGCCGCGCCATGGTCGTCCTCACCGACGGAGGCGACAACGGCAGCCACTTCAGCCAGAAAGACGCCATCCGCGAGGCCCAGCGCGCAGACATCATGATCTACACCATCTACTACTCCAACGGCGGTGGCGACGAGGGCGTCCTCCGCGACCTCTCCCGCCAGACCGGAGGACGAGAGTTCACCGTCGGCCCCGCCAGCTCTCTCCAGCAGATCTACGCCTCCATCGCCGCCGACCTCCGCCTGCAGTACGAACTCGGCTATAAGCCCCCCGACACCCGCCCAAACAAGTACCACAAGATCGACCTCCGCGCCACCGACAAGACCCTCACCATCCAGGCCCGCGACGGCTACTTCACCCCCAAATAATTCACGCCGCACCCTCACCTTCCACCACTTTCTCCCCCAGAACTTCCGCCCTTTTGTTTGTCATTCCGTAGCGCCCTTTTGTTTGTCATTCCGTAGCGCCCTTTTGTTTGTCATTCCGTAGCGCCCTTTTGTTTGTCATTCCGTAGCGAAGCGGAGGAATCTGCTTTTCAACCGTCCACACCCTCCGCTATTCTTCCCCCATGCCGCAGCGCGAGTACCAGTTCTACGTCTACATTCTGTCGAGCCGTACTCGAAACCTCTACGTCGGCATGACCAACGACATCGTCCTGCGAGTCGCACAACATCGCGAACACCGACCCGGTACCTACACAGCCCGATACAACATCGACCGCCTCGTCTACTTCGAGCGATTCCAGTACGTCAACGACGCAATCGCACGTGAGAAAAAACTGAAGGATTGGAGCCGCACAAAGAAAAGCGCCCTCATCGAACGCGAAAACCCTACTTGGCTGACCTCTCAGAACCGTGGCGACATCCCGAAACCCTCCTCCAGTACCAGGGAGACTGAACTTTTTTGTCCGTCATTTCGCAATTTTGATAGTCAATCCGCAGCCCCTTTTGTTTGTCATTCCGCAGCAAACTTTTGTTTGTCATTCCGCAGCAAACTTTTGTTTGTCATTCCGCAGCAAACTTTTGTTTGTCATTCCGCAGCGAAGCGGAGGAATCTGCTTTTGCTGTTGTCTGTTCTTGCCCTTTTTGTTTGTCATTCCGCAGCAAACTTTTGTTTGTCATTCCGCAGCAAACTTTTGTTTGTCATTCCGCAGCGAAGCGGAGGAATCTGCTTTTGCTGTTGTCTGTTCTTGCCCTTTTTGTTTGTCATTCCGCAGCAAACTTTTGTTTGTCATT
>Ga0224554_1000371_pt1 | contig 38459 bp, 30 predicted proteins | sample 714S22024metaG_FD_180666 | JGI IMG/M metagenome (GOLD analysis project Ga0224554, IMG submission 180666) | Peat soil microbial communities from Stordalen Mire, Sweden - 717 S2 20-24 | ecosystem: Environmental > Terrestrial > Soil > Wetlands > Peat | place: Sweden: Norrbotten County, Stordalen... | reverse complement strand
TAGGCCCGAGAGCGCGGCCAAATCCAACACCCGTGCTGTTCCCGCTCATCAGGATCGAAGTCGCTCAATCAAAGTTTGGTGCATTCCAAGTTGGAAAATGGCCAGTTGCACCACAGGCAGATAGGGGCTGAAAGAATGGATGTAACTCAGCTCGGGCCGGAAGGTCACGCTCGAACCGGCCCAGAAGTCGAAGCCCACCATGTGCTCCTCATAAATCGCGGGGGTCCCGGTGCGCTGCCCTTTGTGGTCGTCCACCATCTCATTGCGGATATTCAGTGACCCCTGATTGTTCCAGAAGTTGTGTTCCAGGTAGTTGGTGATCGCCCAGTCCGGTGCATAGCAGTACGCCGCACGGGGTCCCGTGTAGGAAGAGCCGGGGTTTTCGCACACCGCGCCAAAGTTCAGCGTGGAGGGCATGGCCCCGGTGGGAAGAAGATGATAGTTGCCCGTATTCTCTGGCCAGGGCGAACCGGCCTTGTTATACGGAACGCCGGTGTTGTACCACCACATATTGGGTGTGTCTTTCATGTACTGGTACCACATTTCCGTGTCCGTGTGCCAGTGATCGTTGATCTCGTGGTACCAGGTCTCATAAATCGCCGTCAGGTTGTTGTAGGCGTACTTGCCGTTGTTGATCGTGTTGTCGCAAAAGTTCGACACGTCGCCGCCGTTGGACCAGGTATAGACGATGCAGAAGTTTCCGGTTACCTGCGCATCGGTGGTCCAGGGTGCGGTATCGCAGCCCGGCGAGACGCCGCCCTGCAACGTCCCACGATCGTCGATCTTGACCGTCAGGTTGGCGCCCAACTGCGTGTAGCAGTCGTATGTGTACAGAATGGAGTGCGAGTACGAGTAATTGTTCGCCGCCAGTTGCGCTTCGATGTCCGGCAGCGAGATATAGCGCCCGATACGCATCGCTAAAGAAGGAACAGTGCCCGAAACTTCGGGGCAAACTCATGCAGCATTCCGGTCTGCGCGGCGGTGAATGGTTCAATCGCGGCCAGCAGTTCCTCGAACTGAGAAGGCGTAAGCACCTGCGTACGCTTTTCGCTCTTCGAGATCGGCGCCAGAGACGTAGAGGGGTCCCGCTCGATGAAGCCAATCTGCACGGACCAACGGCAGAACTGCTTGAGCCTGCCTTGAAACGTGGACTGACTCGTCTGGCCGATCCGATCGAATTTGCGCTGTGCATCGAGCGCCCAGTTGCCACGCCACTCGTCGAGCATGTGAGGGGGGCACGTCGCGGAGATCCTCGATGCCCTGATCCTGCGCCCAGGGCTGAATCCTTCGGGCAGCCCGCCGGTAAATAACGGCTGTTTCATTGGACTGAAGCTTCTGAGCAGCGATCCACCGGTCGCACGCCTCCGTGACCGTGATATTCTTGGCTTTCTTAACGGCGATCTTCTCGGCCTCTTGTTCCTTGATCTTGCGCCGTTCAATCTCTATCGGGTCCCTGGAATCGCGCTCAGCCTGGGCAAGCCGTTCAGCTTGCTCCCATGAGCGAGTTCTGGCGGATTTGATCAGGCCGCGGCCGGCCTCATAGACGTACAGGGCCTTGCGGCAGTTGCAGCGTCACCAATATCGGTCTGCTTTCTTCTTGCACTCGGGGGAATGACGCGTGAAAACGGTGATGGTTGTGGTGGCGGGGTTCGCCGGTTTATCCATGGGGAGATTTTGCGCCTTCCTGCAGTTTTCCTACAAAACAGGTTTTTCACATCATAGGTTGTTGATTCCATTAAGAGCGACGTGATGCACCTGATCCTGTTCTTCCTGTTTGCCGGATTCTGCCTGGCCGGAGCCATCAACCTCCTCGTCCAGAGCCATCCCATCAACAGCGCCCTGTCGCTGATTGTGGTGATGACCTCGCTGGCCGTGCTTTACCTGCTGCTCGGCGCGGAGTTTCTGGCCGCCGCGCAGGTCATCGTCTATGCCGGCGCCATTATGGTGCTGTTCACTTTTGTGGTCATGCTGCTCAACGCCGGCCGCGAAGAGCGCACCATGGGCAGCCGTACGGCCCGCAAGGTCGGCTTTCCCGCCGTGGTCGCCATCCTGGGCATCCTCGCCACCGTGATCCTGAAGGCGCAGGGCCTGGGCGTGGCCGGACTGCGGGACGGCATCACCTCCACGGAAGAACTGAGCCGGGTGCTCTTCCACGAACTGCTCCTGCCCTTTGAAGTCACCTCGGTGCTCATCCTCATCGCCATCCTGGGCGCCGTTGCCCTGGCCCGTCACGGCGACGGAGACCCGCACGGGAACCAGGACCCTCACGGCAATGGAGAAAGGACGGCCGGCAAGTGAGTTCCCTTTTTTCCATGGAAATCCCCATTACCTGGTATCTGCTCTTGAGCGCGGTGCTGTTTTCGCTCGGCGTCGTCGGTTTCCTCATCAAGCGCAACCTCATCACCGTCTTCATGTCCATTGAGCTGATGCTCAACGCCGTCAACCTCTCCTTTGTGACCTTCGCCCACCAGTGGCACGCGGTGCGGGGCCAGATCTTTGTCTTCTTTGTGATGATGGTGGCCGCCGCGGAAGCTGCCGTGGGACTGGCCATCATCATTGCCGTCTTCCGCGCCCGCGCTACCCTGGCCGTCGACCGCATCGACCTGATGAAACTATGAACGGATTCTTGTTTCTGCCGCTGATTCCACTGCTGCCGCTCCTCGGCTTCCTGCTGAACGGATTGTTCGGCCGTCGGCTGCCGAAGGCGCTGGTCACGATGGTCGCGCTCAGCACTCCGCTCGCGTCATTTCTCCTGGTTGCGCGAGCTGCCTTCCTGATCTGGAAGGGGTCGTGGGTTCTTCCCGTCATCGAGGCTCCCGCATTCGGACATAGCGCCTTGGTCTGGATTAACATCGCCACCCTCCACGCGGATTTCAGCTTCGTCCTCGACCAGCTCTCCCTCGTCATGCTGCTCGTCGTCACCGGCGTAGGCTTCCTTATCCACATCTACTCCGTCGGCTACATGGCCCACGACGAGGGCTACGCGCGCTATTTCAGTTACCTGAACCTCTTCCTGTTCTTCATGACCACGCTGGTTCTGGCCGGCAATGCTCTGCTGATGTTTGTCGGATGGGAGGGCGTGGGTCTGGCCTCCTACCTTCTCATCGGCTTCTGGTTCCAGAAGACCACGGCGGCCGACGCCGGCAAGAAGGCCTTCATCGTCAACCGCATCGGCGACTTCGGCTTCCTGATCGGCATGTTTCTCCTGCTCGCCAACTTCGGCACGCTCACCTTCAGCGAGATCGCCGCGAGGCTGGACGCCAACCCCGGCTGGACCGGCGGCGAGCTCACCGTCATTGCACTCTGCCTCCTTCTCGGCGCTGCCGGCAAGAGCGCCCAGCTTCCGCTCTACATCTGGCTGCCCGACGCCATGGAGGGCCCCACGCCCGTCTCCGCGCTCATCCACGCCGCCACCATGGTCACCGCCGGCGTCTACATGATCGCCCGCACCCACGTCCTCTTTGACCACTCGCCCTTCGCGCTCTCGGTTGTCGCCATCGTCGGAGCAGCCACGGCCCTCTTTGCGGCCACCATCGGCCTGGTGCAGAACGACATCAAGCGCGTGCTGGCCTACTCCACCATCTCGCAACTGGGCTACATGTTCCTTGGCTGCGGCGTGGCGGCCTATTCAGCCGCCATCTTCCATCTGGTGACGCACTCTTTCTTCAAGGCTCTGCTGTTCCTCGCCGCGGGCTCGGTGATCCACGCCATTGGAGGCGAGCAGGACATGCGCAAGATGGGCGGCCTGTGGAAGAAGCTGCCGATCACGTTTGCCGTCACCACGGTCGGCGTTCTGGCCATCGGCGGATTCTTTCCCTTCGCCGGTTTCTTCTCCAAGGATGCAATTCTCTACGCCGCCTTTGCGCAGGGCGCGGGAGGCAAGGCGCTCTGGTTTGTGGGTCTGGTCACGGCACTCCTGACCTCGTTCTATATGTTCCGCCTGTGGTATCTGACCTTCCTGGGCAAGCCGCGCAGCGAGACCGGCCATCACCACTCCACTCCCTGGTCGATGCTCGGGCCGTTGGTGATTCTGGCCCTGCTCTCGATCTCCGGCGGCTGGGTCGGCATCGAGCGCTTCGCTGCCTACCTGGCGCCCGCGACCGGCGCGCGGGCAACCGAGGCAGGCGGGAATCTTGAACTGATCCTGAGCATTGTCGCCGTTGCCGTGGCCCTGGTTGGATGCTTTGTAGCCGACCTGCTTTACCGGCAGAAGCCTGCGCGTCCTGCGGAGTTGGCTGCGGAATATCCGGAAAGCTACAAACTGCTGGCCCACAAGTACTATGTGGACGAATTCTATGGCGCCACGGTGGTCAAGCCGTTGCTGGCCATTTCCACCTATTTTCTGGGCTGGGTCGTCGATAAGGCGCTCATCGGCGGCACGGCATGGCTGCTCGGAGGCATTGCCACCTTCTCCGGCGCCCTTTTGCAGCGCTGGCAATCGGGAAACATTCGCTCCTACGCGGCCTGGCTGGCCGCTGGCGCCGCGGCCGTGCTGCTTTTCCTTGTGGTTCCCTGGTCTGCTTTTCTGGCCAACTTCGGAATTCACCTCAACCTGGCGGGGCATTGAGAGAATGAACGCGATAAACGAATCGATTCTCACGTTGATCCTGCTGGTTCCTCTGGCCGGAGCAGTCCTGGTGGCGCTGGTGCCCGACCGCGGCAAGCTGCCCAACTGGATCGCCCTGAGCACTGCTCTGGTCAGTTTCGGCCTCACGCTTCATTTGCCGGCGCACTTCGTCCTCGGCCAGGGTGGCTTCCAGTTTGCAATCAACCGCGCCTGGATCGAGAGCCCCGCCATCTTCTACCACGTCGGCGTGGATGGGCTGAGCCTGTGGCTGGTGGTGCTCACCGGGCTGTTGGCGCCCGTGGGCGTTGTGGCCAGTTGGAACGTCATCAGGGAGCGGCGCAAAGTCTTCTACGCGCTCTTCCTCGTCCAGCAGACGGCCATGTTCGGCGTCTTCATTTCGCTCGATCTGATGCTCTACTACGGCTTCTGGGAGCTGTCGCTGGTGCCCATGGCCATCCTCATCGCCATGTACGGCCGCAAGGATGGTTCCAAGGCCGCGCTCAAGTTCTTCCTCTTCACCTTCATCCCCTCCGCTCCGCTTCTGGTTGCGATTCTGTGGCTCTACGCCCAGACCGGCACGTTCGACTTTGCCACTCTGCAATCCCTGATCACTTACGGCTCGTTCCCCGCCGGGCCGCTCTCGTGGGCAGCCTTCGCGTTCCTGTTTGCCTTTGCGGTCAAGGTGCCGCTCTTCCCGCTCCACGGCTGGCTTGCCGACAGCTTCAGCGAGGCGCCTGTGGCTCTGGCCATGGTCGTCGCCGGCAAACTCGGCCTCTACTCCATGCTCCGCTTCCACATCGGTCTCTTCCCTGTGCAGGCGCGGGCCGCGGCTCCCTATCTGATTGCCCTCGCCGTCATCGGCATCCTCTACGGCGCGTGCCTGGCGCTAGTGCAGCGCGACTTTTGGCGGCTGCTCGCCTTTGCAGCCCTGAGCCATCTGGGCCTGATCGTCCTGGGCATCTACGGCTTCACGTTTACGGGTTCGGCCGGCGCGGTCTACCAGATCCTCTCGCACGGCGTCGTCGATGGCGCATTGTTCGTGCTGCTGGGCGTTCTTTATGACCGCTACGGCACCAGCCAGATCAACGCCTATGGCGGCCTGGCAAGCAAACTTCCTCAAACCGCCACGCTCTTCGTCATCACCTCCCTGGCGATGATCGGATTGCCCATGCTGAGCGGCTTTGTGGGCGAATTCCTGATCCTCTCCAGCACCTTTGCCGGCGTCAGCCGCGGCTGGGCCATTGCCGCGTCGCTGGGCGTAATCCTGGGCGCGGCTTACATGCTGTGGCTGGTGCAACGCCTCTTCTACGGGCCGGAGAGCGAGCTGACCGCATCGAAGCCGGCCATCGACCTGGACGGCCGCGAGTTTTTGGTGCTGTGGCCCTTAGCCGTGCTGATGCTGGTTCTGGGCCTGGCCCCATCGCTCTGGCTCAACGAGATCCAGCAGGGCGTACTCCGTCCGCAGGGGAACCGACCGGTCGCTTTGTCCGCGCCCGTCTTGCCTCATCTCGCTTCGACCACTTCGTCTCCAGGGGAGGGCCAGCGGTGAATCCTGTTCCCGATATCTTCCGCATCCTTCCCGAGGTCATCCTCACCCTCACCGGCGTGGCCGTAATGTTGATCGACGCCTCGCTCCCGCCCGCGTTTCCGCGCCGTCCACTGGGCTGGGTGGCCGCGCTCGGAACCACGCTGGCTCTCTGGGCCAGCCTCTGGCAGCTTTCTCTCCCCGTGGGAACCGGCTTCTTCTCCACCGTCGAAACCAGCCCCTTCACCGTCTTTTTCCACGTCCTCATCTGCGGCATCGTGCTGGTGGCTCTGTTGCTCTCGCTGGACACTCTGCCCGAGGACAGCCACCACCAGGGCGAGTACTACGCGCTCGTCGTCTTCGGCGCGGTGGGCATGTGCCTACTTACCGGCGCGGTCGAGCTGCTGCTCGTCTTCATCGCCCTCGAAATCTCCTCCATCTCCACCTACATCCTGGCTGGTTATCGCAAGCAGACAGGCCGCGGTCCCGAAGCGGCCATCAAGTACTTTCTTCTCGGCTCCTTTGCCACCGCTTTTCTCCTCTACGGCGTGGCGTTGATCTTTGGCGCCACCGGCACTACGCAGATCTATGAGATCGCTCACCTGGCGCCTACCGCACAGAATCATTCCCTGGTGTTGGCCGGTTTGGCCCTGATGCTCGTCGGCATTCTCTTCAAGGTCTCGGCCGCCCCCTTCCACGTGTGGACCCCGGACGTGTATGAAGGCGCACCGGCGCCGGTGGTGGCGTTGCTTTCCACAGCGCCCAAGGCCGCGGCCTTCGCTCTGCTGCTCCGCGTGGTCTACGAACTGTTTCCCACGCTGCACTCCCTCTGGTCGCCGCTCTTGTGGATCGTCGCCGTGCTTTCAATGACCGTGGGCAATTTGGCCGCGCTGCGCCAGCAGAACGTCAAGCGGATGCTCGCCTACTCCTCGATTGCCCATGCCGGCTACCTGCTGGCGGCCTTCGCCGGACTCGGAACCAGCGGCATCGCCGCCGCCAGCTTTTACGCCGCGGCCTACGCGGCCATGAATGTGGGCATCTTTGCCGTGATTACGCTGGTGAGCGGGTACGACGAGGACCTGCCCATGGTCGAGGACTATCGCGGCCTCATCTACCGCTCGCCGCTGCTCGGCAGCCTGCTGATCTTCTTTCTGGCTTCCCTGGTCGGTATTCCCTTCACCGGCGGTTTCTTCGGCAAGTTTTACTCCTTTTCGGCAGCGGTGGACGGCGGAGCGGTGGCTCTGGCCATCATCGGTCTGCTCAACTCGGGCTTGGCGGCGGCCTATTATCTGCGCGTGGCCCTGATGACGGCGCAGCCCTCGGCCGGCAAGAACGCCGAAGCCGCGGTTCCCACGCCCCAAGTCGGCGTAGCCGTGGGTGCGGCTCTACTGATGGCCGTCGCCGCTACCCTGATCCTGGGCATCGTGCCCGGCGAGGTGCTCCGGGCAGCCGAGGCCGGAGCGCATACGCTGCAAGCGCCTCCTTCACCGCAAAGCGTCCACGGACTCGGGATCGAGCGGCGGCCCAATCCGTGACGCAGCTGGCCGCCGTGTTTTCCCTGCCGCTGTCGACGCCAGCAAGCTCTTGTAATAGTCAACGGCAAGCCCCAGGACGCGTCGATCATCATAGTTTTCCAGCACCCAGGCGCGGGCGGCCTTGCCCATCCGCCAGCGCCGCGCAGGATTGCGGAGCAAGGTGAGCACCGCCTCGGAAATGGCTTCCGGGTAACCGGGCGGAATTAGCAGCCCGGTAACTTCGGGCACCACGGAGTCGCGGGAGCCGGTGCACAGTGTGGTAATGGCGGGGATGCCCGTTGCAGCGGCCTCCAGCACCACGTTGGGAAAGCCCTCCCGCCAGGTGGGCAGGACCATCAGGTCCATGGCCCGAAAGTAAGGCGCTGTGTCGTCCACAAACCCCGTGCAATGAATGCGTGGGTGGCTTAGGATGCGGGCACGCACACCGGCGCTCAGCGCATCTTCCGAGGCATCGAAAAAGCCCACCAGCAACAGGTGCGCTTCCGGCTCCGCTTGCAGAATGGTGTCAAAGGCATCGATCAGTTCAGGCAGGCCTTTGTCACGGGTCAATCGCCCTACAAATCCCACCACGGGAGCATCTCGGGCAATCCCCAGCCGGTCGCGCACGTCGCTCGGCCCCGGCGAGAATCGGTCCACGTCGACCCCGTTGCTGCTGCCTTCCCCCAGCAGATGCAGTTTGGTTGCGGGCGCCACGCCCAGCGCCCGCGCCTCCGCGCGCAGGCTGTCGCTGTTGCACAGCACAGCCTGTGCGCAGGCTGAGGCCATCTTCTCCGCTGCCAGCAAAGTGCTGCGCTTGATGCCCAAGGAGGTCTCCAGCTTCAGCCCGCGTAGCATGTAGACGCGCGCGGGAACGCCGGCGAGCATGGCCGCTAAGGTTCCCAGCAGTCCGGCCTTGGGGGTGCTGAATTCGGTCAGGTCCGGCTTCAACCGCAACAGCAACCACCAAAGTCGCGCTAGCGACACCAGATCCGCAACCGGCGCAATGTCCCGCCGGATGGGCAGGCCAATCGACTCCACCCCCTCGCGTGCGGCTGTGCGGTCCAGCAACTCGCCCGGACTTGAGACCAGCGTGACGCGGAACCCCGCCTCGCGCAGCGCGCGCAATCGCCCGGTCAGCGTCAGGCAGGTCTGTGCATGGGTGATCCCCACCACGATGTGGGGCCCCGGCTGAGTCGAATGAGAGTGCAACTTAGGAAAGGATCGCGTCGCTTCGGAAAGAAACATAGGCCAGCCACCACTCCCTGCAACCACTGAAGACGCAGGTGCGCCTGTTCAGAGGTTTGAGTTCAACGCTGGGGTGAAGGTCGGCCCGGTCTCTCGCCGTGGCTCAATGTGCAAGCAAAACAACAGGATTCTACGGGCTCCGGAAAAACTCCTCCGGCCGGTAGGTCGTGGTTTTGACCACTTCAGATCAATGCAACAGAATCAACGCGGGCTTTGGCCCCTGGGGCATGCTTCTCGGAATCTTCGCCTGGGTTTTGCCTTTTCCCGCAGTCTGTTTATCCCTGAAGGATGCGCTGCGTGCATTCCTTTTTGATTCTCAGTTCGGATTCTTAGAGAAATCAAAAATAATGTACCACTTCTGCACAGTGAGCAAGCGTGACAGAAACAGTACAAAAGTATTCAATTCTTGACCTATACTCATTTTCCTGTGGAAAAGTCCATGACTGAACGTCCCAGGATCCTCTTGCTGATCCCGCATCTCGGTGGTGGCGGAGCCGAAAAGGTGACTGCCCTCCTGGCGCGAGGCCTGTCCTGCGAGAAGTACGACCTGCATCTGGGACTGGTCACGCAGGCCGGCGCCGCCGCGGATGCTCTGCCACCTTGGGTCACAATCCACACGTTCGGTGCGCCGCGGGTGCGCGCCGGAGCACTGCCTCTCCTCCGTTTGGTCCGCCTCCTCAGGCCGCAAGTGATCTTATCCGGCATGTTCCACCTTAACTTTCTGGTGCTGCTGCTGCGCCCATTCTTCCCGCGGTTCACGCGTGTGCTGGTGCGACAGAATGGGACCGTTTCCGCAGCACTGGGCTTCGGGGACCTGCCCGCCTACACCCGCCTGCTCTACCGCCTGCTCTACCGCCATGCGGACCGCGTGATCTGCCAGACGGCAGCGATGGCAAAAGACCTCGCTGCGGAGCTCTCCATTTCAGAGGGCCGGCTGGCTGTGTTGCCAAACCCCCTGGATGTGGATGAGATTCGCAATTCAAGCGGGGAAAATCCAGTTCTTTGGACTGGTCCCGGCCCCCATCTGCTGGCAGTGGGCAGGCTCTCGCGGGAAAAGGGCTTCGACCTGTTGTTGCGTGCGCTGGTCACCGTGCGCGAGCGATATCCAAACGCCGACCTCGTGATCGCCGGCGCCGGCCCGGAGGAAGCTGCATTGAAAGCCTATTGCCGCGAGCTGGGGCTCGATCCGGCCGTCCGCTTTCGAGGCCACATCGACCATCCCTCGGCGTGTTTTCCGGGGGCTTCGGCATTTGTGCTCTCGTCCCGCCACGAAGGCCTGCCCAACGCCCTGTTGGAGGCGGCCGCCGGCGGCTTGCCCATGGTCGCTTTGCCGGCCTCGCAAGGTGTGGTGGACCTGCTGCGCGGTCAGCCCGGTACCTGGCTGGCGGCGGATATCTCCCCGGCAGCGCTTGCGGCCAGTCTATTGGCGGCGCTCGACGTCCTGCGCCCTGGGGAGCGGTTCGCACACACGTTCATTGACGAATTCAGAATCGAGCGCGCCATCCAATCTTATGAAAACCTGATCGACGCTGTCCTCAAGGAGCGTAAACCGTGAGCCACGTTGCCCTGATCATCCCCGGCTTCGCCCGGATCGGCGGCGCCGAGCGGCAGGTGATCCTTCTGGCCAAAGGGCTGCGCCGGCGCGGCTGGCGGGTGAGCGTGGTGGCGCTCTCAGGCACCGGAGGCGACGCAGCCGCCGAGTTGATCGCTGCAGGAATCCCATTTCTGAGCCTGGGCATGCGCAAGGGCCTGGCCGATCCCCGCGGTTGGATGCGCTTCCACCGCTGGCTGCGGCGTGAGTCTCCGGATGTAGTCCACGCTCACCTGCCCCACGCCGTGTGGCTGGCGCGTTGGTCGCGGCTGGCCGCGCCGGTGCGGGTGTTGGTGGACACGCTTCATACCTCCTCGACGGGCACTCTGGGCCGCCGTCTGGGTTATCGCTTGAGCGGCTGGTGCCCGGACAAGGTCACCGCCGTCAGCCATGCCGTGGCCGAGACAAATCTCTCCGCCCGCATGGCCACAGAGGGAAAACTAGTCGTACTCCCCAATGGCGTGGACGTGGAGGCGTGGCGCACGGATGCATCGATCCGCACGGCCATGCGCCGCGAACTCGGACTGGAGGACGAGTTTCTCTGGTTCGCCGCCGGCAGGTTGGACCCGGTAAAAGACTATCCAGCGCTCCTCCGGGCCATGGTCGACGTACCCGAGCCGGCGCGGCTTGTCATCGCCGGCGGAGGGCCGTTCGAGAACGAAATGCGCCGGCTGTCGAAAGAATTCGGCTTGGAGCACCGCGTCCGTTTTCTCGGCTTCGAGCCTGACGTGCGCCGCTGGATGCAGGCCGCCGATGGATTCGTTCTATCTTCCCGCTGGGAAGGACTGCCGATGGCGCTGTTGGAGGCCGCGGCCTGTGCCTTGCCCGCGGTGGCAACCGATGTCCCCGGCACGCGCGAAGCCATTGTGCAAGGCGTGACCGGCTATCTGGCTGTGGCAGGGAGCGCAATAGCTCTGCAAGGGGCGATGACCAGGATGATGCAGACCCCGGCTGAGGAGCGCAAAGCAATGGGCGAGCGGGCGCGTCAGTTTGTGTTGGAGCGCTTCGGCCTGGAGGCGGTGCTGGACCGCTGGGAAGATCTCTACGCGGATCTGCTCAAGCGGAATCCCAGGCCGGCGCGCCGGGGTCACGCAGAATGAGAGGCCTGGATCGACCCAATCGTTGACCCGAGGCGTTCGGGTATTTGCAAAATGCGCGGATTCCAAAGAAAGATACGCTATTCTCAATGCATTACCTTAATAAACTATGCAGATATGCTGATAATAAGATATTTAATGTAATCGTCATCGCTTGGATCTGCGCCCCGTTCTCTTCCTTGTCCGGGAGGCCTTGGCCCTCCACAGCGCGAATGCTTCGTAGAGCCGTTCGGCCAGATCCAGTTTCGTGGGCTTCAATTCGGCCAGTACTCGATCCACGGAGGTGAACTGCGCGACATGTTGGCGCACGAAGGCAAGCAGTTGATCCACGTGCGACCCATGCGCCGTATTGGAGTGGACGCAAATGGTCCAAAGCCCCTTCGACTTGTCCACCGGCCTCCACAGTTGCTGCGGAATCCAGGTAACCCCGCCGCGGGTAAATGGAACCCGCGCCAAACCGTCAGAGAGCACGCCGATTCCCTCCTTGCGAAGCGCCTTGAGAGTGCTGCGGTCAAAGCCGTGGCGGGGCGCAACCCATACCCGCGGTTTGAGCCCGTGGCCACGAAGTATGTTCAGGCCCGCCTGAATCCACTCGCGCTGCGTCTCTTCGCGAACTCCGGCGAACTCCGAATGGCGGTGCAACGGCACCAGGCTCCTTCCTTTGCTGTTGCAGACATGCCGGAAGCCGTGCAGGGCAATGGTGGCCCCGGCTGCTTCCATCGAGCGCATCCGGGCCCAGAACTCCGGGTCCGGCTCCGCGTGCTTCAGTTCATAGTCCTGGTTGTCGGGAACCACCGCTAGAATGGGCCGGATTCCGAACTCCTCTATCAGTGGCAGGAAGCGCTGCCACTGGGCGCGCGCGACCGTGGGACAGAGGTCATCAAAGCGAAGAAGATATTGAGCTGGCCTTGGAACCATGCCCTTGCCCCCTTGCAACTTTTTGCTTCCGTTGCGGTTTTGACATTTCCGCCAGGATGAAGACGGTCCCATCCCAGTACTGGATTGCGTTCAATACTCTTTCATCTGCACTCCGCCGGAAGCTGCCGCGGGAAGAAGCCTCCAGGTCCAATACCAAAGAAAAAGAAAGGTGCTCACGGTCCAGAGAGAAGTGGCCAACGCGATTCCAGCTACTCCGAGCCAGCGCATCAGGATCAGGTTCAGAACAATATCCAGCGCCAGATTGAGCATACCGCAGTAGAGAACCAGATCGGTGCGGCGCATGGCGACAATAAAGCGGTAAAAGACCCGGCTGACGACAAAAAAGGGAATCTGCAGGGCGTACATGGCCAGCACCGGCGTGACCGCGGCTGTGTCGCGCGGCCCAAACGCCCCGTGCTCGAACGCAATGTGAATCAGAAAGTGCGAGCCTGCAATCAACAGCGCCGCAATGGGCGCAGAGACCGCCGCGGTGAGGCCGGCCCACGTGCGCAGCGTGTGCCGGCAGCCCGTCCAGTCCCGCAGCGCGATCATGCGCGAGAAGTACGGCGTCACCGCCGTTGCCACTGCCCCTGCCAGCAGGGTGAGCACCACGCTCACAAAGCGGCTCGCATACACCAGTGTGGAGACGCTCCCCGGCGGCAGCATGGCGGCCATCGACTGGTCAACCAGCAGGCCGCCCGAAGCCACCACGCCGCTCAGCAACACCGGCCCATACTGCTGCGCCACTTCGCGGGTGGCCGTGGTCATCCCGTACCAGCGCAGACGAAAGCGGTATCCGTGCGAGTTCATCATCCCCGCCACCACAGCCGCATGGATCAGCGACCCGGCCACCGTCGAGTAGACCAAGGCCCAGATGCCGAAGTGTCCGCCCAGCGTCAGAGCGCCGATAATGATTGCCAACGAGATCGTCACCGGCGCCAGCGCCGGCATGGCAAAGCGGTCGAAAGTGTTCAGAACCGCGGTGCAGTTGGTGGCGATTCCGGTAATTAGCACCACTGGAAGCAGCCCGTAGAAGAGCTGTATCGAAAGGTCCAGCTTGGCTGCCGGAAAATGCGAGGCAATTAGCGGGAAGAAACCGCGCGCCGTGAGAGCCATCGCTGCCGAGCAGGCCCCCAGCAGCAGGCACAGCCAAAGCATCGAGTTGGAGAGCAGTTGCTGGGCGCGGTCGTGCCCTTCCTGTTCCCTGACCCGGACCAGCGTCGGCACCAGCGCCTGGTTCATCGACTCGGAGATCAGGTTGATCAGCAGGCCGGGGATCAGCGCGGCAGCGAGGAACGCATCCATGGCGTCGGAGCGGCCATAGACGCCGGCAACGGCAATCTCCTTGAACGTCGCAACAATCTTCACCACAATCCCCGCGGCAGTGACCAACGCGGCAGCGCGAAAGATGCGGCGATTGACGCTGGTGCCTTGGAAAAACCGGTCGACTTGGGCGATGGGGTACATGTTGGCCGGCTAATCTGCCGCTCCAGAGGACAGCCGTGTGGCTATTTCAAACTCCGCACGAGGGTCGCCCTCGGGAAAGCAGGCCGAAAGCCGCTCCGGCTCTTCCACGGCAAGCCGCCCGGCGAGCGCAATCATCCCCAAAAGCAGCCAGGTGGTGCGGTTCTCCTCCACCGTGTCCACCAGCGATGTAACCACCCAGACCAGCAGCACGGTGGCCAGCGCCATCAGGAGCGGGCCGCGGGCTTTGAGCGCCGCACGGGCCGCCAGCACCACAATGCCAACGAACAGGGAAAACGCGACCAGCCCCCCGCCGACAAGAATCGAGAGTGCGGCGTTGTGAGCCGTGTCGATCGGATTCGTCCCCGCGGCGCTCACAAACGAACCCACCCCAGTTCCAAACACCGGCGACTTTGCAAAGGCATGCCAGCCCGCCACCCAGATATTCCAGCGCTGATTCAGATCGCCGCCCTGAAACTGCTCGGGGATGGTGGCCAGACGTTCAAAGGTCTCATGGGGAACTGCGAACCACAAAACGGCCGCAAGGACGGGCAGAGCAAGAGTCCCGGCCAGCACTCCCCTGGCGTGGTTCCTCATCAGCAGCAAGCCGCAGCCGGCCAGCGCAATCACGGCCGCCATAAACCCTCCGCGCGAGGCTGTAAGCACCACGGCGACCAGGCCCAGCGGCAAATATCCCAGCGCCAGCAGGCGGCCTGGCCAGCGCGACTCGCTGCTTACCAACAGGGCTGCCAGGGGAAAGCCCAGGTCCAGAAAGCGGGCCACATCGTTCGGGTCCTGTCCTTCGGCCACAAAGCGGATCTGGCCCGCGGCGATGGCCTCTGCCGAGCCAAAGTTGGCCAGTGTAAGCGCGGCCAGAATCCACGAGCCGGCAACGTAGGCGCGCAGCAGGGCGCGTAAATCCTGTGGGCTCTCGGCAAACTCCCACACCAGCCAGACGATCATCATCTCCTGGAAGTATCCGCGCATCTTCTCCAGTGTGGCCAGCGGTTCGATCGTCCAGAAATAGGAGCAGCAGAACCAGAGATAAAGAGCCAGAACCAGCCACTGCATTGGTCCTGGAGTGCGCAGGCCCCCGGCCTGCAAGACGGCCGGAATGGCCACCAGCAGCAGCAGCAAACCGGCGATGCGGGCAATGTTGCCCAGCGGTTCGCCCAGATCCAGGGAGTACTCCCACGGAATCGCGAATGCGAACAGCAGCAACAGTCCCCAGGCAATGCGCCTCATGCTCTAAAACCTCTGCGAATACACCAGGCCTGCATAGATAGTTACGCCGACCGCCGATTGGATGGCCGCTTCCATGGTCCTGTTCCAAAGGTTCTTGGCCGTCGAGTCGGGCACGAAGAGAATATCGCGGTCGTAGACCGGCTGGTCGGGCTCCTGGCCGTGAATCATGCGCCTCAGGTTTACGGTGGTCAACGTCCGGCCGCCTTTCTGCTCACGGATCAGCAACGCCTTGCCGACGGCGGCGTTTTGGCTCGGTCCCCACGCCAGCGAGAGCGCCTGCACCACCGTCAGCCCCTGTACTGGATCCACCGCGAATCCCCCTGGACGAACCACATCGCCAACCACGTAAACCTGCCCGGCGCGACTCACCTGGACGGTGTCGCCCGGAATCAGTTCCGGGTTGTGATCGGAACCCGTGTCGGTCCCGCCGGGGTCCAGCACCACCGCATGCGGCGCATTGGGGTCGCTGCGGTGAAATACATTCACCAGGCGGCCCGCGTTGGGCGCCAGCCCGGAGGCAGCCGAAATCAGATCCAGCAGCCGATGGTGCAGCGTGAATGGATAAACTCCGGGACGGGCCACTTCACCCAGAATGCTCACATCCTGCCCTGCGTAAGAGGTCACCAGCACCGAGACCTGTGGATGCAGAAGCATGCCCTTGGCCGCCAGCGCCGCCTCAATGGCGTGCGCAGCGGCCAGTTCGTCCATGCCGCCAACCTGCACCTCATTGACCATGGGCAGCGTCACGGTGCCCTGGGCCGACACGCGCACCGCCGAATGAAACTCCGGGGTGTGGTACTCGCTGATATCGAGAAAGTCTCCGGGGCCGATGGGAGCCGGCATGGGAGACGCCGACAGCGCGGTTGCCTGCGCGGGCAACCCCGCCTGGTTTGCGCCTGCGGGGCTGTTCCACACCGCCGGCGACTCCTTGGGATTGGGAACCACCTTGGTATCGGGCGTAAAAGGAATGCGGGCCACGCCCGTGGGCAGACCGTCGAGGCTGGGCGTGGGCGCCTGCGCATGACCCATGGCGCCAGCCAAAAGCACCGCCAGCAGCGTCATCGCCGCGCGGGTCGCGGAAGAATGAAGAGATTCGAGCAAGAGCGCGCCTCCCACTGCCAGCCAGAGTCCGGCAAAAAACGTGATGGCCATGTAAAACGGCAGGTCTGGCGCCACCGGCTTGACCGGCTGGCGGGCAGAGTCCACCACCGAGATATTGGAACTCTGAACGCCGGCGGCCAGCCCGGCTTCCTCCACCTTCTCCTGCACACGCATGTAGACCTCCTGGCTGGAGTTGGCCTCTTGGCGCATCAAAGCGTACTCGATGGCTGCCTGGTTCTGCTTCATGCCCTCGCCGGTGCGTTCCTCCAGGCTCTTCTGCACCAACTGCTCGCGATCCACCGCCGTCTGCCAGGCGCTCCGGAAGCGATCCACCAGCTTGGCGTCTTCGGCCTGCTTCTGCCCGTCCAGATCCAGCAATTCGCGGCGAATCTCCACCACCCGGGGAAAGTTCGGACCGTGTTCCGTACTCAGCTGCGCCTGTTCCAGCTCCAGTTCGCTGCGGCGCGCGTGAATCTGTTGCAAGAGAGCGGTCGCAAAGCTGCTGCTTTCGATTTGCAGTTGGGGATCGGAGGCGATTACCAGTTCCGGGTCGCCCTGGGAAGCGGAGCGGTATTCGGCTTCGCGCAGAATGCGATCGGTCGTTGCGCTTACCAACTGCCGGCCCAACTCGTCGATCTCCAGCAAGATCGAGCTGTGCTGTGCCTCGCCCTGCTGGCCATTGGGCAGCGTCTCCGGGGTGCTCAGCAGGCCGTGCTCGTTCTGGAAAGCCGTCAGTCGCTTCTGATCCTGCTCCATACGGGCCTTCAGCTCCTTGAGCTGGCTCTCCAGCCAGGCTGAGGCCTGCGCGGTGGCCCGCACACGGGACTCGCTGTCCTGCTCGCCATAGACGCGGATCAGGTCATTCACCACGGCCGCCGACAACGCCGCGTCCTTCGAACGAAACCGTATCTGAATCATCAGCGTACGCGGCAAAACCTCCACGCGCAGCCGCCTTTGAAACCTCTCCAGTAGATAGGCCTGAGCATCGGGTGAGGGCGTTTCAAGGTGAAACCCCGGAAAGAGCTGGCCAAAGCGGCCATTGAAGCCCCGCGCCTGGTCGAGCTTCAACTCGGTAATCACTCTCCATGCCAGTTGGTCGCTGCGAAAAACATTGGCCAGCGTCTCCAGCTGCAACGGCGCGGAAAGAATGGACGCCGCTGCAAGCGCCCCCGGCGCCTCCATACTGAGCGAAGAAGAAGGCGAAGTGCGCAACGCCACCCTGGCGCTGGCCTCATACTGATTGGGAGCAATAAGGCAATACAGAAGGCAGGCCAGCAGCAATCCTCCCAACACGGACGCAACTAGGCGGCGGCGGCGGACCACAGTCTCCCCAAGCGCACGCAGAGAGGTCGAGCGGCTGTGCCGGCTGACGCCCGCCATGAGCCGCGCATCGGAATCGTGCGGCGAATCCTGCGGAAGAGCGGAGATGTCCTGCAAGGGGTGGGAACCTCATTCCCAGGGACCACTCCCATAGTCGCTAAGCCAAGGCTTCGCTAACCAATCTGAACCTGCTTTGTACGCTACGGATGGGGTAATTAGAGTAGAAACCGCACAACACAGAGGGTTACTAACTGGTTATCTTAGCGCTTATGGGAACCAGTCCCATGTCCCCTCGCGCAAGGCTATCCCTGCGTTCATTTCGAAAAGCTGCTGCGGAGGAAATCCTTGACAGTGTGCTCCATTGGAAGCGATTCGTCAATAGACCGCATCACAGAAGAAAGTGATTTGTGGGAAAAACAGGTAAATCGCCTTGGCAAAAGACCGCGAATCGTCAGCAGTCGCCTCAAACGCCGCTCCGGTACCACTCCACGGTGCGGCGCAGCCCCTCGCGGAAATCCACGATCGGTTTGTAGCCCAGCAACTCCCCGGCCCGGCGAATGTCGGCCAATGAGTCGCGGATGTCTCCCGCGCGCCCTTTAGCGTAGCCCAGCTGGCCGCTGTAGCCCGTCAACTCACGCAGAATTCCAAAGGTCTGGTTCAGCGTAATGCGCGTGCCCGTGGCCGTGTTCATCATCTGCCCAGCCACCTTCTCAGCCGGGGCCGCGGCGGCCAGCAGGTTGGCGTGAACCACATTGTCGATGTAGGTGAAGTCCCGGCTCTGCTCGCCGTCGCCATAGATCGTAGGCTGTTCTCCAGCCAGCATCCGCCGGCAAAAGACGGCCAGCACCCCGGAGTACTGCGAAGTCGGGTCCTGGTAAGGGCCGAAGACATTGAAGTAGCGCAGTACCACCGTCTCGAGTCCGTAGACGCGCGTGAAGGCCCGCATATAGTGTTCGCCGGCCAGCTTGGCCACGGCGTACGGAGAGATGGGGTTGGGCAGCATTTCCTCGTGCTTCGGCAGGGTGGGCGCATCGCCGTAAACGGAGGAAGAACCCGCATAGACCACGCGCCGCACCCCGGCGGCACGGGCGGCTACCAGCAGGTTGAGCGTGGCGTCCACACAGTTCACGTTCGTAGCCACAGGGTCGGCCACCGAGCGCGGAACCGACGCCAGCGCCGCCTCGTGGAAGACAATCTCCACCCCGGCGCATGCCTCGGCGCAGGCCGCCGGGTCGGCCAGGTCGCCTTCCAGGAACTCCATCGCTTCCAGGCCAACCAAGTTGGCGCGCTTGCCGGCGATAAAGTTGTCGATGCCGCGCACGGTTTCACCGCGCGCCACCAGAGCCGCGGCGATCGAGCGGCCAATGAACCCGGCGGCTCCGGTTACCAGATAGCTTGCCAAAGGAATCTCCTCGAACGCTGACGGCGGCTGCGGCAGCCGCCAGAGTCTGCTTTAAACAGCATACAATCGCGGACTTGCCGGCATACCATGCGCCGCCACAGCTTCAGGTTTTACAATTAAGAGCATGACCCCAGTAACCGGAAGCCGGCTTTCTGATCTCAAGCTCAGAATCGAGTCCCGCGAGGCCCGCATCGGTATCGTCGGCATGGGCTATGTCGGGTTGCCGCTGGCGCTGCTTTTCAGCGGCGAGCGGTTTCACGTCACCGGCTTCGATATTGCGCCGGACAAGGTAAACACCCTCAACGCCGGCGGCTCCTACATTGTGCGCATTCTCTCTGGCGAGATTCAGCAGGCGCAACGGGCAGGCTTCCGCGCCACGGCGGATTATTCTGAGATCGCCCAGATGGACGCGGTCATCATCTGCGTCCCCACCCCGCTCAACGAGCACAACGAACCGGATCTGAGATACGTGCGGGAAACCGTCCAATCGATCGCTCCCTGGATTCATGAAGGCCAGTTGATCGTGCTTGAAAGCACCACCTATCCCGGCACCACGGAAGAAATCGTGGTGCCGCTGCTGGAGGCCGGCAACCGCAGCGGTTTGAAAGTTGCGCGCACGCTCGAGGAGCCCGGCGTGTACGTCGCCTTCTCTCCCGAGCGCGAAGATCCCGGCAACGACACCGTGGCCCGCCGCGACATTCCCAAAGTGCTGGGCGGTTGCGGCCCGGCGGCCACGGAACTGGCCTCCGCGATGTACTCTACGATCTTCGCCCGCGTGATGCCCGTCAGCAGCCCCTCGGTGGCCGAAATGGCCAAGCTGCTTGAAAATATCTACCGCTGCGTGAATATCGCGCTGGTCAACGAGCTGAAGCAGTTGTGCATGAGGATGGGCATCGACATCCACGAGGTCATCGATGCCGCCAAAACCAAGCCCTTCGGCTTCCAGGCCTTCTATCCCGGCCCCGGCCTCGGCGGCCATTGCATCCCCATCGATCCCTTTTATCTCGCCTGGAAGGCCAGGGAGTTCGACTTCCGCACCCGCTTCATCGAACTGGCCGGCGAGATCAACACGGCCATGCCCTACTTCGTGATTGACCAGATCGCCGCCGGCCTCAACGAACAGCGCAAGCCCATCAAGGGATCGAAGGTGCTGGTGCTGGGCCTGGCCTACAAGCGCGACATCGACGACCTGCGCGAGTCTCCCTCGCTGACCATCATCGAGCTGCTGCGCGACAAAGGCGCCGTCGTCGCCTACAACGATCCCTACTTCCCCACCGTGGGCCGCGGCCGCCACTACGACCTGAACATGACCAACACCCCGCTCGACAATCTCGCCCAGTTCGACGCCGTGGTGATCGTCACCGACCACTCCAATTACGACTACAAAGCCATCGTCGAACAGTCCCAGTTGGTGGTGGACACGCGCAACGCCACCAAGGGCATCGATTCACCGAAAATCGTGCGCTGCTGACAGGACGCGTTCCTCCTCAGCTACAGGCCAAAGACACCGGTTAGTACGGAGCTCCTTATTGTTCTCAGAAACTTGCCTCTGTTCGCCCCCGCGTTCATAGTGGCCGCAGGGCAGCATTCCATGAACGCAGAAGCGATTCAACCCGATTACGTGACCCTCTACAGGCGGGCCTTCGCGGAGTTTGGCGCGCAGGCATTGTGGAACTTCCGCTTCTTCGATTCACCGTCCCCCGAGGATGCGCTGGTCGTCGCGCGTGCTTTGCGCATCGAGGGCGATCTCGTCGCACGCCGCCTCGCCGAGCAGATCGAGCAAGCCTGCCATGCCGCTGTCTAGATCGGGTGCCCGAGGTCTCGATTTTGAGACCCGGGCTTCCCACAGCCTGAGTGTTGTGCAAGAGTTGCCCATCCCTCTCATCGAGAACTATAATCCAGCGTCAATGGCAAAACTGTCCGGTAAAGAGATCCAGAAGCTCGCAAGAAAGATCGTTGTCGAAAGCCCCGGCGGCATTCGTTACAGCACCTTGGTGGATAAGGTGAGTCAGCAGTCCCCCGAGACACCAAGGAACACGATTCACGGCTCCGTCTGGAATCTTGACGCGCTATTCCCCAGCGAAATCATCAAACCAAGTCGTGGTCTGTTTACGGCAGTTGAGGCCTCTGACAGCGATTCCGTGGTTGTAGGCAGCACGGAACACATCGCCTCAACTGGAACCAAAATCAAGGAGTCCGACTTTTACAAACCGTTTGCCCAGTGGCTTAAGAACGACCTCGGTGAGGTTACAGACGTGGCCTCGCTCGGTGGCGCTGGCCTTAAGTCAAAATGGGGAACCCCGGATGTGGTCGGCATTTACAAATCTCGGGCGAGCGACCTGATCAAATTCCCGCTCGAAATAGTCTCAGTCGAAATCAAGATCGACCCGCAGGCTCCTGTCGTTGCATTTGGCCAAGCCATCGCTTATAGACTTTTCTCCTCCAAGACATACATCGCAATGCCAACCTCGCTTACAGAGACCGATCAGGGCCGTCTGGAGTCCCTGTGCATGCTCTTCGGTGTGGGCTTGGTTCTATTCGATCTCAGCAAGGATGCACCTGCATTTTCCATTCGTGTCCGAGCGCAGAGATTCTCCCCTGATATGTTTTATGTAAACGAGTTTGCGGAACGCCTGAAGTACTATGACGCGGAAATCTTTGAAGAGCTCTTCGGTTAATGCGCAGGACCTCGTCCTCACTGTCGTGTCACAGCCCGACACTCATTTATGAACCTTGCTTCGTTCGCCTATGATCCTTTTTCTTCCAACCTTTGCTGAACCTCAGCACTTCTCTTTCTTTGAGAAGTTGCTCTTCACCGGGCTGGTCCTGGCTTCGGCCTACGGTTTCTGGCGCCGCTTCGGCCTCGTCCTCAAAAAAATCCTCAAATCGAAGAAAGACCCCAGTTTTCACCTCTTCCCCATCGGCAAACGCGTTTGGGACTTTGTCTGGGAGGTACTCTGCCAGGCCAAAGTCATCCGCGAGCGCCCGCTCCCCGGCCTTGCCCACGCCTTTGTCTTCTGGGCCTTCTGCGCCTTCGCCCTGGTCACGCTCAACCACTGCGCCGTCGTCTTCGGTATCGGTTTTCTCTCGCCCGCCGGAACCATCGGCCGGCTCTATTACTACTTCGCAGCCGTCTTCGCCCTATTCTGCGCCGTGGGCATCGCCGGCCTCTTCGTCCGCCGCTTCCTTGTCCGCCCCAAATGGCTCGGCGCCAGGCTCTCCTGGGAGTCCGGCTTCATTGCCCTTCTGATCTTCGTCCTCATGGCCACCTACCTGGCCTCGTTCTTTATTGCCGACGCCGACCCCTCCGCGCGCACCCTCTGGTGGATTCACACCCTCGCCCTGCTCACCTTTCTGCCCATCATCCCCTACACCAAGCACCTGCACCTGATCCTCAGCCCGGCCACCGTTTTTCTTTCCCGCGGCAGCTTCGCCCAGATTCCCCCTCTAAGCGGCGATGAAGACTTCGGCCTCGTGGCTGGCACGGATCTCACCCGACTGGTCAGCCTCCAGGCCTACTCCTGCGTCGAATGCGGCCGCTGCACCGAGCACTGCCCCGCCGCTAACACCGGCAAGCTGCTCAACCCTAAAGAGATCATTTTGGGCGTCCGCGCCTACCTCAACGACCTCGGCCCGTCCTCCGACCAACCGCTGCTCGGCAAATACAACCAGCAGGAAGCCGTCTTCCAGTGCACCACCTGCGGCGCCTGCGAGTTCCAGTGCCCCGTCGGCATCGAGCACGTCCCCATCCTTGTCGGCCTGCGCCGCGGCGCGGTCAACACCGGCGCCTGGGAAGACCAATATGGCTCCAAACTCTTCCTGGCTCTCGAACGCGGCTCGAACGCCCTGGGCATCAGCCCCGCCGAGCGCGACAAGTTCATCCAGAAGCAGCAACTGCCCATATTCGACGGCACCCAGGAGTATTGCCTCTGGCTGGGCTGCATGGGCGGATACGACCCCAAGGGCCGCGAGATCGTCGCCGCCTTCGCCCGCGTCATGAACTACCTGGGCACAAGCTACGGCGTCCTGCGCAAGGAGAAATGCACCGGCGACCCTGTCCGACGCCTCGGCAACGACCTCGTCTTCCAGCAACTGGCCGAAGCCAACCTCGAAGCCCTGGCGCAAAACAAGGTCAAGAAGATTGTCTCCATCTGCCCCCACTGCGTCCGCACCATCCAGGAAGACTGGAAGGAGTACGGTACGCCGCCTGAAATCGAGCACCACAGCGAGTTCCTGGCCCGATTTGCGGACAAACTCCCCCGCTCAACCACCACCGCGACGAATCCCGAGAGCTTTGTATCAGGGCATGACTTCAGTCATGCCGCAAGTGCCCCAAATTCACCGGGGGCTTTAGCCCCTGAGGTACGCTCCTCACCCGTCCCCGCTCCCGCAGCCTCTCACCCCGTCCCGGAAAAGATCGTCTTCCACGATCCTTGTTACCTGGGCCGATATCGCAACGTCTACGACCAGCCACGGGAGGTTGCATCCCTGGCCGGCGAACTGGTCGAAGCCCCGCGCCATCGCGAGCGCAGCTTCTGTTGCGGAGCCGGCGGCGGTCTCTCCTTTCTCGGCGAGGAGACCGGGGAGCGCGTCAGCCACGTCCGCGCCGCCGAACTCGTCGCCACCGGCGCAACCACCGTAGGCACCGCCTGCCCCTTCTGCAACAGCATGTTCCGCGACGCGTTTGACGCCAAAGGCGAAGGTGCGCCGCAGTTGCTCGATATTGCCCAGTTGGCCGCTCGTGGATTGCCCCCGGGCGAAGCCAGTTAAGATGAACGAGGCCCTTTACTTATGAAAATCATCGTAGCCATCAAACAAGTCCCCGAACGCGATGCGCAGGTGCGCATCGACGCGGCCGGTAAGTGGATTGACGAATCCAACCTCCAGTACGCGCTCAACGAGTCCGACGCCTACGCCCTCGAAGAGGCGCTCCAACTCAAGGAGAAGTCCGCCGCGGCGGGCGGCGAAGTGGTTGTGGTCAGCGTCGGTCCGGAGCGCGTGGGGCAGACCATCCGCGAGGCTCTCGCCAAGGGCGCCGACCGGGCCATCCACATCGTCTGCGACGATCTTGGGCTCCGCGATGCACTCGGCGTCGCCCGTCTGCTGGCCGCCGCCGTAAAGCCCGAGAATCCCGACCTCATCCTCACTGGCCTGCAGTCGGAAGACCTCGGCCTCGGCCAAACCGGCGTCATCGTGGCCGAACTCCTCGGGCTGCCCCACGCCACGCTGATTCTCAACGTCGAAAAGACCGAAACCGGCCTCAAGGTCAAACGCGAGCTCGAGGAAGGCTGGTTCCAGACCATCGAACTGCCCACCCCTGCCGTGCTCACCATCCAATCCGGCGGCAACAAGCTGCGCTACGCCACCCTGATGGGCATTAAACGCGCCAAGATGAAAGAAGTCCGCCAGTTGACCGCGGCCAGCCTCGGCGTGGACGCTCCTCCCGTCGTGGTTCTGGAGCACGTCGCACTGCCGCAGAAACAAAAATCCACCCAGATTCTGCCCGGCACGGCGAAAGAAGCCGCGGCGGCCCTGGTAGAAAAGCTGAAATTCGAGGTGCGTGTCCTATGAGCGGCGTTTTGGTGGTTGTGGAACAGCGTGAGGGCCGCATTGCCCGCATCAGTTGGGAGGCCGTCGCGGCCGGCCAAAAGCTCGGCGCAACTCTGACACTCCCGGTCAGCGCAGCCGTTGTCGGCGCGCAAACAGAATCCTTCGCCGCCGAAATCGCCGCCCGGCCGCTCGACAAAGTGTTCCGCGTGGAACATCCGCTCCTCGCGCGATACACCCCGGACGGCTTTTCGCTTGCCCTCCACCAGCTGATCCAGGCTGAAAGCCCTGCCTGCATCGTCTTCCCGCACACCTACCAGGTCCGCGACTACGCACCGGCGCTCGCCGCCCGCCTGGGCCAGGTGCTCATCGGCGACGTGACCGCCATCGGCGACGGCCCGGTTTTCACCCGCCAACTGCTGCAAGGCCGCCTCAACGGCGCTTATCGGCCCACCGGCAGCGGCCCCTGCTTGATCTCCGTGCAAGCCGGAGCCTTCCGCGCCGAAGCGCCCGAGGCAGGCGCTAGCGCAGCCCCAGCCACAGTCACCACATTCGTACCCACCCTTGAGTCCGCCCAGATCCGCACAACCCCCGGCGAGCCTTTCCGCGGTGGGTCGCAGACCGTGGACCTCAGTTCGGCGCAAATGATCGTCTGCGTGGGCCGGGGCATCAAGGACGCGGAGAACCTTCCCCTCGTCCAGGATCTGGCCACGGCGCTGGGCGCGGAGCTGGCCGCCTCGCGTCCCATCTGCGACAACGGCTGGCTGCCCATGGAGCGCCAGGTCGGCAGTTCAGGCCAGACCGTCTCGCCCAAGCTCTACCTGGGGGTCGGCATCTCCGGCGCCATTCAGCACCTGGTGGGCATGAAAGGCTCGCAGTGCGTGGTCGCCATCAACAAGGACCCCGACGCGCCCATCTTCGAAGTAGCCGACTACGGCATCGTCGGCGACCTCTTTGAAGTGGTCCCCGCGCTCACCGAGGCCATCAAGGCAGCCCGGCAGTAGATACCTCTGAAAAGTGGGTGCCCCATCCTTCACGCGCAGTCGGCGCGGCGACCGGCAAGGGTGGGATTCCCTCGTGCGGCATTCCGCAGCAGGCCGGTAAGCCGAGAAGTACCCGCGATTTGCGCCTCCATAGCCCCACGCGTTATGGTTCCTTGTTTGCCAATCAAAGGCAAGTGAACGGGGGCAACGCCGATGCTTCTTCCTGAAACCTATCAAGCCGCGCTCTTTCTCATGCTCCTGAGCATGTTGTGCTGGGGTTCCTGGGCCAACACGCTCAAGCTGTGTCCAGGCTACCGCTTCCAGCTCTTCTACTGGGACTACGCCCTCGGGCTGGCCCTCGGCGCAATCATCCTCGGTCTCACCGCGGGCAGCCTCGGCCACGCGGGAACGCCGTTCCTCAGCGATGCGGTGCAAGCGCCCCTGGGTCCCATTCTGTTTGCGGCCTGCGGCGGCGTGGTCTTCAATATTGCCAACCTTCTTCTGGTAGCCGCCATCGACGTGGCCGGCTTGGCGGTGGCCTTCCCCATCGGCATTGGCCTCGCGCTGGTGGTAGGCTCGGTCTCCAGCTACCTCGTCAATCCCAAGGCCAATCCACTGCTCCTGTTTGGCGGGGTCCTGTTGGTTGTCGTTGCCATCGTCCTCGATGCCGCCGCCTATCGCAAACGCGAGGCCCAAGCCAAAGCCGCCACCACTCGCGGCATCGTCCTCTCGCTCGTAGCCGGCGTGCTGATGGGCACCTTTTACCCGCTCGTTGCCCGCGCCCTTACCGGTACGCAGGACAAACCCGCCCCCGGCCCGTATGCCGTTGCCCTCTTCTTCGCCTTCGGCGTGCTTCTCTCCACCGCGCCGGCAAACCTGCTGCTCATGGCCAAGCCCCTCGACGGCAAGCCGCCTGTCAAAGGTTCCGGCTACTGGTCCGCTCCGTTCCGCTGGCACCTCGCCGGCCTGCTCGGCGGAGCCGTCTGGTGCTTAGGCGCTGTAGCCAACTTTGTCGCCTCCGGAGCCCATCTCGTCGGCCCGGCCGTCTCCTATTCCATCGGCCAGGGCGCCACCATGGTCTCGGCCTGCTGGGGCGTCTTTGTCTGGCACGAGTTTGCTGGCGCGCCCCGCTCGGCCAAGCGGTTGTTGCTCTTCATGTTCATTTTCTTTGCTCTGGGGCTGTGCGCCGTGGCGCTGGCTCCGCTTTACTGATGAACACTCACTGTTACTAAAATGTGGGTGCCCCATCCTTCCGCAGCCTAATTGCGGAAGGGTGGGAACCATGGTTCAGATCATGCAAACAACCCGCAAGCCCATCGTCGTCGTCGGCAGCATCAACATGGACCTGGTCGCGCATACCCCCAGGATTCCTGTTCCCGGCCAGACCCTCATCGGCACCGGCTTTGACACCACTCCCGGCGGCAAAGGCGCAAACCAGGCCGTCGCCGCCGCCCGGCTGGGCTACCCCGTCCAAATGGTAGGCATGGTCGGCGAAGACGTCTTCGGCCAGGCCCTCCTCGACAACCTGACCCGTGCAGGCGTGGGAACGGCAGCCGTCGCGCGTGTCCCCGGACCCTCCGGCGTGGCCTCAATTCTGGTTGCCGGGAACGGCGAAAACAGCATCGTCGTCGTCCCCGGAGCCAACGGCAAGGTTTACCCCGCATACATCGACAAGCAGGCCGCCTTGATTCGCTGCGCCGGCATGGTTCTCTGCCAACTCGAACTTCCCATCGAAACCGTCAGCCTTGTCCTTGCCCTCTGTGCCGAAGCCGGTGTCCCGGTCATGCTCGACCCCGCTCCCGCCGCGCCGCTCCCAGACGCCACCTGGAGCCAGGTCACATGGTTCACGCCCAACGAGACTGAGGCCGCCTTCTATCTCGACAAAAGCCCGGAACCCGAGGACGCCGCGCAGCAACTACTGGCCAAAGGCCTTCACGGCGTAGCCCTCAAGCGCGGCGCAGAAGGCGCCTTTCTGGCCGTCGCAGGCGGCGAGGAGGCCTGGGTAAAGCCATTTCCGGTCGAAGCCGTCGATACCGTCGGCGCCGGCGATTGCTTCAACGGCGTATTTGCCGTGGCGCTGCTCGAAGGCAATGACCCATGGGCAGCCGCGCGGTTTGCTTCCGCGGCAGCCGCCATCAAGGTCACGCGCCGTGGCGCGCAAGCCTCCATGCCGTCCCGAGCCGAGGTGGACGCCCTCCTTGCGCTATCAACGTAGCACTCTTCTCTCTTCTCAGACATGTTGAAGCAAAACCCAGTACCATTTGGTTTGAGGTAGGACGAATGACAGAAGAGGCGGTGATTGTCGGTCTCATTGGTCTTGCGATGTTTTTCATCTTGGTGTATTTCATACGCTCCTCAAGCAAGCCCGATGAGCAACTGGCGATAACGATAACGGAGGCTCAGGAACAACAAGAGACACACAGGGCGCCGAATAAGGGAATTGCGCTGTCCGCGCTACTTCCAGAGAATTTCGTTGTTTTGGACTTGGAGACCACCGGACTCAATTCCGCCGTTCATGAGATTATCGAAATTGGCGCCATTCGGGTGAATCTCGGGTCGGAAAATCATGACACATTCAGCACCCTTGTAAAGACGGATAAAAGAATCCCAAAGAAGATAACGGGAATCACCGGCATCACGCAGGAGATGATAGATGCTGAAGGTACTGAATCAAGAGAGGCGCTCGCCGGGTTCATTCAATTCATCGGTGACCTGCCCCTTGTGACATATAACGCCGAATTCGATATGGCTTTTCTGTATAGCGCAGCAAGAAGGCACGGGTTCACTATCAACAACAAATACACCTGCGCATTGAAACGAGCTCGGCGTGCATGGCCTGGCAGGAAAAGCTATCGGCTTGCCGACATTGCGAAGGATGGAAAGTTGCCAGATGAAGACACACACAGAGCACTCGGCGATTGCCAGCGTGCCCTCATAGTATTTACGGCCGCAACCTCGGAACTCGGTCAAAAGGTTCGATGGTCCAAGCCTGCAATCGAATCGGGAATTGGTCGAATGTAAGGATTTAGTCATGCAATCCATTCGGAGCATCGCTCTCGCCACTCTGATCTCATGCGTATCGCTCGCTGGTCCGCTTACAGCCCACGCGCAGGACACACTGTATCCGGCCCGAGGACAGCAGATTCCCCCGCCCGACTGCATGAACCTGCACTTCGCCTGGGAAGGACCGTTGCAGGCGCCGTGCACCACATTCGCCCATGAGCGCTGGCTCCGCGACATCCAACACTGGCGCGCGGAGCGCCGCATTCGCGTCGCCTACGATCCCTCGCGCTACTCGCTGCCCGCCCTCCAATGGACCCAGTCCAGCTTCATGCAGCCGCAAATGATGGTCCACGACCGCTACTTCTACGATCCGGTCGCCGGCCGCTACACTGTGGACCGTTATCTCGACGACCTCGAAAAGCGCTACGGCGGCATCGACGCGGTATTGGTCTGGTCCACCTATCCCAACATGGGCGTCGATGACCGCAACCAGCTCCAAATGGTGGAGTCCATGCCCGGCGGCATCGAAGGCGTCCGCCGGATGGTCGCCGACTTCCATCGCCGCGGCGTCCGCGTGCTCTTTCCCATGATGATGTGGGACGAGGGCACCCACCAGCCGGACCAGCCGTGGCCCGACGCGATCGCCGCGCTCATGAAGCAGATCGATGCCGACGGCATCAACGGCGACACCCAGGAAGGCGTGCCGCTCGGCTTTCCCCTCGCCGCGGAAAAGATCGGCCATCCATTAGCCTTTCAGCCCGAAGTCAGCCTCAGCGACGAAGACCTCGCTTGGGACGTAATGAACTGGGGCCAGTACAACTTTCCCTTCATCCCCATGGTCGACCGCTACAAGTGGTTTGAAACCCGCCACATGGTCAACATCAGCGACCGCTGGAACCTAGACAAGACCGACGACCTGCAATTCGCCTTCTTTAACGGCGTGGGTTGGGAGAGTTGGGAGAACGTCTGGGGCATCTGGATCGGCATCACCCCCCGCGATGCCGAGGCCACGCGCCGGGTAGCCGCCATCGAGCGCGCCGTTGCGCCTTTCCTGGTCAGCTCCGACTGGGAACCGCTCTATCCCATGCACACCTACGGCGTCTACGCCAGCCGCTGGCCGCTTGGCAACGACACCCTGTGGACCATCGTCAACCGCGCCGGCTACTTGATCGGCGGGCCGCAGATGGACGTCCCGCTCACGCCCGGAATGCGCTACTTCGACCTCTATCACGGCACGGAATTGAAGCCCCAGAGCCCGGAATTCAAGCCCCAGATCACAGAATTGAAGCCCGAAATCAATGGGCAAACCGCCGTTCTCAGCTTCGAAATGGAAGCCAACGGCTACGGCGCCATTCTGGCCACTCCCGGCGAGCCCGGCGACGCCATCAAAGCCCTGATGCGCCGCATGGCCGAAATGACCAAAAAGCCGCTGGCCGATTTTTCTCACCAGCCGACCATTCTGCACCAGACCATCGTCGCAACCCCGTCCACTGCGCCTGCCGCCGAGGCCCCGGACGGCATGGTGAAGATTCCCGGCGGTTCCTTCGATTTCAAAGTGCTGGGCACTGAGATCGAAGGCTCCGCATCCCCCGGCGTCGATGTCCAGTACCCCTGGGAGGACTCGCCCCGCCGCTTTCACGAGAAAGTCCTACAGGTTGCCCCGTTCTTCATTGACAAGTTTCCCGTAACCAACGCGCAGTTCAAGCAGTTCCTCAGTGCCACCCACTACGCACCCTCTGACCCCATCAACTTCCTGCGCGACTGGAAGGACTCTGGTTTTCCGCAGGGCTGGGACAATCGCCCCGTCACCTGGGTCTCACTTGAGGATGCGCGCGCTTACGCCAAGTGGGCCGGCAAGCGCCTGCCCCACGAGTGGGAGTGGCAACTGGCCGCGCAGGGTACCGATGGCCGGTTGTATCCCTGGGGCAACGTATGGCAACCGTCTTACGTTCCCACGCCCGACTGGGGCCGCTCCATGCGCGGTCCCAACTCCGTCGACGCTCACCCTCTGGGCGCAAGCCCTTACGGCGTCATGGACCTGGTGGGCAACGTCTGGCAATGGACCGACGAGTTCACCGACGAGCACACCCGCGCCGCCATTGTGCGCGGCGGCGAGTACTACCAGCCGCAAGGCTCCATCTGGTACTTTCCCGACACCATGCGCATCGATGAGCACAGCAAGCTGCTGCTCATGGCTCCCGGCTACGACCGCTCCGGCGGCGTCGGATTCCGCTGCGTCCGCGACGCACAGCAATGATCCGCTGCACCTTGCGTCGGTCAATGCGCCGCTAACTTGCTAACTCGCTAACTTGCTAACTCGCGTAGCGGGGTTAACTCGCTGTTTCTTCAAACTGTCAGCGTTCACTCCATTTGTTCAAACGCAACGGTATCTTCTTTCCAGGTTCGCACACACGCTTCACGCTACCCAGTTCTCCAGCGTCCCAATCGGTTCGATTGTAATCCGGATCAGGTCTCCGCTTTTCAGCGTAAACGTGCTGGGCGGCACGATCCCTGTACCGGTCATCAGGAAGCATCCTTGCGGAAACGCGTTGTCCCGGAACAGGTATTCGACCAGCATCTTCGGTTCGCGCTTCAGCTCCGTCAGCCCCACCGATCCGGCAAACTCCACCCGTCCCTGGCGCAGAATCTCGATCGAAATCTCCGTCGCTGCGGCGAGCGGCTCCGAACCGACCAGAATGCACGGCCCCAGCGCACAACTGCCGTTGTAGACCTTGGCCTGCGGCAGGTAGAGCGGATTTTCGCCCTCGATGTCGCGGGAACTCATGTCGTTGCCGATCGTGTAGCCCGTGATCCTGCCTCCGGGGCTGACCAGTAACGTCAACTCCGGCTCCGGCACCGACCATCGCGCATCCGCGCGAATCCGCACCTTGCCGCCTGCGCCCACCGTGCGGCTGGCAGTCGATTTGAAGAACAGCTCCGGGCGCTCCGCCGAGTAAACGCGATCGTAAAAACTGCCCCCTCCCGCATCCTTCGACTCCTCCATCCTGGCGCCGCGGCTGCGGTAGTACGTCACCCCCGCCGCCCACACCTCCTGCTGCCCGATGGGTGCAAGCAACTCCGCCGCATGGAACTTGAGCGACGGCTTCTTCGCCTCGATCAGCCCGCTCAGGGTTCCCTGCAAATCCTCACGCGCCACCAGCGCATCCCAGTTGAGCTCGTAGATGCGGTAGTACTGCCCATCCTGTTCAACAAAACACCCAGCCTTGGTACGGTAGAGCCTCACAACGGCCTCCTGCTCCCGGTTTCCATGGTATATGCCCCATCCCTGCCGAATCGATCTTCACCTTCATCGCATCGGCCGGCACTGCACGGGTATTCCTCTGCGCACACAGGCGCAACTGATTGACAAATTTGGACATATCTTCACCCCTGCAGAATGCCTTTGACAAGAAGGTTGATAAGAGCGATTCTATAGCGAAGAAAAGGCGAATATAGGTCCCGCAAATGCCCTCCGCCTCCGCCCTCCGCATCCAGATCGAGCACACCCTCGAACGCCACTTTCCCGCCGCGCTCACGCCCGTGCCGCGCACCATCCGCGAGGCTGCGCCCACGGGCATTCCCGAGGTAGATCGCCTGCTCGACGGCGGCTTGCCCGTCGGAGCCATCAGCGAACTGACGGGACCGGAATCCTCAGGGCGGACAAGCCTGGCGCTCGCGTTTCTTGCCGGGCGAACGCAGGAGGGCCGCGTCTGCGCCTGGGTCGATGCCGGCGACACATTCGATGCCGAATCGGCAGCCGCCAATGGAGTAAACCTCAAGCATTTGCTCTGGGTGCGCTGCCAAAGCCGGGGTCCCCAGCGACGGGTCTTTGAAGCTGGGGTGGAAAGTGCGGGCCCAATCGCCTGCGGTAAAGAGAATGCCAAGCCCTGGACGCGCCTCGATCAGGCCCTGCGCGCCACCGATCTGCTGCTCCAGGCGGGCGGCTTTTCCGCTCTTGTGCTCGACCTCGGCTCGACTGCCCCCGAGCACGGCTGCCGCATTCCGCTCGCCACTTGGTTCCGCTTCCGCCAGGCCGCCGACCGCACGCGCTGTTCCCTGCTGGTGCTCGCACAGGAGCCGTTCGCCCAATCCAGCGCGGCCGTAGTTCTGGAATGCTCTCCGCTGCGCCCTGAGACACACAACCAGACCGTCCTGAGCAGCTCTACCTATCAAGTCCGCTCCGGCCGGCAGCGCTTTACCCCGTCAATCGCCGGCCCGCGCAAACCGCCCGCTTCCACTTGGTCGGCGACCTGCGCAGGTCAATGCGAGGATCGCGCATGACACCGGAACTCTACGCCTGCATCCACGCCGCGGAGTTTCCCGCCCAGGCCCTGTTGCGTCTGCACACCGGGCTGGAATCGCAGCCCGTGGCCGTGCTCGAAGGCCGCGCACCACTTGAGACGGTCTGTTCCCTTAACCGGTCTGCGCGGCTCAAAGGTGCGTCCCTGGGAATGACCCGCCTTGAAGCCGAAAGCATTCCCGGCTTGCATCTGCTGGCGCGCTCCACTCAGACGGAGGCTGCGGCGCGCGCCGTCTTTCTGGAGTGTGCCGCACATTTCTCTCCGCGCATCGAGGCCGCCAGCCAGGGAACGGCCTGCTCCTGCGTCCTCGACATTGCCGGCGTCGAGCGTCTCTTCGGTCCGCCGGAGACGCTCGCCGAAAGGCTGCGCGCGTCTCTCGCCTCCGCGGGATTGCACGCCTCTGTCGCCGTCAGCGCCAACTTCCATGCCGCCCGCTTGAAGGCCGCTGCCTCGCGCGGCATCACCGTAATTCCCTATCGGCAGGAAGCAACTGCCCTGGCCAAACTTCCTCTCGCCGTCCTTGACCTGCCGCTCGAGCACGCGGAAACCTTCGTCCTCTGGGGTATTCGCACCCTCGCTGAGCTGGCCGCGCTTTCAGAAAATGACCTGGTTACACGCCTCGGCCCGCAGGCTGTGGACTGGCGCGATCTCGCCCGCGGCGCCTTGCCCCACACCTTTCAACCCCTCGAGGCCGACTTTTCGCTCCGGGAGTTCTGCGCCTTCGAGACCCCCGTCGATCGCACCGACTCGCTGCTCTTCATCGGCGCCCGCATGATCGATTGCCTGGCCACGCGTGCCGCCACGCGAGCGCTTTCGCTGGCTTCCCTAGTTGTGCAAATGGAATTGGAGGGCGGGCGCACTTACCAGCGTGCGATACGTCCGGCCCTCCCTACCATCGACCGCAAGTTTCTCCTCAAGCTGCTGCAACTGGAGATCGCCGCGCATCCGCCGCAGGCCGCCGTCGTCTCGCTCACCCTCACCGCGGAAGCCGGCCAATCCAGCAAGGTGCAACTCGGCCTTTTCGCGCGGCAAACCCCCGAGCCTTCGCGCCTCGACGTAACCATCGCCCGACTCAAGGCCATCGCCGGCGATGATCGCGTCGGCTCACCGGTGCTCGAAGACTCTCATCGCCCAGGCAGCTTCCGCATGGAGAGTTTCGCGATCCCTCATCAAGCTGTCTCCCATCCATCCGGTACATCCCAATCCAGCGCGCCCAAATCCAACGCATCAGGCTCAGCTCCTCCGCGCATGGCCCTCCGCCGCATGAGGCCGCCCGTCCCCGTTCGCGTTCAACTGCACGCGCTCAAGCCAATTTCCTTTCGCGATCGCGAGCAAAGTTTCAACGTCGCGGCAGCCTATGGACCCTGGCGAACCAGCGGTTGCTGGTGGTCCACGGATAGTTGGAATGCCGAAGAGTGGGACGTGCTTGCCGAAACGAGCAGCGGTTCTTCCGTTGCCTGCCTCCTGGTGCGCGATTGCGCCCAGAACGCGTGGTGTATTGAAGCCTTCTATGACTAGCTGACCGGAATAACGCGGTACTGACAACTGATAACTGACAACTGACAACTGTCATCTGTTTACCGAGGCGTTCCATGACTGAAGCCCACGAATACATCGAGCTCCACACCGCGAGCGCCTTCAGCTTTCTTGCTGGAGCGTCGCAGCCCGAATCGCTCGCCGAACGCGCGCAGCACCTGGAAATGCCCGCCATCGCCCTTGCCGACCGCAACGGCCTCTACGGCGCAGCCCGCTTCCACACCATGGCGAAAAAATGCGGCGTCCAGGCGCACATCGGCGCGGAGATCGCGGTCAGCTCCTTCGGCAACCAGCTCACGCCGCCCTCCTGGCTGCCGCAGCCCGCCGCGGCGGGCCCTGCCGAACCCCCGCGCCTGCTCCTGCTCTGCGCTTCGCAAGCCGGCTATCGGAACCTCTGCCAGCTCATCACCCGCTTCAAGATGCGCGAAGCCACCAAAGCCGAGGGCGCGGCAACCCTAGACGACCTCGAAGAATTCTCCGCCGGCCTCATCTGCCTTACTGGTGGCGATGAAGGCCCGCTCGCCGCCGCGCTCGCCCGCGAAGGCCGCACTGCGGCGCACAAGTTAGCCGGGCGCCTCACAGCTATCTATGGCCGCGGCAATCTGTATCTCGAACTGCAGCGCCACCAGCAACGCGATGAAGAGTGCCGCAACCAGTCTCTCCTCAGCCTCGCATCCTTACTCCACTTGCCAGTCATCGCCACCAACGGCGTCCGTTACGCCACGGAAAATGACCGCGAAATTCTCGACGTACTTACTGCCATCCGCCACCACACCTCGCTCGACCGCGCCGGACGTCTTCTCACCCTCAACTCCGCGCGCTCCCTGCGTCCGCCAGGCGAGATGGCCGCGCTCTTCGCCGATCTTCCAGAGGCCATCGCCAACACCCGCATCGTCAGCCGGCGTCTCGAATTCACCCTCAACAATCTCGGCTACGAATTCCCTCGCTCTCCCGTGCCCGACGGCGAAACCATGGACAGCTTTCTCTTGAAACGCGTCGAAGAAGGCGTCCGCAAACGTTATGGCTCCCCGGCCAAACAGCATCTGCTCTCGAAAGCCCGCGCGCAGGTCCAGCATGAACTCAAGCTCATCTCCAAACTCGGCTTCGCCGGATACTTTCTCATCGTCTGGGACCTGGTCCGCTACTGCCGGCAGCACGGAATCCTCGCCCAGGGACGCGGTTCTGCGGCCAACTCCGCCGTCTGTTACGCGCTTGAAATTACCGCCGTCGATCCGGTTGGCATGGAGTTGCTCTTCGAGCGCTTCCTCAACGAAAATCGCGGCGAGTGGCCCGACATCGACCTCGATCTTCCCTCCGGCGACCAGCGCGAACAGGTAATTCAATACGTCTACCAGCGCTACGGTCAACTCGGCGCCGCCATGACCGCCAACGTCATCAGCTATCGCGGCCGTTCCGCGGCGCGCGAGGTCGGCAAGGCCCTCGGCTTCGATGAAGAACAGCTCTCTCGCCTATCCGGCCTCGTCGGCCACTGGGAGTGGCGTGGCGCCAACGACACCATGGCCCGCCACTTCGAGCAGGCCGGTTTCGACGCCCGCCATCCGCGCATCGCGCGCTATCTCGATCTCTGCCTGCGCATGCAGAACCTGCCGCGCCATCTCGGCCAGCACTCCGGCGGCATGGTCATCTGCGCCGGTATGCTCAACCGCGTCGTCCCCCTCGAGCGCGCCTCCATGCCCGGCCGCACCGTCATCCAGTGGGACAAGGAAGACTGCGCCGACATGGGCCTCATCAAAGTCGACCTTCTCGGCCTGGGCATGATGGCCGTGCTCAAAGACTCAATCGAGTTGATCCCGCGCCACTACAAAAAAGAGATCGACGTCGCCACACTGCCCGAGGACCCACTGGTCTATGAAACGCTGCGCAAGGCCGACACCGTCGGCATGTTCCAGGTGGAAAGCCGCGCGCAGATGGCGTCCATTCCGCACAACGCGCCCACGCGCTTCTACGATCTGGTCGTGCAGGTGGCCATCATCCGCCCCGGCCCCATCGTCGGCAAGATGATGCACCCCTACATGCGCCGCCGCCAGGGCAAGGAGGAAGTCACCTATCCTCATCCCTCGCTCGAGCCCGTGCTCAAACGCACCCTCGGCGTCCCGCTCTTCCAGGAACAGTTGCTACGAATGGCCATGACCGTAGCAAGTTTCACGGGCGCTGAAGCCGAAGAGCTGCGCCGGGCTGTCGGCATGCGCCGTTCCATGCAGCGCATGAAGGACCTCGAAGGCCGCCTGCGCGCCGGCATGACGCGGAACGGCATCGGCCCCGACGCCCAGGACAACATCGTGCAGGGCATTTCTTCTTTCGCGATGTATGGATTCCCCGAGTCGCACGCGGCCAGCTTCGCGCTCATCGCCTACGCTTCGGCCTACCTCAAGGTCCACTACCTGGCTGCCTTCACCTGCGGCCTGCTCAACAACCAGCCCATGGGCTTCTACTCTCCGGCCGTGCTCATCAAAGACGCACAGCGCCACGGCCTGCGCGTGCGCCCCATCGATGTGCAACGTTCCGATTGGCTCTGCTCTCTTGAAGCCGAGCCGGATGGCTCTCTTTCTCTCCGCATCGGCCTCAACTACGTCAAGGGCCTGCGTCAATCCTCGGCCGAAGCTCTTCTCGCTGCGCGCAGCCGCCACGCAGCCTTCGCAACCGTGGATGAGCTCGCGCAGCGCGTGCCGCGACTCAACCGCAAGGAGCTTGTAGCACTGGCCAGCGTCGGCGCCCTCAACTCGCTGGGAGAAGTGGAGCATCGCCGCGATGCGCTCTGGCAGGTGGAGCAGGCCGGCCGTCCCGTTGGCCCTCTGCTGCGCGGCGCCGAGCCTGCCTACGCCGTCCAGTCAAAGCCGCTCAAGCAGATGACCAGCGACGAGCGCCTGGCCGCCGACTATGCGGGAACCGGCATCACCACAGGCCCGCATCCCATGGCTTACCAGCGTGCAGCTCTACGCAGCCAAGGTATTCTCTCCGCGCACGAACTTGAAGACTGCGGCAGCAATCGCTCCGTCCGCGTCGCCGGCTGCGTCATCTCCCGCCAGCGCCCCGGCACCGCCAAGGGCTTCGTCTTTCTCTCCCTCGAAGACGAAACCGGCATCGCAAACATCATCCTCACGCCCGATGTCTTTGAGCAGAACCGCCTCGTTGTCACGCGCAGCCGCTTCCTTGAGATCCACGGGAAACTCCAGAATCAAGACGGTGTGATTCACGTAAAGGCACAGCTCATCGCGCCGCTTGACGTCACCAGCGCAGACATTCGCTCGCACGACTTCCACTGAGCGATATTGGCCCTATTCACACCCCTGGAACCGGCCCGCTAGGTACAAAGGCGAATATCCGCCAGGCTGCCGGACATTCGCCCTCCATGGATAGGTTCATTACCACCATTCCATCAATCGTCCCGAGGAAACCTTCGCGCTGCTCTCGGGCTTTTCTGTGCGAATCAGCAGCAGCGGAATGTGAACCAGCTTCACCAGCTTCTCGGCAATCGACCCGAACACCAGCGGATGCCACCCGGTGGTCCCGTGCGTCGAAACCACGATCAGATCGATATGCTCGCGCTCGATTACATCCAGGATGCTCCCTGCGATGTCGTTGTCCACTTCCACGCTGGAACTTGCCTTGATTCCCTTGGCGGAAAGACCTGCCACAGATACGGCAAAACGCTCCTCCGCCTCTTTCTTCGCTTCATCAACCTTTGCACCCTCGGGAACAACATGTACAAGATAGACTTCGGCATGAAAATGCTGAGCAAGCGCCGTAGCCTGCTCCAGTGCCTCATGGGACGATGGACTGAAGTCGATGGGCAGCAGAATCTTCGCGGGTATCGTATTGAATGCATGCACTTCGGGCATCACGCTCTCCTTGCCGTTCCACACGCGGGTCCGGCCTCTTGTTTTTCGCCCCTAATCATAACAAGCCGGTACTCACCCCGACACGTGACAGGCAACACACACATATATGAGGATTCACAGCTGTCCGGCTACAAGTCGAACAGATTCAACTGGTTGCAAATATCGCCTAGGTTGTTATTGCAGTCCATCTCCTGAAGTGCCTGTAAAATGGGCGTTTTCTCGAATTGAGTTAGGCTGAGA